>ERZ773269.51-NODE-51-length-109831-cov-4.234796_pt1 | contig 109831 bp, 105 predicted proteins | sample MGYA00511958_ERZ773269 | MGnify/ENA primary metagenome ERZ773269 (study PRJEB29015, sample SAMEA2737761) | human gut metagenome | biome: human gut; feature: human-associated habitat; material: faeces | place: China | collected 2012 ... | reverse complement strand
TTGGTGCGGTACGCACCGTTCTTCGGCCTGCTTAGACACTAGGCCTGCGGTTATTTGCCACATTTTCTGTCTAATATTTGTGAATACAGCAGGAGGCTGGGAGAAAACACGGTTTTCTCCCAGCCTCCTTTTTTGCATTCGGATCGTTAGCTAACGGTGACCCCCGTTGGATGGGGGGTTAAGGGAACCAGCCGTCCCGGCAAGCCCGCCTGGGTAATGGCGGCTTGAAAGGCGGGGAAGTCGGCTTCTTTGAGCAGGGTCATCACGGTCGGCCCGGCCCCGCTGAGGTAGGTAGCCAGGGCCCCGCACCGGTGGCTGAGCTCCCGCAGTTGGGTTAGCTCGGGGACCAGGTGGGCCCGGGCTTGCTCGTGGAAGCGATCCTGTTCGATCAGTTGCCCGACCAGTTGGTAGTCACCGGTAAATAGGGCCGCGACGAGGGTGTTGGCCGTGGCACTGGCCGCCACCGCCTCCTTGAAGGGGAGGGTCGTTGGTAGGGCGGCCCGGGCCTCCTTGGTCTTAACGTTGTAGGCGGGAATGTAGGCGGCAAATAAATAGGGCGGTAGGGGTGCTTTGACGGCCGCAAACCCACCGTTAACTTCAGTGCCGATCACCAACCCGCCCAAGATGGTGGGGGCGACGTTGTCGGGGTGCCCCTCCAGTTGGCAGGCGAAGGCCACCTTTTGTTCGTTTGACAGGTGCAACGCCCCTAGTTGGTTGGCCAACTCGATCCCGGCGACGATCGCACTGGAACTGGAACCCAGGCCGTGGGCCACCGGGATGTCACTTTGCACGGCGAGGTGGTGTGGTGTGAGGTCTGGGACAAGCTGACGGGCGGTTTGAACGATCAGGTTACTCTCGTCGTGGGGCAAGTCGGCCAGTTGGTGGTCGACTTGCCAGCTAGTGGCCGGCCCGAGGACGTCGACGGTTAAAAGAAGCGACAGGGCGACGCCGATTGAATCAAACCCAGGGCCTAAGTTAGCACTGGATGCGGGAACAATAATCTGCATGGCCGCCTCCTAATCTAAAACCTTGTAGGCCGCCTGTAAGGACAGGGTTGGTGACTGGTCAAGCAGTTCCTTAAGTTGGGCCAGTTGGGCCTGGTTAATGGCGTGGGTGATCACGACCACGTGGGCGTGCCCCTGGTGGGCGGCGGTTTGCACCAGCTGCTGGAAGCTAGCGCCCACCTGGGTCATCAAGCCGGCTAGCTGCTGCATTTGCCCCGGCACGTCCGGCATCTTCAAGGACAGGTAGTAAGGGAAACTAACCGCCTTGGGGTCGGCGGGGCCTAACTCCTGGGCGAAGTTATTAAAGGAGTTCCCAGTCGTTTTTAACACCAGGTTTTTGGTGGTGGAGGTAATGTCGCTCAAGACGCTGTTAGCGGTGGGTAAGCCCCCGGCACCGGGCCCGTAAAAGAGGGTGTCGCCGACCGCTTGGCCCGTCACCATCACGGCGTTGTTTTCGTTGTTAATTGAAGCCAGTGGGTGGGACTGGTTGACCAAAGTGGGCGCCACCTCGACGAAGAGACCGTGGTTGACCACCTTGGCTAACCCAACCAGCTTGACAACGTAGCCGAGCTTTGATGCTTGGGCGACGTCTTCTTTGGTCAATTGATCGATCCCAACGATTTCTAACTCATCGACGGCGACCTCGGTCCCGAAGGCAAAGTGGCTCAAGATGACCATCTTAAAGGCGGCGTCCTTTCCCTTAACGTCGTTGGTTGGGTCAGCCTCGGCAAAGCCGAGCTCCTGGGCCTGTTTGAGGGCAGTATCGTAATCGAGCCCCTGCTTAGCCATTTGGGTGAGGATGTAGTTGGTCGTCCCGTTGACGATCCCCTTGACCTCCAAGATCTGGTCGGCCGAAAAACTATTGGCAATCGTGCGCAGGATTGGGATCCCCCCGGCCACGCTGGCCTCATACATTAGGTCGCAGTGGTTATCGTGAGCCAACTGGGCCAAGCGGGGACCAACGGCGGCGATTAAATCCTTGTTGGCGGTAACGACGTGCTTGTGCTGTTTTAAAAGGGCGGTGATGTATTCTTCAGCCGGGTGCAACCCGCCCAGTAATTCAACGGCGATGTCGATTTCCTCGTCATTTAAGATCTCGGCGAAGTCGGTCGTTAAGGTAACCGAGTCGGCCACGGCCTCGTGCTTGGCCGGATTACGGACCAGCGCCGTTTTCACGGTGATCCGCTGTCCGGTGACGTTCGTAATTTTATCCCCGTTTTCTTGAATCATTTTTAACACTCCGGACCCGACCGTGCCGAGCCCCAGTAAGCCAACTTTGATTTCTCTCATTAACTCCACCTCTCTTTAATCTTTTTTTCATTTTAGTGATTGTAACACGGGCGTAAATTAGGCTACAATAGAAAAAATTTATGAGATCATTTTTTTATACGGGAGGGAGATCACATGCAATACCGAAGCACCCGCGACCAAGCGGCTAAGCAAATGACGGCGCCCAAGGCGATTTTACAGGGGTTAGCCCCGGACGGGGGCCTCTTTGTGCCCCAGTCGTTTCCCCAACCAGACTACGACCTGGGGGCCCTCGTTAACGCCCCCTATCAAGAGGTCGCCACCACCATTTGGGGCTGGTTTTTTGACGACTTTTCGCTGGCGAGCCGTCAAGCAATTGTCCGGGGGGCCTATGGTGAGCAGTGGGATGATTCCCAGATTGCACCCCTAAGCGAGCGGGTGGCGGGGAATTATTACTTAGAACTCTTCCACGGCCCAACGCTGGCTTTTAAGGACGTTGCCTTACAAGCCCTTCCCCGGTTGATGAAGGAGGCGGTCACGGTGACCGGTGATGATAAACAAATCATCATTTTGACGGCCACTTCCGGTGACACTGGCTCGGCGGCGATGCGGGGCTTTAGTGACGTTACCGGGACCCAAGTAGTTGTTTTTTACCCGGACGGTGGGGTGAGCCCAGTCCAACTGCGTCAAATGCTAGCGATGAAGGGGGATAACCTGGCGGCCGTAGCGGTGGCCGGCAATTTCGATGACGCCCAAACCGAGGTTAAAAAGATCTTTAACGACCAAGAATTTGCCGCTCGGTTAGCCCAGGCGGGCGACCGCTTTTCGTCGGCGAACTCGATGAACATTGGCCGGCTGATTCCCCAGCTTACTTATTACTTCACCGCTTATGGCCAGTTGGTCAAGCGCGGGGAAGTTGAACTCGGCGCCCCGGTTAACTTTGCCGTGCCAACCGGGAACTTTGGGGATATCCTCGCCGGTTACTACGCTAAAAAATTAGGGCTGCCGATCAACAAGCTCCTGTGCGCCTCCAACCAAAACCGGGTCCTGACCGACTTTTTTGCGACCGGCCACTATGACCGGCGCCGCCCCTTCCACCTCACCACGGCCCCGGCAATGGACATCCTAGTTTCCAGTAACTTAGAGCGCCTCTTGTTTGATCTGTATGACCAAGAGACAGGGGCGGTGGCTTCCTTAATGAAGGAATTGAACCAAACGGGCGAATATCAAGTTACCGACGAAGTTTTAAAGCGTCTGCACCAAGACTTTGTCGCTGATTGGGCCAGTGAAGAAGAAATTAGCGAAGAGATTCGACGGATCTATTTGGCAGCTGACTACGTCATTGACCCCCACACGGCCGTGGGTTCGGTGGTGGCGCACCGATATAAAGAACGGACGGGGGATAACACCCCGATGGTGGTGGTCGCCACCGCTAGCCCCTACAAGTTTGCCGAAACGGTCTACCCGGCGGTAACGGGAAAGGAAACGGCGGCGCGCGGGCTGCAAGCAATTCAAGGGCTCAACGAATTCTTAGGTGAGGAGTTAAGCCCGGGGGTCAAGGCCCTGTTTGAAGGGGACCAACGCTCAGAACAGCGGGTGGAACCAAGTGAGATGGCCCAACTAATTGAAAAACGGCTCGGCTTAACGAGTGAGCAAAAGGAATAATTGCTTAATGGAAGAACAAGTTTCAAGTAGGCGGCACGAATGGCAGATTGCCCTAATGGCTTCGGCCCCGGTGATGCTCGGTTACATCGTCTTAGGATTGGGGTATGGTCTCTACACCCACAGCCTCGGCTTTTCCTGGTGGGTACCAACCCTGATGGCGCTAACGATTTACGGTGGCTCGGTCGAATTTGTGATCGCCAACATGTTAACCCAGGCCTTTAACCCCCTGACCGTCCTGGTGATTACCCTGGTGGTGGGCTTTCGCCAGTTTTTCTACTCAATTGCCATGTTGGGTAAGTACAAGGGGCACGGTTTCCAAAAGTTCTTTCAGATTTTTTCTTTAACCGATGAGACCTTTGTCGTTAACTACCAGCTTCGGTTGGGTGATGACGTGGATCACCAACGGGTGTATACGATGGTGGCGGCACTCGATTACTTTTACTGGGTGTTTGGTACCTGGTTAGGTGGCACCCTGGGGAGCATTTTGGCCATCCAAATTAAGGGCCTCGACTTTGCCATGACCGCCCTCTTTTTGGTCCTCGCTCTCGACCAGATCCTCAAAGAAAAGAGCCACGTTAGCTCGGTGTCGGGTCTCGTGATTACGGTGGTTTGCTTAATGCTGGTGGGGTCAACTTACTTTCTCTTGGGGACCCTGCTACTATTAGTCGTTGAATTCACTATTTTGTACCGGCGGAGGACGATGAAATGAGTTTAGTTCAGCAATTGTTAACAATCGCGTTCGCCGCTAGTGCTAACTTCTTGACTAGGGTGGTGCCCTTTCGCCTCTTTCAACGGGGCAATCAAACGCCACGCTATATCCAAGGACTAGGGGAGTTTTTACCCGGCGCCATTATGGTAATGCTGGTGGTTTACTGCCTACGTAACGTTACTTGGTTGTCTGGCAACCATGGTTGGCCGGATTTGATTGCTTGCACGATTACGATTTTAGTCCACCTGAAGTGGCGGTCCTTGTTTGCTTCAATGATTATCGGCACCACCGCCTACATTCTAATGGTCAACTTTGTCTTTTAGACGACAAGGTGGGTGGGAAATAACCTCCTTGGCAGGTCGTATGTAAGATTGGACGAACAGTTGGTGCGGAACGCACCGTTCTTCGGCCTGCTTAGACACTAGACCTGCGGTTATTTTCCACATTTTCTGTCTAATATTCGTGAATACAGCAAGAGGCTGGGAGAAAACACAGTTTTCTCTCAGCCTCTTTTTTACGTTTTCTGATTAAGCTAAGGCAATCGACCACCACAGCCACACCTTTAAGACTGGCCGTAGGGGTGCGCACCTATTAATGAACAAGACTAGTCGCCCCAAACCTCTTTGGCAATGTTAAAAGCGGACCAAGCGTTTGGCCAACCAATGTAAAAGGCGAGTTGGGTAATCATTTCGGCGATCTGATCTCTTCTTTAGTAATACTGTTGGCCTTGGCCGTTTGCATGTGGTAGGGGAGCTGTTCAAAGGCCCCCTTGGTGATCAAGGCGGTGACCGTTAGAAAGGACCGGTCCCGCAAGGAAAGTTCCTTTTCCCGGGCCCAAACCTGCCCGAATAAGACATCATCGTTTAATTCCGCGAATTTCGGGGCGAATTCCCCCAGCTAATCGCGGCCAGCGGTTTGCTTTTTAGCCATTTAAATCATCCTTTCTCCAGATCGTTAATACTATTATAAAGAAGCCAATTTGAAAAGTTAAATACCTTCTTAGAGGGATAGTTAATACCCAAAGTGCATTATTGATTCTTAGCAATGGTTGATTATTAGCAATTAATTGGACAATTTTTACTCAAATCAATAGTTAAAAAACAGTGAGTTTTAGTGAAAATTTTTAAACGATTTCACAGATGGGGATTAAAGCCTAATGTAACGGCTTTCTTGATCGCTCGCTCAACGATGAACAATGTTTACGATAAATAAAAAGCGTGTATAATAGGCAATGTAAGCGGTAACTTAATTATCCTTTTTACTTTAAGGAGGGCACTATAATGAAAAAGTTAGACTTTGAAAGCCTTAAGCACAACCCTGAGTACGAGGTTCTTCAGGTCCTCGGTACTGATGGCAAGGTTGTCAATGAGGACTTAATGCCAGACCTAACCGATGATCAATTGGTAGATCTGTTTAAGCAAATGATTTGGTCCCGATTAGTTGGTGACCAAACTGCTAAGCTTAGCCGTCAAGGCCGGTTAGGTTTCTTCGCCCCAACTGCCGGGGAAGAAGCCAGCCAAATGGGTTCCAACTTCGCGATGACCAAGGACGACTTCCTCTTGGGTGCATATCGTGACGTCCCACAATTGATCAAGCACGGTCTGTCCTTAGCTAAGGGCTTCATGTGGTCTAAGGGTCACTACAACGCTAACGACTACCCAGAAGAATTGAACGCTTTGCCACCACAAATCATCATTGGTGCTCAATACGCTCAAACTGCTGGGGTTGCCCTTGGGATCAAGCTCAACGGCGACAAGAAGGTTGCCTACACCTACACTGGTGACGGTGGTACTTCGCAGGGTGACTTCTACGAAGGGATTAACTTCGCAGGGGCTTACCAAGCACCGGCTGTCTTCTTTGTTCAAAACAACGGTTACGCTATCTCCGTTCCACGGAAGCTGCAAACCGCTGCTCCAACCCTGGCTCAAAAGGGTGTGGCTGCCGGAATTCCTTCCATCGTAGTTGACGGGATGGACGCCCTGGCGGTTTATGCTGCTGCTAAGCAAGCACGTGACTACGCCGTTGAAGGTAATGGTCCAGTGATCATCGAAACGCTGACTTACCGTTACGGACCACACACCCTTTCTGGTGACGACCCAACCCGTTACCGGACCAAGGAAGAAGAAGACGAATGGCACGCAAAGGACCCACTGGTTCGGATGCGTAAGTTCCTGACTGACAAGGGTCTTTGGGACGACGCCAAGGAAGAAGCCTACAACGCTGAAGTGGCTAAGGAAATCGACGACGCTATCAAGGAAGTTGAAAGCCAACCAGCTCAAAAGGCATCTGACTTCTTGAAGTTCGAATTTGTCGACACTCCAGGTGCTATTCAACGTGAAATCGATGAGTACAAAGAAAAGGAGGCCAAATAATCATGGCTAAGATTACGATGATTAAGGCGGTCACGGACGCCCTCGATGAAGAATTAGCTCGTGACGAAAAAGTTCTTGTCTTTGGTGAAGACGTTGGTAACAACGGTGGGGTTTTCCGTGCCACTGAAGGCCTCCAAGCTAAGTACGGCGACAAGCGTGTCTTCGATACTCCATTAGCTGAATCCGGGATCATCGGTTTAGCTAACGGGCTTGCCACCCAAGGTTGGCGCCCAGTTCCAGAAATCCAATTCATGGGCTTCATCATGGAAGCCTTTGACGAAATTGCTGGTCAAATGGCTCGTCAACGCTTCCGTCACGCAGGTTCTCGTAAGTCTCCGATCACCATCCGTTCACCATTTGGTGGTGGTGTTCACGCCATCGAACTGCACTCCGACAACCTGGAAGGGTTAGTGGCCCAAGTTCCTGGTCTGCGGGTAGTTATTCCTTCTGACCCGTACGACGCTAAGGGGCTCCTTGCTTCCTCCATTCGTTCCGATGACCCAGTCTTCTTCCTGGAACACATGCGGGTTTACCGTTCCTTCCGTCAAGAAGTTCCGGACGAATCATACACTGTTCCGTTGGACAAGGCTGCCGTTAAGCGTGAAGGTTCTGACGTTACCATCATTTCCTACGGTTACATGGTTCGCGAAAGCTTAAACGCCGCTGAAGACCTGGCTAAGGAAGGCATCAACGCCGAAGTTCTTGACCTTCGTACTGTTTCCCCACTTGACGAAGAAACGATCTTAAACGAAGTTAAGAAGACCGGTCGTGTGGTTCTGGTTCAAGAAGCACAAAAGCAAGCTGGTGTAATGGGCTCCGTTGCTGCCTTGATTGCAGAAGACGCAATCCTTTCCCTGGAAGCACCAATTGCCCGTGTTTCCGCACCGGATACCCCTTACCCATGCAGTGACGCCGAAGGTGCTTGGCTTCCAAACAAGGACGACATCATCGCCGCTGTTAAGAAGACCGTTAATTTCTAGTGAGGTGGATCTGAAATGAGTAAATACCAATTCAAGTTACCAGAACTTGGTGAAGGGATGGTCGAAGGGACTGTCGGCGAGTGGCACGTTAAGGAAGGTGACCACATCGCAAAGGATGCTGACCTGGTTAACATCGAAAACGACAAGTCCTCAGAAGATCTTCCGTCACCGGTTGATGGTACGATTACGAAGATTTTAGTTCAAGAAGACGAAACAGCAGAACTCGGTGACCCACTGGTTGAAATCGAAGTTGCTGACGGTGAAGGTAACGTTGAAGACGACGGTGCCGCTGAAGCTCCGGCCGCTGAAGAAGCACCTGCTGCAACGCCTGCTCCGGCCGCTCCAGCCGCTGCGGGTGCTGCTCCTGCTGAAGCAGACCACTCCGTTCCGGTTCTGGCGATGCCAGCCGTTCGTAAGTACGCTCGTGAAAAGGGCGTTGACTTACACCAAGTTACGGGGACTGGCCGTCACGGTCAAATCTTGAAGGCTGACGTTGACGCCTTCAACGGCGCTGCTCCGGCTGCTACTGAAGCCCCAGCCGCTACCGAAGCTCCGGCACCAGCACCAGTTGCTGCTGCCCCAGCTCCGGCTGCCGCAGAAGGTTGGCCAGAACATGCTGAAAAGATGAGCAAAATTCGCAAGGCCACTGCTAAGGCAATGACGACTGCTAAGGACCAAATCCCAATGATCACTGTCTTTGACGACGTGGTTGTTGACAAGCTTTGGGACCACCGCAAGAAGTTCAAGCAACTGGCTGCTGACCGCGGGACTCACCTGACCTTCATGGCTTACATGACCAAGGCTTTAGCAGTGATTATGCGTGAATTCCCTGTCTTCAACTCCAAGGTTGACATGGAAAACAAGCAAATTAACTACCGTGACTACATTAACGTTGGGATCGCCACTGACACCGACAACGGTCTCTTTGTTCCGAACGTTAAGCACGCTGACCGTTTGAGCCTCTTCGGTATTGCTGACGCTATTAGCGAAAACACCGCTAAGGCTAAGGACGGCAAGCTCAGTGCTGCTGACATGAGCAACACTGGGATGACGATTACTAACATTGGTTCCATTGGTGGGGGTCACTTCACGCCAATCGTTAACTGGCCAGAAGTTGCCATCATCGGGATGGGGAAGATCTCCCAAGAACCGATCGTTGTGGACGACCACATCGAACCAGCTAAGGTGCTGAAGCTTTCCCTGACTGTTGACCACCGGGTAATCGACGGGGCAACCGCTCAACGGGCAATGAACCGGATGAAGGAACTGCTTGGTGACCCAGAATTACTGTTAATGGAGGGATAATTAGTCATGGTTGTTGGTGATTACGCAATTGATTTAGACACGATTGTCATCGGTTCCGGCCCTGGTGGGTACGTGGCAGCCATCCACGCTGCTGAACTGGGCCAAAAGGTGGCCGTGATCGAAAAGGAAAACACTTTAGGTGGGGTCTGCTTAAACGTTGGTTGTATCCCGTCCAAGGCGCTGATCCAAGTTTCTGAAAACTACCGGACGGCCCTCGAAAACGAAGACGAAGGAATTTCCGCATCCGACGTTAAGTTAGACTGGGCTAAGGTACAAGAATTCCGTGCGGGCGTCGTTAACAAGATGACCAACGGGGTTTCCTACCTCTTCAAGAAGAACAAGATTGATGTGATTCACGGGGTGGCCTTCTTAAAGACCGACCACAGCTTACGGGTAATTGACGGCGAAAACGCCCAAACTTACACCTTCAAGCACCTGATTATCGCGACTGGTTCTCACCCGATTGAAATTCCTGGCTTCAAGTTTGGTGGCCGAGTGATCGATTCCACTGGGGTTCTGGAATTAAAGGAATTACCAAAGGAACTGGTTATCATCGGTGGGGGTTACATCGGTAGTGAATTAGCCGGCGCGTACGCTCGCTTCGGGACTCACGTTACGATCCTCGAAGGGACCGACTCAATCTTAAATGCCTACGAAAAGGACTTAGTTAAGATTACCGAAAAGAAGTTCAAGGAACTGGGTGTCACGGTCATTACTAAGGCCATGGCTAAGGAAGCTAAGGATACTGGCGACGCCGTTGAAGTCTCCTACGAACAAGACGGTAAGGTGAACACGATCAAGGCTGATTACGTTGCCGTAGCAGTTGGTCGGAAGCCAAACACCAAGGACATGGGTCTGGAACAAGTTGGGATTGAAACGACTGACCGCGGCCTGATCAAGGTTGACGCTCAAGGTCGGACCAACAAGGAAGATATCTTTGCCATTGGTGACATCGTTGCCGGGGCTGCCTTGGCACACAAGGCTTCCTACGAAGGTAAGATTGCTGCTGAAGCGATTGCCGGGCAATCCTCAGTGGTTGACTACCGGGCAATGCCAGCCGTATGTTACGTGGACCCTGAAATTGCGACGACCGGTTTAACGGCCGCTCAAGCAAAGGAACAAGGCTTAGACGTTAAGGCTTCCAGGTTTCCATTCTCCGCAAACGGGCGGGCAACTTCTAAGAAGGCAACTGATGGTTTTGTTCGCCTGGTTTCCTTAAAGGACAGCGGCGTAATTGTGGGTGCCCAAATTATTGGGGACAGTGCCTCCGACATGATCAGTGAATTGACGCTGGCCATCGAATCCGGGAGCACCGTGGAAGACATCGCTCTGACGATCCACCCACACCCATCCCTGTCTGAAGCCGTAATGGACGCAGCTGACGTGGCCCTTGGCTTCCCAACTAACATCTAATTGATTCATATGTGAGGAAGTAGATACGATGCAATACCTAGCGATGAAGTCGAACGACATTCGGCGCAACTTAGCAACCGAACAGTACCTGATGAACAGTGACCAAATGACTCCTCCGTTCATGCTCTTTTACATTGAGGACTCATGTATCATTGTTGGTCGCAACCAAAATACCCTGGAAGAAATTAACCAGGAATATTGTGAAGAACACGGAGTTACCATCACCCGTCGCCTCTCCGGTGGTGGAGCGATGTATCAAGACATGGGGAACATGTGCTTCTCCTTTATCGTCCCGGCCGATGAAGTTCGCTTCGGTGACTTCAAGCAACTCGTGCAGCCCGTTGTGGACGCCCTCCACGACATGGGGGCCACCGGAGCGATGGCGACGGGGCGTAACGACATCGTCATTGATGGTAAGAAGTTCTCTGGTAACGCCATGTACACCCGTGGTGGTAAAACCTTCTGCCACGGCACAATGATGTACAACGTCAATACGGATGTGGTTGCGGACGCCTTGTCGGTCCCAAAGGACAAGATTGAATCAAAGGGAATTAAGTCAGTTCGCTCACGGGTAACCAACATCATGCCTTACTTGAAGCCGGAATTCCAAAACTTAACCACCCAACAGTTCCGCGATGAGTTAATCAAGCGGATTTGGAAGGTCGATAAGATTGAGGATGCCCAGGTTAACGAGTACGAACTGACAGCAGAAGATAACCAAGCAATTGATGAAATTGAGGGTCGTCTTTACAAGAACTGGGATTGGGTCTACGGGAAGTCCCCGGACTTTACCATTCAAAAGCGGCGGCACTTTGACTCCGGAACAATTGATGCGCGCTTCCTAGTTGAAGAAGGGAAGATCGCTAACCTGAAGATCTACGGTGACTTCTTTGGTACCGGTGACGTTCACGAAGTTGAAGAAGCCCTCCAAGGGGTAGCCTACACGCCATCAGCGATCAAAGAAAAGCTCCAGCAGCTTGATTTGAATAAGTACTTCGCTGGTGAAGATGCAACCCAAGTGATTGAACTACTTTCCAAGCAAGAATAAGATAAGGGGGGCCACCTTGGTGGTCCCCCTTATCTGTACATAGGAGGAAGAACGATGGAATGGCAAAGCGCATACTACCAAGTCCCGCACGATTTTAGTGCCTACCCCTTTAGCTACCCACAGTTGAGTCAGCTCGTGAAGGTGACCCCTTTTTTGAGTGGGGAAACAACCCGCTTAATGATGACAAATCATTATGGAAAGGCGCCGCTGACTTTTGAACGGGTGGCCATTGCTAATCAACCGACCATGGCGGGGGCGACGGAAGTTGGGGCGGTGACCATTCAACCGGGACAAACCCTCGCCACCACACCGGTTGACTTTCAAGTTGAGGCGGGGCGGCCAGTGTACGTGTTGATGGTTGCCGAGCGACCTCAAACCTATTATGATTACACTTGCACCTTTGAACCGAGTTGGGTTAACGCCGGAGTGGCGCGTCAAGCCGGCAAGGTGCCGCGGCTAAACGACCGCTGGCGGGTCCGTAAGTCCTGGTTCTCATTCGCCGGGCTCGAGACCCAACCGACCCAACCAGCGACCGTGGTCAACCTAACCGGAGATTCACTGGTTGAAACGGGGATGTTGGCAGCGGGCCTGTTTACCCTTAGCCAACGTGACTTCCCGAATTCCGTTACTTGGCGGATGACGGGGATTTCCGGCAACCGGCTAGCGCTTGCGGCCCCAACCAATCAGTTGCCGGAGAAAACCTTTGGCCCCGCTTTGGTTGACCGCTTGGCAGACTTGGTAACCGTATCGGCCAAGTTAACGGTTGCCTCGATTGGGGGGAACGATCTCCTCTTGCCGGTCGATAATCCGGGAGGGGACGAGCCAATTCCGAGTGTCGAAAGCTTAGTCCAAGCTTTCACCAACTTAAAAAGCGGGTTGGCGGCTCATGGTCAGGAGTTGATCGTGCCCACCCTTGCTCCCTTGCGCTTGGCAGGGGAGCCAACCCTCTTTCAACCGGGTGAAAAAGAGGTGGACCAAAAGCGGCGAACCCTTAATCAGTGGCTGGGGAGTCAACCTTGGGTAGTCGATACCGCGCCACAGCTGACCGCACCTCACGCCACCGTGCTCGCCCCGGAAAATGACTTTGGTGACCACCTTCACCTTAGTCCTACCGGGGGACGACACCTTGCCGAACTACTCTGGCCGCGAATTAAGGGTGCCCTGATGAATAACTAAACTAGTTAGGAAGTGAAGCATGGATACGCGCGTATTACGATACTTTTTGAAGGTTGCCGAGACCAATAACATTACCCGGGCGGCCGAACAGCTCCACGTTACTCAACCGACCCTTTCCCGCCAAATCATGGACTTAGAAGAGGAATTAAGGGTTCCCCTGTTTGACCGTCAGCGTCGGCAAATGCACTTAAACCAGGCCGGCGTGCTCTTTCGCCAGCGGGCTTCCATGATGTTGGCCCTGGAGCAGGCGGAAAATGAGCTTCACCAGCAGGGAACCGATTTAACCGGGACGATTAACCTCGGTGTGGTCGAAACCGGGGTTGGAGGTTTCATGATGGAAATGGTGGCCAAGTTCCGGGACCGGTATCCGGGGGTTTAGTTTGCCCTTTTCGATGGTGATGGCGACAGCCTCCGGTAGCGCTTAGATCAGGGAGCTGAAGACATTGTCGCCTTGGTGGAACCAGTCGAAGCCGCTAAGTACAATTACATGCGCCTGCCGGTACGTGAAGAATGGGGGATTATCATGAAAAAAGATGATCCGCTGACCCGCCGCGATGTATTAACCAGGGAGGATTTGTATGACCTGCCGTTGATTGTGGGGCGGCGGGGGATCATGCGCGACTCAGTTAGCGACGTTTTGAAGCTCGATCAGACCAAGCTTAACATTCCGATCACTATCAACTTACCAATGGTCTCCAGGGACTTGGTGGTTAACCACCACTATTACCACCTAGGAATCCGGGGCGTTTACGAAATGTACAAAGACGACGACCTCGCCTTTGTGCCCTTTTCACCCCAGAAAACGAGTGGGCACCTACTCGCTTGGCGCAAGAACACGATCTTGTCGCCGGCGGTGGAAAAGTTTCTCCAGTTGGTAGCGGCCAACGGGGGCGAAATGTAACGGCTAGGTGGTCAAACTTGCTAGTCCAGCTAGATAAGGACATCAGCCAGAACGTCAATAGAATGTTCGAGAAGCTGAAAGAGGCCGGGAAAAACGGATTTTTTCCCGGCCTCTTTCTGTATTCACGAATGTTAGTGTTGTAGTTTACGGATCCCCGGTAGGGTTTGGGAGACCAGGAAGCTAACGACGTAAAGCCCGGCTAAGCATGCCATCGTAACGGCTAAGCTGTAGCGGTCCATCAAAATCCCGATCACGACCGAGGAGAAACCACCAATTGCCCGGCCGACGTTCATAATCATCGAGTTGGCCGTCGAGCGAATCGCGGTGGGGTAAAGGCGGGAAATCATGGCGCCGTAGCCACCAAACATCCCGTTGGAAAAGAAGCCGATCAGGGCCCCGGCGAGGATCAGGGCGGTGGCGGATTTAACCACCAAGATGACGAACATCACGGCCGCACTCCCTAATAAGAAGATTCCGAAGGCGACCTGGGGGCCCAACCGGTCGAAGATGGTTCCAAAGGCCACCATGCCGATGCTCATCCCTAAGATGGTGGCGATCATCCAGAGCGAAGAACCGGAGACGGTTAAGCCCTGTTGTTTTTGCACGATCGATGGTAGCCAGTTCATCAACCCGAAGTAACCGGCAATTTGTACGATTGTCATCATCATCAGGCCCAGGGTTTGAACCGCTAACTGCGGGGTGGCGAAGAGCCGGGAAATAGCGACCTTTTCGTGGTTTTGCTGGGCTTGCTTTTGGGCCGTTAAGAAGCTAGCCGATTCGTGAACGTGGCGCCGGATGAAGTAGGTTAACACCACCGGGATAATTCCGAGTAAGAAGAGGGCGTTCCAACCGAAGCTCGGGATGATCCAAGCAGCCATCAAGGCGGCGAAGATGGCGCCGACTTGCCCCCCAATGGCGGCTACCGAGGACATCCGCCCAATTTGGTGGGTGGAGAAGTTTTCGGCGATCAGGGCGATGCCGACCCCGTACTCACCACCGGCACCGATGCCGGCCAAAAAGCGGAGTAGGTAGATCATCGGGAGTGAGTGGGCGAAAAACATCGCTGCCGTGGCGAAGGCAAAAATAAAGATCGTGTAAGAGAACGTCTTGACACGACCAATGCGATCACCGACAAGGCCGAAAACCGCACCGCCCGCGAGCATCCCGAGGTTGGTGATTGAGCCGATCCACCCCGCCGCCGCACTGGAAATGTGCAGGCTAGCAATGATCGGGGCGAGGGCAAAGGAGAGAAACATGATATCCATGTTCTCGAGCGAAAAACCAGCTGCTGTTGAAGCCATAACCCACTTTTCGTTAGTGGTCATGGTGTTAGCTTGGCGTGTCCCTGTCTGTTCCATATTCAATTCCTCCAAAATGGGCGCTCTCTGGCGTCCTTTATTTCGTATCGCAAGTATTATGTCATGAATTGGGCACGCTGGCAAGTGAAAATAAAGAAAGGATGAATAATAAATAGTGATCGATTATGATTGTTCGGAAATAAAAAACCGCCGGCGCACACGGCGTCGGCGGCTTTCTTAGCTTAATTAACCCTTGGCACCGCTACTGGTCGGCACGGGGGCTTTTCCCTGGTGAGCTGACTTAGTAGTCTTAGCCTTGGCTTTAGTCTTAATAACGGTTACCCGAAATTCGTTGACGTAGGCGTTTTCCAAGTCGAGGGGGGTAAAGGAGAAGTTTTCCACCCGGATTGGTTGACCCACCTTCAAGTCGTACTGTTGCTCCAGGAAAAAGCCGGTCAAAGTTGACACTTGGGTCTGTTCGAACTGGGGAATGGAAATCTTGAAGTAGCGCATGAAATCATCCAGTGGCATTTTTCCGGAAACCTTAAAGGTGGGGTTTCCTTGGGAATCGGGCTGGGTCTTTTCGATCATGTCGGCTTGGACGTGATCGATTTCTTCGCCGATCGTCCCGAAGAGTTCTTCGTAGATGTCCTTGTCGGTCACGATCCCAGAGGTTCCCCCGTACTCATCTTGCACAATGACCATTGGAACCTGCTTTTTGATCATTATCTGTAAAACGTCGGTGATCGGCTGATTTTCATAGGCGATTGGCAAGCGCCGCACGATGGCCCGGATTGATTCTTCCGGGTTGATCTGGTTTTGGCGCATGATGTCGTAAGAGAAGATGTAACCTAAGATGTGGTCCTTATCGTGATTGGCCACGACCGGGAAGCGGGTGTACTTCTTTTCAAAGTAGAGGTGGGCGGCGTCATCGATCGTTTCGGTGACGTCGATCACCGTTAACTGGGTCCGGTCGACCATGATGTCGCCGGCCACCTTGTCGTTCATCTTAAAGGCCCGTTCCATGAATAAAACGTCGGCCCGGTCGAGTTCGCCGGCCTTCTCAGATTCCTGGGAGAGGGAGACAATTTCGTTTTGGGTGTAGATGTCTTCATCGGGGTGAATCGAAAAGCCGAGCAAGCGCGTAATGGCGGCCGCTGAGCGGTCAAAGATCCACACCAGTGGGAAGAAGACAACGTGGAAGAACATGATCGGGTGAACGATGGCTAGGAGAATATTGACGGGTTTGTCAATGGCAATGTTTTTTGGCACCAGGTCGGTGAAAACGGCGTGAAGAAAGGTAAAGACCAAGATCCCGATGACTGAAGATAGGTCGTTGGCCACGGCGGTTGGCAACAGGTGCCACTTGATGATCAAAGCCGTGATGTAGCCTTCCCCGATCCACCCTAAGATCAGGGAGGTCAAAGTGATCCCAACTTGGGCGGTGGAGAGGTATTCCGTTAGGTGATCCAACATGTGCAAGGCCCGCTTAATTTTGCGGGTCTGCTTCATGGTCCTCAGTTCGGTTGGCCGAACCTTAATCAGGGAGTATTCGAGAAGGGTGAACAACGCTGCCAAGGCGAGGATGGCGACGATGATCACCAATATTGCGGGGCTGGTGCTTTCTGTTTCCATGGATTAAAAAAATTATCCTTTCCAAATTAATCAATGTTAAGAGTAATTATAGCAATTCAAAGCCGGGAAGGGAAAGAAAGTAAAGTGATTTTCCGTATTTTCTGTCTAGCCTGCGGAAATTAAAAAGCTGAGGGAAGTCCGCGCCTATCTCAGCTTCGTCATTTTAATTAGTTGGGGTGGTTTTCTTACCCCGAAAGAGGAGCACCAGCCCTAGGTTAACCAGCAAGGTGAACCCGGTAACGGCAAATACCGCCGAGTAAGAATATACCCCGGAAATCATTGAACCCATGACCGAACCAAGTACGGAACCGGCGGCTTGGAAGCTCTGGTTGTACGAGAAGACCCGCCCAAAGGCTTCTTGGGGGACGTCGAGGGTCAGGATCGTTTGGGCCGCCGGTAAGAGGGCGGCGTTGGCTAACCCCAACAAGAAACGCCAAAAGGCCAGGTGCCACGGGGACTTAGTAAAGATCATTGGCACGAACAGCAGGGTGGCGATTAAAAGTCCCCAGATGAGGACCTTCAAGGGACCGATGCGGTCCATCGTGTGGCCGACCTTGGAGGCGGCCACCAAGGTCCCCATCCCCGGGGTGGCCGCCACCACCCCGGCCACGAAGGCAATGTTACCCTGGTTGTGCATCAGTTCCTTGACGTACAAGGAGACAATTGGGTCGATTGACATCACCGAGGATTGAACGATCATGGTGGTGATAAACATGACCACGATCAGCTTCACGTTCGGGATTTTGTGCATCAGTTCGCCCATTGGCTTGAGGGCCTGCTTAGTGATGGGGGTGAACTGTTCCTTGGTGATGAACCAGGTTGCAAAGAAGACGACGAGCATCAAAAAACCGGTGATGAAAAAGGGGATTCGGTAGCCAAACCATCCCGACAGGGTCCCCCCGAGCAGCGGCCCAACGAGATTACCGGTCACCCCGGCCGTCATCATGGCGGCCATTACCCAACCGGACTTAGAGTGGGGTGTTTCACCGGCCATCAGCGCCGTGGCGTTGTTGATGTAACCAGAAAAGGCCCCCTGTAAAAAGCGCAGGACGATGATCATCCAAACGTTGGTTGACAAACCGGTTAAAAAGATGGTGATCGCCATCACACCCGACGCCCGCATGCACATTAGTTTGCGGCCCTTGCGATCGGCTAACGAACCCCAATATGGGGAAACAATTGCCTGGGAAATAAAGGTCATCGCAAAGGCGAGTCCGGAATAAAGGTTGAGCTGCAGGCGGGAGAAATGTCCCAGTTCGTTGATGAACAGGGAGATAAAGGGCATGGTCATCGAATAGCCCATCCCGGTAATAAAGCTGCCAATCCAGAGGGTATAAAAGGTTTTGTGCCAGCCCCTTGGTAGGTGTTCGCTGGTGACGTTAGTATCCATGATACTCAGGTTCATCTCCTTAGAAAGTGGTTATAAAGTGGTGGCCTGGCGTTTTTGGTAGGCCAGGTAAGACCAAAAGACAAGTAACATCAAAACGGCTAATAATACAGTCACCCACATGGCGAGCTTGATCCCGGCAACCAGGGAGGCGGGGATGTCGGCGATCACTACGCACATGGTAACGGCCACCGCCCCAAATGATTGGCGTAGGGTGTTGTTTAAGGCCGACCCGTGGCTGTTCTCCCGCTTAGAAAGGGCGCGGAAGGCTTCGGAAAGGGCTGGTGAAAAGACCAGGGCGTTGCCGATCATCCGGACCGTGTAAGCGAGGGTGAGGGTCAGTAACGAAGAACGAGTTGAGATCGTCACCAGTGGGATGGAGGCCAAGAGAATCAACAGCCCCCCCGTGGTGATTAACCACTTGGGACCGTACTGGTCATAAAGCTTGCCGGCAAAAAAGGCGGTGATGGCGTTGCAAATGGCGCCGGGGAGCAGGATCATCCCGGAAATAAAGGAGCCGGTGTGGCGGACGTTTTCGGCGTAGATTGGCAGGAGTTGTTCGGTACTCAAAAGGACCATGAAGGCCAAAATCCCGACGATCGTCATTAAACAAAAGGAGGGGTAGGTCATAATCTTAACCTTTAAGACTGGGTTGGTTAGCCGTAATTGGCGCCGGACAAAGAGGGTTAAAATTACCAGCCCGCTGATTAGCATGGCCCAACCGAGGGCGGAATTGACGGTGAAGGTAGTCAAAGAACCTAGGGTCAGGGCGGAACCAATCAAAGAGATGACCACCGAAAAGAAGTCGATGTGAATGGGGTGGGGCGTTGAGTAGTTGGGCAACATGAAGTAACCCAGTACACAGGCCAACACCATGAAGGGGAGCACCAAAATAAAGAGGTAGTGCCAGTTTAAAAAATGTAGGATCAGCCCGGCCGTGGACGGACCAATCGCCGGTCCAGCGGCAATTACCAGGGAAGAGAGGCCGAGGATCGAACCCCGCTTTTCGGGCGGGTAAATCGAGATCATGGTGGTCATTTGAAACGATATCAGCATTCCCCCGGCGCAGGCCTGAATCAAACGGGCAGCCAAAAGCATCCCAAAACTGGTTGCCACGCAGCCCAGTAAGGTGCCGGCGATGAAAGTTCCGAGGGTACCCAAGAAGACCTGGTGGTTAGTGAAGCACTCGTACAGGTTAGACGAAAGCGGTGTGATCACCCCGATCATCAGGGTGTAGCCCGTGGTCAGCCATTGAACGGTATTGAGGGAGCGGTGAACGTCGTGTTGAATAACCGGCAGCGCCGTTATCATCATCGTCTGGCTCATCAGGCTAATGAAGGTTGAAACAAGAAGGATGATCGTTACCATCTTGCGGACGTTGGGGTCAATTTTGGTATGCATTAACATTTCCTTTCTAATGGTCATTAAACGCCAGCCCCCGGTAACCATCACTTACTGAGGACCGCAGGGGTGCTCAGTTTCACCCCTAAAAAACACGATGGGTCCCAGTAATGTTCGCAGCCGAACCACCAGAACCCATAACGGAGGATACTATGACGCCACTAAGGCATAATATTATCGCCGTTGTTGTAAATGCCCCTTTATTCTAACACTTTTCTTGGGTATGAAAACGACCAATGTGTTATCCTAACCACAGAACTGATAAGGAAGGGTGCAAGACATGGGAGAAAAAATAGCGGTCTTTTCGGATGTCCACGGCTCAGCAACGGGTTTGGCAGCGGTTTACCAGGATGCCCAGCACTTAGGGGCAACGGACTACTGGTTCGTGGGCGATCTTTTAATGCCGGGTCCGGGGGTCAACGAGGTTTGGGACCTCTTTTGCCAAATCAACCCCTCGTTAATTGTCCGTGGTAACTGGGACGACCTAGTCATTAACGGGGTGGCCGGGCGGATCCCGCCGACGAAACCCTCGCGCTTGTACTTTGGCCGCCTGGCCCAGTACGTAGCCAGCCGGGTACAACCAGGGGTGGTCGAACAAATGGCGAAGTGGCCACTGCAACAAACTCGCCAGGTGGGGAAATACACCTACACGGTAAGCCACAACCTCCCCGACCTAGCGATGGGCCAGGACCTGTTCCCGACTAACACGGCGCAAAACTTTGACCGGCTCTTCTCCGGTCAAACGGCAGCGACCACGGCTCAGGTGGCCATTTACGCTCACGTTCACCACGAACTGATGCGCTACGCCACTGACGAACGCTTGGTCTTAAACCCGGGCTCTGTGGGGGAACCCTTTAACCGGCAGTGGGACTTGCAAGCAGATACCAGGGCGCAGTACATGCTGTTAGAAGTGGATGAGCAAGGGATCGCCGGGATTAATTACCGTCACGTCGCATACGACAAGGAAGAAGATTGGCAAATGGCGTGCGACTATGACCTCCCTTACCTGGAGCTCTACCGGCGCCAACTTGATTCCGGTCGGGTCGATACCCATAACCAGGAACTAGTGGCCAAGGTCAGCGAGGAACACCATTACGCACAGGAGTACGCGGCCTTTGTTAAGGAAATCCAACAATCGAAGTAAAACACTTGCAATTTCTGGGGTAAACGGTAATAATTACTATTTGAATTGACGAGTGAATGAGTATGTTGAAGCGACGTGAAATTTAAAATTTAGGAGGAAGGTATGGCTAAAAAATCAAAAATTGCTAAGTTAGAACACCAACGGGCGACGGTCGCCAAGTACGCGGCTAAAAGAGCGGCCCTGAAGGAAGCGGGCGACTACATCGGTTTGTCTAAGCTCCCCCGGGATGCAAGTCCCGTTCGCTTACACAACCGCGATCAGTACGATGGTCGTCCCCACGCTTACATGCGTCAGTTTGGGATGTCTCGTCTGACCTTCCGGGAACTCGCCCACAAGGGGCAATTACCGGGTGTCAAAAAGGCTAGTTGGTAGTAACGTTTAGGAAGGACGTAATCGATAGCTACGGTATTGGTGGTTGCCTACCGTCCTTTTTGTCACATTTGAAAATAGACTAAGGGCTGGGGAAAACGTTCTTTCCCGGCCCTTTTTTTATTGGGGTGGTATACTTAAACGATAATACATTAGAACGGAGGAGCCCCTATGATTGACGCCATTGTTAAACGAACGGTTCGCTATCGCCAACATTCCTTTATCCGGGTGGTACGACGGACCCTGGCCGTCATCTTCCCCTTAGCCTTAATTGGCATTATCGCCCAGGTATTGTTCATCGTTTTTTCTCTAACGATGGATACTTATACAACGTTTTATCGATCGGGGATTGGGTCCCTAAGGTGGTCTTAACCAAGGCGCAGTATTCCCTGTTAGCCCTCTCACAGGTCACAATTGAGATGCTAACGGTGTACGCGGCTTACGGGGCGGCCCGCTACACCGCCCAGCTCTACCAGATTGATGACCAGGTGCCGGGGATTACTGGGTTGGTGACTAGCCTCTTGCTTTCGGTACGCTACACGCCCAACCGCGGGGTCAGTTTCGATCAGAACATGATGAGCTACGGCTCGCTGTTAGGGGGCTTACTCGTTGGTTACTTAGTCGGTCAAATCTTTCGCTGGTTAGGGAAAAAGAACCGGCTCAAACCCGGTCAACCAATTCACACGGTCGACATTGAAGAGCAAGTGGCCGCCTACACCCGGCCAATCTTAGTCATTATGCTTGGCGCTTTAGCGATTAACTTTGTCTTAAACCTCGTGTCTTATTATTCTTCTTACACCCAAGCGGCGGCGTTGATGCAAAGTCTGAGTTCGGGTAACACACCCTTTTGGCTCGAGCTCTTGATGGTTTGCCTGACGACTTTGCTGGAGTGGTTAGGGATTATCGGCTCTTACAACTTCCAGCTGGGAACTGACAGCACGGAGGCGATGGCGAACCTAAATTACGCCTTGGCGCACCACACCGCATACGGGGTGCCGTACCCTTACCTTGGCTCTTCTCTTTACAACTCCTTTGCCAATTTTGGGGGAATCGGGCTCGCGTTGGCCCTGTTACTTGCAATGGCGATTGTGGCCCACAGTTATAACGAACAACGGATGGTGCGGGCCAACTTCTTACCGGTGCTGTTTAACAGGAACACGGGGCTAATGGTCGGCTTGCCGGTTCTTTTAAATCCGCTCTACATCTTGCCGGCGGTCTTTTTGCCAATGGTCAACATTTTAATTGCGGCCTTTGCCATCTTCATTCACTTAATCCCGACCCCGGTTTACTGGGTGCCGGATGGGACGCCGGGGCCGTTGGTGGCTTACGTTGGTAGTAACGGTAATTTCGTTACCTTACTCTTCACCCTTGCCCTGCTTGCCTTTGACGTTTGGGTCTACATCCCCTTTGTTCGGCTTTCCCTGGCCGTGGAGGGGCGGATCCGCGAAATCGATGCAAAGGAGGACCACAAAGATGTTTAAACTAACTAACCGTCAGCAACGGCGGAGCCTGTGGGTGTTGTTAGTGGGGATCTTTTTGCTAGTGGTCCTTTTGATTCCCACCACCAGTTGGGTTAAGAGTAGAACGAAGGAAAAAGCAGCCCAGCACAATTCCCAACTGTCCCCCTTAATTATGATTCCTGGTTCGTCGGCCACTAAAAATCGTTTTGACGCCCTGGTTAAGCTCTTAAACCAGGGGAGCGCCACTAAACACTCCTTGTTAAAAGTCGAAGTTTACAATTCCGGCAAGATCACGTACACTGGGAAAATTCGGCGCGGTGATACGGAACCGATCATCGTGGTAGCCTTTGAAAATAACCACGATGGTTACTCCAATATCAAAAAACAGGCTAAGATGTTTAACGAGGCTTTCGAACAGCTGGTCCAAACCTATAAGTTCAATAACTTCAAGGCCTTTGGTCACTCTAACGGGGGGTTAATTTGGACGGTCTGGTTAGAAAAGTATTACGACGAAGCTGACGGGGCCAAGATTAAGACCTTGATGACCTTGGGGACCCCGTATAACTTTTCGGAAAGCTCGGTTTCCAATAAAACTCAAATGTTAAGTGACCTGATTGCCGATCGGGAGATGATCCCCAGTTCCCTAACGGTGTTATCAGTGATGGGAACGAAGACCTACAACTCCGACGGCTTGGTGCCGGAGGGGAGTGTGGAAGCTGGTAAGTACATCTACCAAAAGGTGGTTAAGCACTATACGACGATGACGGTCACCGGAAACGACGCCCAACATTCCGACCTGCCCCAAAACCAACAAATCGTTTCCCTGATTAAGGAATACATCTTGAACCAAAATGGCAATCGGCCGGGCAGCAAAAACCGCAGTAACCGGCAAAACCAGTTGAGTAGCAACTAAGCACGAGAAAGGATGATACGATGATTAAGAAACTCTCCGCTTGCACTAGTATTTTGATTGGGAAGAAAGCGACGATTGACGGCACGATCATAATTGGCCGTAACGAAGATGCGAAGGCGGCCTGGCCCAAACGGGTGGAAATTCACCCCCGCGATAGCATGGAACGCCTCTTTATTTCCAAAGAAACGAAGCTGACCTTGCAACTACCGGCCCACAGCGCTCAATACATGGCGACCCCGGAGTGGACCGATAAGGACGGGCTTTTTGAAGAGGACGGCATTAACGAGTATGACGTGGCGATGTCAGCCACCGAGAGCGCCTACACCAATGAACTGGTGCTGGGATACGACCCGCTGGTGGAAAACGGCCTTAACGAAGAGGCAATGATCACGGTCGTCCTCCCCTACGTAAAAACGGCACGGGAAGGGGTGGCCCGCCTTGGTCAGTTAATTGCCGAGCACGGGACTGGAGAAACCAACGGGGTCCTCTTTGCCGATAACGATGAAGCCTGGTACTTTGAAACGGGTGGCGGTCACTACTGGGTTGCCCAACGGATCCCCGATGACGCCTATGCGGTGGTCGGCAACCAACTGGCAATTCAAGAAGTTGACTTTAACGACCCGGATAACTTTATGTTCCACCCCGGAATTCAGGCGTTTGTGTCCGAACACCACTTGAACCCTCATGAAGAGGGCTTTAACTTCCGGGAAATTTTTGGCACTCACGACCGGGCCGATGCCATCTACTCCACCCCGCGGGTCTGGTACGGTCACCAACTGTTCTCGAAGTCTAAGGCCCAAGCCGAACAACCAGAAGACCAGGACCTACCATTTTTGATGCAACCGGATCGTAAACTGAGCATTTTGGACGCCCAACGCTACCTGGCCTCCCACTACCAAGGAACGCCGTTTGATCCGGTGGGGCGCGGGAGCCAAGAGGAAAAGCACCGCTACCGGCCAATTTCGTTAGCCAAGACCCAGGAGTCACACCTGTTGCAGATGAATCGTGGCGGCGCCAATATTCATTGGTTGGCACTGGGGGTTGCGGCCCAAAGCGTTTACGTACCCTTCTTTGCCGGGATTGATGACGTGCCGGCCCCATACAAGCGCGGTAAGTTGCCCGCCCAACGCAACTCCACTTACTGGATTTATAAGGAGGCGGGCGTCTTAGTCGACAGCCACTATCACGATTTCTTACCTGACCTGCAGGCGGTTCAAAAAGAACTTAACGTTAACGCCGTCAAAATGGTTGCCCAAACGGATGCTCACTTAAAGGAGCTGAAAACGGCGACGGAGCGGGCAAACTACTTAACCCGCCAAAGTATCAACTTTGCGACCGACGCCCTCAATGCCTACCGGGACCTATCACTAAGTTTACTGACCAAAATGACGGATTACAGCCCGCTTAACTTTAAGACTGACGAAAACCTTTAGTGACGGTCACCCGTCCCTAGCTACGGACCGAGTGATTGATGTGACAAAGCTAATCTAAAGCAGAACCGGATATTTCCCGGGTGATCATTAATGGCGGAGGGGATGAATATGGAAAGTTTGGTAATGGCAGTGAGTGCGGTAAGTAGCCAGCCCCTGTCAATGTTTATTGTGATTTTAGCGGCCCTCTTAATCCCCATCTTGATGGCCCGCTTTCAAATTACTGGGGTCCCAACCGCGGTGGCTGAGATCATCGTAGGGGTGATCTTGGGTAAGAGCGGCTTGCAAGTGGTTAACACGACCACCAACCTGAGCCTCTTGTCATCGGTGGGGGTGATCGTGTTAATGTTTTTGTCGGGGATGGAGATCGATTTTTCCCTGTTCCGGCCGGAAAAAAGCAAGGGTGCCAATCACGAGGCCTTACCAGTCAAGTTGGCGGTGGAGGCCTTCATGGTCAGTTTGATCGTGGCGTTTGGCTTGGCTTTAGGGCTACGAAAATTGGGGCTCTTTAGCGACGTCTTCTTAGCAACGATCATCTTCACCACGATCGCCTTAGGGGTGGTGATTGCCACCCTAAAGGAAAAGGAGATCCTCAGTAAACCAATCGGCCAAACGATTTTGTTAACCGCGGTGTTGGGGGAAATAGTACCGTTGGTCTTGCTGACGGTGTACGCTTCCGTTCGCGGGGGTGATGCGACCAAAATCTGGTTGATTGTGATCCCGTTAGTAGTGGCGGTTATTTTGTTACACCGGTTTCACCGCCACTTCAGTTGGTTTAACCGGGTCACCAAGGCGACCACCCAGTTGGATATTCGGTTGGCGGTGTTCTTAATTTTCACCTTGGTCCTGGTTGCCGAGGCGGTGGGGGCCGAAAACATCCTGGGCGCCTTTTTAGCCGGGATGGTAATGAAGTTATTAGAGCCCTATGAATCAACCCAAGACAAGCTTACCTCGATTGGGTATGGTTTTTTCATCCCGATCTTTTTCATCATGACTGGGGCTAAGTTAAACCTACGTGAACTGTTGGTTAATCCCCACGCCCTGATGTTAATTCCGATTTTAGTGGCCGGGTTGGTCATCGCTAAATTGGGGACCTTTTTAGTCTACCGGCAGCGGTTTGGCAACCGAAATTCCTTTGCCGGGACTTTTTTGACCGTTACCACGATTACCTTGGTGCTGCCATCGCTGGAGGTAGCCAAAAACCTAGGTTCGATCACCCAAACCCAGTCTGATGCCTTCGTTTTGGCGGCGGTGATCGTCTGCATCTTTGCCCCGGTGGTCTTCAATAGTACCTTCCGCTTGGCAAAGGCGGACCGGATCAAGCAACGGGTCGTCATAATTGGGGCTAACGTTATGACGATCCCAATCGCCCAGCAATTAGAACGCAATTGGTACGACGTCCGGGTGGTCACCGATGATCAAGATAGTTACCACACCTACGATTCCGAACTGCAAAACATTTACTACCTTGAACAACTCAACCTTGCGACCCTGAAGCAAGCCGGCTTTTTGACGACCGACATCTTGGTGATTGGCCTGCAAAAAGGGGAGCGTAACCAAGTGCTCGCCTTGGGGGCCAAGGAAGCGGGGGTTGACCGGGTCATCGCCAATCAGTCTTCGATGCGGACGGCTAATGAGCAGACTCAAGCCCTAGTTGAGGCGGGGGTCGAAATTTTTAATACTTACAACGTGCAGGCGTCGGTCTTACGGGCCCTGATCGAGTCACCGTCAATCATGCAACTGTTGACCGGCACCGAGGCCGGCCTATTTGAAGTCCGGGTGAAGAATCACCGTTACAGTGGCATCCAACTGATGGACTTGCCAATGATTGACCAAATCACGATCAGCCGGATCCGTCGTAACGGGACTTGGTTGACCCCCCATGGCACAACGGTGATCGAGTATGGTGACCGGATTATCTTTACCGCGAAGGATAAGGACGTGGTGGCCAACCTGCGCGATGAATTTGCCCGCCCAAACTAAGCTCAATTGAAGGCGACGGCTGGCTATGTTAAAATCAAAACAAGCAATTAAGGAGGCCAAACGAATGCCATTAGTACACATCGACCTGATTGAAGGACGTAGCGAAGAACAATTAAAGGGGTTAGTGAAGGACGTTACGGCTGCCATCGCTAAGAACGCCAACGTACCGGAAGAACGGATCCACATTGTCTTAAACGAAATGCGGCCCGACCGTTACAGTGTTGCCGGCAAGATGGCTAGCGACAAGTAAAGACCCGGGGGTTCCGTTATGCGGAGCCCTTTTTTTCTTGTTACCTACCTAGAAAGGATGAACGAGCGTGAATGAGCAACAATATGTGATGGCCATTGATGAGGGGACGACCTCCTCACGGGCGATTATTTTCGACCACGCGGGTAAAGAAGTGGCGATTGCGCAAAAGGAATTCCGTCAGTACTTCCCCCAGCCCGGCTGGGTCGAACATGACGCCGAAGAGATCTGGGATAGCGTTCAATCGGTGATTTCAGAGGCGGTCATCAAGGCGCAAGTTAAGCCCTACCGGATTGTGGCGATCGGAATTACTAACCAGCGGGAAACCACGGTGATTTGGGACCGGAAGACCGGTAAACCAATCGCCCGGGCGATAGTGTGGCAATCAAAGCAGACCGCCCCGATTGCTGAACGACTAATCGAGGAGGGCTACACGGACCAGATCCACCAAAAGACCGGCTTAGTCATTGATTCCTACTTCTCGGCCACCAAGATCAAGTGGCTTTTGGATAACGTACCGGGGGCCCGGGAGCGGGCTAAACGAGGCGACCTACTCTTTGGCACCATCGATACCTGGCTCTTGTGGAATTTAACTAGCGGGCGGGTGCACGCTACGGACGTTACCAACGCCAGCCGGACGATGCTCTTTAACATCCACACCCTTGACTGGGACCAAGACATTTTAGACCTGCTCGATATTCCCCGGGAAATTTTACCGGAGGTCAAGCCGTCCTCGCACGTCTATGGTTACACGGCCGATTACCACTTCTTCGGGGTCCAAGTTCCGGTCGCCGGGATCGCCGGGGACCAACAGGCGGCCCTCTTTGGCCAGGGCGCCTTTGAAAAGGGGAGCGTCAAGAATACGTACGGGACCGGGGCCTTCACGGTCATGAACACCGGGACGACGCCAATGCTTTCGCAAAATGGCCTCCTGACGACGGTCGCCTATGGGATTGGCAACGAGGTACATTACGCCCTGGAAGGGTCGATTTTCGTAGCGGGCTCGGCGGTTCAGTGGCTCCGCGATGGGCTACGGCTCTTTAAGTCGGCCGGGGAGTCTGAGCAAATGGCCGTTGATGCCCAGACCACCGGTGGCGTGTATGTGGTGCCATCCTTTACCGGTTTGGGGGCGCCCTACTGGGATCAAGAGGTCCGCGGGGCGATGTTTGGCCTCACCCGGGGGAGTAGCCGGGAAAATATTGTCCGGGCCACCTTGGAGGCAATCGCCTACCAGACCAAGGACGTTGTGGACACGATGGTCAAAGACACCAATTTACCGTTGACCACCCTGGCGGTGGATGGCGGGGCGTCGCGCAATAACTTCATGATGCAGTTCCAAGCCGACCTCTTACAAACGCCGATTGTCCGTGCCCAAATTGAAGAAACCACGGCGCTAGGGGCCGCCTTCTTGGCTGGGTTGGCGGTGGACTTCTGGGAGGATCAAAACGAGCTCAAGCAGTTGGCTAAGTCGGGTGACCGTTTTGACCCGGTTATGACCAAAGAAGAGGCTGGGCGTCACTACGCCGGATGGCAACGAGCCGTAGATGCCGTTCGCTACTTTAGCCACGGTGCTGAGGAATGATCCGGGTAACGGTACGGCAAGTCCGGCAGCTTGCTGGTAGAATTCAGGCGATCATTGATCACAACCACCTAGCGGGACTGATGGTCACGGAGAACTTTTTGCTGGCACTAATGGCGAGCTGGCAGCCGGTCGTAACCGACTTAACAACCACCGGGCGAGTTCCGCACCAACAAGTTGCTTACTGGCGCGGGGTTAGTCTGTGGGTGACGCAAGTAGAAACCCACCCGGAGTGGGTGCTTGAAATGGAACCCTATACCTCAGTGGTGGCCCAGCAAGCGGCTTGCCAATGCATCCACGCCTGTCAAGCCCAGGCGCTAGCTAACCCGCTGGCGGATACACAAGTGGGAGTGGTGCAAGCTCAATTAGCTAAGTTTGACCTGCACACCCAATCGGTGGGGGAGCTAGCAATGATCCGCCAGTACTGGCAAGCGACAGGTGAATAAAACAGGAGTGAGTGGCCAACCACCTCCTTGGCAGGCCGTTAGACTAAGCTAGGGTGCAGGTTAGCGCAAGAACGCGGTGTTCTTCGCCCGTACTTAGGCACTAGGCCTGCGGTTGGTTGCCACGTTACCTGTCTAACATTCATGAATACAATAAGAGGTCGGGAAAAGATGTTTTCCCGACCTCATTTTTTTAGTTCTGAAGCTTATTTCCCACCCAGCTATTCCTTGGGTTTTTGGTGGTAGACGGCCCGCTGGTTGACCATTGGGGCGGCCCGGCGGTTCAAGAGAATGGGGACCTTTTCAACCGTCACCTGGGAGAATTCAAGGCCAAACCACTGAACCGGGGTGGTGGAGTGGTTTTGGATAAAGATCCGCGCCCCGATTAAGAGGTGTTGCCAGCCCTGGAGCTGGGTACTAGACGATAGCTGGTCTTGGATGATCACGAAGCGGAAGTCGCCGACCTGGCGTCCGGGGGTGGTAGTGTACTTTTGCGGCTGCGGGTCGATGATCCCTTGGCGCATCAGGTCATTAACTACTTGACGCAGGTACAAGGGAACATGGTGGTTCATCTTAAAGCCTAGGTAAAGTTGCAAGTTGACGATGTTGCGGGTGCCCATCATGTCGACGGTGTAGTAATTGGTGTAGGGTTCACTGGTGGTGTTGACCGTCACAAACCAGTAGACCTTAGCCCGCTTGGGGGTCTTGTCTAGAATCGAGTAGAGGACCTCACGCTTGATGGCGTCGCCGTCTCTGACCTTGGTAAGCATGACCAAGTTGGAGATGTACAGGGGAATTGCTTCATCATCGGTTAGCTCTTGGAGGGTCCGTTTGTAATCGCCCAGGTGGGTCCACGCCGTTTCACCATCCAAGAAGTCGCGGAGCTTGTTGCCAAAGTACCAGGCCACCATGATGGCAACGATCACCAGGGTGATGAAGAGGGTCACGTAGCCCCCGTGGTCAAACTTGGTTAAAGAGGAAACCAGGAAGATGATTTCGATGACGGCGTAGAGGCAAGCAAAGGGGAGGGCGAACCAGTGGTGGCGCCGGCTAGCTAGATATTGGTAGAGCAAGAGGGTCGTCATGAACATGGTGATTGTGATGGCGAGCCCGTAGGCGGCCTCCATGTGCTCAGAGGTCCGGAAGTAAAATAGGACCAGGGTTGTGCAGGCGCACAGTAGCCAGTTGATCGTCCGGATGTAGATCTGACCACGCGACAAGGACGGGTGGATGATCGCCATCTTCGGCAAGAGCTTGAGCCCAATTGCCTCTTCCACCAGGGTAAAGGAGCCGGTGATCAGGGCCTGGGAAGCGATAATGGCGGCGATGGTGGCGATGGCAACCCCAAATAAGTAGGCCCAGGATGGCAGCATTTCGTAAAAGGGGTTAAAGGCCGAACTAGTGGTGGTAAAGTGGCCCAGGTTATGGATCAAATAGGCCCCCTGACCAAAGTAATTGAGGGTTAAAGTCAAAAAGACGAAGGGCCAGGTGATGTAGATGGCTTGGCGCCCGACGTGGCCCATGTCCGAATAGAGGGCTTCAGCCCCGGTCGTCGCCAGAAAGATGGAGCCGAGGATGAAGATCCCGACCTTGTTTTCCGGCGAAAAGAGGAGCATTAAACCATAGTGGGGGGAGAGGGCGCGTACCACCAGCGGTTCTTTAATCAAGTTGGCGATCCCAAAGACCCCCAAAAAGGAGAACCAAATCAGCATCAGGGGCCCGAAGCCCTTGCCGATCAAGACGGTCCCGAAGCGCTGAATTAAAAAGAGGATTAACAGGATCGTAAAAGTGACCCAGATAACCGTGGTTTGACTGTTAATCGGGGTAGCCGGACCAAGCGCAACCCCCTTGAGGCCTTCAATGGCTGTGGTCACCGTCACGGCCGGGGTTAGGGTACCGTCGGCCAGCAGGGCGGCACCACCAAGGAGGGCCGGGTAGATTAACCACTTACGGCGCTTACGAACGAGGTCGTAGAGGGCGAAGATCCCCCCTTCACCATGGTTATCGGCCCGTAAGGCGACCAAGACGTACTTAATGGTCGTCATTAACATTAGGGTCCAAAAGACGAGGGAGAGGCAACCAATGATGTAGTCTTCGCTAAGTTTGTTGAGACCGCCAGCATCGTTAATCAGGGCGGTCATTACGTAAAGTGGCGACGTTCCAATGTCGCCGTAAACGATCCCAATGGTGATCAGCCCCATCAGGGCGAGATTTTTCTTTCCTTGCTGCATGACAATTCCCTTTCGTTTCCCGGTAAATAGCCGGGTTGATTACTATTATTTTAATCCAATTTGCCAGGGCTGATAAGAAAAGCCCTTCTTGCGCTATAATGGTGGCAAATTAACGAAATCAATCATATGCTATGCGGGACCAAAGTACAATCAGAAAGGGGAAATTGGGGTGGAAATTATTTTAGAAAAAACAACCAAGCCCTTCTTTAAAAAGCACGCTGGCAGTCAAGCCCTAGCTAAGGAACGCATTGGGGCAATCTTGGAACGGGAGCAAGCGACTGGGCTGACAAAGGTCAAGTTAGCCCTCCGCCAGCCAGTGGCCGGGCGCCCCTGCTTTGAGCTCCGCTGCAACCTGGCTAAACTCGGTTCAGTCCGGGTGGCCTTCATCCTAGACGGCCAGGTGGCGCGGATCTGGTTTATTTCTACTAGTTTACAAAAGGCCACCTTCACCAGCGAAGTGAGCCGGGTATTGCGGGAGGTCAGCAAATGAAGAGTATTAACGTCAAGCAGGCCGAACGCCTGGTGAAGGCGTTCGGCCAAAGCGGGACCGGTCACTAAGGTCACCCTGTTAACCCGCAAGAAGGATCGCCAACTAACGATCGAGCGGGGGACGGCGGCCGTAGTGATCGACGAGCGGGGATTTTACACCGGACAAATCTCCCTTAACCTTAGCGATGGTCAAGCAAAACACGCCCTACTACAAGCCTTTAAACGCGAGTTCCCCCGTAGCCACCAGCTATACTTACATCAGGAAAAAGATTAGCAAGGAAAAGAACTGGCCAAGTGCCCCGTTCGTAAACGATTCTTAACTAGTTTTTTAGTTAAGATTCCCCCAGCCGTTATGGCATGCGGTAAAATGAAGGGGTTATGAATTTTTTGAAGTAGGTATAATTATGGACTTTTCTTTTCGCCGCCGCCCACTTGGCACTCTGTATCTTAAATACACCCTGATGTTTGGCCTAATTGCCCTGGCAATGTTTGGGGGCTACGTGGTGACCGGCCACACCCTGATTTGGAACACGGATGCCTTAAACCAGCACCTCCCACTGATGGCTAAGTACCGGGAGATCGTACTTAACTGGCTCCACCACCCCTTTTCAAGTCACCAAGCCTGGTCTTGGCAAATGGGGATCGGCACCGATACCTTTCAGGTTTATTCTTATTACACGATTGGCGACGTTTTCGCTTACTTGGCCCTCCTATTTCCGGCGGCCAAGATTACCTTGGCCTACCAGGTCATCATCGTCTTGCGGATGTATTGCGTTGGTTTGGCCTTCATTTACTTTGCCCAGCACTTCGACTTTTCTGACCGGGTCATCCTGGCGGGAACGGCGGTGTACATGGTTAACTCTTACCTTTTGTATGTGGCTGTTGCCCAGCCAATGTTTACCACCACCTTCATGCTCTTTCCTCTGTTGGTCATCCAAGTGGAACGGGTCTTAAAGGGGGGGAGTGCTTGGCCCTTGACCGGGGCCTTCTTGTGGATGCTGGTGGCTAACTACTACCTCGCCTTCGTGGTGGGGGTGGGGACGATCATTTACTTGGTCTTACGGGTGGCCACTCACTACCGCCGTGCCCTCGACTACGGAAAGACCTTGCTTAAGCTAGTCTTTGCAACCGTGACCTCCATTTTGTTAGCGGCGGTCTTATTAGTTCCAGAGCTACTGGCGGTTCAAAACTCGACCCGGGCGGGGGCCGAGTTCGCTAACGGCCTGAAGACCTATCCGCTGTACTACTACCTCTTTTTACCTAAGCAATTAATTAACGGTGGGGACACGACCTTCATGTTCTGGTCGGCGCTGGGACTGGCGGCAATCGTCTTCTTAGCCATCGTCTACGTCTACACCCGTCCCCGGCAATACCCCCTGCTGGCCATCAGTTTGGCCCTTTCCTTGGTGATGCTCCTGATTCCAGCCTGCGGGGCCTTTTTCAACGGGATGATGTCGGCTTCCAACCGGTGGACGCTCCTAATTTACTTACCACTGGCGATGACGGTCTGCGTCTTATTGCAAAATGTCCCCACGTTAGACCAAAGAACCCTCAGGATTATGATACTGGCCACCGGGGGCTACCTGCTAGTTCTGTTGGCGACCTACTTTTTCCAAAATGATGATGACCTCTTTGTGCCGGTCATCTTCTTGTTGGTGTCCCTGATGACTATTTCCCGGGCAATTGGTCACCCGGGGCCGGGGAGCGAACGCTGGCTATTAGGGGTAATCTTAGCTAACGTCTGCTTTAACGCCCTGTACGCTGCCTTACCCTATAACGGTGGCTTTGCCAATGACATGCTCACCAGGGGCCAGTACCAGGCAATTACCAGCCAGCGCTACGGGGGCCTAAATCAGGGCCTGGCACAAAAGTCTTTTTACCGGGTCAACACGATCTCCAATAATGACATCATCAATTCGTTGAAGATGTACAACGATTTGACCAGTGGCTTGAACGCCGTTAAGTCTTACTATTCACTTCAAAATAAGTACGTCGGGGCGTTCTCACGGTCACTGGGTAACGTGCAGTACCAATCTAACATTCCGCTCAACCAACTCGACGATCGGACGGTCCTAAACAACTTCTTGGGGGTCAAGTACCTCTTCGTCCAGTCTAATGGCGATAACGCCACCAAGATTCCGGCCGGTTACACCCTGGATAAAACCACGACGCCCATCATCAATTACGACCAGGGGCAACCAAGCAATGCCAAGACGGCGGCGGATCTAACGACGATTCAGACCAGCCGCTATACGACCAAAAACGCCTTCCCGCTCTTGTATTGGCAAGACACCGCCATCAGCCAAGCGACCTACCGTAAGTTATCGGCGACCCAAAAGGAGCGGGCCTTGGCAAGTGGGGTGGTGGTGGCGGGTAACCAAGTCGCCATTAAGGGGTTAAAGAAGGCCAACCTCGCTGGGGAGGTTAAGAAGTTAACTGCCACCTTGATTTCTAACCGCTTAACCCCGGTCAAGGCTAGCCAGTTGGTTCAAACCGACCCAGATGAAACCTATCGCTTGACCTTCCCGGACCTGACTAAAAAGGCCGTGGCTAAAGCTACCAAGGGGAGTGAGTTGCACGTTGACGTTTCATCCATTAAGTTCACCCCCTTCAGTATGAAAGAAGAGCTTGCTTACGAGGCGGCCCACGATCAGTACATGCTGACCAACCCGGGCTCAACGTATAACGCTAAGTTTGCCCGCTACCAAAATTGGCGTAAGCTAGTCCTAAAGGGGGCTCCCGATAAGTCGTTTACGATTACGCTCACTTCTTCAAAGGGGGAAGAGACAATCACCCAACCCAAGCAGTCAATCCTCTCGTTCTTTAAGTTAGTAACGGATGGCTCTTTGAACTTAGGGTACTTTGGTGGTCAGCTTCCCCAAAGTGTCGGCGTTACCTTCAGTAAGCTAGGAACCTACCGGCTAAAGTATACGGTTGAAGCCGAAAAGTTGGGTAAACAGTATGATCAACAAGTTAAAACCATTCAAAGCCACGCCCTAAAGGACCTTACTTTCAAGACTAACCAGGTGTCAGGGACGATCACGACGAACCGGACTGGGATTTTAACTTCGTCAATCCCTTATTCGAGCGGCTGGACGGCCACCGTTAACGGAAAGGCGGTTAAGTTGCTACGTACTAACCAGGCTTTCGTGGGGCTTCGGCTTCCAGCGGGACACCACCGCGTTGTTTTACGCTATCACGTACCAGGACTGACGCTGGGGGCGAAGGTTAGCTTGGTAGGGCTTGGGTGGACCCTAATGGCAGCCTTGGCCACCCTAGTGTTCAAACGGCGTCGAGCCAAGTAATGACTGGAGATAACGTCAAAATTGCCGCTAATTGGCAGTTCTTAACCGATTACCATGGTCCCTCGGGAAAAGCGGCTGGCCAATGTGGTGGATTGGGCTTGCTAAGCCTGCTGTGTAACATTCAAAGTTTTTAAAAGGGGCCGGGAGAAATTTTCTCCTGGCCCCTTTTTAGGTTTAAGTATCGTTATTGATCTGACTTGAGCCAGTTACCAAGGTAGTTGCGAAGTGCGATGGCTTCGTCCTTGGTAATGGAATAGGTAGCGTCAACTTGGTCTTGACCAGTGACGGCTTGGTTCGATAGTAACAAGAAGAGTTGGTGGTCCCGGGGGACGATTGACATTTCGTTGGCCAGGCCGTCGTCATCTAATTCATCGTTATAGCGAACGTCAAACCACTTACCATCAGTTGTTAATTTACGCACCCTTTAATCCTCCCAATGATCAAAAAAATCAGGTTCCCAATGTAGGGTCCCTGATATAAATCATAGTTAATTCTTAGCACTTTCGTCAAGTTTAATTGAGTGGCCCCGTTGGCGATCCTTAAGTTGGAAGGAAACAATGAAGGCGACGATAATTAAGGCAATCGTAAAGTAAAAACCGGTGTGGCTTCCCGCCGTAAAGCGGGCGGCGGCGGAACCGGTGGCTGCTCCACGACCCAATTCCAAGAAGGAAGTGGCAAAGGCAGTTGCTAAAGCACCTACGACTTGTTGCATCGTGTTGAGAATTGTAGATCCATCACCAGCTTCCCGTCCGGACAGGGAGTTCAGAGCGGAAGTTTGGGCGGGCGACATTGCTAAAGGCGCCCCGATCATTAAGATTACGTGAGCGGCGATGATATAAACAATGCTTGCGGTATCGGAAGCCATGGCTAACATAACGGCCCCGATAAAGGCGATGATAAAACCGAGAATGGCGGGCCGACGTGCACCAATGTTATCGTATAACCGACCGGCAATTGCGGAGGTCACGGCGTTGATCACCCCACCAGGAAGCATGATCACCCCAGTTAAGGCAACGGCAATTCCCACCCCGTTTTGAATGTATTGTGGCATCAGGTACATTGCAGACAGGATGATTGCGAAGTCCAGCATTACCAAGATGGTCCCAACGGTGAATTCTTTGTTCTTTAAGACCTTCAGGTTTAGAATTGGTGATTCTAACGTTAGTTGACGGTGTACATAAAGGAATAAGACGACAAGGCCAATTACTAAACTAACAATTACCTGCCAGCTAGCCCAACCGTAACGGCTAGAAAGGCTCGCCCCAGCAACAATCCCGGAAAAACCGATGATTGATTCGATGATTGATAATACGTCAACACGCGGCTTGCTGATGTGACCGACGTTTTCCAGTTCCATGACCGCAAAAATTAAGGCAATCACGAGCAGGGGAATGAAGGACCAGAAGATCCAACGCCAATTTGCAATCCCTAAGATCAACCCGGTTAAGGTTGGCCCAATGGCGGGAGCAAACATGATTACCAATGCCATGATCCCGTTTACGGCCCCTAATTTTTGGGGTGGGAAGATTTGCATCGCAACGGCGAACATTAGCGGCAAAATAAGCCCGGTCCCGATCCCTTGGATCATACGCCCGGTTAATAGGAGGGCAAAGCCTGGGGCCATGGCCGAAAGTACACTCCCTAAAATAAAGACCAATAAGGCAAAGATGATGATTTTACGCGTTGAAAACCACTTTGAGATGATTGATGAAAGGGGCATGATGATCCCAATAATCAGCATGTAACCCGTTACTAACCATTGCAAAGTGGCAGTCGACATGTTAAAGGCAATGCTCAACTTTGGTAAGGCAATGTTGAGGGACGTTTCTGAAAACATCCCGACAAAGGCGCCGAGAAGCATCGAAACCATGGCAAGCTTAGGGTGCCGAACCCGGCTTGCTGAGGTGGTACGTGGATGGGCTTGTTCCATTTGAACTTTTTCCATAAATTAATTTACAACTCCTTCTCTTGATTTCACAATTGATTACATTACCATAGTTTTTTTAGCCTCGTAAGTTAAAAGTTTCTCATTTTTAAGAAAATCTTTACCAACTAATTAATGCCCCCTATGCATTATTGTTGCCTTAAAACGGGCATTTGACAACGATGAAACCGTTAACGATAATTTAGAGAAAGAAGTTGTTTTTCATAAAATAACGGCGATTTAAGTTTTTATACAAGTGAGTGGAGGAGAAGTTAGGATGAAAAATAATAAAAATCGGCGCATGGTAATAATGATTGCCATAATTTGTGTCTTAGTGCTAGCGGGGACCTGGCTAGTCCGGGCCCAAGCTAGGCAATTAAATTCAACAAAATATGTTCAATCAACGACGCCCACGCTCTTTTTCCACGGCTATGGCTCCAGCGCCAACGCCGAAGATCACATGGCCAAAGCGGCGCAAAAAGCCGGGGTAACCAAGACGATCATCCGCGCTAACGTCACTAAGCAGGGGACGGTTAACCTAGTGGGGACGATCAAAAAGGGGGCCATCAACCCAATTGTCGAAGTCAACTTCGCCGACAACCGTAACCCCGGCTACCAAGTAGACGCTCGCTACGCTAAAAACGTGGTTGTTGCCCTTCAAGAGAGGTACGGTTTTAAGGAGATGAACATGGTTGGCCACTCGATGGGGAACATGGCGATTACCTTTTACCTGGTTAATAATGCCAACGATAAGAAACTTCCCCAGCTAAAAAAACAGGTAGACATTGCCGGTCACTTCGACGGGATTCTTGGTTACGACCAACCGGCGGGCTTGTCTATCAACCAAAAGACGGGGGAGCCTAACAAGATGACGGACAGCTTTAAGGAGCTTTTGAAGTTGCGCCAAGTCTACCCACGCCAAGCGGCGGTCCACAACCTGTACGGCGACATCGGTAACGGCAGCGACGGCCGCGTTGCCAACATTTCCAGTGAGACGCTTAAGTACCTGGTGAGCGGCCGGGCCAAGTCATACCAAGCCCACCGTTTTACTGGTAAGCAAGCACAACACTCCAAACTGCATAGCAACGCCCAGGTCGACCGCTACCTGATCGACTTCTTATGGAGAAAATAGGAGTGAGTGCGCCCCAACCTACTCGACGGGCCGTTGATTAAGTGAGGGAAGCTAAAAAAGCTGAAGACGGCGTCGTCTCCAGCTTTTTTTCTTATCATTTATTCGGGGCGGTAGTTAGCGGCCAAAAAATCAGCCATTGACGTGGGGGCGTGGCCGGTGATGGTCCAAAAGTCATCACTAGTTCCGCTCAACAGGCCCATGGCACCAGCTTGGTACATCGAGGCCAGTTCGTCACCATCCCCTTCTTCTTGGTATAACCGGGCGAACTCAGCAACCGAAACAGGCTGGTAACCAATTTGGTGGCCGCTAACCTTAGTCATGATGGCGGCTAGTTCGGTCATTGGGAGGCTGGTTGACTGGCTAAGGAGGTAGGTTTGGTGGTGATCCCGCAGGGCGGGGGTTAAGGCGACCTTAGCGATTGCCTCGGCGGAGTTTTCCTGGGAAATAAAAGACATTGGTTGGTCGCCAACCGGGTAAATAACGTTCTGCCGTTCAATCAGTTCCGGTAGGTAAGGAACCAGTGGGTCGGCGTAGAGGCTGTTTTTGATGACGGCGTAGTTAAGCCCACTCCCGGCTAAGCGGGGAGGTAAGTAGGCGTAAAAGGGCGCCATCCGGAAGGGGTTATTGGCTTGATCGGCAAAAAAAGAGACCGCGACGATGGAAGGGACGTTAGCATCCTTGATCGCCGTTAACAGGTTCTCCAGTTCCGTTACCCGGCCGGTCAAACTGTAGGTTAACGACGGGACGTAAACGACCACATCGCTCCCGGCCAGGGCGGGAGTCAGGGTAGCGGGATCTTGGTAGTCTAAGTGGGCAACCTGAAAGCCAGCTTCCTTTAGAGCGGCGGCTTTGCTCGGGTTGTGGGCGCCAATCCGAATTTGATTGGGCGAAAGAGTTTTGCTTAGTTGGTGGACAATCCGGCGACCCAGGTGGCCGGTTGCCCCGGTGACGGTAATCAACATAAAAATCCCTCCTTTGTGTAACTTTAATTGTAACACATTGGAGGGGTTTGGGGTTAGCCTTGGTTGGTGAGGTAGTCTTCTAGGACGGCCAAGACACCGTCGTGGTTGTTGTCGAGGGCCGTAAGGTGGTTAGCTGCGGCGATGGCAACCGGGCCGGCGTTTTTCATTGCGTACCCAAACTTAGCGAGCTTGAGCATCTCGGCGTCGTTACCGCCGTCACCAAAGGCGATCAGGTCGGCACCGGAAAGGCCCCAAGAGGAGAGCAAGTCGTTGAGGGCGGTCGCCTTGTTAATCCCCGGGACGGTTACGTCAACGGAGCCGTTACCACTCGGGGTAATCCGAACTTGATTGCCAAAGCGGTCCTGTAGGGCGGCCAATTGTTCGTCAACCTTAGCTGGGTCCAGTAAAAAGGAGAGCTGATAGTAGCGATCGGCCGGCAGGTCCTTGTAATCGTCGACCAGTACGTGGTTGGGGAAGTAAAATTGTTGGCGCTTAAGGGTCGCGGCGGGGAGTTTAGCGTAAACGTAGCCGTGCTTAACCCCGGAGAGGGAAGGGGTGAGCTTCAAGTCATTACACAAGAACCGAATCACCTCGTCAGCGACGGCTTGCTCAACCGTGGTCTGCACCAGATCTTGGCCTTGGTAGACCACGTGGGCGCCGTTTTCGGACACGAAGTAGAGGCGCTCCTTAGTGTCCGGGAAGTAATTGGTGAGGCACTCGTATTGGTTGCCAGACGACACGATTACCTTGACCCCCTGGTCCTCAAGTTGGGATAAGATACGTTCAAAACGGGCGTGGTCGTAGCTCTTATCGTCGTGGACGAAGGTAGCGTCCATATCAAAGGTGACTGCCTGAAACGGTAATGACATTGAAATTCCTCCTTTAATAACAAAAAATGGCGATCACGAAACCGTGACCGCCATACTATTGGGCTAGCTGGGTTCGAACCAGCGCATGACGGTACCAAAAACCGTTGCCTTACCACTTGGCTATAGCCCAATTAAATTACTTAATTATCTTACCCGGAGTCGTTCTAAAATGCAAGTGATTTTGGTGAATTTCTTGGTATTTTTTTCTTGGAAGCGTTCAACTAAGCCCATTCTCTTGACCCAATATGCAATGGTTGTATAATTGAACCCATTGTTAATAATTATACATTCAGATGGGAGATATCTAATGGATCGACAAACGGATACGGCCTTCTTTGGCCAACCGCGGGGGCTTTCGACCCTCTTTTTCACCGTCATGTGGGAACGGTTTTCCTACTACGGGATGCGGGCAATCCTACTTTTTTACATGTATTACGCCGTTACTAAGGGCGGCCTGGGAATTAACCAGACTACGGCTGCCTCGATTATGTCAATTTATGGCTCCTTAGTCTACATTTCGACGATTGTCGGGGGCTGGCTGGCCGACCGGGTCTGGGGAACGCGCCGGACCGTCTTTTTAGGGGGCTTTTCCATCATGCTGGGCCACATCTGCCTCTCCTTGCCCTTTGGGGTGAGCGCCCTGTATGGTTCAATTGTCTTCATTGTGATTGGGTCGGGGCTGTTAAACCCGTCCGCTTCGTCAATGGTCGGGGACTTGTATGCGGAAAACGACCGGCGCCGTGACGCTGGTTTTTCGATGTTTGTTTTCGGGATCAACCTGGGGGCCGTCGTTGCCCCGTGGGCGGTGCCGTGGGCCGCTGGCGGCTTTGGTCTCCACCTCTTTGGTAGCGAGCAAAACTTTCACGCCGGCTTCGCCCTAGCGGCGATTGGGATGTTCTTTGGCTTGCTCCAATACATTTGGGACGGTAAAAAGTACTTACCCGAAGGTAGCCTGACCCCGGACGATCCGCTGACAGAAGCGGAGAAAAAGACGGTAATCAAGTGGGCGACGGTGATCGTCATCGCCTTAGTGGCGGTCCTGGGGCTCATGGCTGTCTTCCACAGCTTCAACGTTAACGGTGTCATCAACTTAATCACGGTGATCGCCATTGCCATGCCAATCGTTTACTTCGTAATGATGCTGCACTCAAAGAAGGTCACTAAGTTAGAACGCAAGCGGGTGGTTGCCTACATCCCGCTCTTCATTGCCGCCGCCATCTTCTGGGGGATTGAAGAGTCCGTGGTCTTGGCCCTCTTTGCCGAGCAACGGACGGTCTTGCACATCGGGGGGTGGCACTTTGCCGCCGCTAACTTCCAAACCTTAAACCCACTCTTTATCATGCTACTGACGCCGGTCTTCGTCCTCTTATGGGACCACTGGAAAAAGCAACCGACTTCACCGGGGAAGTTCGCTTGGGCGTTGGTCTTTTCCGGGTTATCCTACGTTTGGATGGCAATTCCGGGGATGCTCTTTGGAACGGCCGGCCGGGTTTCACCGCTGTGGCTGGTCGGTTCCTGGTTCTTAGTCGAAATTGGGGAAATGCTGAACTCGCCAATTGGCCTGTCGGTAACGACCAAGTTGGCCCCTAAGGCCTTCAAGTCTCAAATGATGAGTTTATGGTACATGGCCGATTCAGTTGGCCAAGCCGTCAACGCCCAAATCGTTAAGTACTACTCATCGGCGACCGAAGTACCGTACTTCATCGCCGTGGGGGTCGTTTCGATTGCCTTTGGGATCATCCTGATGTTCTTCGTTAAACGGATCCACAACTTAATGGGTGGCGTTGATTAGGCAAAAACGACTAGTTGATTAGTTGCGCTCAGGTAACCAGTCTAGCAATTTTGCCACGTTAATATTCATTAATTTAAAGGGGACCGCTCTGGTGAGGGTGGTCCCTTTTTTGCGTGTAATTAGGGGGGAAAGACGTGACGCACTAAACAAAGGTGGTGCGGAAACCAACCAACAGCTGGCGGTGTGTCGACCGGAGTACTCCTTGCGAATGATTAGAATAAAATAATAAGAATTGATCCTTGACGAGATTAAATGAGAATGTTTTAATGTAGTTATCAACTTGAAGGAGGAACACCACCATGAATCAATTAACCCACCTTACGAACAGCTATTTTTCCTTTGCTTATTTCGAATAGCGTCCGCACCGCTTAGGTCCGGACGACGACGTTCAGACCTAAGCAAGGGTTTTTGGTACTTCCTTGCTAGGGCAGTCTAGCAAGGAATGGTGGCGACATCTCTCACTTTCATTTCCTTTGGTGATTACCGGCTAGACTGAGCAACGTCTTAGTTTAGCCGGTTTTTTTATACCTTTGGAGGAATGAACATGGAATCTAATTTAACCGTCAAGGCACCCACCATTCACCGGGCCCGCTTGGCCTGGTCGCTGTACATCAACTACTTCATTCACGGGTTCGGGCTAATTATCTTGGCCCAGAACATGACTAGCCTGGGGGCGGCTTGGAACAGCCCCCTGAAAATTGTCTCCTTTGTTATTTCAGGAGTTGGGATCGGGCGCCTCTTGTCCTACCTGATTACCGGGTTTTTAGCTGACTTATTTAGCCGTAAGGCCTTTGTCTTGCTGGGGATGAGCGCCTACCTAGCCTTTGCGATCGGAATCCCCTTCAGCCACAACATTTACGTCGCCTACTTCTTCGCGATCCTGGCCGGGATTGCCAACTCGGCCCTCGATGCCGGCACCTACACCACCTTCGTTGAACTAAACGGCGGTAACGGCGCGGCCACGATCTTAATCAAGGCTTTCATGTCGGCTGGCGAGTTCGTCTTGCCACTGCTCATCGCCCAACTAACGGCCAACGGGCTATGGTTTGGCTGGTCCTTTATGACCATGGCCGCCCTGGTGGTCATCAACTTCGTCTTGATCTTGCCCCTGTCCTTCCCCCTGCCTAACCAAAGTCCGGCCCAAGAAGGCAGCGGAGAAAAAAAGGTTAAACCAAACTGGGTGACCACGATCGCTTTGGTCTTATACGGGTACACCTCCATGGCGGTGATGATCTGGTTTACCCAGTGGATCTCCCTCTTTGCCGCTGACAGCTTGAACTTTTCCGACGGTCAGGCCCACTTTCTCTTGTCGCTTTACAGCCTGGGTTCGATCAGCGGGGTAATGTTGATCTTTGCCCTCTTAAAACGCAACGTCAAGGAGACCCACCTGTTGATTAGCATGAACGTGATTGCCGTCCTCGCCTTGTTAGGGGTCCTGGTTGGCACCAGTACCGTGATGGTGCAGGTGGCTAGCTTCGTCTTCGGGATTAGTGCCGCCGGGGGAATCATGCAAGTCGGTTTGACCCTGTTCATGCGCTTCTTCCCGCACCACCGGGGGATGGTCACCGGGGTGTACTACTTCTTTGGTAGCATTACTTCCTTCACCGTTCCGCTAATTACCGGGGTCTTGTCAACCACTAGCATGCGGGCGGCGATGACCGGTGACCTAGTGGTGGGGTTAATCGGTAGCGCCCTGATGCTCGTCGTTTTGATTAGCGAAAGGGGGCGTCACCATGGCTGAGTTAGAGCAGCTCCGTAACCAGATCAACCAAGTCGACGAACGGCTCGTCGCCCTTTTAAAGCAAAGGTTTGAAATCGTTGAGGCGGTTGCCCGCACGAAGCAAGCAAGCGGGGCGCCGGTCTTTGATCCAACCCGGGAACGGGCGGTATTGAAGCGGGTGGTCGACCTAGTGGCAAACGAGGATTACCAACCCGCCGTAGCGCAAGTTTTTACCACGATCATGGATCAAGCCAAGCAACTAGAAAGGAAAAAATTATGTTAACTTACCTCACGGCCGGTGAATCACACGGCCCCCAAGGAACCGCGATTATTGAAGGAATTCCGGCCGGTCTAGCCATTGACGTGGACCAAATCAACGCCGATTTGGCAAGCCGCCAAGGTGGGTATGGCCGGGGCAGTCGGCAACAGATTGAACACGACCAGGTTGAGATTCTGGGTGGGGTCCGCCACGGCCTTACCCTAGGGTCACCGATCACCCTCGTGGTGAAAAATCGTGACCACGCCCATTGGTCGTCGATCATGCACCCAACCAGCCCAGCCACCGCGGAAAACACCCTACGCAAGGTGGAGCGGCCCCGGCCCGGCCACGCCGACCTGGTGGGGGGGATGAAGTACCGTCACCGCGACCTGCGCAACGTCTTGGAACGTTCTTCGGCCCGCGAGACGGCGATCCGGGTGGCGGTTGGCAACGTCTGTGAACAACTACTGGCCGCCTTGGGGGTGACCTTGGTCGGCTACGTCCAAGCAATCGGCCCGGTCGACACCGACCTAACTAAGCCCCAAACGGTGAGTGAAATTAAAGACGCCATCACCCAAAACGACCTGCGGATCCTTGCTCAAGACCGGGTAGCGGAACTTCACGACCTAATTGACCAGACCCGGCGTGCGGGCGATACTCTGGGCGGTTGGATCCGGGTGGTCGTTAACGGGATGCCGGCCGGTATCGGGAGCTACGTTTCCTGGGATACCAAGCTAGATGGTCAGTTGGCCGCCGCCGTGATGGGGGTCAACGCCATGAAGGGGGTTAGCATTGGCGACGGCTTTGAGATCAGTCGCCACCCCGGCAGTCAGGGGATGGACGAGATTAGCCACGACGCCGATGGCTACCACCGTTTATCCAACCACCTCGGGGGCTTGGAAGGTGGGATGACCAACGGGATGCCCCTGATTATTAACGCGGCCATGAAGCCGATCCCGACCCTTTACAAGGCACTTAAGACGGTTAACGTGGTGACCAAGGAAGTGGAAAAGGCCAGCGTCGAGCGTTCCGACACTACCGCGATCGTGCCGGCTTCGATCGTGATTGAAAACGTGGTCGCCATCGAATTAGCCAAGGCCTTGACTAACAGCTTTAACGCTGACAACCTGGCCCGGCTGCAAGAACAGTTAGCGGCCTATCGAGAAGAACTGCGGGGTTATTAATATGAAGATTCACACCTTAGGGCCGGCGGTAACCGATTCTTACCGGGCCGCCGAGCAATACCGGGCTGACCACGAAAATCTTGAGGTGGTTGGCCACCCCAGTTTTGAAGTGCTCTACCAGTCAATCCCGGAACTAAGGGGTGAATTATTATTAATTCCCGCGGCGGTCAAAACGCCAACCGGGGCCAGTTGGGGGGACCTGCACTACCAATACGGTGACCGGTTGGAGCTAATCGACAGCCTAATCACCGAACTTTCCCCGTTGGCCATTTTGGAACGGCGGGGGCGAAGCGGTCAACGGGCCTATTGCCACCCGGCCACGATTGATTACTTAACGAGAAACGTTGAGGGTCCCTTGGAAATTATGCCCTGCCCGAGCAAGTGGCAGGCTTACCGGTGCTATCAAACAGACGGGCGGTATACCCTGACCAGCCAGACCTTTGCCGGGCCGGCCGACCGGGTAATCAAAACCATTCACTTAAAGATGCTGTGGAGCGTGTACCAAGTTAAGGGAGAAACGGATGCAAAAACGAGCGTTAACAATTAATAGCCGGGGCCTGAACGGGGAACTGGCGGTGCCTGGTGACAAGAGCATTTCCCATCGCGCCCTGATGATCGGGGCGTTAAGTGAGGGGACCACGGTGATTGATCACTTTTTGGCGGGGGAGGATTGCTTGAGCACTTTACGGGCCCTGCAAGACCTTGGCGTCGAGATCGAGCGAAAAGGGGAGCACGTCGAGGTAATTGGACGGGGAATCGCCGGCCTGGTTGAACCGGCGGCGCCCCTTCAAATGAATAACTCGGGGACCTCCACCCGTCTTTTGATGGGGATCTTGGCGGGCCAGTCCTTCACTAGCCAACTGGTGGGGGATGCCTCCTTGAGCCGGCGCCCGATGAAGCGGGTACAAGGACCGCTGGCCCGCCTGGGGGCGCAAATAGGCCTGAGTGAGGCGGGGACCTTGCCGGCCACCGTGGTGGGGCACCCCCTCCAGGGCGCACGGGTGAAATTAGAGGTGGCCTCGGCCCAGGTCAAGAGCGCCGTGATCTTGGCGGCCCTCCAGGCTCAGGGGTCAACGACGGTGAGTGAACCACTGCCGACCCGTGATCACACCGAACGGCTCTTGAAGGCCTTTGGGGCGAACTTAACCGTCGACCGGGCGGCGAACTCGATCACCGTGACCCCTGGGGCGCGCTTGGTTGGCCAAGAGGTCCTGGTCCCCGGCGACCCTTCCTCGGCGGCCTTCTTCTTGGTGGCCGGGGCGGTGATCGCTAATTCGCACCTGACGGTTAAAGACGTCTGCCTAAATCCCACCCGGACGGGGCTCATACGGGTCCTGAAAAAAATGGGGGCGCGCCTTTCAATTAAAGAGACGGCTAGCGGGGGCGAGCCGTTAGGGGATGTGACAATTCAAACCAGCCAGTTAAGGGCGGTAACGGTGACCGCCAAGGACGTACCGAACTTGATTGACGAACTACCGCTAGTGGCCCTGCTAGCGGCCTGTGCAGACGGGGTAAGCGAGATTAGCGGGGCGGGCGAACTGCGGGTCAAGGAGACCGACCGGATTCAAACGGTCGCCGAACTGTTCTTGCAACTAGGGGTGGACGTGGAAGAACGTCCGGATGGTTGGCGAATTGTCGGCCGCCCCAATTGGCAAGTTCAAAAGCCAAACTTAAATAGCCACGGCGACCACCGGCTGGGGATGTTAGCGGCCGTGGCGGCCCTCCGCTCAACGACGCCGCTGTTCTTGATTGACCCGGACGCCGTGGCGGTCTCTTACCCCAGCTTCTTTGCCGACTTAGCCAAGTTAGGGGGTGCTTAAATGATTACCGTCTTTATTCACGGCCTCGGCCTGATCGGGGGATCCTTGATCAGGGCGATTCGGGTTAGCCATCCCCAGGATCAAATCATCGCTAGCGATCCGAACCAAGCCGCACTGGATTACGCCCTGCAAGTGGGGTTGGTTGACGAGACGACCACTGGCCTCGCGGGAGCACAACGAGCGGACTTTATCATCTTGGCCGGTCCCGTCTTGGCGATCTGCCAAGACCTGGCTGACCTGGCGAGAATGGAACTGAAAGAGGGGGTGGTGGTGACCGACGTGGGGAGCACCAAGCAAGCGGTGCTAAAAGCCGCCCAACCGCTAGTTGACGCCGGGGTCGCCTTCGTGGGCGGTCACCCAATGGCCGGTTCGCACAAGAGTGGGGTCCAAGCCAGTCGGCGCGACCTGGTGGAAAACGCCTTTTACTTCCTGGTTCCCACCGGCCCGGTTGACCACCGGGCCAGTTTAAAAGACCTGCTGAGTGGAACCGGGGCGAAGTGGTTGACCGTCACTGCCGAGGAGCACGATTACTTGGTGGCCCAGGTTAGCCACCTCCCCCACGTGATTGCGACGGCCCTGGTTAACCAAACGGCGACCGCCTTTGCGGGGCAACCGCTAGGGGAACGGGTGGCGGCCGGGGGCTTTAAATCGGTGACCCGGATTGTCGCTTCGGATCCGACAATGTGGGCGGCGATCATGGCGACCAACCGTGATTTGATCTCCCAACAGTTAGCCAGTTACCTAAGGGAGCTGCAACGCTTCAAGGACCTGATTGATAAGCAAGACCAAGCGGGGCTGTTTGAAACCTTTTCCAAGGCCCGGGTACGCCGCAACCGACTCAACCAACAAAGTAAGGACCTTTTTTACGACCTCTTCATTAACATTCCGGACCAGGTGGGGGCGATTGCCGGCGTCATGAACCGTTTAGCGGCGGCCAACGTCAACGTCATCCACTTGCAAGTGTTGGAACTGCGGGATGAAATTAACGGGGTCTTGCAACTGACCTTCAGCACCCCCGCCGATCAAAGGCGGGCCGCTGGGGTCCTCAACGATTACGAAATAATTGAACGGGGGGACCAAGAATGAACTTAATCCTAGTTGGCTTCATGGGTAGCGGCAAGACCACCGTCAGCACCCTGCTTGGTGAGGCCTTACAGCAGCCAGTCTACGACCTCGATGACGAAGTGGAGAAGGCAGCTTGCAAGCCGATTCCCCAAATTTTTGCAGACGACGGCGAAGCGAGTTTTCGCGACCTGGAGCACAGCGCCCTTAATGAGGTGGTTAAGCGGCGCCAGGGAATCTTAGCGACCGGTGGCGGGACCCCAGTGGCGGAACGTAACCAACGACTGCTTGAACACGCCCAGGCCCCGGTAATCTTGCTGACGGCTAGCCCCGCCGAGACCGCCCGGCGGTTAGGGGACGGGGAGGGGCGCCCGCTAGCAAGTAAGCTAACCCCGGCGGAGTTAGCGGACCTCCAAGACGCCCGCCGCCCCGCCTACGATCGTTGTGCCGACCTCACCATTCGCACGGATAAGCTCTCACCGACGGCGGTGGCCGAGTTGATTATCGCCTTTTTACGGATCCACCAAGACCAAAGTGCCTAAGGGCGCTTTTTTAGTGGTGGGGAGAAACCATCTTTACGACAGGGGAAAGGCAAATGGTATCAACACGCATAAAAATGCAATGATTGCCGCATTTATTAACTATATTACGTATATTTACTTGTTTTTCACCCGGGAGTAGGGTACAATTCCCCTAATGATTAAAATTTGAGGAGAAATAGTATGGACAAGTCAATTTTGAGTCAAGCTTCCCAACACGAAGAGCGCAACATTTTAGCTGAGGTCTGCAACTTAGCGGCGGCCAGGGACGACGTGATCGACCTTTCCGTCGGCGACCCGAACTTCGCCACCCCGCTGCCCATTGTTGAGGCGGCCACCGAACGCGCCAAAAAAGGGCACACCCACTACACGGCGGCGATGGGGATGCCGGAGCTGCGAGAAGCAATTGCGGAATACTATCAAAAACTAGGGGTACCCGCCAAAGCCGCCCAGGTGATGGTGACGGTGGGTGCGGAACATGCCCTCTTGTTGGCCCTATACGCCTTACTCGATCCGGGTGACGAGGTCTTGATTGCCGAGCCGTGCTTTTCTCCCTACGCCGCCCAGGTGAAACTGGCCGGTGGGGTTCCGGTGATGGTGGCCATGGACCCCGAGGCGGGCTTTGCCATTGACCCGGCCAAACTCGAAGCGGCACTTACAGATAAAACTAAGGCGATCATCGTCAACTCGCCGAATAACCCGACCGGGGCGGTGCTTGATCAAGAAGCTGCCCAGGGCCTGGGTCAGTTGGCAATTGACCACAACCTAATCCTCTTGACCGATGAAATCTACGCCGACTTCCAAATGCCGGGTCACCACTACTACCCATTGGCTAAGGAGGCTCCGGATAATACGGTCACGATTAGCGGGATGTCCAAGTCCTTTGCCATGACCGGCTGGCGGCTGGGGTGGTTAGTGGGGTCAAAGTATTTAGCCGATGCTACGGCGGCGGTCAACGAAAACGTGGCCTACACGGCGCCCACGATCAGCCAAGATGCGGCCCTCTACGCCCTTGAACACCATGATGAACTGGTTGCCCCGCTGGTGGCGGCCTTCCAAGAGCGGCTAACCTATTTACAAACGGCCCTGGGCGCCTTGCCGAACCACGCCGTGAATCCGGTTGGCGGGTCGATCTACGCCTTTTTAGACATTCGTAAGACCGGGCTTAGTTCGGAGCAATACGCTACCCGGCTCTTGAACCAAACCGGGATTTTAGTGGTGCCAGGCTTGGCCTTTGGCAAGGGTGGCGATGGCTTTGTCCGTGTTGCCGCCACTCAGCCAATGGCGACCCTTAAAGAAGCGGTTGCTAAGTGGCAAAGCTTTGACCCCCAAAAGGAGGATTAAAATGAAGATTTTGATGTATTCGATCTTAGACACCGAACGCCCCTACGTGGAGGCCTGGGTAAACAAAACAGGCCACCAAGTTAAGATGGTCGAAGAGGGGTTAAATAAGGAGACCGCTAAGTGGGCCGCGGGCTTTGACGGGATCGATTTTCAGCAGACCAATGACCTGGATCCGGAGGTCTACGCGACTCTAGAGGGGTTAGGGATCAAGCAGCTGACCGCCCGGATGGTTGGGTTTGATATGATTGATTTAAAGCAAGCGGCCGACCACCACTTACTGGTGACCAACGTCCCGGCCTACTCGCCGCGGGCGATTGCCGAAATGGGGCTCACCCAGGCCCTGCGCCTAGTCCGGAAACTTGGTTACTACGACCAGCGAATGGATAATTACGACTTTCGTTGGGTGGGGCTGGAGTCAACTGAGATCTACAAACTGACCGTGGGGGTAATTGGTGCCGGCCACATTGGCGGTGCCACCGCCCGCCTGTACAGCGCCCTGGGGGCCAATGTCTTGGCCACCGACCCGGTTCACCATGCGGAACTAGAGGCCGACTTGACTTACGTCGACCTCGAGACATTGCTTCGGGAAGCTGACATTGTAACCATCCACACCCCCCTTAATGAGGAAACGGCAAACCTCCTGGATCGAACAGCCTTTGCCAAGATGAAGGATAGCGCCTACCTGATTAACATGGCCCGGGGCGGGTTGGTCGATACGGCGGCCCTGATCGAGGCCCTGCAAAACCACCAACTGGCCGGGGCGGCCCTCGACACCCTCGCCGACGAAACGGGCTACTTTGAACGCCAAGCCAGCAGAGAAGAAGTATCAGAATCCTATCTGACCTTGCGGGCGATGCCCAACGTCTTGATTTCACCGCACTCGGCCTTTTTCACCGATACCGCAATCAAAAACATCGTTGAAATGGGACTCGATGACGTGGTTCGGATTGTCAACGGTAAGCGACCACTCTACCCGGTTAATTAAAAACACCCCCACTTGCAGCTGGTAAGTGGGGGTATTTTAGTTATGAGCTCCGTTTTAACAGGCGTTGGCACAGCTTGGTTAAGGCACGCCGGGAGGAACCGGCGGGGAGCTGGTTGATTTCTGCTTTGGCTTTCTTGGTGAAGGCGGTGGCTAGTTGACGGGCTTGCTCGACCCCGCCGTTTTCAAGCACTAATTGACGGACGAGCTGCATATCCGCTTCACTCATTAACCGTCCCTTGTCCAAGAGGGGCTTAAAGGCGGCCGAGTTAGCTTGCATCGCTAACAGCAAGGGGAGTGAGTAGACCCCCGTGGCCAGGTCTTCTAGGACCGGCTTGTTGAGTTGGTCGCCGCTGGAGTAGTCGAGGATATCGTCTAAGATCTGAAAGGCGATCCCGACGTTTTGGCCGATCCGCTTGGCTAGGGCGACGGTCCGTTGGTCGGCACCGCCAAAGTAGGCTCCTTCGCTAGCTGCCAAGGAGAAGAGGGCGGCCGTCTTACCGTTGATGTTGCGCAGGTAGGAAAGGAAGGTTTGGTCTTGTTTGAAACGGTCGGCCATTTGGCCCAGTTCACCGCTTAAGATCCGGTGCATGATCTGGGCGTTGGTGGTCAAAAAGGGAGTTGTAGCGGTGGTGGTGGTGATCAGGTCAAAGAAGATCGTGAACAGGTAATCGCCGGAATAAACCGCCACGTCCTTGCCAAACTCGGCTTGAATGCTGATGCGTCCCCGCCGCTCGGGGGAGTCGTCAATAATGTCATCGTGGATTAAAGTGGCCATGTGGAGGACTTCAATCGAGGTGGCCAGCTTGATTAAGCGGTCGCGTTGTTCTGGTTGCGGTTGGCCGGTCAGGGAAGCAAAGAGCCAGAAAAAGGCGGGGCGCAAAAACTTACCGCCGTTAGTGGCCATTTTTTGCAGGGCGCTTTCTAGTTGGCCATCCTTAGTTTTGATCCGGGCTGCCATTAGGTCGCTAACGGCTAAGAGGGCCCGATTTAATTCGGGGTTGTGCGGAAAATGTGTTTGTTTCATCATTAAATTTCCTTTAAGGTTTATACTGTCTATTGTACCCTAAATAGGGAATTGAATAAATAAGGGAAAGGGTGGACTTATTTAATGTCTGTCAAAGTATTTTTAGAATTGGTTGAAATCAAGGCCAAGACCGCCAGTGTCTTGCCCTTCATACTCGGCCTCTTTTTAGCGGCCTATCACTACCACACCGTACAACCAATGCTGGCGCTCCTCTTTTTTATCGCCATGTTCTTGTTTAACATGGCGGTCGATATGTTGGACAACTACCACGATTACGTTCACGCCGTCGACACCGAGGACTATCAGCAAAACACCAACATCATCGGGCGCGAAAACTTATCTCCGCACTTAGTGTTGGCGATGTTGATCACCCTAGTGGTTATCGCCGCTTTGCTGGGAATCTACCTGGTGACCCAACTAGGGCTGACCTTGCTTTGGCTCGGGGTGTTTTGCTTTGCGGTCGGCTTTTTGTACTCATCGGGTCCCTTTCCATTATCGGGGCTGCCGGTTGGTGAATTCTTCTCCGGGTTCACGATGGGCTTTATGATCACCCTGATTTCGGTTTTTGTGAACACCGGAGCGGACTTTACCTGGTCTTGGACTAACCTGGGGGTTATTTTCTTAGTGGCGCTGCCTGATGAACTATGGATCTCCAACCTGTTGCTAGCAAATAACATTTGCGACGAACAAGAGGATAACGATAACCACCGCCACACGATTGTCCACTTTATCGGTAAGAAGTGGGCGCTGTACGCCTTTGCGGTTAAAAACACCATTGCCTTTTTAGCCATTATTGCGGCGGCAGTGTTACGCTTAACGCCGTGGACGGTCCTGTTGACCCTTTTAATTATCCCGTTTGTCGTCAAGCAAACCAAGCTTTTATTTAACAAGCAGGTCAAAAAAGAAACCTTTCCGGCGGCGATCCGGATTTTACTAATCGGTTCCCTTGTCCAGGTCGTGACCTTTGCGGTGGGGTTGATTTAACACCAATTAACATAACATTAACGAAAAGCGAGCGACAGGGAAATTTTCCCGTCGCCCGCTTTTTTGTTTATTGGGTACCGTGCTTTTCTTGTTTTAAGACCTGTTGTTTAACGGCGCAATCGTAATCGCAAGCGGCACACTTGCCCTTCTTGGCCCGCTTAAAGACCTTAACGAGTTGCCAAAAGGCGCAGCCGATGATTAGCAAAATGATGACGGTGTTGGTAATTAAACTAAGCATGGGAAACTCCTTTCTAAATGAAGAGGCTGCCGACCGTGTAAATCAGCCAGGCCAGGCCGTAAGCAATGATCAGGCTAGAAACCAAGGACCAGATTGTCCACTTGGTCGATCCGGTTTCTTGCTTGATCGTCCCCAAGGTGGCAAAACACGGGGCGTACAAGAGGATAAATACCAAGAGGGCGTAAGCGGCAACCGGGTTGATGAATTGGCCCAGGGCGCTAATCAAGACCGCTTGGCTGCTGGTGTGAAACATCACCATCATACTGGAAGTGATCGCTTCTTTAGCTAAGACCCCGGTAAAGAGGGCGGCGATCGTTTGCCACTGGGTGATACCGACCGGTGCAAGGAAGGGAACCAACAGGTGGCCAAGGCTAGCGGCAAAGGAGTGGCTAGAATTAGTGACGAAACCGTGGGGGCCAAAGGAGGCCAATAGCCAAATGATGACCGTCCCGGCAAAGATGACCGTCCCGGCTTTTTTCACGAAGCCCTTCCCCTTGTCCCAAGTCCCGTGCCAAATGACGTCAAAGCGGGGGAGGTGGTACTGAGGTAGTTCAACGATGAAGACCGAGGAGTCGGTGACGCCAAAGTAGAGTTGGTAACCCTTAGCGACTAAGAGGGCGACGATAATCCCCAGGAAGTAAACTGATAGGACAATCAGTGCTTGGTGCTTCGGGAAGAAGGCGGCGACCACCAGTGAGTAAACCGGCAGGCGGGCCGAACAGGACATGAATGGTGAAATTAAGGTTGTGATTAACCGTTCCTTTGGTTGCTCAATTGTTCGCGCCGCCATGATCCCGGTCACGTTACACCCAAAGCCAATGATCAAGGGAATAAAGGACTTCCCGTTTAATCCGATAAACTGCATGGTCCGGTCAGTCACCAGGGCTGCCCGGGCCATGTAACCCGAATCTTCTAGCAGCGAGATGCAGGCAAAGAGGACGAAAATTTGGGGGATAAAGACCAAGATCCCCCCGACCCCGGCGATCAGGCCGTCCACAATCAAGGACCGTAACACTGGTAAGGCCCCGGCTGCGGTCAGGACCTGGTCAGCGGTGGTCGAAAGGGGGCCGGAGATGAAGCCGTCTAGCATGTCAGACAGGGGCGTTCCCACCCAGTCAAAGGACAGTTTGAAGATCAAAAAGAAGATCCCGGCAAAAATTGGCAACCCTAAAACGGGGTTGGTTACGATCCGGTCAATCTTAGAGGTCATTTCCACTTTGCTGGTCGAGGCGATGGGTTGGCTGGCCGCCCCCAGCAACTTTTCGATGAAGGCAAAGCGGGTATTGAAAATCTGGTCTTCGAAGTTTTGGGCGTCGTAGTATTTTTCCTGGCTACGCAGCGGGGTCAAGTCCCTAAAGAGGGCGAAGCGTCGGACCGCCTTGTTTTTGTTGATGTATTGAATCGAAAGCCACTGGGCGTAATCGTGGTCCATATCGTAATCTTTGACGAGGGCCTTGGTGGCCTGACGGATTGCCTGCTTAACCATCGGCGGGTAGTCGAGGAGCAGTGGTTTGGCCTGGCGGCGCTCCTTTAAGCTGGCCAGTTCGGCCTTGAGGGCGGCGACCCCCTCGTGGGAACGGGCGTTGGTGGTCTTCACCTCACAGCCCAGCCATTCTTCGAGGACCTTGGGGTCATAGTACTTGCCCTGGCGCTTTAAGTCGTCGATCATGTTGAGGTTTAAAATCACCGGCGCCCCGAGTTCTAAGACCTCAATGGTCAACAAAAGGTTGCGCTTCAGTTGGCCGGCGTTGGTGACGTTTAAGATCAGGTCGGGGTGGTCGTTTAATAGGTAAGAAGTGACGATCGCTTCATCCTTAGTTAAGGGGTTTAAGGAGTAGACCCCCGGTAAGTCGACTAAGGTCACGGCGCTGTCCTTAATTTGGCCAAGCTTTTTTTCGACCGTGACCCCGGTCCAGTTCCCGACGTAGGCGTACTTATCGGTTAGGGAGTTAAAGATGGTCGTTTTTCCGGTGTTGGGGTTACCCAAGAGTGCAACGGTGGTCATGACTCCATCCCTCCCGTTAGTTGACAAAAGACCCGGTAACGTAGGCCGATTTGCTGGCGATCACTTTCGATGATGACTGGCCCGTGGAATGGATAGCGTTGGATCAACGCCACGTCCTTTCCTTCGTATAAACCAAGGTTGTGGAGCCGCTCTTGGGTGGCTTCGTTGAGCAACTCAAAGTGGGTCAGAGTATATTTAGCCGGCATCAAAAACCCCTCCTTGTAATATTATTCCAAAAATATATAATAAATTGCCTGATATTTTCATTATATTAGTTAGTGATATTATTATACAAGATTCCAGAAACAGATATCGGGGAATTTCCTAGTTTTATTTTACCTTGTAACGACTATAATGTAAGACAAGTGATTAATAAACGGGCCCCCAGTTGGATTCTTTATATAGAATTGGAATAATAGGCCTGATTTGGAGGAATTGACATGGCAACATTAGAAGTTAAGAACCTACACGTTTCGGTGACCGATGACGAGACAAAGCAAACCAAGGAGATCCTAAAGGGAGTTAACCTGTCGATGAAGACTGGCGAAATTCACGCCATCATGGGGCCGAACGGGACCGGGAAGTCGACCCTTTCCCAAACGATCATGGGTCAACCCGGTTACACAGTCACGGAAGGTGAAATCCTCTTAAACGGCGAAAACATTCTCGAGATGCCAGTTGATGAACGGGCGCGCAAGGGGCTATTCTTAGCCATGCAATACCCGGCTGAAATTCAAGGGGTGACCAACGCCGAATTCCTGCGGGCGGCCATCAACGCCCGCCGCCCCGCCGCCGACCAAATCTCGGTGATGGACTTTATCAAAAAACTGGACCACAACCTCGCCCTCTTGGACATGGATGAATCCATGACCGAACGTTACCTCAACGAAGGCTTCTCCGGGGGGGAAAAGAAGCGTAACGAAATTTTACAATTATTGATGATCGAACCGTCCTTTGCCATCCTCGACGAAATCGACTCCGGTCTGGATATCGACGCCTTAAAGGTGGTCTCCAAGGGGGTCAACTCGATGCGCGGTGATAACTTTGGTTCTTTGATCATCACCCACTACCAACGGCTCTTGAACTACATCGTGCCAGACACCGTTCACGTCATGATGGGCGGCAAGATCGTCAAGACCGGTGACGCCGAATTGGCCAAGAAACTGGAAGCAGAAGGGTACGCTGGCTTGCGTGACGAACTGGGCCTCGACGTCAAGCTCGTTGATGACAACCACTAAGGAGGACGACGATGACATTAGATGTTCAAACGATCGCCGACCAAATAGAGGAAGTTTCCCACCAACACGGGGAGCCCTACACCTTATTGGATCGGCGCCTGGAAGCTTTGCAACTGATGGCCGACCAAAAGATGCCAACGATTCCGCGTTACCACTTTGAGGATTGGCCACTGTTAAGCGACCAACCACTGGCCTTTGAGGATTCCGACCCGCACCTGGCCGAGGGGTTGCTTGACTCCGACCCGGATGTGATCCGGATTGTCCAAGTCGGTCAAACTACTACCGAGGTTCAGCTGCCGGAAGAACTGCGCCAACAAGGGGTTATCTTAACCGATATTTTCTCGGCGGCCCGGATTCATCCCCGCTTGATTGAACGCTTCTTTATGAACCGGGTGGTTAAGCCGGGGGAAAATAAGATGACCGCCGCACACTTAGCCTTTTTAAACGCCGGGGTCTTCTTATACGTTCCCAAGGGGGTCGAAATTGACACCCCGATCGAAGCCGAGATCATTCAAGACGCCACCAAGGACCAACCGTTAAACTCCCACCTCTTGATTGTCGCCGAGGCCCAGTCCAAGATCCACTTCCTCCAGCACTTACAAACGGTCGGGGAACGGTCGGTGCCGGCTAACATGATGGTCGAAATCGTCGCTCAAGAGGGGAGCAACGTCGCCTTCTCCTCACTGGATGAATTGGGGCCTAACACCCACGTTTACTTCAAGCGGCGGGCCAACATTGGCCGCGATGCTCACGTTGAATGGGCGGTTGGCTTAATGAACGACGGCAACACCCTGGGGGACATGGACTCCGAATTGATTGGCCAGGGGGGCTATGCCGACGCTAAGGCGATCGCCGTGACCACCGGCAGCCAGTTGATGGCCGTCAACAACCGGGTTACTAACCGCGGCAAGAAGACGACCGGGTTGATTAACCAGCGCGGGGTCCTACTTGAAAAGTCCGAGTTGATCTTTAACGGGATTGGTCAAATCGTTCACGGGGCACACGGGGCCAAGGCCGACCAGCAAAACCGGGTCCTGATGATGTCCGGGGATGCCCATGGCGACGCCAACCCGATTCTTTTGATTGACGAAAACGATGTGGTCGCCGGTCACGCCGCTTCGGTCGGACCAGTCGATCCGGAACAAATGTATTACCTAATGAGCCGCGGGATTGACCGGGCGACCGCCGAGCGGATGGTCATCCGGGGCTTCCTGGGCTCCGTGTTAACCGTCATCCCGGCCAAAAACGTTCGCGATAAGCTGGTAGCGGTACTAGAAAGGAAGCTTGCAGATGGACAAAAGTATTAGTGACCTTCGCGCCGACTTTCCGATTTTGGACCAGCGGGTTAACGATGAGCCTCTGGTGTACCTCGATAACGCCGCTACGGCCCAGCGGCCCACCCCGGTTCTTAAGCAGGTACTCGACTTTTACCAAACCGATAACGCCAACGTGCACCGCGGGGTCCACACCCTAGCGGAACGGGCAACCGCCGATTACGAAGCGGCCCGCGATAGGGTGCAGAAGTTCATTCACGCAAAGAAGCGAGAAGAAGTGATCTTTACCAAGGGGTGCACCGATTCCTTAAACCTGGTCGCCGCCACTTACGGCGAGCAAAACATCCAGGCCGGCGATGAAATTGTCATCTCAATTATGGAACACCACTCCAATTTGATTCCGTGGCAACAGCTAGCGCTTAAAAAGGGCGCCACCCTTAAGTACATCGGTTTAACGAAGGAGGGCGAATTGGATCTGGCAGATGCGGCGGCTAAGATTACCGACCGTACCAAGATCGTCGCCGTTACTCACGCTTCCAACGTGATGGGAACGGTGACGCCCTTAAAACAATTGGCCAAGTTGGCCCACCAACACGGGGCGATTATCGTCGGCGACGGGGCCCAAGCGGTTCCCCACATGAAGGTTGACGTAACCGAATTGGACGTGGACTTTTACGCTTTTTCCGGCCATAAGATGATGTCGCCCACCGGAATCGGGGTCTTGTATGGCAAACAAGCCCTGTTGGAGGCCATACCCCCTTATCAGTACGGCGGCGAAATGATTGGCACGGTAACCGAACAGGTAAGTACCTGGGCGGCCCTGCCGTACAAGTTTGAGGCCGGGACCCAAAACATCGCCGGGGCCGTTGGCTTAGGGGCGGCGATCGATTACTTGACGGCGATTGGAATGGACCAGGTTGAAGCCCACGAACGGGTGCTGGTGCAAACGGTCTTGCCTCAATTACTCGCAATTGAGGGGCTAACGGTTTACGGACCGACCGACCCGGCTAAGCACACCGGGGTGATCTCCTTTAACCTCGGCCACCTGCACCCCCACGACCTGGCGACGGCGCTAGACATGGAAGGGGTCGCCGTGCGGGCGGGTCACCACTGCGCACAACCATTGATGAATTACCTTGGTCTGGAGGCCAGCGCCCGGGCCAGCTTTTACCTGTATAACACCGCGGCTGACGCTGAGAAGTTGGTGTCAGCACTAAAGGAAGCAAAGGAGTTCTTCAGAATTGGGACTATCTAAGTTAAATAATTTATACCGGGAGGTTATCTTAGACCACGCTGATCACCCCCACAACAAGGGAGCCTTAAAGGACGCCACTAACGCCATTACCTTAAATAACCCGACTTGTGGTGACGAAATCGACTTGCAAGTCAAGGTAGGTTCAGATGGCTTAATTGACGAAATTGGCTATACCGGTCACGGCTGCACGATTTCACAGGCATCGGCGTCGATGATGACCGAAGCCGTCAAGGGGAAGCGCCCAGACGAGGCTCTGGCAATGGCTAAGATCTTTTCGGACATGGCGATCGGTAAGGACCATGACCTAGCGGACCTACAAGCGTTAGGGGACGCCCAGGTGCTAACCAGCATCATGGAATTCCCCGCCCGCATCAAGTGTGCCACCCTAGCTTGGTGGGCCTTACAGCGGGCACTGTTAAAGGACACTGATGAGGAGGATATTGATGACCAAGGCTAGCGAAATCCTGCATGACGACCAGGAATACGAATATGGTTTCCACGACGACATCCACCCGGTCTTCTCAACGGGCCGGGGGTTAACCGAGGAGGTCGTGCGCGCCATTTCCAAGGAAAAAAATGAACCCGAGTGGATGCTCGATTACCGGCTTAAGGCGTACGAAATTTACAAAGCGATGCCGATGCCCAAGTTTGGCCCGGATCTATCAGAACTAGATCTTGACCACATGCTCTACTACCAAAAGATGACCGACAAGAAGTTCCGCGACTGGGAAGAGGTTCCGGACGACTTAAAGAAGACCTTTGACCGGCTAGGGGTACCAGAGGCTGAACGTAAGTACCTCGCCGGCTCATCGGCCCAGTACGAATCCGAAGTGGTTTACCACAACATGCGCGAGGAATTCGAAAAGCTCGGCATTATCTTTACCGACACCGATACCGCCCTACGCGAGTACCCGGACCTGTTTAAAGAGTGGTTTGGCAAGTTGGTTCAACCAGATGACAATAAGTTTGCCGCCCTTAATGCCGCCGTTTGGTCGGGGGGCTCCTTTATTTACGTGCCCAAGGGCGTTCAAACTAAAACGCCGATTCAGTCTTACTTCCGGTTAAACTCCGAGAATACCGGCCAGTTCGAGCGGACCTTGATCATCGTCGACGAAGGGGCCTCAGTCGATTACGTGGAAGGGTGTACCGCCCCGAACTACTCATCGGACTCCCTGCACGCCGCCGTGGTGGAAGTGAACGTCTTAAAGGACGCCTATTGCCGCTACACGACGATCCAGAACTGGTCGGATAACGTCTACTCGCTGGAAACCAAGCGGGCGGCGGCGATGGACCACGCGACCATGGAATGGGTCGACGGGAACCTAGGCTCCAAGGTAACGATGAAGTACCCGAGTGTTTACCTGAACGGCGAGGGAGCCCGGGGGACGATGCTCTCAATCGCGGTTGCCAGCAACGGGATTCACCAGGATTCCGGTGCCCGGATGATCCATAATGCCAAGAACACGTCCAGCTCGATTGTCTCCAAGTCGATTGCCAAGACTGGTGGTTCAACGGATTACCGGGGGACAGTCCGCTTTGGCAAGCACTCTGACGGCTCGAAGGCCCACGTTGAGTGTGACACAATCATCATGGATGACCAGTCCTCGTCAGATACGATTCCGTACAATGAAATCGATAACGCCCACGTGGCGATGGAACACGAGGCCAAGGTTTCCAAGATTTCGGAAGAGCAACTCTACTACTTGATGAGCCGGGGAATTTCCGAAGCCAAGGCCACTGAAATGATTATCATGGGCTTCGTGGAGCCATTCACCAAGCAGCTGCCGATGGAATACGCGGTTGAGCTCAACCGGCTGATTAGCTTCGAAATGGAAGGCTCAATCGGTTAAAAGGAGGAAGTAACATGGCAGATGAACAAGAACGCCAGTATTCACCGACGGAAGACGCGGTCATGGGAGCCCTGGAACAGGTCATTGACCCGGAACTGGGGATTGACCTGGTTAACCTCGGCCTGATTTACGATGTCCAGGTAGATGAAGAGGGCCACTGTATTATCACGATGACCCTAACCACCATGGGCTGTCCACTGGGTGATTTCCTGAACGAGGCAATTACCAAGGCTGCCACTTCGGTTGACGGTGTCAACGACTGTAAAATCAACCTGGTCTGGGAACCAGCTTGGGGGATTGACCGGATGAGCCGGTTTGCCAAGATTGCACTGGGACTGCATGGTTAAAGGGGTTGAATAGTGATGGATATCCGCAAATTTGTCCAGCAACGCAAACGAATGGGCTTCTCCCAGGCCGAGCTGTGCGCTGGTATCTGTACGCAGTCGACCCTTAGCAAGTTTGAAAATAAGGGCCGGGTCCCCTCGGTCAAAATTCTGGAGCAGCTTTGCCAACGGCTGGAAATGTCCCTGGGAGAAATCAGTGAACAGAACGTGGCCCCGCAGCCGCACCGCCGGACAGTCCTGGACCAGGCCGAACATTATTTGCTGGGGGAACAGTTCCCCCTGGCAATCAAGACCCTGAACCAGGTTCGGGAACGCCAGCTGACGACTGCCAAGGCCCGGATGCAGTATTACTACCTCAAAGGGATGATTGATACACTGACGAGCAACCAGACGGCGACAACGATGTTTAACTTTACCCAGATCCTTGATAAGCTGGATGAGGAACACCAGACAGTCTTTTCACAGCTGGCCTACCTGGGTTGTGGAATTTTGTACGCGCGGAAGAACCGGCTGGGCAACGCCGAATTCTTTTTCACCAAGGTGGTCAACTACCTGGAGCGGACAATTACCGCCCCACTAAACCTGGCCGACCTAACAAATACCCAGTATGCCCGGCTCGTAATGATGTGCTACTATGTGGCGGAGTACCAAGCGCTTCGCAAGCGGCTGCCGGATAGCAACCGGACCCTCGCCCGGGTCAGCCGCCTGTGTGCGGCCCGCTACCTGACCGTTTTCATGCCCCGAGTCAAGCTGCTAGCGGCGAATAACGCAATGCGCGCGGGAGCAACGTCGGAGACCGTGGGAAACTTACTATCGGCAGCACTAGTCTTTGCCCGTTTTAACGGGAATAGCGTTGTCGAACTGCAGGCCGCGGCCCTTAAAAAGCAGCTAACGGATTTGTGATAAATAAGAGGCTGGGAAAAAACTACCAGCCTTACGAAAAAAGCCGGACGATGAATCCAAAATTGATTCATCATCCGGCTTTATGTATACACAGGAAATCGTTCCTGATATCATGTAATTACCACAAAACAAAATAAAGGAATGATTTTCGTGTATCAAAATTATATCACAGGACAAACCGAGTTCGTACTAAATTATGACTATAATGTTTCTCAAACACATATTGTACGATTAATTGATGCCTTTGTGGATTCAATTCCCCAAGAAGTTTTACTGGAAGAAAACGTGGCGACTACCGGTCGCCCTAGCTCGCATCCGGCAATTCTACTTAAAATTTTGTTATTTGCTTATTCCCGGCAAACCTATTCTGGTCGTCAAATTGAGACCATGTTAGAAGAGAATTTGCCGATGCGTTGGCTGGCTCGTGACCATACATATAGTTACCATACTATTAATAATTTCCGCCAAGGTCAGCACGCTAGTAACTTGATTAAACGGTCATTTGTTTATTTTTCAATGGCGTTGACAGAGCACCATTTAGTCCAAAACGATGCCGTTTTTATTGATGGTACTAAGGTTGAAGAGATGCCAATAAGTATTCCTTTACCTGGCGTCGCGCAGTTGAAAAATACCATGGCAAGCTAAAAGAGAAGGCTGCCCATCTTTATGAAGAATTGGTTGAAAAGCGGGTTATTCAGGCGATGACACCAGAACTAGTTGAGTCAGCTGATGGTATGAGTTTAATGGCGGAAGACCTGGAAAAAGAAATTAGTGAGTTGGATGACGAGATTAAACAGGAGCCTAAAATAATTAAGGGTGGTTCAGCTAGGAAACGACGTCGTCGTTTATTGAAGAAACTCCGTCATCAATTGCGGAAAGACCTGATTCCTCGTGCTAAAAAATATGAGGAAGCCGAGAAAATCTTTCAAGGACGTAATAGTTTTTCTAAAACCGATCATGACGCTACTTTTATGTGCATGAAAGAAGATCCAATGAAGAACCGGGAGTTAAAGCCTGGTTATAATCTTCAAATCGCTACCCATAATCAATTTGTACTTGATTATGCCTTATACGCTAACCCCACCGATACGCGGACGTTAGTCCCGTTTCTTAATCAGTTTCACGCTTTAAAATTCTTTGATCATATTGTCGCCGATGCTGGTTATGGCAGTGAATATAATTATACGATGCTTCTTGATCAGTTCGAAAAGCAACCAGTTATTCCGTATACTACTTATCAAAAAGAGCAGAAGCGCCGTTTTAAGAACGATCCCACTAAGTCGCAAAATTGGCACTACAATGCCGAAGATGATTACTATATTGATCATCTAGGAGTGCGCTTCAGCTTTTATCGTTATAGTAAACGTACTGATAAACATGGATTTAAACGTGATTTTAAAATTTACCGCGCTGATAAGCATCAATTAACTGCTCGACTAGATTCGTTGGCGAAAACACCAAGCGGTAGACAGCGATACACGCAAGTTAATCCAACCTGGAATTATTATAAAGCGCAAGTTAAAGAAACCCTCTCAAGCGATGAAGGACAAGCAATTTACCGTCGACGCAAGTTCGACGTTGAACCTGTCTTTGGTCGTATGAAGAGGGATTTTGGCGTACGCCGAACTCATTTACGCGGGCAACGGGCCGTGGAAAATGACATTGGTTTAGTCTTGATGACCATGAATTTGACCAAATTAGGAAAAATGGTGGCCAATATGAGGCCGTTATTACTTAAAAATGGAAAAAAGCCGAACCACAATTTTTGAGGATTCAAAAATCATGGTTCGGTTTTCTATATCAAAGGCTAAGACTAAAATAGTTTTTTCCCAGCCTCTTTACTGGTAAATAATCGTTTAATTGTTACGCAAAGAGGACGACCTTGCCATCAACCTTGATGGGTAATGAACCAGATTTACGGCTCTTTTTTGCCCGGTTGCCTTTTTTGCTGAAAGTAAAGAACTTTGAATTTAGTAACATTATGATCGCTCCCTTCATTTCTTTTCACCATTAAGATACCATGTTGGAGGAGCGAAGCAAAGGCGGTGCATCCTGGTCCTAATTTACACGCTGCATAATTTATCACGGCTCTTTCTACCCACGTGCATATTGTACGACAATGGTGCATAAACTTTGCTGTAATCGCAAAAGCAGCGCTGAATAATGAATATAAATTCTTTTGCTAATTATAAGAAATTGCTGAGCATTTTTCTCAGATAAGGGGACTTGCTGGGGCATAATGGTGGGAAAGGCAGTTTGATAGGAGGGTACAATGACAGCAAAGATTACGATGGGGATGACGACCTGGACGGAACACCCGGTACTCATTCACGGTGAGCAACGGCCGGTCACCCTGAACGAGTACGCGCAACACTTTCCAACGGTGGAGGTGGATACGTTCTTTTATGCGCTTCCCCAGATGAAGACCATTCAAAACTGGCTGACAATGGTTCCAGAAGACTTCCAATTTATTGTTAAGGCCAACCAGGGGATGACCCTGCACAAGCGTAACCAGGAAAAGGGGGAGGTCGAGCAGTTATTTGCTCAGTACCGGCGAACCGTGGCACCACTGGTTGCGAGTGGTCAGTTGAAAACAATCCTATTTCAGTTTCCACCCTACTTTGATGCCAGCGTTGCCGATATTGACTACCTAAAAATGGTTCGCGCCTGGCTCGGTGACCTCCCCGTCGCGGTAGAATTGCGCAATAGCAGCTGGTATCAGCCGGGGGTGGTTGACGCGCTGGTCAGCTATTGTCAAGACCTCAAGTTTACCCTGGTAGCGGCAGATGAGCCGCATGACCAGGTCACGGCGGTTCCCTTCAAGCTGGTGACGACCAATCCTGACCTGGTAATGCTGCGTTTGCACGGCCGCAACAAAAAGGGGTGGGCCAACCAGGGGCAGAGCTGGCGCAAGACCCGCACGCTGTACAAGTATTCGGACCAGGAATTGGCGATGTTTGCCCAGCAGATTCAGCAACTGACGCCCCAGCCACGAGAAGTCTGCATTATCTTTAACAACAACTCCGGCAAGGATGCCGCACCAAACGCCCTGGCTCTGCAAAAGATGATGGGCGTCCACTTCGCCGGCTTGGCACCCCGGTCACCGGAACAGCTCGACCTGTTTTAAGGCCGCACCGACCGGTTAACTATGCTATACTAAACGTCAATACTATTCTTTAATTTTAATGAGAAAGAGGGGCCTCATATGGCTACACAAAAACCAACTTATTACATTACGACACCCATTTACTATCCATCTGGTAAGCTGCACATTGGGAACTCCTACACGACGGTTGCCTGTGACGCAGAAGCACGTTTCAAACGGCTGAGTGGGTACGACGTGTTCTTCCTGACCGGAACCGATGAACACGGCTTAAAAATTGAACAGAAGGCTGACAAGCTCGGAATGCAGCCTCAGGAATATGTAGATCAAATGGCCGACGGAATCAAAAAACTCTGGAAGACCTTAAAGATTACCAACGACAAGTTTATCCGGACGACTGACGACTACCACGAGCAAGCCGTCCAGAAGATTTTCCAAAAGTTCCTCGACCAGGGTGATATTTACAAAGGCGAGTACACGGGCTGGTATTCAGTTGATGATGAAGAATACTTCACTGAAAGCCAACTGGTAGAAGTGTACCGCGATGACAATGGCAAGGTCATCGGTGGGAAGGCCCCGTCTGGTCACGAAGTTCAGCTGGTTAAGGAAGAATCCTACTTCTTCAAGATGAGCAAGTACGCTGACTGGCTGATGAAGTACTACGAAGAACACCCGGACTTTATTGAACCCCACACCCGGATGAACGAGATGGTCAACAACTTCTTGAAACCAGGGCTGGAAGACCTGGCCGTTACCCGAACTTCCTTTAACTGGGGAGTCAAGGTGCCAAACGACCCGAAGCACGTGGTTTATGTGTGGATCGATGCCCTGTCCAACTATATCACTGCACTGGGTTACGGTTCTGCCGATGACAGTCTCTTCAAGAAGTACTGGCCGGCTGACGTCCACATGGTGGGGAAGGAAATCGTCCGTTTCCACACGATTTACTGGCCAATCATGCTCCATGCCCTCGGTTTGCCGTTGCCCAAGCACGTTATCGGTCACGGTTGGCTGACGATGAAGGATGGCAAGATGTCCAAGTCCAAGGGGAACGTGATTTACCCAGAAACCTTAGTGGATCGTTACGGCCTCGATGCTACCCGCTACTACCTCTTGCGGGCAATGCCATTCGGCAACGACGGGGTTTTCAGTCCCGAAGACTTTGTCGACAAGGTTAACTTCGACTTGGCAAACGACCTGGGGAACCTCTTAAACCGGACCGTTGCCATGATCAACAAGTACCAGGGCGGCCAGGTTCAGGGAACCAACGATGCCCAGACGGCCTTTGATGCTGACCTGGAGGAAACGGCAGCCCAGGCAATTGCTGAATACAAGGAAGAGATGGATAATACCCACTTTGCGGACGCCCTGGCGGCAGTCTGGAAGCTGGTCTCCCGTGCCAACAAGTACATTGACGAGACTGAACCCTGGGTACTTGCCAAGGACGACAGCAAGAAAGCTGAACTCTCCGACGTGATGACCCACCTGGCGAAGAGCCTGCGGGTAATCGCGGCGCTGCTCCAACCGGTAATGCCGGACGCCCCAAAGGAGATTTGCCGGCAGCTGGGCTTGCCTGAAGAGGCCATCAGCTTGACCGACTTGGCCTTTAACGACTTCCCAGCAAGCAGCCAAGTTGTTGCTAAGGGAACGCCAATCTTCCCCCGGCTGGACGTCAAGGAAGAAGTTGAGTTTATCAAGAGCAAGATGAGCGTGAACCAAAAGAAGAAGGGACGCAAAGCAATGGAAGAAGCCAAGAAGGCCGCAGAAAAGCAGCCAGAAGTAGCTACCGACGGCAAGAAGCTGATCCGGATCGAAGCCTTTGACAAGGTTGATTTGAAGGTTGCCAAGATTACCGCCGCTGACCATGTCGAAGGGGCTGATAAGCTCCTGAAGTTCCACATGGATGATGGAACGGCAGACGGCCGGCAGATCCTATCTGGAATTGCCAAGTGGTACCCAGAGCCAGCTGTGTTGGTAGGCAAGAAAGTCGTCATCGTCGCCAACTTGAAGCCGCGGAAGATGCGGGGCGAGCTGAGCCAGGGGATGCTCCTTTCGGTTGAAAAGGATGGTCAGGTTCAAGTCGTCACGGTTGACGACAGCCTGGAACCAGGATTGGAGCTCGGCTAAGCGATGGGAAAGCGGCAACGAGAATGGCGCCAGGTTTACGATTCCCACACCCACCTCAATGACGACCCCTTTTACGACGATGTGCCGGCGTTTGAAAACCGGGCGGCCCACTACGGGGTCACCCAGATGAACATTGTGGGCTCTAATGCCACCCTTAACCAGCGGGCCCTGGCACTTGGTCGGCAGTATCCGAACCTGCACCCGATCGTCGGCTGGCATCCCGAGGACATTCGGGCATTCGATGAAGACGCCAAGGCAACACTCTGGGAGCAGGTCCACGATCCACGGGTCGTGGCAATTGGCGAAATCGGGCTGGACTACTATAATGACCAGCAGTCTCCCCATGACCGCCAGCAGGAGGTTTTTGCCGAGCAGTTGGACTGGGCGCGGCAACTGAACCTGCCGGTGTCGATTCACTGCCGGGAAGCACTGGCTGATACCTATGAACTGCTAAAGGATGCCCACGTCGATGAATTCGGGGGGGTCATGCACAGCTTTAACGGGTCACCGGACTGGGCCGAGAAGTTTCTGGACCTGGGAATGGCGATTTCCTTCAGCGGGGTCGCCAGTTTTGGCAGCGCTGAAGAGGTTCATGCGGCGGTACGGGCCGTACCACTATCACGGATGATGGTGGAGACCGACGCCCCGTATTTGACACCCGCGCCGTACCGGGGGAAGCAAAACGAACCGGCCTTTACCAAGTTTGTCGTCGACGCAATTGCAGAATTGAAGCAGGTGGCCCCATCCCGGGTCGCCCGGCAAACCTACCAGAATGCTAGCCGGTTATTCCTAAAGGATCAAAAAGATGACGAAGATTAAAGAAGTAATTGTAGTGGAAGGCAAAGACGATACCAAGCAGATCCAAAAGGCCGTCGACGCTGATACTTATGAAACCAACGGGTCTGCGCTCAATGCTGCCGACCTGGCTCGGCTGCGCAAATTACAGGCGAGCCGGGGCTTAATCGTGTTTACGGATCCCGACTTTAACGGGGAACGGTTACGCAAGATGATCAGTGCCGCGGTTCCCGGAGTCAAACACGCCTTCATTGAGCGGCGGCAGGGGGTCCCTCACTTGGCCCACGGCAGCTTGGGGGTAGAACACGCAGCCCCGGCGGTAATCAAAGCTGCTCTGGCCCACCTGTACACCCAGGCAGTGACGGAACCGGACGTCTACACCCAGCGGGACTTGCAGGCGGCGGGACTGGTTGGCAGTTCTCAGGCCCGGAAGCGGCGGGAACGGTTGGGGCAGCTGCTTGGCATTGGTTATGGCAACGGTAAGCAGCTGGTTCACCGCCTAAACATGTTTCAAATCAGTCCCAACCAATTTGCGGCCGCCGTTGAGCAGATAAAGCGGGAGGAAAATGATGAGTAATACACCGGAAATCGGTAGTCGGACCCGAACGCGGGCGATTATGGAAAAGTATGGCATTCACACCAAGAAGGGCTTCGGCCAGAATTTTCTGACCGACCTCAACGTCTTAAAAAACATCGTGAGTGCCGCCGAAATTACCAGGGACGATAACGTGATTGAAATCGGCCCGGGGATTGGGGCATTAACGGAACAACTAGCCCAGGCCGCGGGGGAGGTTCTCGCCCTCGAAATCGACCAGGATCTGATTCCCGTATTGGCTGAGGTCCTCGCCCCGTACGATAACGTGACGGTCCTAAACCAGGATGTTTTGCAAGCCAACCTGCCGGAGCTCATCAAGCAGCAGTTTACGGACCCCAGCAGGCCCATCAAGGTAGTTGCTAACCTACCCTACTACATCACTAGTCCGATCTTGATGAACCTGCTTGCCGCACCGGTAGATTGGGCGGCTATCTGCGTTATGATGCAAAAGGAAGTTGCCCAGCGGTTGACTGCCCAGCCTGGGACGAAGCAGTATGGGGCATTGACCCTGGCAATCGAGTACCAGATGACCGCGGAGATTGCCTTCAATGTTTCCCGGCGGGTCTTTGTGCCAGCGCCGAATGTCGATTCTGCCATCGTGGTATTGAGACCACGGACAACCCCGCTACCGGTACAGCCCTTCAACAAGCAAAAGCTGTTTGGCTTCATTCGGGGGTGCTTTGCCCACCGCCGCAAGAGCTTGTGGAATAACTTACAGGCCACGGTTGGCAAGCAGCCGGCGGTCAAGGAGAAGATGCAGGCAATTTTGACGACCCTGGCGATTTCTCCCCAAACCCGACCTGAACGGCTCACACTGGAACAGTTTATTGAACTAGCTAACGCCCTGCACGCTGCCCAGCTTCTCTAATGGTTAATATTATTGACTTTGTTATAATAAAATGATAATATTAATTGTTTCATGTTGAGCACAGGTACTGTTGTAACGCAGTGAGGTGAAGTTTTAGTGCCAGAATCAATTGTTGAGATCAAGAAAGAATTAGATGATCGTATTGGGGAACCAGTCCTCATTAAAGCACAGGCTGGTCGTAAACGGGTGGCAACCCACCACGGTGTTTTGAGCAAGACCTATCCAGCCATCTTTGTTGTCCACCTAAACGATGGTAACGGAGCACCCGACCGGATTTCTTACAGTTACACTGACTTATTGACTCATAATATTTCGCTAGCCTTTGGCGAAGAAGAAGACTAGCGAGAGAGAGGGGGACAGGACTAGTTTGGCTAGTTCGTCGTCCCACCTCCGTCGCCGCGCAGCAAGCTTGTTTGGGGTTGTTCAAGTACTGATTTGTCAGCGTTTGAACTGCCAGCCAGCTACTGCGCTGCTGCATTTCTATCTTTAAACACAGTAAAGAGACTGAGTTAACTCCCGGTCCCATTAACATCAGCTGGTTTTTAAAACAAAATGGGCTCCAGGTTCGGCCTTGCCGAGCACTGGGCCCATTTTACGTCCTGCGTCAATGTGGGGCTGCTCGCCCGGCTCAGGGGGAACGCCGCCCACTTCCATTCAACTTGCCGATTAATTGGCTCATTAGTATAATCAAAATAAGAATAACTTGAGATGGGGAGGGATGGCAATGCGTGTAAATGAAAAAGCACCGGCAAAACTCAACCTGAGCTTAGACACGCCGATGCGGTACTTCGATGGTTCACCCCGGTGGGATATGGTAATGACTTCGGCAGACTTGGCAGATTATGTGACCGTAGAAACCCACCGGCGACCGACGACGATTAAAGTTTATACTGACAGCGGCTTTTTGCCCAACGACCAGCGAAACCTTGCTTATCAGGCAGCCCATATTCTCAAGAGCCGGTTTCACTGTCGCGAGGGCGTGACGATTCACATTCGCAAGAACATTCCCGTGGCGGCCGGGCTGGGGGGCGGTTCTTCGGATGCCGCTGCCGTTTTACGGGCACTGAACAGGATCTGGCGCCTGGACCTCTCACTGGATGAGCTGGCCAAGATTGCACTGACGATTGACTCCGATGTGCCTTACTGTGTATATAGTCGGCTGGCCCACGTGACGGGGCACGGGGAAAAAATAGAGCTGCTGCCCGCCCAGCCGCACTATTGGGCAGTAATCGCCAAGCAGCAGATTAGTGTGTCAACGCCGCAGATTTTACGTCAGATTAACTACGAGCAGCTAGAGCACCTTGATAATGAACGCTTGATTGCTAGTCTGAAGGCTCAGGATTGGCAGGAAGCAGTTAAGTACATGGGCAACGTCTTGGAACCCGTGACGATGAGCTTTTATCCCGAAATCAAGCAGCTCAAGGATAAGATGGTTAGCCTGGGAGCCGATGTGGCACAGATGAGCGGGACGGGGCCAACCGTGTTTGCTGTTTGTCACACCGAATCCCGGGCAAAGCGGATTCAAAACAGCATTAGCGGCTTCTGCCGGGATGTTCATGTGGTTACTCTGTTGTAAAAAGTTAATATGCGTGGAAAACGTCTAAAATTGGCTGATTGCTGATTTTAGACGTTTTTGCTTTCTAAAGGAAGTGGTCAACGGGAATATAACAAGCCGTGGGAGGTATAACTGGTTTTTGAACCGCCCAAATTTTCACGGCAGCTTGCATTTCGGTGTGCTTTCCGGTAAGATAGTTTTTGTTGCAAATAGTAATCATTACGATTAAATGAAGGGAGTTCGAGTTGATGCGTAAATACTGGATCGGAGTCAGTGGCTTAATCGGCCTGTTAGCAATTGTTTTCCTGCTGGCATTAATTCCCCGGCAAAATTTTGGCCGGCAGCAAAAGCCAATCCGGGTGGTCGCTAGCCTAGATTTCTATGGCGAAGTGGCACAAGAGGTCGCTGGAAAGTATGGTCAGGTGACGACAATTATCAATAGCGCCGCGGTAGACCCGCACGATTACCAGCCGGGAACCCAGCAGGCGCGCGAGATGGGCACCGCTAACCTGGTAATCCAAAATGGGCTGGGCTATGACCACTGGCTGACGAAACTGGTCCAGGGGAGTAGCAACAACCGGGTTACTACTATCGATGTTGCCCGCCAGGTCGCTGGCAAGAAGGCTGGCGACAACGAGCATGTCTGGTATCAGCCGACGACGATTAAGCGGCTTACCCAGCAGCTAGCTGACCAATACAGCAAGCTGGATCCCGCACACGCGACCTACTACCACCGCCGGGCCCGGGCCTACCTGCAGAGCTTGCAGCCGCTTGACCAAACAATTGCGCAGGCCAAACATGGTGTCGGGACAAAGCGGGCAGTAGCGGTGAGTGAACCGGTCTTTGACTACGCCTTGACAAACCTTGGCTACCAGGTGGTTGACAGCCACTTTGCTAAGGCCGTGGAGGACGGCAACGATCCTTCGCCGCAGGATATTGCTGCCCTCCAGGCGGCAATTAAAAACCACCAGATCGCTTTCTTTGTAGAGAATGCCCAGGCTGACGATCGCGTTGTTAATAACCTGGTTAAACTAGCGCGCCAGCATGGTGTGCCGGTTTTGAAGGTAACGGAATCCAAGCCTAATGGGTTGAGCTACGAGCAGTGGATGACCAAGCAGTACCAGCAGCTAATCAGGATTCAGGAAAAGGAGGACTAAGGCAATGGCAGTGCTCTCGGTAGAGGACTTAACGGTCGCGTACGGCGATCATACCGTTTTTAAGGATTTAAGTTTTACCGTCAACGATGGTGACTTTCTCGTGGTCGTTGGTGAAAATGGGGTGGGGAAGACTACCCTGGTGCGGGCCCTGCTCGGCCTCATCAAGCCTAAGGCGGGAACAGTTAATATTCCCACGGGAACCCGGATTGGTTACGTTCCCCAGTTTCGGAATATTGATGAGGAATACCCATTGTCAATCCGTGATTTTGTCGCGTTGAACAGCCGCCAATCCTGGTTGCCCTGGTTGACCGGCAAGGAGCGGCACGCGCTTGATCGGATGATTAGAATTACCGACTTAACGCCGATTGCTGGGCGGCCGTTGGGGCTGGCATCAGGTGGGGAGAAGCAACGGGCTTACCTGGCGCAAGCCTTATTACCGGCCCCGCGCCTGTTGATTTTAGATGAGTCAACGGCCAGTCTGGATAATGAAATGAAGTATAACCTGCTCGACCTGGTCGCCCGGTTTCAAGAGGACGGCTTGAGCGTGATGTTTATCACCCACGATTGGGACCTGGCGGAACACTACGGTACCAGGTATCTCCACATGACGAAGGACGGCTACTCGACCGGTTCGATTGATGAACTGGCAGAATTGAGAAAGGAGACGGTGGAATGTTAACTTTGGCATTTATGCGGCACGCGTTCATTGCGAGCACCTTTATCGCGGTTGTGAGCGGAATTATCGGGGTGTTCGTTGTGGCCCGCCAGCTCTCCTTCCTGACCCATACCCTTTCGGAAATCGGTTTTGCTGGAGCGTCATTTGCCGTTTTTGCCGGCTGGCTTCCGTTAAATGGGATGATCCTCTTTACGATGCTCAGTTCAGTCCTGGTCGGTCAGATGAGCATTAAGGAGTCGCGCCGGGAAGCGGTGATTAGTGCCGTTTCCGGACTTTTTATCGGCTTGGGGATCCTCTTCCTCTCTTTGAGCAACCAGAGCGCTAGTTCGGCGACCAGCATCCTCTTCGGGAGTGTCGTGGGGATTAGCGCGGCGGAGGTTCACCAGTTGATTCTCCTTTCGGTCGTCGTCCTGGTGGTGACGTTACTGATGTACCGGCCCTTAAAGTTTTCATCCTTTGACATCGTTGGTGCCCGGGTCAGTGGGGCTAACCAAACGCTGATTTCAGTGGCCTTCCTGGTCTTGCTGGCGTTGAGTGTGAGTGTCGCCGCCCAGATTGTCGGTTCTCTGTTGATCTTTATTCTGCTGACGATTCCCGCGGCAAGTGCGAAATACTTTACCCACGGGGTAGCGAAGATGGTGGGCCTGGCCATTTTATTTGCCTTGCTAGGAACGTGGACGGGCCTGCTCTTGGGGTACCTGACCAATTGGCCGGTCAGCTTTTTTATCGCGGTCATCGAAGTGGTAATTTACGTTATCGCCTTACTGTACCAAAACTTTGTTGAAGCAAGTTAGTGAGAACGGGGCTGGATTGTTTTCCGGCCCCGTTACTAGTTTAAACTGGGGGGCGCTTGCCATTCAGCTATTAGGGGCCTCTTTCTCTGTTCAGCATTCTTTGCTAACTGCACTGATTTATTCAGAAAAGACGAACATTTTATGGTAAAATCAATGTTGTATTATTCCTTTTTGAAAGGCGGAAAAGAACGAAGATGAAAGTACGAAGAAGTAATCGACTGGTTGACATGACCAGATACTTATTGGAGCACCCCCGAACATTAGTCTCGCTTAAATTTTTTAGTGAGCGCTATGGTTCGGCTAAATCCTCAATCAGTGAGGACCTCAGTATTGTTAAGCACACCTTTGAAACCTGGGGTGAGGGTCAGTTAAAAACCATTCCGGGTGCCAGTGGCGGAGCCGTTCTGACTCCATTTTACTCGAAGGAGAATGCGGAACGGGCGATTGCCAACCTGGTTCGCGAGGTGAATGATGATTCCCGCTTCTTGCCGGGCGGCTACGTTTACCTTTCGGACCTGATTGGCCGGCCCGATGTCCTTCACCAGGTCGGGCAGTTAATCGCCACCCAGTACGTTGATCAGGACGTTGACGTTGTGATGACGGTTGAAACTAAGGGGATTCCGATTGCGCAGGCGGCAGCGATGTACATGAACAAGCCCTTTGTGATCGTCCGTAATAGCTCTCACATAACAGAGGGCCCAACCGTCAGCGTGAACTATGTCTCGGGCTCAGTTAAGCGGATTAAGAAAATGGAACTATCCCGGCGGACGCTTTCGGCCGGCGCTAACGTGGTAATTGTCGATGACTTCCTCAAGGGGGGCGGAACGCTGAACGGCATGCACTCCCTAATCAAGGAATTTGACGCTAACCTAGTGGGGATGACCGTCCTTGCCGAGGGGACCGCAAATGGTAAGCGGCTAGTGGAAAACTGCACGTCACTGGTCAAGGTCGATGCCGAGGATGGCGACCAAAAGACGATTAATGCCCGGCCAGGGAACTTTATGGAAACGGTATTTGGAAAGGAAAATTAGGATGGTAAAGAGAAACGCGATTATCTTAGCAGCCGGTAAGGGAACCCGGATGCGGTCAAAGCTCTACAAGGTTTTACACCAAGTCTGTGGGAAAACGATGGTTGACCACGTGCTAACCCAGCTGGAAAAGGCCCACATTGATACGATTATTACGGTAGTGGGCTTTGGCGCGAAAACGGTCGAACAAACTCTGGCCCATCGAACCCGGTACGCTCTGCAAAAGCAGCAGTTAGGGACTGGCCACGCGGTAATGCAAACCGAAGACCTGCTGGGCAGCGAAGACGGTGAAACAATCATTGTCAGTGGTGATACGCCACTCTTTACTGCGGAGACCTTTGAAAAGCTCTTTAAGTACCATGAGCAGCGTCACGCTGCGGCGACAATCCTGACTTCCATTGCCCCGGACCCGACTGGCTATGGCCGGATTGTCCGTGACAACGTGGGAATCGTTGAACGGATTGTGGAACAAAAGGATGCTAACCTCCAGGAACAAGCAATCAAGGAAATCAACACTGGGGTCTACTGCTTTGACAACCAGAAGCTCTTTGCCGCCCTCAAGAAGATTAATAATGATAATGCTCAGGGGGAATACTACCTGACCGATGTTATTGGTATCCTGAAGCAGGAAGGTGAGATCGTGACTGCCTACAAGATGGATGACTTTAGCGAATCGATGGGGGTTAACGACCGGATTGCCCTGGCTAAGGCTAACCAGGTAATGCGGGACCGGATTAACAAGCACTGGATGCAAGAAGGCGTTTCAATGGTTGATCCGGCGACGACTTACATTGACGCGGGGGTCAAATTGGGCCGCGATACCGTCCTCGAAGGCAACGTTGTCATTAAGGGCGATACCGTGATTGGAAATGACTGCTACATTAGCGCCGGGTCACGGATCACCGATTCCACGATTCACGATGGTGTTAAGATTACTTCATCGACGCTGGAAGAAGCAGAGATGCACAACGGCAGCGATATTGGTCCAAATAGCCACTTACGGCCAGAGGCTGAAATCGGTGAGAACGTCCATATCGGTAACTTCTGTGAGGTCAAGAAAGCCTACATTGGGGCGGGCACTAAGGTCGGCCACCTGACCTACATTGGCAACGCCACGCTGGGGAAGAACATTAACGTTGGCTGTGGGGTAGTCTTCGTCAACTACGATGGTACCAACAAGCACCATACCAATGTCGGCGACCACGCCTTCATCGGCAGCAACAGCAACCTTGTAGCACCGGTTAATATCGCGGCAGATTCCTTTATTGCGGCTGGTTCGACGATTACTGACAGTACTGAACAGTACGACATGGCAATTGCCCGGGCTCGGCAGACCAATAAGAAAGATTACGCGAAGAAGTTGCCCTGGTAAGCCGACTTTTGCTTGCTTTTTAACAGACCGCTCTATATCATAGATAAGGATAGACAAAAGACTTACTTATACTTCCGGAGGCTCTAATGACACAGTCGAATACTGATTCCAACTTAAAACTGTTTGCGCTCAACTCGAACCGCCCCTTGGCAGAAAAAATCGCCCAACACCTGGGAATCGAGCTGGGAAAACTTTCAGTGGACCGTTTTAGTGACGGTGAAATTCAAATTAACATTGAGGAAAGCGTCCGTGGTGACAACGTCTACGTTATTCAGTCAACGTCAGCGCCCGTTAATGATAACTTAATGGAACTGCTGATCATGGTCGATGCCTTGCGGCGGGCAAGTGCAAAGACAATTAACGTTGTCTTGCCATATTACGGCTATGCACGGCAAGACCGGAAGGCCCGGAGCCGGGAACCAATTACGGCTAAGCTGGTTGCCAACATGCTGCAAAACTCTGGGGTAGACCGGGTGATTGCCCTCGACCTTCACGCGGCCCAAATTCAAGGCTTCTTCGACATCCCGGTGGACCACTTAATGGGCGCGCCATTACTAGCCGAGTACTTTATCAAGGAAGGGGTTGCCGACAACGCGGTCGTAATTTCACCCGACCACGGGGGGGTAACCCGGGCCCGGGCATTGGCGGAATTTTTGAAGTCGCCGATTGCGATTATTGATAAGCGGCGCCCCAAGGCTAACGTTGCTCAGGTGATGAACATCATCGGGGATGTTAAGGGCAAGACCTGCATCATGATTGATGACATGATTGATACCGCCGGGACGATTACCTTAGGCTCGCAGGCGCTAATTGACGCGGGTGCCAAGGAAGTCTACGCTTCATGTACCCATGCGGTCTTGTCTGGCCCGGCAATTGAGCGGCTGGCGAAGTCACCGTTGAAGGAAGTCGTTGTGACCGACTCCATCCAACTGCCAAAAGAAAAGCAAATTGATAAGATCAAGCAGGTTTCCGTAGCGCCGTTGATTGCGGCTGCCATTAAGCGGATTAATGAAAACCGCCCAGTGAGTCCCCTGTTTAAGCAGGTCTTTCAGAGTGCTAAGAAAATCGACTAAGATTTGCTAATGGTTATTGCGAGAGAGGCTGGGAATTAGCTCAGCCTCTTTGCTATTTTAAAGCTGAAAGTGTTGCAGCCCTACTAAAGCCCTTTTCCACCGGCTGGCACCAGCCATGTCCATTATTCGTGGTCAGCAGCCCCTGACTTTGCTGGGGAGGGTAGCAGAGCTTGCGTTTTTTTTAAGATTTTGGGTTCACTTGACCTTCCATGATATAATAAAGGCGCAGTAGCTAAGGAGGTTAACATGCAAACAAAACCATTATTTAATAAGGTGCTTACCGGTTCTGCTGCCATTGCCATTGCTTTGACATTGGCAGGGTGCGGTCACCATGAGACGACGACTACGGCAGCCAGCAGTTCATCCGTTCGCTCGGCGAAGACTACTTCGAGCAGTAAGCAGAGTGATGCTTACCGGTCAGCTAACAAGCTGATTCAAAAGGAGGACTACCAAGGCGCTTACGATCGGCTAAACAGCGCTAATAATCGTTCAACGCAGGAAGATTATCTTGCTACTGACTTACAAAACTACATGAGCGCGCGGAATGCTTACCGGAGTGGCAACTACGCCACCGCGGCCGCCACTTTGAAGGAGCAAAAGTCTGCTAGTCCAGAGATGCGGAAAGCTAACAACAAGTTGCAAAAGCAGATCAATAAGGCGCAAAACAGCAGCAGCTCCTCAAGCAGCGTTGCGGACAGCAAGACAAGTACCAGTCAGAGCAGCACCGACCAGACGAATGATGATGTAGTAGTAGCGTTCGCTAACAAGATGGGCTTTAGTGGCGATAAAGGCTACCAAATCGTTCAGACGGGCAAGTCTGGCAATACCTACAAGTTTGAAGTACGGCGGAGCAACAGCGACAATACTGTTGCCAACCTGGTGGGAATTTACCAGTATAATAACGAGACCGGGGCCGTTACCAAACTAAGCTAATTGGTTATACTGAGAAGATAATTTGGTCAGAGGAAATTAATTTTTCCGCTGGCCTTTTTACTAGGGAGGCGGTTAAAGTGTGCACGGTAATAACGAGCAACGACCTCATCGGGCGAACGATGGATTTTCCACCCCGTACGCCGTGGCAGCTAACTTATTTACCGGCGGCTTTTCAGTGGCAGCCGGCGATTGGCGGCCAGGTTTTGACCAACCGCTACCGGATTCTCGGCGGTATGCGGCACTTTGACGGCCACTACCTGCTCGGCGACGGGCTGAACAGTGCGGGCTTGTTTTGCGCGGAACTCTTTTTTCCGGTTGCGGCAAGCTATGAGAAGACCGTCCGCCCTGGCACTCGGGGATTGACACCCCAGGACTTTATTCTCTGGGTGCTGGGCAAACACGCAACGGTCGCCGAGTTAGCGGCGAACCTAGAGCAGGTCTCGGTGGTGGGACGGCGCTGGTTCGATGACAACTACTATCCTTTCCACTGGCTATTGGCAGATGATAGTGGAACGTACGTGATTGAGCCACTGGGTGGGCGGCTGAAACTCATGCGCAACCTCTGCGGAGGATTAACAAACACGCCGGCATTAGCCGACCAGGTGGAACGTTTGAATCGCAAGCTGGGAATCGCGGACCGCCAGTTTGTCCCGCGGGCAGTGGTCAATTATCAGGGAGCGTGGCCAGCTGGCGGAAATTCGGTGGCGCGGTTTCAACAGGCAGTGTTGACGAGCTGGCAGAAGAAGCCCCAGACAGTTGCGGCAATGGCGACTTTCCTACAAACCGTCACCGTCCCCCATACTAGGAAGCACGAACATAACTACACTCACTACCAGGCGGTAGTTGACCGTCAGCGCCTTCGGTATTACTTTACGGATTGCCGAACCCAACGAAGGGTCAGCTATGATTTGAATTTGGCGGCGGGTCAACAGCCCGTGGCCTTTAAACTATAAGGAGGGTGATTATTTCTTGAAGAAAGCTAATAAGAAAGGCTCCAGGGTTCGGTTTGCCGAGCACTGGAGCCTTATTGGGTTCTTATTTTGCGGGAAAAAGATTTTTCTCCCGGCCGGGATGTTAGTTGTTAAACACATACTTATCAATTGCGGCGGCGACCCCGTCGTGATTATTGTCGGCGGTAACGTCATCGGCAACCGCCAGGGTCTCTGGAATAGAATTGCCCATGGCGACCCCGTGACCGGCAAATTCCAGCATTGAGTTATCATTCTGGGCGTTCCCCAGGGCCATTACTTCACTGGCGGCAATCCCCAGTTCCTTGCACAGCATATCTAGTGCCTGCCCCTTGCTGACACCCTTGCGCATAAACTCTAGGTAGAAGTCCTCGCTGCGGACGATGGAAAAGCGGCTTGCCAGCTCCTCCGGCAGGTTGGCGAGGGCCCGGTCAATGACGTCCTTTTCGTCGACCATCATTGCCTTGGCGATGACGTACTGGTCCCGAATCCGGGCCATCTCATCAAGGGACCGGTAGCGAATCGGCATATCGACCAGGTCGGATTCATAAACGGTGTATTTGCTAATGTCCTGGTTAGTGGTGTAGATGTAGTCCCGGGTTTCCAACTGTGAGTGGACGTTTTCTTTAAGACAGTAGTTCTCCCAGTCTGCGTAATCATCAAAGGCCATGCTTTCGTCGACCATTACTTGACCGCTAGTGGTTTGGGCGAGACCACCGTTAAAGCTGACTACGTATTCGTCGTCCCGGTCGCTCAAGCCGAGCTGTTTTAGGTAGGCGGTGACACCAGTCATCGGCCGGCCAGTACACAGGACGATTTTGACTCCTTGCTGGCTGGCCTTTTTAATTGCTGCGACCGTCCGGGGGGTGATTTCCCGCTTGTCGTTGATGAGGGTACCGTCAATGTCGATTGCGACCATCTTAATTGCCATTATTATTGTTCCTCCTTGGGGTTAACGATGTGGTTGTTTTTAATGTAGTGCTGGAATTGCTCATAAATGGGTTCGAACACCTCAATGTCCTGGTGCTTCTCGAGCATTTCCTTAGGGAAAAAGAAGCGCTGGTCACCGGCTTCGCGCCCGGAAACGCTGGCAACCAGGGTTGAGACCTGGGAAAGTTCAACGAATTCACCGTTGGGTTGAACCAGCTCGATTTGGGTTTGGGGGTTCGAATCCTGGGGATTGTAAGTGTCATAGGGGAGTTTGAAACTATCATTGACCGCGGTGTAGTAGTCGCTGTTGAAACCGGCCGTTTGAATTAACTCGCGCAGCTTCGGCAGGCAGGCGGCCGAGTGCTGGTCATAAATCGCTGACTTGAAGGGCCGCCGGTAGAGGAACCGCCGTGCCAAGTCACTGAGAATGTGGTCCCGGGAATGGGTCCAGTGGTTGAAATAGGTAGTCAGGACCCCATCGTCTAAGGCGAGGTAGTCGTCCAAACTAAATTTGTGGTTAAAGAAGGGCATCAGCATGTGCGGGGTAAACTCTGGCTCGAAGTCATTGGGGTGCTCGTAGATGTACTTGGCCCGCATCAGCAGGTGGTCCAAAATCACTTCCATCGCCCGGGAAACGGGGTGAAAGTAAATCTGCAAATACATTTGCAAGCGGCTGATGATGTAGTCTTCCACCGCGTGCATTCCGGAAATCTCAAAGGCGATTCCGCCCTCGACTGGTCGCATTACATGGAGGACCCGGTCGAGGTCAAATTTACCGTAGTTGGTACCGGTGTAGTAGGAATCCCGCTGGAGGTAGTCCATCCGGTCGGCGTCGACCTGGCTAGAAATCATTTGAACGACTTGCTGGTTTTCGTAGGTGTGGTCGATGACACTAGCGACCTGGTGAGGGAAGTCTGGGGAAACCCGCCGGAGGATCCGGTTAATGTTGGTCCCGGGACTGGTAATCAGCTGGCGGGTGATCTGTTCGTGGTCTGTATTAAAAATATGTTCAAAGGTATGGGAATATGGTCCGTGCCCCAGGTCATGCAGGAGGGCTGCACAGAGGGCAACGGGCCGCTCGCGGTCGTCCCAACGGCCGTCACCGGCTTGCTGGTGGGGATAGTTTCGCTGGAAATAGTTGCACATTTCCCGGGTAATTTCGTAAACCCCAAGGCAGTGTCCAAAGCGGGAGTGTTCGGCCCCGTGAAAGGTAAAGGAAGAGGTTCCCAGCTGCTTAATCCGCCGGAGACGCTGAAATTCAGGGGTGTTAATCAAGTCTAAAATAATCTGGTTATCCACGATGATCTGACCGTGGATGGGGTCCCGGAAAACTTTCTCCCGGGATAACTGTTCGTCACTGAAACGCACTCTTAAACCTCCTTCGGTAGCCGTTCTTGCAGCTTGCTGATTGCTAGTCGTTCGTCATTTAAATACTTGATAAACTGGGGCTGCCAGGTGAGCTGCTTGAAGGCCCGGTTGTCCGTCAAACTGAAAACGCCGCGCAGCCGGTCCTGGGCTTCGGCAATTGTAATGGGGCGACCAAGAAGGTCAGAGATATTCGTCATTGCCGCCGGCCACACGTCGGGAAAATACCACTTGTTTGGCGTGGATTGGAGACCAGCCGTATAAAAATCACGAATCAATTCACCCCGGGAAAGCTGGTTGCCGTTAATGCTGAGGTAGAGCATGACGACGACACCCGCCATGTTTCGTCGCTGGGAAATCCCACCGATTTTTTGACCATTGACCTGGACGTCAAAGCTGCCGGGACAGTAAGAGTGGGTAACTTCGCCGGTTTCAATCGCCAGTTCAGGGAAGGCTGCCTGGATGACGGTGACCATCCGCTGGTAGGCTTCGTCAATCGTTAACTGCTGTTTTTCCAGGTGCCAAGGGAAGAACAGCGAACAATTCAGGATGCCGTTATCGCTGACCACTGCCAAGCCGCCAGAATTACGGATAAAGTAGTGGTGATGACGGTGCCGCAAGAGGTCCAGTGCGGTTGCCAGGTGGGGCAGCCGTTGGTCTTTGAGGCCAAGAATGACGGTCTCCTCTAATGTCCAAAAGTGAAGCAGGGGAGTCGGTAAGACTTCGCTGCTGCGCAGGATGGCGTTGGTGTAGATAAATGAGCTGATATTATTAGGAGGCAGCAACGGCTGGCGAAATTCGCTGACCGGCTGGCTTAAAAATTGTTCCATAGGTTTGACTCTTCTTTGATTTTGGTTTCTATATAGTCATTATACAAGAAAGCTGTGGAAATTAATCCTAAACGGTCACCTTTTTCAGCAGTTTCAAGTATAATTGTGACGAAAGAAGCGAAAGGGGATGTGAAGGATCAAGAAAATTACACCCGTCCACGTCCAGTTGACCACGGTCATAGAACAGGATGGTCAGCAGGAGCGGTTTAGTTTTAACGAAACAGGCAACTTTGTCGAACTCAACGGTAAGTACTATCTGCGCTATCTGGAACACCAGCAGGGCCACAGTACGCCCGTCCAATTTCGCCTGGATGACCAGGTGCACCTGCACCGGAGTGGGGAACTGACGACCCTCCTTAACTTTGACTTGGCAGCACCAACGGCGACCCGTTACCGGACCCAGTATGGAATCATCAGTCTAGAAGTCCAAACCAGCCGGCTGGAGAAAGAGATTGACCCCACGATTCCGGCCGGCCAGCTGAAGGTGGATTACTCCTTGGTGACGGCGGGGCAGACTGTGGGAAGTTATCAGCTTCGATTGCAATTTCAACCTTAGTATTGTATGATGTAGTTTAGACTTTTTGAAGGGATGTGCACCAATTTGGAATTAAAGGTTTTTGACGGCCAAGACAAATCAGAGCTTTCAATGGTTGAGGTGGCGCACGCTATTTTAGCTCATCATGGTGAGGCGATGGCGTTCGTTGACCTGACTAACGAAATTCAACAGTACCTGGGCAAGAGTGATGAGGAAATCCGGGAACGCCTCGCTCAATTCTACACTGATTTGAATGTCGACGGCAGTTTTATTTCCCTTGGTGACAATACCTGGGGCCTGCGGGCTTGGTACCCATTCGAATCTATCGACGAAGCAACGGTTGGTGAAACCGAGGATGAAGAAGACCGGCCGAAGAAGAAGCGGCGGAAGGTTAACGCCTTCTTGGCCGATTCTGATGATGACGACGATGTGATCGACTACGACAACGATGATCCAGAAGATGAAGACTTGGATGATCATGACGAAGACGATAGCAGCGACGATGATTACGACGAAGAAAATGACGACTTCAGTGATGATGACGATGACCTCGATGACAACATCGAGGACCAGCTGTCTGAATTACATGATGAAGATGAGGACGAAGAAGACGACGATGAATAAATCTCGTCAGGAGCCTTGACTATTTTGCGGCGAGCTTGTATTATCTTTCTTGGGCGCCTGTAAAGTATGCAGGCTATGAAGTTCTTAAATAAAAGAAGCTCCCTGTTTCAGTTGAAATGGGGAGCTTTTCTTTATTTTGGTTAGCACCTGAAATTAATTAAAGGAGTAGTAAAGCAATGACGAAGTACATTTTTGTAACCGGTGGGGTTGTTTCATCACTAGGAAAGGGAATCGTTGCCGCTTCCCTCGGCCGTCTGTTGAAGAACCGGGGCTTGAAGGTTGCCATTCAAAAATTCGACCCATACATTAACGTGGATCCCGGTACGATGAGTCCATACCAGCACGGTGAAGTGTTTGTTACCGATGATGGGACCGAAACAGACCTTGACCTTGGTCACTACGAACGGTTTATTGATAACGATCTGAATAAGTATTCTAACGTCACTACTGGTAAGATCTACTCTGAAGTTTTGCGCAAGGAACGGCGGGGAGACTATCTCGGGCGGACTGTCCAGGTTATTCCTCATATTACCAATGCAATTAAGGACAAGATTAAGCGGGCTGGCGAAAGCAAGGACGCCGAAGTGGTAATTACCGAAATCGGTGGTACCGTGGGGGACATCGAATCCCAACCATTCATGGAGGCCATCCGGCAAATGCGGGAAGAAGTGGGTCCAGAAAACGTCCTCTACATCCACACGACCTTAGTCCCGTACCTGCGGGCGGCGGGCGAAATGAAAACCAAGCCGACCCAGCACAGTGTTCGTGAACTGCGGGGCTTGGGGATTCAGCCGAATATTCTGGTGGTCCGGACTGAACGGCCAATCACCGATGAAATGCGGAAGAAGATTGCCCTCTTCTGTGACGTTGATCCGAAGGCGGTTATCGAATCGATGGACGTTAACACCCTGTATGAGATTCCACTGAACTTGCAAAAGCAGGGGATGGACCAGCTGGTTGTCGACCACTTCGGCCTGGATGTCCCAGTGGCTGACATGCGGGAATGGACCAACATGGTCAACCACATCGAAAACGAGCTGACCAAGACGATTAAGATTGCGATGGTTGGGAAATACACCGACCTGCAGGACGCCTACATTTCCGTTAACGAAGCCCTGCGGCACGCGGGCTACCCGGTTAATGCCAAGGTTAAGATTGACCACTTTAACGCGGAAAACATTACGCCCGCAAACGTCAAGGAAACCCTGCAGGATTACGATGGTATTCTGGTTCCAGGCGGCTTTGGCAACCGGGGAGTAGAAGGAATGATCACCGCTATCAAGTATGCTCGGGAAAACGATGTTCCGTACCTGGGAATCTGCCTGGGGATGCAGACTGCCTGCATCGAGTTCGCCCGGGATGTACTGGGTTACCAGGATGCCAACTCAACTGAATTTGATCCGAACACGGAACACAACATTATTGACCTGATGTCCGACCAGGAAGACGTCGAGGACATGGGAGGAACACAACGTTTGGGTGCTTACCCGTGCAAGCTGAAGCCAGATACGGTTGCGGCAGCCGCGTACGACAATCAGGCGATGATTAGTGAACGGCACCGGCACCGTTACGAGTTCAACAACGCTTACCGGCAAGAAATGGAAGACCACGGCTTGGTCGTTTCGGGGGTTAATCCGGACCGGAACCTGGTTGAAGTTGTGGAACTGCCAGAGAAGAAGTTCTTTGTGGCGGCCCAGTACCACCCAGAATTCCTGTCACGGCCAAACCGCCCAGAGGGGTTGTTTGCGGCCTTTGTCAAAGCGGCAGCAGCTGATAAGTAAATAGTTAAAATAGTAGCGGCGGGCACGTTGCAGTTGCCTGGCTACACAAGTGGGGGAGTTAGATTGCGAACCAGTTTAGCTGGTTCCGGCTAATGCCCCTTTTAATTTCTTTAAGATTGCTGATAAAAGGTTGTAATTTAATAAACAATTAATTATCATTACTATTGATTGTTTATTAACAATAACTAAAAAAATAAAGCAAATAATAACTAACTATTTTTAAGTGAGGAAACACGGAAATGAAACGAATGATCATTCAAGGAGGAAACCGGCTTTCGGGCGAAGTAACGATCGGTGGCGCGAAAAATAGTACTGTTGCGTTAATTCCGGCCGCGATTCTAGCGGATACACCTGTACAATTTGATACAGTACCGGATATCTTGGATGTTCACAATCTGATGATCATTTTGAAGTCGATGAACGTCAAGTCTGAGTTTAGTCATGGCGTCCTAGACATTGACCCAACGCAAATCATCGAAGCTGAACTTCCAAGTAAAGCGATCAAGAGCTTACGGGCTTCTTATTACTTTATGGGCTCGCTGTTAGGTCGTTTCCACCGTGCTACGTTAACTTTTCCTGGTGGTGACAATATTGGTCCCCGGCCGATTGACCAGCATCTCAAGGCGTTTAAAGCCCTTGGCGCAACGGTCAGTGAAAATGGGGGGACCGTTCATTTAGAGGCTCAAAATGGTCTTCATGGTGCCCGTATTTTTATGGATATGGTTTCCGTAGGGGCGACGATTAACGCGATTCTTGCGGCGGTTCGTGCTGAGGGAACAACGGTAATTGAAAATGCTGCCCGGGAGCCTGAAATTATTGACTTAGCGACATTTTTAAATAACATGGGTGCCAAAATTCGGGGAGTTGGAACTGACACCATCCGGATTACAGGGGTTAATACTCTCCAGTCGATGAATACCCATACGATTATTGCCGACCGGATTGAATCGGGGACTTACCTGTCACTGGCGGCAGCACTTGGTGATGGGGTCATGATCCACAATGTGATTCCGGAACACCTGGAGTCATTCACCAGTAAGATGATTGAGATGGGTGTCGACCTTCAGATTGACAGTGACCGCATTTATGTGCCTAAAACCACTAAGTTTAAGCCGATTCATGTTAAGACGATGCCGTACCCCGGCTTCGCGACGGACCTCCAGCAACCGTTGACCCCGCTAATGTCACTGGCGGAGGGGGACAGCGTAATCGTTGATACGATTTACCCGAAGCGGGTCAAGCACGTCCCTGAATTGCAAAAGATGGGGATGCAGATTGAGGCCCATGATGGGACGATTGTTGTCAAGCATACGGCTGCCCTGCACGGGGCAAACGTGAGTGCCGGTGAAATTCGTGCCGGGGCCGCGTTGACGATTGCCGGTTTAATGGCGGACGGGACGACTGTGATCAATAATGCGGGGAATATCCTGCGGGGGTATGACCGGATTGTTTGGAAACTAAACCGCCTGCACGCGAATGTTTCAATCGAAGACGATACATCAGTAAAAATTAGCTAGGCTGTTGCGTTACTAACTGATTCATGATATTCTATTAGGGTTGATTATCTATGTTTCAGGCAATGATTCATGGCAAAAGGAGCGTATAAAGTTATGAAACAAGGAATTCATCCAGATTACCACCCAGTAGTATTCGAAGATTCATCTACTGGTTACAAGTTTATCTCTGGTTCTACTGCTACTTCCAAGGAAACCATCAAGTGGGAAGACGGTAATGAATACCCATTGATCCGGGTTGAAGTTACTTCTGATTCACACCCATTCTACACTGGTAAGCAAAAGTTTACCCAGGCCGATGGTGCGGTGGACAAGTTCAACAAGAAGTACGGCCTCAAGTAGGACGGCTAGCTTGTGTCAGGGGGACGATGGACAAGGTTGCTTGTTCATCGCCCTTCTTTTTTATTTGTGGTAGACTAAACGCGGAAGTCTAGTAGAGGAGGATGGAATGTGGAGAAAAAGAAAAAACGCGGCCTGCCAAATTGGCTCCGCTGGACATTAGTAGTAATCTTGCTGGTAATTTCGCTGTGCCTGATTTTTAACCAGCAGATTAAAGAGCAGCTGGTGGGCAATTACCGCCCGACAATCACCCAGCAGACAATTAAGCGGGATGCGGCCAAGAAGGCAACCTATAATTATAGCGATGTTCAGGATCTTAACCTGCAAACGGTAGCAAAGGTTCGGGCGCAAAAGCAGCCGATTAACATCATCGGGGAAATTACCGTTCCGGCGGCTGACATGACGATTCCAATTGCGAACGGTGTTAACAATACCACCCTGGCCTTGGCAGCAGGGACGATGCGGCCGGATATGAAAATGGGCCAGGGTAACTATGCGTTGGCTGGTCACAACATGGCCCACGGGAGTAAAATCCTGTTCTCCCCACTCTACTACCATGCCAAGGTTGGTCAGATGGTGTACATCACCGACCTTAAACGGGTGTATGAGTATAAACTCTACCAACGGACGTTTATTGAACCGACCCAGGTGGAAGTTGTCAATGATACGCCACAGAAGATTATTACGCTGATTACTTGTAACGCTAATGGTGAGCGTCGGCTAATGCTGCGGGGGCGGTTTATCAAGTCCGAGCCATTCAAGCAGGCGCCACAAAATGTGCAGAAGAACTTTAGCAACAAGTACACGACCGGCCGGAATTCATAGTAAATAAAGCGGAGGAGTAGGGCTAGCGGGCCTAGTTCGTTGGCTACTGCACCGTGGCATTATTTACCCTTAAATTAGCTAAGGGGATGGGCCAATTTCCTCCCGTTATCAGCATTTAAAGCAACAGCAGGCCTCTAGAACTCGGTTTTACCGGGTACTGGAGGCCTGCTTCGTACTGCGTTGTCAAGGAATCGGGCTGCTTTGCCAGCCTTAAAGTTCCCCTTCGATTTTAGTTAACCACAGTGGCAACGCCCGGTAGAGGCTTTGATAAGTTTCCTCAAACCGGTGGGTGTACCATGGATCCGGGATTTCCTCGTTTTCGTGACCGGGAACTAGCTCATTTGCCAGGTGAATTTTAGGCAGGTCACTAGCAGGCGCCATGCGCTGGAGGGCGGCGAGGTTCATGTTATCCATGCAGATGATGTAGTCTGCCCACGCAAAGTCACGTTGGGAAATAGGGCGGGCAACGAGGCCCGCGGTGGGGAGCCCGTGCTGTTCCATCGTTTGGCGCGCACCGGGATAGGGCGGCTTGCCCTCTTCGTAATCCGTAGTCCCGGCAGAGTCGACCTGGATTTGATGGCTAAGGTTGGCCTTGGCGACTAGTTGGCGGAACATGCTTTCGGCCATTGGTGACCGGCAGATATTGCCTAGGCAAACAAATAAGACGTTCATTTTTGACACCTCGCTGATTGATTTCTTTTAGTTTATCATACAAGAAATTCTAAAGTTTTGCTAAGGGGAGAACTGAGCCTTTCCCCCGGAGAATTAAATCTGGTAAAATGTTAACAATAATTTAAAGGAGGAGAGCAGAATGGCTATTTTAATTGTCATCCTGGTATTAGTTGTCATCATCGGTATCTACGTTGTGATGTACAACGGCTTGGTACAGTTACGGGTTCACGCCCAGGAGTCCTGGAGTCAGATTGATGTCCAGCTCCAACGGCGGAATGATTTAATTCCAAACTTAGTTTCCACGGTGAAGGGGTACAGTAAATTTGAAGCCTCTACCCTAGCAAAGGTGACTGAATTACGGACCGCGTTGAATAATGTGCCTGACGATGATCATGCTAAGAAAATGGAAGTTTCTAATCAATTGACGGGAACGTTACGGACCTTATTCGCGGTTTCGGAAAATTATCCGGACTTGAAGGCAAGCGCTGAATACCAACAGTTGATGGAGGAACTAAGCAATACTGAAAATAAGATTGCATATTCCCGGCAACTGTACAACAGTACGGTGGCAGCGTTGAACGCAAAGATTCAATCGTTCCCTAGCAATATTGTTGCGAAGCTGCACCACTTTACACAGATGGATTACTTGCAGGTACCGGAAAGTGCGAAGGCAGCGCCTAAGGTTTCGTTCGACGATTAGGGTGAGCTAGATGTTATACCAGCAAATTGCACAAAATAAGCGGAAAACCGTCCTCGTGATGGCCGGCTTTTTTCTGCTGGTGGCCCTAATCGGGGCGGCAATCGGCTACTTGTTTGCGCGCTCAGCGGTTGGTGGAGTTATCATTGCTGGGGTGATTGCCCTAGTATATATGGCGGTGATTATCGGCCAGTCGACGGACGTGGTGATGAATATGAACAATGCCCGCGAAATCCACTCTGCCCAGGAGGCACCCGCATTGTGGCACGTGGTCGAAGATATGGCGATGGTAGCACAGGTGCCGATGCCGCGGGTCTTTATTATTGATGATCCGAGCCCCAATGCCTTTGCCACGGGGAATAACCCAGAACACGCTGCGGTGGCTGCGACAACTGGTTTGATGGAGATTATGAACCGTGAAGAGCTGGAGGCAGTAATGGGCCACGAGATGAGTCACGTCCGTAATTATGATATTCGTCTTCAAACGATTGCGTTGGCATTATCAGCGGCAATCAGCATGTTGGTTAACTTTGCCGGCAACTTCTGGTGGTTTGGCGGAAGCAGAAGCGATGACGACGATGATAATAGTTGGGGTGTCTTTGCGATTTTGGGGTCGGTGCTGTTGATTATTCTGGCACCACTTGCAGCTACAATTGCTCAGATGGCCTTGTCGCGTAACCGTGAGTATTTAGCAGATGCCGGTTCAGTTGAACTGACACGGAACCCCCACGGGATGATCAGCGCATTAGAAAAGCTCAAAGAGGCCCAACCGATGAAACACGTTGCGCCTAGCAGCAGCGGCCTCTATATTAGCGATCCAGAGGAGAATGGTCGTCACCGCCGGTTTAGCGACTTGTTTGCGACTCACCCGCCATTGGATGCTCGCATCAAACGGCTAGAACAAATGTAGATTTTAGGCAGGGAACGCGGAAGGCGGGACCTGCTTTTTATCTGTATAATTTTAGTGAAATTGGTATGTCCTTTATTGTCAGAGCGGGAAACGTTTTCAATAAAGAGTAATTGTGATATCATTAACGTAGGTTTATGTGTGGTTTGTGCATTGAATAGGAGATGCACTTATGAGTAAGTTAGTGTTACCGCTTAAAGAAAGTGTTGGGGTTCCAGTCACACCAATCGTTAGCGTGGGTGATCATGTTAAACGTGGTCAGCTGATTGGTAAGCCGGATGGATTGGGTGCAAATTTGCATGCAAGTGTTTATGGTACGGTTACTGAAATTAATGATAAAGCAATTGTAATTGAGGCCGATGATGAGCAGCCAGCGGATTATGTCAAAATTCCTGATACCGATTCTAACTTAGAGGCAATTCGTGAAGCTGGTGTTATTGGAGCTGGTGGTGCTGGATTCCCAGCAGCAGCAAAGTATTCTCGTCCGATTCCAGGTGGACATCTATTTATTAACGCTGCAGAATGTGAACCAATTTTAGGACACAATATTTCACGAATTACAACTGATGCTGAACAAATTATTCGTGGTGCTGAATACATCAAAGAAATTGTCCAGGCAAAAGATATTCATATTGCCGTTAAACGCTATCATACTAATGTTGTGGCCTTACTTGAGGAATTAACACGAACTCATGACGATATTTCACTGGAGTTGATGTGGAATCGCTATCCGGAAGGTGAAGAACGTGCAGTGCTACGGGATTCAGGATTGTATAAGAAACCTGATGGTGAGAACGCAGTCTTGAAGACAACCGAATTACCATATGCGGCTAATGCAATTGTTGCTAATGTTGAAACAGTTTATCGTGCAGCACGAGCAATTGAAAACCGTGAACCAGTTATGAGTAAAGATATCACGGTTGCTGGCCGATTAAATGGTGATAATAAGATGGTATTAGTACACAAGGATGTTCCAGTTGGTACTCTTGTTGGCGATATCTTGAGTGAATTTCCTGATATGGCAGATTATGGAGAATTAATCATGGGTGGACCTTTTACTGGTCACAGTACAACGCTGGATAGTCCTATTACTAAGGTTGATGGTGGTATTATTGCCACCATTCCGTTTCCTAATTTACATGGTGAAAAGGTGGGACTGCTAGCTTGTGCATGTAGTGCTACACCAGCACGGATGAAAGAATTAGCAAAGAAGATGAATGCTGATGTAACTGGTGTAGAATGGTGTAAGAACGCGGTAATTAATCCTAAGACTGGCACTGCAAAGTGTAAGAATCCAGGAATTTGTCCTGGGCAAGCACAGACCATCCTAAAACTGCGTAAAGAGGGAGCTAAGACCTTGTTAGTAGGTAATTGTACAGATTGTACCAACACCGTTATGGGTGTGGCACCAAAGTTAAATATGCCTGTATATCACACTACTGACTTTGCACGTCGAGCTGTTGATATGCGGATTATGCGGAATATTTTGCCAGAAAATAACGAATAAGATTATTTTCATTTGTTATTCTAAAAGTTGAAAAGTGCATAATACCAAGGAATGGTCATAATTCCTTATATTATGCATTTTAATATCTAAACCCTTGCGCAATAGTGAACAATGATTGATGATATTACCGTTTAAAATCCAACTATTACCAAACATTATGATAATTACTGTTTGCATTATAGTTGAGCAAGTGTAGTTTTAGAGAGTTTAATTATTAAGAAGTGACTTATTAGTAAACGTTTATTAAAAATTGCTTTTTGGGAAACTATGTGCAAATGAAAATAATTGATATAATTTGTCTTGTATTAATAAATAATGTTCAAGCAAATTATGAAGGGAATGGGTTAATATGAATAATGATTCGCCTAGTGGAAGGCGACCGCAAGATACTGCATTCTTTGGTCATCCGCATGGGCTATCGACGTTGTTCTTCACTGAAATGTGGGAACGTTTCAGTTACTATAGTATGCATGCCATCTTGCTATTTTATCTAATTGATAGCTTTAGCAAGGGCGGGCTAGGAATGAGTACTTCAATAGCAACATCAATTGTTGCTATTTATGGTGCATTAATCTATATGTCCACCGTAATTGGTGGTTTTGTTAGTGACCGGCTTTTAGGACCGCGAAAAACCGTTTTCTGGGGCGGCGTTTTAATTGCTCTTGGAAACTTTACCTTAGTGTTACCGCTTAAATTTGTCGGCCTGTATGTATCAATTGTAATTATCGTCTTGGGTACTGGCTTTTTGAAACCTAATGTTTCTGATATGGTAGGTGGCTTGTACTCTAAAAAAGATGACCGCCGTGATGCAGGCTTTAATATCTATTATATGGGAATAAATATTGGAGCTTTGCTTGCCCCATTCATCGTTGGATGGGTTGGGCAAACATATAGTTATCATGCCGGATTCGCGCTTTCAACTATCGGGATGGTCTTTGGGCTAATTCAGTACTATATTGGTAGCAAAAAATACTTGGGGAATGATGGATTATATCCCAATGACCCGATTAAGCCAGAGGAAAAATCTAAGGTTATTAAGCAGGTGAGCTGGGTAACGGCAATTGTGATTGTTGGTCTATTACTAATGTATTTTACTCACACCTTAAACGTTAATAATATTATCTTCATTATTACAATATTAGGTGTCTTATTACCGGCTATCTACTTCTTTAATATTTTTCGGAGCCCTAAAATCACCCCGAAGGATCGAAAAAATGTAATTGTTTACATTGTTGTTTTTATCGCTAGCGTCTTTTTCTGGTCAATTTATGAACAAACGATGACTATCTTTCCGTTGGTTGCAGAGCAAATGACTAACCTGAAACTCTTTGGCCTCCATGTGCAAGCTAGTCAGTTTACGGGGTTCAACGCTTTATTTGTTTTGATCTATTCACCAATCGTGGCAGCAATGTGGACCAAATTAGGGAAGAGACAGCCATCTTCAACATCTAAGTTTACAATTGGTCTGCTAGCCTCAGCATTTTCGTTCTTGGTATTATTAATCCCAATTGCGACTAATGGAGTGGGAGTTAAGTTCTCTGGATGGTGGTTAATTTTAAGTATCGCAATTGTGGAAATTGGAGAAGTATTTCTTTCACCATCGGGACTATCACTAACTACGAAGTTAGCGCCCAAGGCTTTTAATGCTCAGATGATGAGTATTTGGTTTCTTGGTGATGCTGCCGCACAATCATTTAACGCGCAGCTGGTCAAATTATATAGTGTTCCAAACGCAGCGATGTACTTCGGAGTTATGGGAGTTATTGCAATTGTTATTGCTGTTATTCTTTTCTCCATGCGTGGTATGTTAGCTCGGCTTATTCAATTATAGGTTGACGATTCTTACTGCTTTAGTTAAAATGTTCAGTGGGAGTAGATGGGTTCTGGTGTGCCCCCTGGTCCTCAAAACCAGTGCGAGGAGTTAGAAGCTTCTTAGGTAGGTTCGATTCCTACGTATTCCCGCCAGGATAAATATAAAGCTTTTAAAAGCAAAGAGAGTCGCTCATTGTCGACTCTCTTTTTATTTAATTTTAGGAGTGAATAAAAATGACAAAAATTCAAGAAGGCTATATGCCGTTTGGCGAATACAAAACTTATTATCGAATTGTTGGCAAAGAAAGTGACAAGGCGCCCTTATTACTCTTACACGGAGGCCCTGGTTCAACCCATAATTACTTTGAGTTACTTGATGACCTAGCAGAAAAAGATCACCGCCAGTTAATAATGTATGATCAGATTGGCTGTGGAAGGTCGTCAATGCCTGATGACAAAGCTAAGGAAATTTATAATGCAAAAACATGGGTAGCGGAATTAAAAGCCCTTCGTGAGTATTTAGAGCTTGAGCAAATTCATGTGTTAGGACAATCATGGGGTGGAATGCTTGAAATTATTTACCTTTGTGATGAACAGCCAAAAGGAATCAAGTCAGGAATCCTTGCTAGTACATTGCCTGCATCTTGGATGTGGGATAAGGAGCTCCACAGAATGATTAAATTTATGGACCCGGCTGATCAAAAAGCAATAGAAGATGCGGAGGCTAAAAATGATTTTACTAGTCCAGCTTACCAACGGGCTAATACTAAATTTATGGAATTGCATTGTAACTCTGCTCCTACTTCTGCTGATCCAGAGCCACTTCGTCGGAAGAAAAATGCAGGGACGGTTGCTTACATTACCGGTTGGGGGCCGAATGAGTATAATCCTGAAGGTAATTTGAAAGACTATGATTATATGGATGAATTAAAAGATATTCAAGTACCAGTTTTGATTACAAGTGGTACTGATGATCTATGCACTCCATATACTGCAAAATCAATGTTTGATCGAATCCCAAACTCTAAGTGGCATTTATTTGAGTATTGTCGTCATATGGCATTTGTAGAACGTAAGGATGATTATGAAAAAGTTCTGATGGAATGGCTAAATGAACATGACTAATTAAGCCAGCCGACAGGTTTAACAGGAGTAAGAAGAACCAAGTGAAATTTCTTGGTTCTTTTTTAGATAGTGAAAAAATACGCTTTTGATTGTGCTTAACTGAATAAGTCGATTTTATCTAAAAAATATTATAATAATGAGTGCTTTTTACCAAAATGATCATGAATTTAATCGTATATTTGATTGAAAACGGTTTAAAAATAAAATATAATGAAGTTGCTTGATAGAAGCTGCAATGATATCAAGCAGGATTATAGGTTGGTTATGTCGTGATTTGTAAGTAGATTCACAATAAATGATACAAACCACACATGAATCATCAATCTACTTACGGATACGGCTAACTAAACATTTTTAAGGAGGTTGGCCTATGTCTATTTCAGTTGAAACTGCTAAGGAGCACCTCAACGACCCGGCTGTATTATGCTGTCGGCGTGAAAAGAGCAAACTGCTAGAAGCTTCCGATTTGGAAGATCCTACGCTTTTCCCTGATTATGAGGATTCAGGTCTGTTAAAGTTACCTGACGATCATTTAACGATTGGTCAGGTATTAGGAGCAACTTTAAATAAGACCATGGATGCTTTAATGCCGCTTACACCGGATGTTGTTGACAACATTCAAGATCCTTCAGCACAAAACGATGAAGAAGAAGCTGCCGATGTTGTATCGACAGAGAAAGATACAACATCTGCTTCTTCAGATGTAACTGCCGCAGTTGCTAATGGTAATGTTTCTAATGGTGTTGTTCACCTTTCTGTTAAGGAGGGTAAGGGCATCGAATTGGATGTACCATTGGCAATGATGCAACAAGCTGCCGAACAAGCAGCACCTTCTGTTGGTGAGACAAAGGAGACTACTTCTCAACAGGAACCAGAAGTTGATGAAGAAGTTATCCGGACTCTAACCCGGAAGCACTTTAAGATCGACAAAGTTGAGTTTGGGGATGAAACCAAGATTGACGGTACCACGCTGGTCATTGGCAACACAGACGAACTTTGCAAGGAAGCACTTGAAAACCATGAAATCGTTAAGGACATTTCAGTTAGTGTTATTACTCCTGACGATTACCACAAGTACACCAACAGTATCATGGATGTTCAACCAATTGCCACTAAGGAAAAGGGTGAGCTTGGTGAAGGTGTAACTCGGGTCCTTGATGGTGTTGTCACTGTACTGACTGGTACTGATGAGAATGGTGTTCAAGTCGGTGAGTTCGGTTCTTCCGAAGGTTACGTTGACGAAAATGTTATGTGGGGCCGTCCGGGTGCCATTGACAAGGGCGAAATTATGCTTGTTATTAACGCAACTGTTCAGGCTGGTACGAACCGTGAACGTCGTGGACCGCGTGGTGCCCATGAAGCAGCCGACATGATTGTTGAGCACATCCGTGAAGCACTTAAAAAGGCTGACGATAGCCTGGTTGTCGATACTGAAAAGATTGAACAAAAGCGTCGTTTCGGTAATAAGCGTGTCCTATTAGTTAAGGAAATTATGGGACAAGGTGCGATGCACGATAACCTGATTTTGCCAAAGGAACCAGTTGGTACTTTGGGTGCTCAAGCTAACGTTGACCTTGGCAACTTACCAATCATGCTTTCACCGCTGGAAGTTCTCGACGGTGGTATCCATGCATTGACTTGTATCGGACCTGCATCAAAGGAAACTTCACGTCACTACTGGCGTGAACCTTTGGTTGAAGAAGCCTTAAAGGACGAAGACATCGATGTTGTTGGGGTTTGCCTGATTGGTTCACCACAAGCTAATACACAAAAGAGTTACGTTTCCAAGCGTCTCGGAATGTGGGCGGAAGCCATGGGACTGGATGGCGCAATCGTCACTACCGAAGGGTTTGGTAACAACCACATTGACTACGGTGAAAACATTGAAGCGATTGGTTCGCGTGGTGTCCCAGTTGTTGGTATCACTTACTCAGCCGTTCAAGGTGAACTGGTTACTGGTAACAAGTACATGGATGCCATTGTTGATAACAACAAGTCCAAGTGGGGAATTGAAAACGAAGTTCTTGAAAACAACACGCTTTGTCAAGAAGATGCTATTCGAGCCCTGGCAATGCTTGAAACTAAGATGGCTGGTGGAAAGATCAAGAAGCCAGAACGTAAGTGGAACCCTAACGTTAAGTTAAATAATATTGACTTAATTGAAAAGGCAACTGGCAAGAAGATTGAATTGGCCAAGAACGAGCAGAGCTTGCCAATGAGTAAGAAGCGTAAGGAACACTATGAGAAGGATGTTGACTAATGACTGACAAACGGATGGATTATTCTTCTGAAATCGATAAACTAAAATACTCGTCAACTGAACGTGTTTTTGAAGGTGTAATTACTGAGGTTAACGACGTTAGCGTTAAAATTGATTTCAAAGGACGGATGGGGAAAATGGATATTCCTCGACGCCTACTAATTACAGAGTATGATCCAAAAGTTGGTGAAGAAGTTGGTTGGTTGATGTCATACCCTGAAGTTCTTGACACCGAAGCAAATCAAAAATATTTAGGTGCGCTTCACGAGTACAAAAAAAGAATGGCAAAAATTGCCGCAGAAAAAGAGAAAGGAAGGACACAGGAATGAGCTTATTAAATATTGATGGCTTACAATCTGAAGTCTTCGTTCCAATTACGCCTAAGCCGGTCTTTGCTAAGGTAACAAAGCCGCTCAAGGATATGAAGATTGCGATTGTTACTGCCGCCGGTGTTCATATGAAAAAAGATAAGCCGTTTAACCTTGCCGGTGATACTAGTTACCGGGTAGTTCCAAGTTCTGCTAAGGATGATGAACTAATGGTTTCACACGGTGGATACGATAACACCGATGTTAACAAGGATATTAATTGCATGTTTCCAATTGACCGTTTGCGTGAATTGGCGGATGAAGGATTTATCGGTTCTCTTGCACCTAACTTCTACACTTGTATGGGTGGTGGTGGAGACGTTAAGGTCTTCACTGAAGAAACTGGTCCTGCAATTGCTAAAAAGATCAAAGAAGAAGGCGTCGATGGCGTTATTCTGACTGCTGGTTGAGGTACCTGCCACAGAACTGCCGTGATCGTGCAGCGAGCTATTGAATCTCTAGGGATTCCTACTATTATCATTGCAGCGTTACCTCCAGTAGTACGTCAGCAAGGTACGCCACGTGCCGTTGCTCCTCGTGTACCAATGGGTGCCAATGCTGGCGAACCAAATAACGTGGAGATGCAAACTGGCATCGTAAAAGATACGTTAAAACAACTGGTGGAAATTGACCAACCTGGCAAGATCGTACCACTTCCGTACGAATATGTTGCTGATATTTAACCTCAAATTAGGCTAATAAGGCGCGGCTATATGAGATTGTTTGTATGGCCGCGCCCTTTTTGGAAAGAGGGAAGTCAAGTGGCAGATGATATTTTAAAAATTAAAGCATTCGATGTTCAGACTGTTTCTTTTGGTGATGAATATAAATTCAATGCTGGCCACTTAGTAATTCCACAGCAGACTAATTTAAAACTTCCTTCGTATTATGACTCAATTAAAATTCGTATAATCTATCCGCATCATCATAATGTTCAGGTGAATTCTATTATGGACATTGTACCAATCTCAGCCAAAGTACTAGGTGAGATTGGTACGGGATTAACTCATACATTAACTGGGGTTGTGCTGATGATTACCGGTGCTGATGTGACGGGGAAACAATTGCATGATTTTGGGTCTTCTAATGGGCTTTTAAAAGATCAGTTACAATTGGATACTCCCGGAACCCCTGGATCAGAGGATTACATCATTTCTTTTGATGTTATGTTAGGAAAAGAATACGAATATAGTCGTAAACTGTTTACTGATATTTTTAGGTATGCTGATGATTATCTTCAACCAATCCGCAAAATTTTAAAAATGATTGATGGTCGTGAAGCAAGCGAAAACCATGAATACCATAATTACCCTAACCAAGGCAAGGGAAAACCAAACGTAGCCATTGTTAAACAGGTTTCAGGGCAGGGTGCCATGTATGACAACCTGCTGTTCCCCACGGAACCAAGTGGTATGCAGGAAGGAGAATCTATTATTGATATGGATAACTTCCCTGTATTATTGACACCAAACGAATATCGGGATGGTGCAATTCATGCAATGGTTTAAAGGGGGAATTATTTATGGGTGTTGGTCCATCGACTAAGGAAACTACTCTTCATCATTTTCATGATCCACTAGTTCAAGTTTTTGGCAGTGATCCAGATATTAATCTTCAAGGGGTAGTTGTTGTTGGAACGCCGGAAGATAACACGCTAAAACACATGGTAGGCAAACGGGCTGCTAAGTGGCTCAAGGGGATGGCTACTCAGGGCGCCGTGATTGCAGCTGATGGCTGGGGTAACTCAGACGTCGACTTTATGAATACTATGTCTGCAATCGGCGATGAGGGTATTTCAATTGTTGGCTTAAAGTTCATTGGTAAACAGGCTACATTTGTAGTTAGTAACGAATATACGAAGTATGTACTTGATATTAACAAGTCTGCACAGGGAATTGAGACCACAGTTGTTGGTGAAAACAGTCTTGATTTGCGTGATGCAAATAAGGCACTCGGCTTGCTGAAACTTAAAATGCGAGCCGACAGGAATGGATAGACTGGAGGTATATTAAAATGAAATTCAATCGAATGTTAAGTGTAATTGATTCACATACCGCTGGTGAAGCCGCTCGAATTGTCATCGGAGGTATTCCTAAGTTAGAAGGGAATACCATTGCGGAAGAAAAACAGTATTTAATTGATCATCACGATGATCTAAGAAAGTCAATTATGCTTGAACCTCGTGGTCATAGTGAAATGTTTGGGGCATTTTTAGTTCCGGCTAAGAATCCCGAAGCTGACTTTGGAATTATTTTTATGGATACCGGTGGTTACCTTAATATGTGTGGTCATAATACTATTGCTGCGGTAACAGCGATAGTTGAAACTGGGATGGTGGATGTTAAAGAAACCGACCGGGAAAAAGAAGTTGTTTTAGAGGCACCAGCCGGCATTATCCGGGCAACTGCCCATATGTCAGAGCCATTCGTTGTTGATAGCGTGTCCTTCCAAAATGTACCAGCTTTCTTATATAAGAAAGACGTTACAATTGACGTGCCGGAACTTGGAAAGATTACTTTAGATGTTTCATTTGGTGGAAGTTTCTTTGCAATCTTACCTGTAGAAGAAGTAAAAGAAAATATTTCACCAGAAAATTCATCCAAGTTGGCTGAGATTGGGATGAAGATCCTTCATGCTGCTAATGAGCAAATTAAAGTTCAACACCCAACTATGCCGTATATTCATACCATTGATCTAGTAGAAATGTATGGTGACCCGAAGTCTGAAGATGCTACTAAGCAAAATGTGGTTGTCTTTGGTGATGGTCAGGTTGACCGCTCGCCATGTGGTACTGGGACAAGTGCCAAGATGGCAACATTATATGCTAAGGGCGAATTGGGCTTGAATGAGAAATTTGTTTATGAGAGTATTCTACAAACTAAGTTTGTTGGTAGGGTTCTGAAGGAAACGACAATAGGAGACCAAAAAGCAGTTATTCCAGAGGTTACGGGTTCCGCTTATATTACTGGCTTTAATACCTTACTATTTGATCCGCATGATCCACTATCAGGAGGGTTTAACCTTAAATAGCAAAATAGGAGGTATTAGGTTATGAATGGAACAACGATTGTCCGGATTATTCTGGGCATTATGTCAGTATATATCGTAATTATTTTTGGCCGCGATTTAATTGTTAATCGAAAGAAGATTAATGATGGGAATTGGATTGTAACTGGAATTATTGGTTTTATTACAAACTTCTTTGATACATTAGGAATTGGGTCCTATGCGCCAACTACTATGTTCCTGAAGTTAACGCACTCACTTAAAAATGATAAGTTATTACCAGGGACATTAACGGTTGCTTGTTCAATTCCAGTGTTGGTAGAGGCATTCCTCTATACCGGTACAGTTAAGGTTGAAAGTACGACCCTTTTGGTTATGGTTATTGCAGCCATCCTTGGTTCCTGGTTAGGGTCAAAAGTAGTTGCTAAACTTGATGAAAAGAAAATTCAAGTGGTAATGGGGATTGCTCTAGCTGTTACGGCAATTTTGATGGTCTTATCAGCTACTGGAGTCACCGCAGCTCTTGGTGCCGGTAATACTGCCATGGGAATTCATGGCTGGAAGCTATGCGTGGCGGCAATTGTCAACTTTATCTTAGGGGCATTGATGACAGCAGGAATTGGTCTGTATGCTCCTTGTTTAGCATTAGTTTATCTGATGGGAATGAATCCACTGGTAACCTTCCCAATTATGATGGCTTCATGCGCATCGTTGATGCCTGTTGCTGCTTATACGTTTATCAAGAATAACGATTATGCGCGGGTACCATCAGTTGCAATTACCATTGGTGGATCTATTGGTGTTTATGTCGCCTATACTTTCGTTAAGAGTATGAATGTTAAAATGTTGACTTGGCTCGTTATCATTGTAATGGTTTATACTTCAATTTTAATGTTAGTTGAAGGTATCAAGAAGTTTAAGGCTGAAAAGAAAGCTTGATCTTTTTGAGCATTAAATCAGTGCTTGACCATGGGAGACCATGGTCATACATAGGATGCGAGGCATCCAAATAAAATTAAAGGAGTGGGGGACTATGCAGTCGACCGATAAGGACTTTTTAACCGTTTGTGGCGGATGCAATGCTAAGATTGGCGCTGGCAATTTAGCAGCTATTTTGAAATCTTTGCCGCGACCGAAAAAAAGTGATCGATTACTGGTTGGATACAATTCAGACGATGATGCAGCTGTTTATAAGATTGATGATCAGACTGCCATTATTCAAACGCTAGATTTTTTTCCGTCAATGGTGACAGATCCTTATCTGTTTGGAAAGATTGCAGCGACAAATGCTTTATCGGATGTGTTTGCAATGGGGGGTGAAGTGGTTACCTGCCTAAACATTGTTTGCTACCCCGAAGATAGCAACATGAAGGTCCTAGAGAAAATATTGAAGGGAGGCGCAGAAAAAGTTAAGGAAGCTGGCGGTATTTTAGCTGGTGGACATTCGATTCACGATCATCGTGCTAAGTATGGTTTATCTGTAATGGGAAAAGTTGCTCCAGACAAAATCCTACGTAACGATCGTGTTAAAGATGGTGATGTCCTAATTCTTACTAAGCCGCTGGGAGTGGGGATTGTTATTTCGTCTTATAATGCTGGGCAGGCCAGTGAAAATGCTTACCAGGCTGCAATCGATTCAATGACCACTCTGAATAAGTATGCTGCAGATATCATACGTGAGTATCCGGTAGATTCATGTACAGACATTACAGGGTTTGGTTTAGCAGGGCATTTAACTGAAATGCTCCATGGCGAATATCAAGCTACGTTGGCGGCTGAAAATATTCCAATCATCCCAGAAGCTTACGAATGTGCCGGTAATTTTCTGACTACTGCGGGTGGACAACGGAATCGCGATTTTATTGATGACCGCATCAAGTTTACTTTTGATGATTACGCTTTGCAGGAAGTATTATTTGACCCGCAGACTTCTGGTGGCTTGTTAATCGCAGTGCAACCACAGTATGCTGATGAGATGATGACCAAGCTGGAGAAATTATCAACTCATCCAGCTGTAATTGGCCAGGTTACTAAGAAGGCTCCAACTGATAAAGTCGAAATTATTGTCGATTAATTATTATTAAGGGGAGATTTAAAGATGGAAAAAGTAGATGCAATGGGAAAAGCTTGTCCAACACCTGTTATTATGACTAGAAAGGCATTACGTGATAACGATAAGGTTATTACCAAAGTTAGCGAGCAAATTGCTACGGAGAATATTTCCAAGATGGCTAAACAATTGGGATACAAGTACTCGGTAGAACAAAAGGGTGACCACGAATGGAATGTTACTGTTGAAAAACAGGAAGCTACTAGCAATAATAATGCGAGCGATGTATGTCAGGTGGCCATTAATGCAGCTTCTGTCCCTGATGAAAGTGACCAACAGCGGGTTGAACCAGCGGGAGTTAATGCAATTCGCCTCTCCGAAGGGTATATTGTTGTCCTAGGTTCAGATGAAGTTGGTCAAGGGGACTCAACACTTGGCAAGCAGTTAGCAAAGAGCTTTGTTTCATCACTTACCGAGCAAGATGTTTTGCCAGAGTATATCTTAATGTTCAATAGTGGGGTTAAATTAGCTACTAAGGATGCGGATACTCTGGAAGATTTGCAAGCTCTCGAAAAAATGGGTGTTAAGATCATGGAATGTGGGATCTGTGTTAATTTCTTTGATATTAAAGAACAGCTGGGTGTCGGCTCAATCACGAATATGTTCCGGATTACAGAACTAATGCGGACAGCACAACGGGTTGTTAAGCCTTGCTAACAGGGGTTATATAATGTATGCAGAATATGGCTTAGTTGTTTTTGATTCAACTCATGAAGCAATTAAGACGGAAACTTTGGCAAAAGATAATCACGTCCATGCAAGATTGATTGGTACGCCGGGTAAAATCGTAGCTGGGTGCGGCCTCAGTTTACGGTATGACTTGGATGATACCGACAGTTTGCGGGATTTATTAGACAAAAATAACGTTACGTATAAGGGTTTTTATTGTGCCCTTCGTGACGGACTGAAGAGTAGTTATACAATAATTAAATAGCAGAAAGTGGGTTTATTGGATCATGGATTATATTGTTACTGCAACGGCGGGACATGTCGACCATGGTAAAACAACCCTAATTAAGCGTCTTACAGGGACAGATACGGATACTGCTCCGGAGGAAAAGAAGCGGGGTCTAACGATTAACTTAGGCTTCGCTTATTTTGATTTACCAAGTAAACGGCGGATCGCATTTGTTGACGTTCCAGGACATGAAAAGTTTTTGAAAAACATGATTTCTGGACTAACAGGGATTGATATGGCGCTATTAGTGGTTGATGCTGGTGAAGGAGTAATGCCGCAAACCGAGGAACATGCGGAGATCTTGACTCTTCTTGGAATCAAAAACTTTGTAATTGCGGTCACCAAGGCAGATACAGTTGATCCTGAAATGAGTCAATTGACGGTTGAAGACATCCGCGAACATTTTAAGGGGACTCCGTTAGAAACGGCACCGTTAGTTGTTACTGATGCGGTTTCTGGTCGCGGGATTGACCAGCTAATCACGGTCATGGACCAGGTCGCCAGCAAGGTGCAGAAGCATCGGAATGGCACTAATCCACGCTTAAACATCGACCGGGTTTTCACTATTAAGGGACACGGGACAGTTGTTACTGGAACATTAATCGACGGGAAAATTAAGGTAAATGACAATTTAACAATTTATCCTCCGGAATTACCGGCCAGAGTGAAAAACATTCAGGTGAATGATGCTAACCAGTCCGTGGCATTACCTGATCATCGGGTGGCATTAAATATTGATGCTAAGGCCAGCGATGTTCATAAAGGGGATATCATTACTGTTCCCGGTAACCTAAAGACCAGTGAGCTCTTGGATGTTGAATTACAAATGCTTCCGAAAGTGCCAGCTCTAAAGTTGAATGAACGGGTTCGCCTATACATTGGCTCAGTGGAAGTCTTCGGAAGGATTTATCCAATGCAGACGGATGTGGTTAAGGCTGGTACGCATTGCTTTGCCCAGTTACGACTTGAGAAACCCGTTGCCGTCAAGAATGGCGACCGCTTTATCATTCGGACTTATTCACCAATGGTGACGGTTTCAGGAGGACAAATTCTTTCTGCCAATGCAAAGCACCACTCACGTAATAACCAATCTATTTTCAACACACTGAAAATTCGTGCTAGTGGTGACCAATTGGCCATTGTTCAAGATTACTTAACGAATTCTAGCGTACGGATGGCGACTGCACTGGAATTGGCAAATTTGCTTGATATTGACGGAGAAGCGATTCAAAATGTCCTAAGCCAGCTAGCAAGTGCGCAGCAGTTGGTTCAATTGGGTAATTATTACTTAACAAGTAAGTATGCCGAGCAACTGAAGCAACGGATCCTCGTAGAACTGCGTCATTCCCAAGAGGTATTACCACTCCAAGCGGGGATACCACGGCCAGAGCTGATTTCAAAAGCTAATGACTGGATGCAGTATCCATTAGGAAGTGAGTTGATTGACCAGTTGCAAGATAGTCAGTTAATCACTATCAGCAATGACCTGGTGGCAACGAGTGACTTCACGGTGCAACTAACCCCTGCTCAACAGCAGCTAAAGGGAATAATAGTCCAAGAAATGCATCAGCACGGCTTAGTGCCAGTTCGGGCGACTGATTTAGCAAAAGATGTCAAGGATTGTTCAGCGTTGTTAGCTGCATTTGATGGTCAGGACTTCATTAGTTTGTCTGATGGGTATTATTTTGAAAAGTCTGTGTACCAAGAAATTATTGAAAAAGTCAAAGACTATTTACAGACTCATCCTGAGGGAATCGGGCTGGGTGAATATCGGGACATAACTAACACTTCTAGGAAATATGCCATGATGGTGCTAGAACGTTTGGACAAGGATGGGATCACTAAACGGTTGAACCGAGTACATGTTTTAAAGAATTAGGGTGTTAATATGATTTATTTGGATAACGGCGCGACAACGGTTCAGAAACCGAAATCAGTAGCTAAAGCTGTTTATGATGTGTTAAATAGCGGTCAATACGGGAATCCCTCCCGTGGGGCTTATCCAATAGCAGTTAATGCAAATGAACTTGTATACCAAACTCGTGAAAAAGTAGCAGAGCTTTTTAATGTACCGGATAGTTCATTGGTTGTCTTTACTAAAAATATTACTGAGGCATTGAATACGGTGATCAAGGGCTATTTAAAGCCCGGTGATCATGTAATTGCAACGATGTATGATCATAATTCAGTATTACGACCAATTTATCAAATGGAAAGATACCAGGTTAGTCACAGCTTTGTGCCCCTTGATTCACAAACTAATTTAGTAGATTTATCAGCAGTTGAATCGTTAATCCAGCCGAATACCAAAATGATGGTTTGTACACATGCCTCAAATGTCATCGGCAACACGGTCGATATAAAAAAATTAGCCACAATCTGTCATCGGCATCATGTCATTTTAGTAGTAGATGCTGCCCAAACAGCTGGAGTCCTACCAATTGACATGGAAAAACTGGGGGTTGATGTGCTGTGCTTTACGGGTCATAAGTCATTATATGGTCCAGAGGGCACTGGAGGAATCTGCTTGAGTCGTGACCTGCCAATTGAGCCGTTAATTGTGGGCGGAAGTGGGATCGATTCCTATAACCACTCAATGCCGGATCGTTTACCGGAGCGTTTGGAGGGCGGCACAGTAAACGTTCCCGGGATAGCTGGGCTTGGGGCAGGAATTGACTATTTGCTAAGTCATAGTTTGGTTGAAGCTGGCGAACGGACCATTGCGTTAGCTGATGATTTTGCTCAACGTGTTATGAATAATCCTAGGGTAAAGGTCTATACAAATCTCACCGCTCCTCACGTGGGAACCATTGGATTAAATATTAAAGGGATCAACTCGGCTGATGTTAGCGACTACCTAGCTGAACACCAAATTGCTACTCGTTCGGGTGCCCACTGTGCGCCGCTAATTCACCAAGCATTGGGAACTGTTGAGCAGGGAATTGTCCGTTTTTCCTTTTGTTCGTTTAATACGGAAGAAGAAGTAACGACAGTAAGTGCTATTGTCAATGAGATTGCTAATCAAATAAAGTAGGAGTAAAAAGTGGCAAGTAAAAAAATATCTACAGAGTTGTTCAAAGAAATTCCGGCAGTTAACGATTTGCTTAAAAATCCTCAGGTAAAAAAAATAATGGACTTGGTGGGAAGCCAAGAGGTAAAAAAAGTCGTTAATTCTGTTTTAGATGTCATTCGTCGACAGATTGTGGAGGGGGAAATAACTGAAATTGACGCTCCTCAGATTATCAAAATGATCAAAGAAAAGTGCGAATCTGAACAGCGACCTTCGCTTCAGTCGGTAATTAATGGTACTGGGGTAGTGCTCCATACTAATTTGGGACGGTCATTGTTAAGCCCAGAAATTAAAGAGTATCTCAATAGGATAATGTTTTCGTACTCTAATTTGGAATATGATCTTCAAGCAAAGAAGCGCGGATTACGTTATCACCATGTGGAAAAAATCTTACGGGAACTTACGGGTGCCGAAGATGTCTTGGTGGTTAACAATAATGCTGCTGCTGTAATGCTGGTACTGGATACATTGGTCCCTAACAAAGAGGTAATTGTTTCACGTGGGGAATTAGTTGAAATTGGTGGATCGTTTAGAGTACCTGAAATCATTACTAAGGGTGGCGGTAGCCTTCATGAAGTAGGGACAACCAATAAGACTCACCTTAAAGATTACCAGGACGCAATCAACGAGAACACTGGCGCAATCTTGAAAGTTCACACTAGTAATTATCGAATTGTGGGCTTTACCGAAAAGCCGGATCCAGTCGAATTACAAAAACTAGCTCATGCAGCTGGGGTGCCAATGATTAATGATTTGGGGAGTGGCCTATTTATCGATTTAAGTAAATACGGCTTGCCAAAGGAACCGTTAATTCAAGAGGCAGTTGCAACTAGTGATTTAGTAACCTTTTCTGGGGATAAGCTACTTGGCGGACCACAAGCTGGAATCATTGCCGGTAAACGCTCCTTGATTGAAAAAATCAAGCACAATCAACTTTTAAGAGCACTCCGGGTAGACAAGATGACATTGGCTGCCTTAGAAGCAACGTTACTTCTTTATCGTAACCCTGCGCAGGCAGCTAGGAAAATTCCAACTCTTCGAATGATTACGATGAGTTTTGATGAATTAAAAGAGCGAGCTAATGACCTAGCAGCTAAACTTGAATCGATTCCTGGCCTTTCAGTTCAAATGGGATCGGGCGAATCACAGGTTGGTGGTGGTTCGTTCCCTGGATATAGAATTCCAACCGCTCTTGTTTACCTGACGCTTCCTACTAGTTGTTCTCCAACTAAATTTGAACAATTACTACGGACAGGTGAACCGCCAATTGTTGCTCGCTTGGAACACGATCAACTTATCTTTGACGTTCGAACACTTCAAGGGGGTGATGTTACTAAAATTTATCACAGAATTAGTAGTTTAATGAAGTAGGTATAGTATTGGGAAAGGATAGATCGATGGACATAAAAGCAAATACCCATGTAGACATTCAAAAGCAGCAACCCAAAGTGCGTTTTCCAAAAGCTTGGCGGGTTACGTGGAGTCCGCTTCGGGTAACTGTAATGCTTGGGGTGTTGGCAGCATATTATTTTGGCTTAACTGGTACTTTCTGGGCCGTAACCGGAGAGTTCACACGGTGGGGTGCAGACATTATGAAACTCTTCGGTGTCAACACAGGGAAGTTTCAATATTTAAAGCTTATTCACTACCAAGGAACGGTTCTGACACGGATCGACGGGGTAATGATTCTGGGGATGTTTCTCGGTGCGTTCGGCGCCGCATATATTTCTAATAATCTTAAATGGCGGCTGCCGATGTCGTGGGTTCGTGTAGGGCAGGCCCTGATTGGGGGAATGCTTGCTGGCTTTGGCGCACGGTTAGCGATGGGGTGTAATCTTGCCGCTTTCTTTACCGGAATTCCTCAGTTTTCGCTGCACGCATGGATTTTTGCAGTGTTTATGGCTGCTGGAACGTTTGTCGGCACCAAAATCATTCGCTTGCCGTTATTTCGAACGCGAGCGCGGCTAGTAAAAAATAACAATGGGATTTCAAAGTATCATGATATTGGTAAAGTTTCTAAGAATGCGCAAGAAATTCATACAGTAATGTTCATCATTGCAATTATTTTAACAATTTTACTGTTGATTCACTCATTTGCGATTACGACTGTTCTTGGACTAACTGTATTATTTGGGCTAGCATTTGGTTTTCTTCTTGAAAAGGGGCAAATTTGTTTTACCTCTGGTTTCCGTGACTTATGGAACTTTGGGCGGACACTAATGCTTGATTCAATTTTAGCGGGAATGGCAATTAGTTCGGTCGGTACCTTAGTCTTTATTATGCTCGGCCGGACTCCTAAAATTTTTTGGGCAGGCCCTAATGTTATTATCGGCGGTTTCCTGTTTGGAATGGGAATCGTAATTGCCGGTGGTTGTGAAACTGGTTGGATGTATCGTGCTATGGAAGGGCAGGTTCACTTTATGCTGGTCGGAGTCGGTAATGTGATCGGTTCAATGTTGCTAGTTTTTGTTTGGAATTCATGGGCACCGGTGTTAGCTTACAAGTATCCAAAGGTTAACTTATTACAGATCTTTGGCAATTTCGGTGGCCTTGTTGTTACCTTCTTGCTTCTGGGGATTTGTTACCTGTTGGGGCAAGTTTGGAAACGACATGTTTTGAAGAAATCATTATAGTATCAATTAATTAGGAGGCAATGATTATGGCTGAAGAAATTATTCACGCTGATTACACGTTAAATATGCTGGGTGACCCTTGTCCATGGCCGGCGATGAAGAGCATTGAGGCTTACGATAAGATGAAAGATGGCGAGGTTATTGAAATCCTTAGCGATTGTCCGCAATCAATTACTAATATTGTTCCTGATGCTGAAAATCGTGGTCATGAAGTTTTAAAAGTTGAAGAGGATGGGCCTACGTTCCGTTATCTGGTCCGTGTACATCACGATTCTAAATAATTAATAGTCGAGCCGATGTAATTTTCTAGGCTGCCCTTCCCTTAAAGCAGGAGTGATTGAAATGAATACAACGTTTATAACCCAACTAGTTCTCGGCATGTTGTTACTTTTTCAAGTATATAATTATGGTAACGATATAATTGTAAATCGGAAACGACTTAATGACGGGAACCGGAGTCCAGCTGTTACCGGCTTGATAGGCTTTACAACAAACTTTTTTGATACCCTTGGAATTGGCTCTTATGCGCCAACAACAATGTTACTTAAATTAACTAAGTCTCTAAAAAATGATAAATTATTACCTGGAACATTGAATGTTGGCTGTGCTATACCAGTAATGACAGAAGCATTCATGTATATCAAAACAGTTGAGGTTGATGGAACAACACTATTATCAATGGTTTTTGCGGCAATGTTGGGGTCATTTATTGGCGCAAAAGTTGTTGCTCGATTAGACGAAAAGAAAATTCAGGTTGTTATGGGGAGTGCTCTGGCTATTACTGCAATCTTAATGATCCTTTCAGCTACGGGTGTCACAACGAAATTGGGAGCTCATAATGTGGCAACTGGCTTTTACGGTTGGAAATTAGGAGTAGCTTGTGGCGTTAATTTCATTTTAGGAGCATTGATGACAGCAGGAATTGGATTATATGCACCCTGTTTAGCCCTGGTATATTTGTTGGGGTTAAATCCATTGGTGGCTTTTCCAATAATGATGTCATCTAGTGCTTCTGTAATGCCGGCACTATGTCCAGTCAAGTATACAGGTTAAATAGATAAAATTAATTTAGGCGGC
>ERZ773269.50-NODE-50-length-111548-cov-42.131237_pt1 | contig 111548 bp, 92 predicted proteins | sample MGYA00511958_ERZ773269 | MGnify/ENA primary metagenome ERZ773269 (study PRJEB29015, sample SAMEA2737761) | human gut metagenome | biome: human gut; feature: human-associated habitat; material: faeces | place: China | collected 2012 ... | reverse complement strand
TTGCACTGTTTCGAGGCTATCCGGCGACGATAAGAACTGACCAGGGGCCGGAGTTCACTTGCCGTGCACTGGATCAATGGGCCTTTGAGCATGGTGTTGAGTTGCGCTTAATCCAGCCGGGCAAGCCAACGCAGAACGGATTTATTGAGAGCTTTAACGGACGATTTCGCGATGAATGTTTGAATGAGCACTGGTTCAGCGATATCGTTCATGCCAGGAAAATTATTAATGACTGGCGGCAGGATTATAACGAATGCCGCCCGCACTCCACGCTGAATTATCAGACACCGTCTGAATTTGCAGCGGGCTGGAGAAAGGGTCATTCTGAGAATGAAGATTCCGACGTTACTAACTGAGTGTTGTATCTAATCGTGGGGGCAGGTCACTAGAAGTGTCTCTTAGTGCTCGAATCGTTTATCGTGCATCATAGCTATGAAACTCTCATCATAATGTCTTGTTAATAATTAACAGCCTTATGATAACGTCATTTTAAAATAACGGGATTTGATTAAATGGCAAAGCAATTTATGTTGATGGAACCAAAAAATGAGAATTTTAATGAATTAATCGGTGGGCCTAACAAATATATTGTGCCTAGATTCCAGCGAGACTATGCATGGGATGTAGGACAATGGGAGGATTTATGGGGAGATATAAATTCTCTTGATGATGAAGGTTTTCATTATATGGGCTATATTGTCCTTCAACAAAAAGAACAGTATCAGCATGAAATTATAGATGGGCAACAACGCTTAGTTACGTTATCGATTATAGTTCTGGCTGCAATGAAAGCGATCAAAACTTTAATTGATAATGGGGAGGATGTTCAGGGCAATACTGAGCGACTCGATGGTATAACTCAGAATTTTGTAGGAAGTAAGAACTTCGTTACGCTTAAAGTAATTAATAAATTAGAACTAAATAGAAATAATAAAAGTTATTTTCAAAGAATGTCATCTCATTTAGAGGCTCAAAACTCTCGCGGTATAACATCAACTAATAAATTGATACGCAAGTGTTTTGACTTTTTCTGTAAGAAAGATTACGGCAAAACAGGTGCGGAAATTGCTCAGTTTATTGCAGATTTTTCTTCAAGTATGATTTTTACAAAGATAATTGTACAAGACGATCTTAATGCCTATAAAGTTTTTGAAACTTTGAATGCGAGAGGGGTCCAATTGTCAACTCCGGACCTACTAAAAAACTATTTGTTTTCAATTGTGACGAAAGATGATCAAATCGGAGAAGAAGAGCTCAACGATTTGGACGAGCAATGGTCAGAAATGATTGTCCAACTTGGAGAGAGCAATGTTTCTGATTACATTAGATATCACTATAATTCACAGAGAAGAATGGTTACTAAGAACAACCTTTTTTTCTCAATGAGAAAAATATTAACGAAACCGGAAGAAGCGTATCAGTATTTGAAGTCATTAATTGACTACTCACCTATCTATGCATCATTGATCAATCCCAATGATGCATGGTGGGGGGATCAAGATGTGAAATACAGAAATGTATTGCATTATCTTAATGGTATTAGATTATTTAATATCAAGCAACCACTAACAATATTCCTAGCTGCCTTTGGTAATTTTTCTCCAGAAGAGTTTGTTAAGCTCGTAAAATATATATATGTATTATCTATTCGATATAATATTATCTGCCATTTATCACCTAGTGAACAAGAGAATATTTATAATCAAATCGCGAACAAGGTTTATAATCGAGAGTTCTTAAGAGCTAGTCATGTGAAAAATAGCGAAGAATTTAAACGTTTGTATCCTGATGATAATGCTTTCTTTAATGCTTTTGAATTTCATAGAATGCCAAGTAGACAAACAGCGAAAAAAATACGTTTTTTACTTTCTGAAATTGAAGGCTATTTAGGTAATCCATGTGATTATGAAAAAACGACATTAGAGCATATTTGCCCTTATCATCCAGAGAAAGATTGGAGCGAATCTTTTGGTGAAGGAATTAATGATGTAAAAGATAGGCTTGGAAACATGATCTTAATGGATAAAGATAATTTAAAACGCTCATCCTTTGAAGAGAAGAAAAAAGAATATACAAAATCCGGATATAAGTTGGCCTTAAAAGTGACAGAATATGCAGAGTGGAATTTAGATTCTGTCAATGATTTTCAAAAGTGGATGTCACAACAAGCAGTTAACGTTTGGAAGGTTGATTAGTCTCTGTAAAAACATCAACCGTGCTGGCGGGCTGTCTATTAGGCAGCCCGCAACATTTTTTACTGTCAGAGTTCAGACGGGATCTGATTGGGGGTACTTTTGGGGGTACCTTAGAAAACACAATGAATGTAACTCACTGAAAATAAACTGTATTTTTAGCGATGTTATGTTCCTATTATCGCACCACTCAAAACTCTTCTCATGTCTACCGAAAACAACTCAAAGCTGTTTCCGTCCTGTAATCTTATTTCCTGTTATCAACGGGTTTATATTCGTTCCAGGGTTATAGCTTCACTGAAACTTAATACGCGACAGGCTGGCGCTGCTAAACCCAGAGAGAAAGCCTATAAGCTGACAGATGGTATCGACCCATCCTTTACCAGGAAAGAAGAAAAGCAGATTCGGGATGTACCACTCAATAATATGTTTCATTCAGTGGCGCTTGAGTGGCATGGCTTTCGGGAATATATAAAGATGTAACTTGAAAACTAACTCATTTTCAATTTATTATATGGTTTACTCTAATTCCTTCTTCTGCTTTAACCTCCAATATTATGAAGTCTGTAAAATAAAAAACTCGACAAATAAATAATGTTGATATCATTTCATTAGCCAATTCAACTCAATTGTTTTTGCTCGCAATATTGCTGAGTCCGCCGGTCAATGACTTGTGTTTGTTATGCGCTGTAGTCCAGATTATGGCGCAGTAAATAAAGTTCTCTATTCGATTTAAGCCCCAGTTTGCGCATACCGGTCTGTTTCTGTCCGCTGATAGTCTTAATACTGCGTCCATATTTTTGTGCAATCTCTTTCACAGTCATTCCCTCCAGCAAGCCGTGTATGACTTCCTGCACTTTGGGCGACAAACTGCTGAGCGAAACCCGCGAAGCTTCTTGCGTTGGCGGCGCATGTCTGGAATAAGCCTGCATTTCAGCGTAATGTAATTGCGCCAGCAGTACCGCCATTTCCAGCTCCAGATACACATTGCCGCTACCGACCACCTTTACCGCATTAATCATTTCAGCTTCTGACGCCTGCTTGTGAATGAACCCTCGTGCGCCATTGCGCAATGCCATGGAGACGCTGCTGGCAGAATAAAACGAAGACATCACTAAAATATATAAATTTGGATGGTGCTTATGCAAATAATTAATTAAGTTGATTCCGTTTTTTTTCTGCGGTAAAAGCGCAAAATCCATAAGCAAAATATCAGCATCATTAATGAACATATCCAGATCTGTGCAATCACTTACACTACCCAACAATTTAATATCAAACTCATGCTGGAAGAGATTATGAACGCCCCGTAAAAAAATTGGTTGATCGTCAAGGATAATGATGCGCAACGGTTGAGAACGGCTGAAATTCATGGGATCCGCTTCCTGTATAAATATCTTTGAAAAGTCTGCACGTGCAGGCTTAACTCTTTTGCTTTTTACAACTCAGATCGCCGACCATCAGCGTATTATTTTCACGCTTGAATGCATTGACATCCAGATGTACTTTGCATTGCTGATCGTTACGTGAATGAATGATCAGTTCCGGCGTATGTTCATGCATATCAGTGACAAAAAAACCATCCCCTTCAGAGATACCATGTCCGGCATGATTCACTAATTTGGCACCGGACAAAGGATTTCCGTTAATATCTACCACGCGACCAATCACCGTGACGGTTTTCATTACGCGTACTTTAGCGGTTGCTACCCCCCCTTTATTCAAGTGATAAGGCAGTTCCGTTGGCCAGACTTTAAGTGCTGGCGCATCTTTACCAATGAAATCAATTTGCATCTGACCTGATTTCCACGCATTCACGGGAATGAAATTACGACCGGCACGTAAAGTGCTGGTGGTTCCCATGCTATCCCAGGCTTTGAGGATGACATCTGCATCGTCACTCTCAACATCAATGATCATGCCGGTGTGACTGGCCCATGATTCAGGGGTATGGCTGGCTGAGACCTTACCGCCACCGACGGCAAGCGTATTACTCATGTTGATACCGCCACTCAATTTGCTGTTATTGCTGGTACTTTGCGCATATATCGAACCGCTGGCGTAGCGATGCGCGAAGTCGCTATAAATATTGCCGCTCAGACCATATCGATCGCCGGTGACCCCAGCCGAAAAGCTTTTAATGCTCCCTTGCTCAAAGGACTGGCTTATACCCGCGGAAGCGAACATTTCTCGTTCACCCCGGTTATCATTACGACTGCCCAATGTCGCGTTTATGCTGCGTCCACTCCCGCCCAGGGCGAAGCTGAGATTAAGGTTCGCTCCACGATTTCTTGTGCTCCCACTTTGGCGATAAGGACGATCAAAGCCGTTTAGCGTTAATGAGATTGGCGTGTCTTTAACGGTGAAACGAGTACGCCAGTTAGCATCTATCCCAACGCTCTTTTCACGTTCGTAATGCGTGCCGCGTAGCGAAAGCGAGTCGCCATTATCGAGTCGATGGTTGAGTGTCGCCCCGCTGGATTGATGCTTAGTGGTTTGGCACTTTTTGTTACCGCAAAAGGAGTTTTCCTCGCCGTACCAGCTCTGGCTATGATTCAGCATTAAGCTGGTTTGTGGTCGCATTTGCCAGTTGAACTGCGTGTCGAATCGCGACCCCAGACTGTCGCTCACGCCGACGCTGCCATAAAGGCGGACATTCTGCCCAGCCTGAATATCGGTTGAAGCGCCCACCTGGTTCCCGTTGGCATTACGTTGTCCTGCAGCACCTACAATTACACGCGGATGCAACAAATAGTTAGCGCTAGCACCCAATGCCTCTTTGCCACTGTTATCGTTAAGACGATTGTTGCCCAGCTGTTGTTCGACACCTCCATATATATTGTATTGCCAGCGACTTTCGGGATTGCGCCAGCTATTGGGCTTGTAAATTGTTTCTTCGCTGCGGCTAATTTCTTTACCCAATTCAAGTATACGCACCTCAACACTGTAAATGCCGGAGGGCAATACCGTAGTATCGAGTTGTTGCATACCCGGTTTAACCGGCTGGCTATTGATCAACACACCATCGCGATAAATTTCAGCGATTGCGTCTCGATTGGCAGTGACGTAAAGCGGATAGACGCTGGCCTGCCCCGACGTTTCTAATAACGTGTCTGAACTTCCAACCATCACGCCAACCAATGTTTGGCTACTTTGGCTGCCGGGCATTTGCGGCTGGCGCAAAATTCCCTGGCTATCCGGCATAAAGAGACCTGCTCTAACTGATTTCCCCGGTAGTTCACGTTGTAAAAAAAGCGAACTTACACGTGCCTCAGTATGACTATTCTCAACATCACTACGGCTGAGCTGGCTACTGGCCTGTGCCGTCCAGTTCCCAATACTGCCTTGCGCCTGTAAGCTTTGATAACCAGACCAGGGCTGCATTTCACCCCCAACTAAATTCATCTGGTTACGCAGTATCAATCCACTACTGCCGGTTTCAGGCAGAGCAATGTGACGCACGCCGCCCCGGGCATTTTTATCTGCATCGGTGGTGATATATAGCGCCGCGTTGATCAGGCTGTAATCAAGGCTAATTAAGCCGTCTGCACAATTTTTATCGCATTTCCCTAGCTTGTTCGACTGTTTAAGTGTATTTGCCCAACGATTACGGACTTGTGATGATAATTTGCTTTCCGAGAATTGGGAGAAATTAATAAGTTGTACGGTGTTATTCCTTGATAATAAAACCATGGCGTCACCTAAATACTCTCCATCCAGCTCAACTTTGGTCAGCAATGGCGCATCGAAGAAATGACTACTAAAATCTGCAGGCAAATTTTCTGCCTGTGTGTTCAAATCTTCCATGGCGAATGCAGTGACCGGCAGCGACATCAACGACATCATTACCGCAATGGTCAGAGTTTTTTTTGAGAATAACGTCATGGTTTTATCCGTTAAAAAAAGGACGCTGACGCGCCCTTGTATTCAAACAGGCACAATTAAAAACTGTGATCAAAATTCATGGTGACGGTGCCGTTATATTTCCCATCATCATAGGTTGGTGCTCCTGTTGGGCTAACCACCAGCGGCAACGTCTGTACTGTGGTAGTCGCATCATCCACAATCTCAACGGCTGAAGCAGCCCCAACAGGTAACGTTTTTCCGTCAATGGTTACTGTCAGCGGGATCTTCTTACTGATATCAGTTTCGTGAACTAACTCTGCAGCGGAAGCAATATAAGCCTCAATTTTTCCACTATTATTTAGCGCTTTCAGTTGAGTAGAAACATTATCCAGTTTCTGAGCACTTTGGTTCCACACCATCTCCTGTGTATTCGTGCCAAAAGTAGGGTCGTTAAATTCAACGAAATAACGCGTTGTTGGAACCGTAGCTTCTAAATCAAACTGTAGTGTAGTGGTATCATCTGCAATTGCCGTAGCAGAGGTGCTAATCAGTGCGGTAAGGAGAATTTTCTTGAACATGGTAGACTCTCAATAAGGGATTAAACATTAACCGAATGATTTCGGTGTACTTTTACTTCCTTCCTGCAAAATAAATTGCAGAGAATGATTGGTTTTCTGGTGTATCTGGTGTGTTTTACCAGGTAACAAGAAAACCGAATTTTCTGGCGCGCACTTTTTATTTATGCATTCTTTAATTCCGTCAATTAAAACTGTGCTATTGCCATTGTTCTTAAATGAAATGATTTGTCCGACACGTTCGATTTGCGTGCTGTATCTGACATTTTCGGGGCGTACAATAATCATTGCGCCAAATCCTGTCAGGATATTAATACCTGCACTAAGTTTTTGACGATAAGCCTCATACTCCTGCTTAGATTGATTAAATTCATACTGATCTTTAGGTAATACTGGTGAGAAGCGTACTCGGAAATAGCGCTCCTGTTCACGCTTACCAGAAAACACTAATCGTCCGGACTGCATAGCCTTAGCAGGAATAATCATGCGCAATGGGGTAAACACCAGGCCATTAATGTTTCCGCGTGCTACCTCGCTTGCATCCATTTTTCGTTCGATTTTTTTTCCATCGTGTTGATAAATTATCTCACTGACTTCCGTGCGGATATAAGCCGTTTGATCACCGTTGTTACGAATACGTTTCAATAAGGTGCTTTTATCCGCATCTATAAATTCATACATAGAGCCGATAGAGATTTGTGGCGTTGCGGCTGCAATACCTGAAGCGGTGAATAGTGCAATACCTAATAAAGTTTTTAACATTGTGACCTCTCAGTGATTAACACCACCTCGTGCCCATGCAATATGAGGTTGTGCGTATTCAATGAGCAAGACTATGCCTCAAACTAAGCTTACTCTTACACAAGACCACTCTCAAAACATGAATGTCGTCCTGCAAGGAAGAATCCTTTTTCTCGCAAAAGTTATCTTATAACTGCGACCAGTTTGAGAGTACTCCTGTTGGAGCTACTGCAAAAATAAAACAAGCTTATATCAACATCGAACTAAGAGATTATTATGATGAACCCTGTTATAAAAATTTTTATCCTATTACTGCTTACGCTTGCCACTAATCGCTTTGTCTATGCAGACGAAGTTATTATTACTACAGAGTTTACTCCTTCAGCCGTAAATCCTGGTAATAATGAATTTGTGAACACTACGCCTATTTCAGGGTTTTGTCAGACCAATGCAAACACGGCATATTGCAGAGCGGGGAATGTCACGATTGCAACTAATTTGAGTGCAAGAAATCGCGTATTAAATTTCAATAGCACCAGTTTAAGAGACCAGCTTTATCAGCGCATCGACAACGGGTGGCGAATTGTGACGTTATATGATCGAGGCAGCCGCAAACAAATCACCGCAACATTTAGAATAACGGCTGTGTTCACCAGGTTTGTGACCCGAACAGGATGGGATAAGGACAAGTTTTCCGTGGGTGGGCTATCGCCTGTTGGCGGTTGTGAGCGGGCCACTTCTCTAAGCAGTTCAACAGTTTATGATTTTGGGTGGATACATCCTGGACCTGGTCTGGAATGCTATAAAAAAGTCCCGGATGTAAATGTAAATGATATTACCATAAGTCCGATTTCCATCGGTTATGAGTTGAGATCGTTAAGTCCGATGTCATTACCCAATGGTAATTATGAGGGTTCAATTAGCTATTTTGTAGGTAATAACAATGCGATAGATTTGGGTAACGCCACTTACAGTGATGATGAGTTAAAAATTACGATTCGGACCACAATCAAACATGATTTCAAGGTTGAACACACCAGCTCTCAAAAAGTGATGCTGGAACCTCAAGGGGGCTGGGACACCGTAATCGGTTCAGGTTCATATGAGGTTCCATTAAGAGCACAATCAACCTTTGCTTTAACCGCTTCGGCACCATTTAGCTTATATCTTGAATGCGAACATAACCAGCTTGGCAACTGTGCATTACAAAAGGAGGGGTCAGATGAAACGGTTCCCGTTATTATCTCCGTAACGATGCCCCAAATGCGAAATATAATAACGGGTGAGTCCGTGACAGATATGGTGCTACCGATGCGCCAAAATCATATGCCAAGCTTTAATCTTGAACCAACACAATTTAATAATGCCGCTTCATCAACCGTTCAGTTTAAGATTAATGGGCCTGATAGTCGTAAAATGATCACCCAACCCGGTACCACCTGGAAAGGGGCAGTAACGCTCGTATTTGATGCCGATTTGCCTTTCGCCAGCCAATAACCTGCCCCTTACTACCTCTTCGAATGGGGCGATCCATTCAGCCTGACGCCGGTGCATGCTGGCTCAGGCTAGATCCCCGCAACGCATCTCCACTGCTTACAGCCTCATTACAACATGATTAACTTGCAAAGTGCGCCATTATTCGCAATCAATATCTCTTATTGAGATTATATTGATGGTTAATTCATGAAAAAGTGGATAACACTTCTGCTCTGTCTTATCACTTTATCTGCCGCTCAGGCGAAGCCGACAGCGCTTAGCCCGGAACAACTGGAGTGGATTAAGCACCATCCGGACGTCACCTACACCGTCAGCGACCGCTGGCCGCAGGACTTTCGCGTCAACGGTCATCCGGTCGGGCTCAGTCAGAGTGTTCTGCAGGAAATCAGCGCACGGACGGGGCTGCATTTCAGGTATATCGCTCCTGAAGACGCGGTAGCATCACCGCCTATGCTTGTTGCGGCGCTCAGCGTGCAATTACTTAGCGATAACGATAAATCCCGCTGGCTGATGACTCATGCATGGGCTAACACCATGCCCATGCTGATCGGTAAAAATACCGCGACAGGCATCCGGACTCTGGGTCAAATGTCCGGTAAAACGCTGGCGATCGAGAAAAACAGTGAATATGCCAGTTGGATCCGCCAGCATAATCCTGCAATACGGTTGGTTGAAGTTAGCGATGTAAAGGCTGCACTGCAGAAGGTTGAAGACGGTGACAGCGATGCTGCTATTGGCTCAGGGCTGGTGATTTTACCGCTTCTCCAGCGTTATTATGCACGTGATATGGCCATATCCGGACAGGTCCCTGAAATGGCCAGCAGCATCAATATGGCCGTTGATCCTCACTATCCGATACTGCGCGATATTATCAACGTCACCCTTGAAAGCATCAGCGCCCTTGAGGCACAGCAGGTTTTTGAACACTGGGTAGGTATTGTAGATTTTGGTTCGCCCTCGATAAGCGTGGTTATATACCATTATCGCTATGAACTTTTTGTTTTTGGCATTCTGTTAATGCTGTTAATGCTGACTCTGTTTTACGCCCTTAAGGCTCGCCGACGGGCGCAGAGAAGCGAAAAACAAAAAGAAGAGTTTCTCGCCATCATGAGTCATGAAATTCGCACGCCGATGAACGCCATTGTTGCCGCTCTGGAGCTCCAACAGCAGCCAGCGGGCCAGCATAAATCGGAGGAATATCAGGCGCTCGCGCTCTCTGCCGCCAATGATTTACTGGAATTACTCAATAATGTGCTCGACCACAGCAAACTCACCCATCAGCCTGTGCCGCTTCAGATGGCTCCCTGCGATATTCGTCAGTTACTCATGGTGGTATGTGACAGCCAGCGGCCGTCAGCAGAACGCAAAGGATTAAAGCTATATTCTGCGCTGGACGCTTTACCCTCCGATTTATGGATTGACGCAGATGCACACCGTGTAAGGCAGATTGTTAATAATCTTCTTTCAAACGCGGTCAAATTCACTGACGTCGGTAGCATTGCATTAGAGTGCACCTGGACGTCAGAGGAAAGTGTATGCGGAGTACTCTCCATCAGGGTAACGGACAGCGGTATCGGTATCAGTGAAGTCGATCAGCAGCGCCTTTTTCAGGCGTGGCACCAGGCTGAAAGCAGTGGTACAGGCCTTCGCAGCGGCAGTGGTTTAGGGCTCTACCTGTCCCGCCAGCTTGCAAAACAAATGGGAGGTGATATTTCGCTTAAAAGTGAACAAGGTAAGGGCAGCATCTTTACCTGCACACTGTCGGCGCAACGCGTACATCCCCCCGAAACAGATACGCCCACCGCGGATAACCTGCCCGTGCTTTCTCTGGGCTTAAGTGTGCTGATTGTTGAGGATCATCCCGCTAATCAACGCGTGATATCTGCGCAGCTTGATCTGTTGGGTTGCGAATGGGAAGTCGCTCAAAGTGCGGAGGATGCGTTTCAGTTGCTTGAAGATGAAAATTATTACGACCTTATGCTGCTGGATTGTAATCTGCCAGGTAAAGATGGCTACTGGCTGGCCGGTGAAATCAGGCAATATGAACGCCTGCACCAACATGAACGCATGCCTATAATTGCTATTTCTGCTGTCAGCAGTCAGGAACACCATAAACGGTGCCAGCTAAGCGGTATGGACGATGTACTGGTCAAACCTATCCGTTTAAACCCACTCGCAGAAATGCTTAGGCGGTATTGTCTCCCCTCTCATCAGGGGCTTAATTTTGGACAGCTCAACGACGATACCTCATTCGCAGGCAGAGCCTCGCCGGTGATTAATGACGAAGTGCAGCAGTTGCTCAGACAGGACATAGATCAATTTCACCAGGCATGCGAGAGCCGTGACAATATTCAGATGATTTATTACAGCCACCGGATACGCGGCGTGGCGCAGATGTATAATCTTTCCGAGCTCGCGTTACTTTCGGAAGAAATTGAACAATCCTTGCGACGGCAAGGAGTGCCCGATCTGCTCAGAATTGATGCGTGGAGAAATAGACTGGATCACATCAAAATCAAATGAGAGTGCTCTTGTAGAGCTTGTGGTGTTTTTTTCATCAAATACCTGAATTGATTTTAGGAATTCAGGTTATTCATTATGCATTTCATCATCAGCCTGTTGATGACACTCACAGGTCTGTTTTATCACCTGCCATCTGCGGCATCAGAGCCGCTTTTTTCCCCGGAAGAACGACGATGGATCGCAGAACATCAGCAGGTCATTTATAACGTCATCCCCAGCTGGCCTCTGGACTATGAAGAAAAAGGACAACATTTTGGTCTGAGTCGTGATTACCTCGACGTGATAAGCAAAATAAGCGGGCTGAATTTTATTCTGACTGACGGAGCCAAAGCCCCGCAGCTTATTTCCGCAATATCCCCTGAATTTTTACCCGAAAGCGAGCTTAAAGAATGGCGCTTCAGCCAGCGATGGATGACCACACACGCCCTGGTTATCAGTGATAATGACGCGGCCACAATACAGTCACTGCAACAACTCAGTGGGAAACGCGTTGCGGTTCGCCGTGGCACTTATTATGAAAGCTGGCTTCGCGAACACCACCCGGAGATTAGCCTGGTCCCCCAGGATCATACTCGTGGATTATTCGAAGCGATCTATAGTGGGGATGCGGATGTCGGACTTGGCGCTGATTTGGTCATCAGGCCTCTTTATTACAGGTATTACTCGCATAAGCTCGCCATTGCAGGGCAGATCCCTGAATTACGCGCGGGTATTAATATCGCTATTCGGCAGGATCAGCCTCTGCTATTGAGCATAATAAATAAGTCGCTAGGATCGATTCCAGCACAAATGAGTAATACTATTTTTAACCGCTGGGTGAGTGATATGAAACTCGGCTATCCCAGCACTGGGGTTATTTTTTCTTTGTACAGTCTGGAAATTTCGGCTTTTTTATTGCTGCTGATATTGCTGGGATGGATGCTGCAACGCACCGTAAAACTGTGGCGAAAAGCCATGGCCAGTGAAAAACATAAGACGCAGTTTTTGGCAATGATGAGCCATGAAATTCGCACGCCTATGAATGCGATGATTGCCTCCCTTGAACTGCTGAATCGCCCGGTGACGGATGAGCAACGGGAACAGTATCTCGCACTTGCCAGTTCTTCCGCCCGCAGTCTGCTGGACCTGCTAAACGATATACTTGATCACAGCAAAATAAGCCAGAAAGGTATCCGTCTTGAGTCGCGCCCGTTTGTGCTCGCAGAGCTCATCCGTGCGGTATGTGACAGCTATCGTCCACTTGCCGCGCAAAAAGGACTGATGCTGTCCGTATGTATCAATCCCGACCTCGATAACCAGATGATGGAAGGTGATCCGCACCGGATCAGACAAGTCGTCAACAATCTGCTGTCCAATGCGATAAAGTTCACCGCGAGTGGTTCTGTTTCAGTAACGCTAAAGGGTGAGTTTTTGGCCAATAAAACGTGCATGATTTCGCTAGACGTCGCCGATACGGGTATAGGCATTTCACCTGAAATCCAACATAACCTGTTTAAAGCCTGGATGCAGGCGGACGACGCACCCGATCGCCATTATGGAGGTAGCGGGCTGGGTTTATGGATTTGCTGGCAGTTGATGCGTCTGATGAAGGGTGAGCTGATGTGTCAGAGCGAACCGGACAAGGGAAGCCTATTTAGCATAAAGCTACCCCTTCGTTTAACTGAACCGGAGAGAATGCCTGCCGAGCCAGATCTTCCGCTTTTTAAGTCCGATACAATACTTCTTGTCGTGGAAGATCACCCTGCTGCACAACGAATATTGAAGGATCAGCTGGCGGTGCTGGGTTGCCAGGCCGACATAGTCGAGACTGGAGCACAAGCCTTAAGTAAAATCGCCGATGAAAACTATTATGACGTGATACTGCTTGACATTAATCTTCCCGACTTGAGCGGTTACGAAGTTGCGCGTAGGCTTCGGGAAATTGAGCAGCAACGTGGCAGTGAAGCGATGCCCTTGATTGCAATTTCTGCTATGAGTGACGAAACGCATCTTTCAAGTTGCCAGCAAAGCGGAATTAACGTGGTGCTCAGCAAACCTATCGTACTGAGCTCGCTGGCGCATAATCTGCGTCGCTGGTGCCATCTTTCCCCATCAACAGCACGCTTAAAACGTCAGCAAAATCCCCAGCAGGAGGAGGAACTGGCGCGGTGGTTGCGGGAAGACCTGCAGGGATTTTCCGCTGCAAGCTCGGATGGCAATGTCAGGCTGATGCAGTATCACGTCCATCGTCTTCGCGGCGCGGCCCAGACGTATAACCTCAATAACCTGGCATACGTCGCCACCCGGATTGAAGCGGCACTGCGGGAAGGTGCTGAACTCAGCAGCAGCCAGAAGGAATACTGGCTGCAAACGCTTAAAAATGAAGTATCTTCATTAACTCATCTTTGATAATAAAAAGCTCGTGGTCAGCTTTCAAACCCAGCTTGCGCAAAGCACTCTGTTTCTGGCCGCTAACGGTCTTCAGGCTGCGGTTAAATTTCTCGGCAATCTCTGTGACTGTCATACCGGTAATAAAACATCGGATAACCTCCTGCTCTTTAGGTGAAAGAACCGCCAGACTTAATGCCCGTTCAACATTTACCTTGCTGAAGTTTCCTGTCAGCAGCACTTCCCCCTGCTGCTGATATTGGGCCAACTCCTGTGCCATTCGGCTTTCAATGAACGTTCTACCACGGCTGACCTCAAGTACTGCATTTTGAATTTCTTCAAAAGGTCGATTTTTACCAATAAATCCGTTGGCCCCACCGCGCAGTGCCTGCGCTACAGTGGCTGTGTTGTAATGCGCTGAAAGTACCAGAATGGCAACATCCTCATACTGCCGGCGAACCATCTGAATAAGGCTGAGGCCGTCGATATCAGACGGCGCAAGTTCATAATCCACAATTATCACATCAGCTTTAAATGCCTTCAGCGCTTTCAGTAATTCTTTGCTGTCAGTAAAAGTACCTGTGACATTAAAATCAGGGTTTTCGCGCAATACATCAGCAAGCCCTCGTAGCACCAGAAGATGATCGTCTAACAAGGCAATGGAAACCTGATTTCGCGCTGTACTTTTCATCACAATCACTCATAGCAATAGATTCGGTTAACTTTAGTGTGGAGCATTGTAAAAACTCCCGCTTTGTCGACTTTCCTGTCCGCAACCTTCCATAAATCTGACGATAATCACTTTATGATTCAAAACTCGCCAAATCAATCCTACAGGATCCACAACTTAAGGTTAGTTTAGCGGGGGTTAGCACTTATATATGAAATTAACGTTCGCACGCGCGAAGATTTGAAAGCGCCCATATAGAACACGCTTGCAGAATATATTCGTTATCACTGCACCATTTCCACCTCGTCTTAGCCAGGTTCACTGAGCATGGCTGACTAGCCACGGTAGCGTCAGGAAATCAGCCCGCGCGCCGTCTGGTCTGTTTGCTGAACAACTGACTCAAAGCGATACCGGTCATGGCGCGAGCCCGGATCTGAGCACACTGGATCTGGCTGAGTTGTGAATGATTGCACCATCCAGCAGGCTTTGTGTGCCTCTAAAAGGGGGGAAGGTGCAGGATGGTCCTGATCTGCGGCACAGGGTTCGAATCCATTTCTCTTTTGAAGGTTGCCCGGTTAAATACACTATGCCCGACGGCTTTGCCTTCATGACGGATCTGCAGAGGTAATGTGGTGGCCATTTTTTGGCCGCTACAAGAGTTTTAGAATTTAAATGGCTATGTAAATCAAATGATTATGTTTTATTGGTTTCTGTTAACGCATCATCTCAAACTCATTCCAGGTCAAGCGGAATCAACCCAAAGCCTGATAGTGCGGTTTCTGGCCCGGATTTTCTGGTACCAACGGGAGTTTGTTCTGGCAAACTAAAATGCTCACGCTGCAATGGAGAACTATAGGTTTTGATAAAGATGTCTGTTTTTTCTTACTAACAGTGCATTCAGGCTTTTCAACCCGGCACGTTTTAGGGCCAGCATTTTGTATCGACTTACCGCGTTGTAGCTGATTCCCATCCTCCGGGCAACATCGCCGGGTTTTTCCCCCTTCATTAAGGCGTATAACACTTCGCGTTCAACCATTCTGGCGCGCTGATGTCCCTCCGGACGAGAAGATCTACGGACGGGGATAGCAGACAGCAGAAGATGAAACAGACTGCGCTTTAACCTGTTTACGGGAGCCGATTTCTCAATAAAAATGATTTTCTTATTGTGCTCAAGGCTGTAAGTATCGCGAAAAATACGGTCTGTCATGACCACTATCGTCGTGTCCGTCGTAATACATGCCGACAAAATATTCAGTTTGTCCTCCCTTAAGGCGACCTCGTCGAGAATCACCATATCTGCGTTGCAGTGGGTGTGCGGGAGCGTAGTTGACGAGATTTTTGTTACGAGCAGCCTACCGCATGCCTGTGCGTCTGCCGATAAAACCGTATAAAGCCCCTGCGACGTAAAATGGCATGCCGTTCCGATAAGAACGCGCCGGAGAGGGGCTCTTTTTGTGTCAGGCATAAGGGGATTATCGAAGATAGGGTTGTCATTCATCATGTTTTTTACACTGCGCCTGGGAAAGATTTCTGTCGTATATTTACGGTAACGGAAAAGAACAGGGAGAAATATGAGACCGCGCCACCTTATCCTGTAGGCAGGGGACTACAGGTTCAGCCGGTTCATCACGCCTGAGCGAGCAGTAAGGTTTAGAGACCTAATGACCATCACATTCAGGGTCAGACTTCCGGCGTGTTTCGACTGAATTCACGACTAAACTTCGACGCACACGCTAATGGAGGCGTATGTCAACGTTATGGAATAAGTCAGGTTGTCTTATTGCGTTGATTTGTCTGCTGGGACCTGCTTTTGCTATTTCGGCCAAACCCGTTTCGCTAAATCTTCTGGCCCATACGCATTTTTCTGAGCCCCTTCCCAAACTTAATCCTGACGATAAAGGCTGGCTTCAACAGCATCCAGCAATCCGCGTTGGGGTGAGCGCATCCGCACATCCACCCTATCAGGTGAGCATTGCCGATCGGGATTTTGAGGGGATTACGGCGGACTACCTCGAACGTTTGTCCCGCACGCTTGGAGTGGATTTCCAGGTATTACGTTACCCTGACAGTTCTGCAGCATTGGAAGCCTTAACCGCGTCACAGGTGGACATGATCGTCGACGATCGTTCCCTTACCGATACAGAACGTCATCCCGACCTGCTTCTGACCGACCGTTATCTGGCCGATCGTGCTGTTCTGGTGAGCCAAAAACCGGTTCGGGAAGCGGACGGATTACGTGGAAAAGTGCTGTTTTATATTGGTGGAGATGCGTTACGCGAACAGCTAAGAAACGCGTTTCCGAAGGCTTCATTGACTGCCGCTACAGATGATTACCGCGCAATGGCGTCTGTGGCCAATGATGACAATGCCGTATTCTGGACCAACTTTGTGACGGCTGCCGAGATTAATCGTCAGAATTTCAATAGCCAGTTAACGCTGTCCCCCAGTACGTTTTTGCCAGAACAGGGACCCAGATTTATCATCCGTCCGGACATGATGCCCCTTAAGGATGCCATCAACACGGCACTCAGAGATCGTCGCCGCCACATTTACAATGAAGTAGCCCAGACGTGGGGTTTGACGCGCCTGTCGGAAGAGGGAAAAAAGACCCTTAAAAACGCTCTTACTTCTGAGGAAAGAAACTGGATTGCGCATCATCCTAAGATTGCGGTGTATGTGGTAAACACGCATGTTCCGGTAACTTACATTAATGATGGCGGTCAGCAGAGTGGGTATGCCGTATCATTACTCCAGAACATCGCCAAAGAGACGGGATTAACGTTCAGTTGGGTTCCGTTTTCAAATGTGCCGGAGATGCGTGATGCGCTGAAACGCGCGCCTGACTCGTTAATAGCGGCCGCAGATGCATCGGCAACTCACGAACCTGACATTATCTACTCCCGGCCCTATCAAATATCTAACTGGGTGCTGGTGACCCGTAGCGCATTCCCCGCCATTCGCTCTCTGTCTGATATGAAGGGAAAACGCGTGGCGGTATTTACCGGCATTTATTATTTACCTGAGCTGCGCGAACGCTTCCCTCAGGTGGAATTTGTTGAAGATGATTTTTCGCTGGAAACGGCGCTTTCACTTTTTACCCACCGACTCGATGGGGTCATTGTGCCGCAGACCGCGGCCAGTTTTGTACTGAAAAGCTATTTGAACGATCGTTTCCGGATCGCCTTAACCCTGCCAATCGCCCCCCTTCGGCTTGCCATGGCGACCAGCGCAGAAAATAAAGATCTGATTTCTATCATTAACAAAACGCTCAGTGAACAGACATCCAGTGAAATGGGCGCAGAACTCACGGGCTGGCAAATGCGCTATGCCCTTGAGCGCTTTGAAGTCTGGGGGCGCTACCGAACCGCTATATTAATTGCCTGCGCCGTGATGTTTGTCATCGCGGTGATGCTGGCTTTTTACTTCTGGCGCAACCGCTGGCTCAAAAAGAACCTGGCCATACAGCAAGCACTGCAAAATGAACTCACCGTAGCAAAGCAACAGGTTGAAAAGGCGAGTGAATCCAAGAGCGTGTTTCTGTCGCAAATGAGCCATGAAATACGCACGCCGCTAAATGCCATTATCGGCCTGCTTGAACTTGAGCATCTCGGCCACTCCTCCCCGGCGCAACGGCGTAATAATATTGCTGTTGCCTATGAATCATCGAAATTCCTGCTCATGCTCGTGGGCGATATTCTGGATATGGCGAAAATCGAGTCCGGTACCTATGCCGTACGCTCCGTACCGGTTTCTCTCAACGCTATTGTTAATCAGGTCAGTACGTTATTTCATCATACGGCAGAAAAAAAAGGTTTGACGCTGCTGACGCAGGTGGACGTCGAGGTTGATCGGGTCATGAGCGATCCCCTGATGCTGAGCCAGATCGCCTCCAATTTACTGAGTAACGCCATCAAATTTACCGCTCACGGTGAAGTGGAGATTGTAATCTATCAGACCCCCTCAACCCCTGAACGCGGTAATAGCTATGTGCTGGAAGTGAGTGATTCAGGTCCCGGATTAACGGAAGCCCAGCAAGCCGCTATTTTCGAACCTTTTGTGCAGGTTCACAGTGCCCACTCTGCGCGGCAGGGGACCGGGTTGGGATTGACGATTTGCCGGCAGCTCGCCGAATTACTGGACGGGCAGCTGGCGGTAGAGAGCGTACCGGGTGAAGGTACCACCTTTATTTTTCGTTTTTCTGCACCAGCGGTCATTGATGAAGCCGATTTGCCACCGGCTACGAACGTGGGGGCGGTTTCCACGCCCTGTAACATACTGGTGGTGGACGATCATGCTCCCAGCAGAATGCTACTGTCGCAGCAGCTGACGGTCGCCGGGCATACGTGCGTTGTGGCAGAAGATGGCGTTCAGGCTCTGCAGTTATGGGGTGAGGAAACGCCGCCGTTTGATATGGTGATTACAGATTGCAATATGCCCGGTATGAGCGGCTTTGAACTCATCCGGCAACTACGTGAAAAGGAAAAACAGCTGAATCGGGCTCCCGGGCCGATGCTGGGATTGACTGCCATGGCCGAGCAGAAAGTCGTCGCGCTGGCTGAGGAGGCCGGGATGACGGCCTGCTTGTTTAAGCCCGTCGAACTTGCGCGGCTCCTTGAGCATATCCCCGAAACGACGCGACTGGCATCCCCCTCCGGGGAGCGTCATACTCGTCTCGGTTTGAGGGAGATGGCGCAATCGCAGCCCGAAATATTCGACAGGCTGATCGACGCGGCGATATCGCAAAATACGCAGGACTGGGCGGCATTTAAACGGGGGATTGCGGACGCTGATTTTACGGGCATTCGACGCGCGGCGCACAGCCTGACCGGAGGGGCGAGATTACTTGAAGCGCACGAACTTGCCGGAATATGCGAGAGGCTGGAAAACGCAGCGGAAGAAGAAGACTTGCCTCACATTCTGTCTCTGGTCACCGCACTGGAGGCCCATCTGCTGCAACTGAATAATCGCCTTAAAGACCAACAGTTTTCTCACCAGGGGAAGAAGGCGGATGACGAATAAACGCAGGGTATGCTTATGAGCACAATCTTTATTGTTGATGACCATCCTGTTTCTCAACTTGCCGTGCAGGTCGTGGCGAACGGGAAGGGATATGACGTTGTGGGCACCTGCGACAACGGGCACGATGCATTAGTCTATTTGCGTAACCATCGTCCCGATCTGGTGGTGATTGATATTGATATCCCTCCGCCTGACGGACTTGAGGTCATAAAACGGCTGCGCGAAGAGAATTATCCAGGCGGAATTATTGTTCTGACGACGCACAGCGATCAGCATTTTGTAGACAGGGTCAGGGCCGCAGGCGCCAATGGTTTTATCAGTAAGAACAACCAGCTTGACGCCCTGGCAGATGCGTTCAGGGCCGTGTTAAACGGATACGAGTTTTTTCCCCAGCGCCAGTCATCGTCAGGCCGACCGGATGGGATACAGCCGGAGAAGGACCTGCTGAGCCGCCTGTCTAATCGGGAGCTGCAGGTTCTTGGCTATATCGCGCGGGGCGAACTGCTGGTGGAGATTGCGGAGAAACTGCATGTCAGCAACAAATCCGTCAGTACCTATAAGCGACGTATTATGGAAAAGCTGGGCCTGAGTAAAACGCTGGAGCTGGTCGAATTCGCTAAACGTAATCATCTGGCGTGACTAAAGGGAATTAGCGGTACCCGTTTCGGGGGACCGCTCAGCGATTTACTGGTACGTTGTCGTAAACGTTGCCGTGGCGTTAGCCGTACCCGGCGTCAGGATGGTGCCAGTCTGATAGTAGCGTGCCGCAAGCGGGAGGGCATACAGACCGTCTGACGCGGTGGTGGTAATTTTAAGCCGTTCTCCCGGTATAACTGGCGTGTGGTTAAACAGCACCTGTATCCCCACTCCGCTGGCTGTTTCACCCGAGCCTGTTGTGTCAATATTCAAAATACCCTTACTGGTATCCGCTACGCCCGCACGTCCCGCCTCCAGCGTCAGGTAAATATTAGCAGACGCGTCGCAGTTCAAATTGACGTTAAAGCTCACGTCGCGCGAGGTGCTTCCAGCCCCCGAAAACTCGGTATTTTTTATGCTTCCCATGTTCACAAAGATGTTTGGAGTGGTTACGGAACAGGCCACCGTATGTACTTCTCCACTCGCGATATTTACGTTCATGACATCCATTTCACCCACAACGCCTGCCCGCGTGATAGATCCGGTCTGCAGACGGCCTGACCCCGTTACGGGAGCAATTTTGATCAGCTGGAGCTGATAGTTCCCCCAGGAGCCGCCACAGAGCCTCCACCAGGTGGGGGAGAGGCGACACCAGATATTACTGACGCGTCTGGGCAGAGGCCCCGTTCCATAGCGCCCGGCCGTTGACCCTGCTCCCGGGGTCACAACCCTGAAGGCAAGACCCGCCACGCCTGACTGATAGAGAGTTTCAGCATTATGCTGTACTGGCTGAAAATTACCGCTTCCTGGCGCCCACTGGGTGACGAACCTGGAGGTGGTGCATTCGATAAAATCGTTCCGGTTAGCGAGTGTGGCAGAACTGGCGGTTGCAACCACGCTACCGATGGGGGTGTCGCGCTGAACGATTATCTGACCAAAATTGAGGTTAATATTGTCGCTGGCCGTAAACCGGTTATCCATAAAGCTGCAGGCACCCACCGCCATTTTAGAGGTCAGGAGCAGTACGCCGCAGAATAAAATTCGTATGTTCACTGGAGAGCGTTTTCCTAAAATAATCACTGATAAGTCATGGTAAACGTGGCATTAGCATCCGCTTTTCCCGGTGTTACCGTCGACTGTGTCTGGTAATAGCGCGCCTGCAACGGTATGGAATAGGTGCCATTCGCCGTGGTTCTGGCTACGTTTATGCGCGTGCCCAGTGAAACCGGTCTGCTGTTATAGAGCACCTGAACACCCACTCCGGTTGCGTTGTCTGCCGCCCCGGCATTGTCGAGGTTCAGCACGCCCTGTGTTGAGTCGGCCGCACCTGCACTTCCCGCTGTCAGCGTCATATTGATATTGGTGGAGGCATCGCAGTTAAGGGCGATCGCAAAATCGGTATTGCCGCTGGTGCTTCCCGTCCCCCGGAAATCGGTGTTTTTGGCCGTTCCCATGTTGACCGTAATATTAGGATTGGTTACCGAGCAGGCCACCGTCTGAACCGTGCCGCTGGCGATGGCATAGTCAAAAATAGTGGTCTCTCCGACGATCAGCGCCCGGGTAATCGTGCCGGTCGTGATGGGGCCCGATCCGGTAGTGGGGGCAATTTTGACGAGCTGAAGCTGGTAGCTTCCCCAGGTTCCCCCGCATAACCGCCACCAGGTCGACGAGCTGGTGCAGGGGACGTTGGAAATTTGACGGGGAAGAGGGCCGGTTCCATACCGGCCGCTGGTCGTTCCTGCCCCTGGAGTGACGATCCTGAAAGCCAGACCCGGGACACCGGACTGGTACAGCGTCTGGCCGCTATAGGCTACCGGCGCATACCCGGAACCTGCAGCCCACTGTGTACGGTATCCCGTGGCGTTGCATTCGATGAAATTATTTCGCCCGCCCAGAGTATTGTTTGTGGCGCTCCAGACGACGGTCCCGACGGGCGTGTCGCGTTGAACGATCACTGACCCCAGATTCAGCTGAACGGCATCATTCGGTGTAAAGCGACTGTCCATAAAGCTACAGGTGGCGAGTGCGCCGTTTGAAACCCCCATCAGCAAGATGGCCGAGAGCAGGCGGTTTCGAAATATGTGTTTGATTAACGTTTTCATTACTAACCTTCTATTGATGTTCGCTCAGCGACACTGTCCCTGGATGACCGGGATGCTTTCGCCCGTTTTCGGTTTACTCAGGCGATAGGACACCCGACATTGACGCTGCGCGTCATTTCCCCACTGCACCTTCAGCGTGCCTTCAGAAGACAGGCCAGCGAGGTACACCTGTCCACCATCGCCGACAATACTGCTGCCGGCATCCGGGTCGGCGTCGTTCACAACGGTTGCGCCAAAGGGCACCGGTTTACCGTCAGCGCGGATAAGCGTCATCATCACGCGCTGCCCTACCTGCGCGCGGTATTCTGCCCGCACCAGCGCTCCCCGGGTCGGAACGACGCTACGGCTGGTTTGTTTCAGATCGACATCCTCATCCAGCGTTGACGTGTTCAGCGTGACGTCATTGCGGCGGTACGGCATCAGGTTTGGTACGAGGGCATAACCGCGATAATCCGTTCTGATACCGGTTTGATTCTGGATAGCTACGTTCGATGCGCCCGGCACTTTGACCAGCCCAAACGTTTCGCCCATGGGTTGACCGGCGGTTATGCCCCCGGCGTGAGCGACAATACTGCCCTGGAGGCCGTAGCTGAGATTGCGCTGACCGGCGCTCTGGCTGTAGGCACCATTCACCTCGCCATAAGTCCCCCGATAGTTAACGCTCCCGTAGCCGCTGTTAGACTGCTCCTGCGATGCATGGCTTTGCGTCAGGTTCCAGTTAAGGCTGTTATCCTCCAGTGCCGTACCGTTAAGTCCCACGGTATTGACGGTCCCTCGTGCGGGACTGCTGCTGACGTTGTAGCTGGCAAAGGATTTACCCAGCCACTTATCCAGAGGAATGCTCAGGTTGAGGGACAGGACATCATCGCGTTCGCTGTTTTTTCCGCCTTTGTATTGACCCCCGCCCGCAGTGTTACGATTCATGGCGTAGTTAAGGCTGTAGCTGATGCCGTTCCAGCTGTTGTTGTAACTCATATTCCACGAGGTCGTTTTACGACGGTTATCCCAGTAGTCTTCACTGATTGCCCCAACGGACAGATAACCGCGTTCGCCGCCTAAATCCTGGCTCAGGGTCAGTTCCGCGCGATTACGCTTGCGTTCGGTGCGCATGGAAGAGGGTTTATCGCGATAGCTTTCCAGGACATCAGCCAGATCGTAAAACCCCTCGGTGGAATAGCGATACCCTGCAACCGCAAGGTGGGTTCCCGTTTCCGCCAGACTTTTGCTGTAACGCAGACGCCAGGATTGTCCCTGTTGTTCTTTATCGTTTTGTGGCGTACTCCACGCCTGCGTAACGTCTACCGATAACGCCCCTAGCCCCCCCAGGTTCTGACCCACGCCCGCCGCGAAAGCGCGATAAGGTTGTGCCAGCTGTGCGCCGCCATATAACGTCATCCCTTTACCCACGCCATACAGAAGGGTTCCCTGTGAAAAGGGCGTTTTTTCAATACTGCTGTCATAGGCACGATACTGACCGGCCGTCAGGCTGAACTGCAGTCTGCCCTCACGCTGGAGGACAGGAAGAGAGGCGTAAGGCACGACCATCGACTGCTCACTGCCGTCGGCCTCTTTAATGGTGACGTACAAATCGCCGCTGCCGCCGGTAGGGTACATATCCGTGATTTCGAATGCCCCGGCCGGTACGGTTGTCTGGTAAATGACGTAACCGTTCTGGCGAATGGTGACTTGTGCACTGTTACCGCGTGCAATGCCGCGCACGACCGGCGCGTAGCCGCGCTGACTGTCGGGGATCATTTCGTCATCGGATGCCAGCTGCGCACCTCTGAAAGGCACGCTGTCAAACACGTCAGACGGGGACAGGCTGTCCCCCAGCGTTAACTGGCTTTTCAGCGGAACGATGCTGCGCTGAGCATAGGTATAGACGGTGTTCCACTTGTCGCCGCCACTATCACTGCTGGCGGGGCGGTTCCAGGTGGTGTAGTTACGAAAACGCCAGGCACCCAGATTCAGACCCGGACGCAGATTGAGATACTGACTGCTGCCCTCGCCGGTCAGAGGGCTCACGCCGCTGAAGCTGTAATGCAGAAGTGCGGCGTTAATACCGTCATCCCACTGCGTGGGTGAAACATAGCCACGAATGCGCGGGTTAACCGCCGCCTGCGGGATCGAAATGTTCAGACGATGTGCGCCGAATACGAAGACAGCTGCGCTGTCCGGAATCGTTGAAAAATCCACGCACTGCTCGCCTTCAGGCTGTAATCCAGGAAATAACTCTGTACGAACGCCATATCCCGCCAGAGTTTCTGCATCCAGACAAGGCTGAAGGCCGTTCTCGGAGGTCTGGAAAAAGGTGACGTCTCTGCTGTCTACCTGTTCGTCATTAAGATAGATATCAACGGGATAACGACCCGGTAACTGCCCGCCATTCTCAAAAGCCGACAGATCAGGTACGGTGCCGCCTGTACCTGTCTGCTGTAAAAGCGCAGGATTAAAGTAGTCCCTGGCTTCAGCGTGAACGGAAGGCAGAAGGAGGGCGACTAGCACGGCCATAAGGGATGGCCGAAACTCCGGACGTTTTTGTGCAGCGTGTGATAATGGGGACATGGTTCTTTCCAGCGGTTCGTTACAGGTGCGTTAAAGGGAGGCTTTGTGAGCAGCGCCAGTTGCGCCGTAATCACTGATCACCTTCCATTCGACCTGATTGCCCTGAGCACCAGACGGAAGGTCAAAGAAGGCCGTTGCGCGAGGGGCAACGTAGGTCACATTCTCAAGTTGACGTCCGTTCAGGCTGATTGACTGAAAGTTGATGTAGTATGGGGTCGGGTTATTTACCGACAGGCGCTGTCCCTGACGCGTCCATTTCAGGCTGTTGCTGGCCTGATCCGGTGAGGAAGCCTTCAGGGCTGACGGGCGATAAATCAACTTCAGGCGCGTATTGACGGCCAGTTGCAGGGTATTGTCCGAACGGCTGGGATCGGCTGCGGGGATGGATTTAATATTCATCCAGAACATCGTCTCCCGATCTGCAGCGAAATTTGGGGCCATTTTCAGAATACGCAGGGTATTTTTCTGGCTTCCATCCAGGCGAAAAAGCGGAGGCGTCACGATAAAGCTCTGTTTATCGCTCTGACCGCGTTCATTTTCTATCCAGGACTGAATGAGATAAGGGGTGGCGTCGGGATTGTCTACGCTGATTGACGCCTCTTTTTTGTCACCATCATAGATAATGCGCGTGCCGCCCACGACTACGCCGGCGTGAGCCATTTCGCACCCGATGAGCATGCCCGCAACCAGTAAGGATGAGAGTTTGAATGTCACTGTGGTTTCTCCTCTGGGAAAAAGCCAGCCGGGGGCTGGCTTTCGGATAACGGCAGAAAGCGCTGCCGTTGGATCAGTTGTAAACAACGCTGAAGGTGGCGGTTGCGTTCGCTGGACCTGCGGTCACTGTGGCGGCTTTTGCTACGTAAGCAGCGTTAAATTTCAGCGTATTGGTCCCCGCCTGGGAAAGCGTGACGCGCTGAGATTCGGTGAACAGAGGCAGCACGGTGTTGTCCGCATTACGGATCTGGATGCCTACACCGGTTGCGACGCCATTCACCGGCGTCAGTGCGAGCGCGCTGTTGTCTCCCTGATAAGGCGTTCCGTCGAATTTCACCGCTGCGGAGGTCACGCTTGCCGGGCAGCTCGTCAGATCAATCTGGAAAGCGGTCGCACCGGCGGTATCACCCGCGGCTGAGAAGGCGTTTTCGCTGATCTGGCCTAAGGTGACCGTCTGGTTGGCGCTGGATGCCGATACCGTACAGGCGGCATCAATGATTTCGCCGTTAAACTGAATGGTGCCGTCAGCAGCGTGGGCGGCAGTCAGTGATGCACCGCTGATGATTGACGCGATGGCGATAAAGTGAAGTTGCTTTTTCATCAGGTTTTATTCCTGTAAGTGAGTAACAATTAACACTGTGTTTACGTATTGCGCCTGGATGATGCTGATAAAACGGCAAGCAGCTTCCTGTTTGCAGGTGATAAAAACAGCGCATTTTTGGGTTTGCGAATAAAAGTATTTTCAAAGCGATGTATTTCACAATGACAATGAAATTTGATTTGCCCATTTTTATTAGGCTATAAATATCTATTGCGCATGAGGAATACTGTTTATGCGTGACAGTCGAGTTTTTGAAACTTATTCCAAAAAGCATTTCTGTTTGGTCTCGCTTTGTGTAATCCACTATACCCTCGCAGTAAATTAAAACACTCAGACTGGGAGTTGATTTATGTCATCAAAGACGACATTACCTGTAGTCCTTTGCCTACAAGCGGTGAAAGCCTCCTGGTCGTGAAAATGTTCCTTTGATTTGTAAGTTAATTAAAATCAATGATTTATATTTGTTTTCTCATGATAATTGAGTCGAGAATTTAAGCTGATCTGTCAGGAAAAAGATGTCATCCCCGTAGGGTAACCGGAAAAAAAAGCAGTAAATAAAAACATATCCGCGACAATGAAATAAAAAATAGATTTTTGGATTGATTTTACCTGGGCTTTTATGACAGCCTTTAATAAAAGGAAATTAAAGAGGCTGATATGGCTAATATCCTCATTGTCGACGACCATCCTATGGTTCGTCTGGCTATACGTATGCTGCTCGAAAAAGATAACCATATCATCATTGCTGAAAGTGGTGATGGGACGGACGCATTTAAGGTGATACAGAAAATAAAGCCCGAAATCGTGGTGGTCGATCTTGATATTCCCGGTTTGAGCGGCGTGGAGTTAATAGAAAAACTGCGTAAAACAGAATTTCCTGGCAGGTTACTGGTACTGACGAGTCGGGATGATGAACATTACCTTAACCGATGTATTCAGTTTGGTGCGGATGGATTTGTCGGGAAAGGGAATAATCTGGATGAACTTCGAAATGCCGTCAACGCGGTAGAACGCGGCTACGCCTATTTTCCTCTGCGTCGTCAGGCCAACCGGTTACCCGCCAGCTTTGTCCGCGAGAGTGATGTGATCAAAACCCTGTCAAACCGCGAGCTTCAGGTTCTGCGCTACGTCGCGCGCGGTATGAAAATCAATGATATCGCCAACAAAATGTTCATCAGCAACAAAACCGTCAGCACCTATAAAACCCGGTTGATGCACAAGCTTGAGATAACGCACACCATTGGATTGGTTGATTTTGCGCGTCGCCATCATCTGGACTAACGCATTGAAAAAATTTCTTTTTACCCTTGGCTTATTGTATCTGGTGCTTGCCCCTCTGCGCAGCCTTGCGCTGGAACCCGCGGATGTGCAGATTATTAGCCGGGAGAGCTACGCGCCAAAAGAATTTACGCTCACCAACGATGACTGGCGCTGGTTAGGGAAAAAACGAGTGCTGACGATGGCGGTCTGGCAGCCTGAGATCCCTCCGCTGTCACTGTTTCCGGAAGACGGTCGGCTGGAAGGCATGATTGCAGACTATATTGCGCTTCTTGGCGAGTATCTGGCCGTGCGGATCCACGTCGTTGCATTTGAGGATCGCGATTCGGCTTATGCTGCACTGGCCCAGAAAAAGGTGGATATCGTGGTGGATCCCTCGGCAAAGGTCCGTGGGGTTAATGCTGCACTGGTAGCGTCAGCGAATTTCATTCGGGATCATCCTGTCCTGGTCCACCGAAAACAATCCCCTGAAAAACCGTTTCACTATCAACCCGGGATGCGGTTGGCCATCGCGCGCTGGTATGTTGACGACAGCTGGATAGAGGCCCATTTCCCCGGCGCCAGGCTGATTCATTTTGACACCGACGATCGGGCCATGGCCTCCGTGGCGTTCGGTGAAAACGACTTTTATATTGGTAACCTGGTGACAGGATCATATTTACTTGAACGCCACTACCCGCATTTTCTGGTGCTTCAGCAGGTCTATCCGGAACGTGATACCGGAAGCCATTTCGTCATGCGCAAGGAAGACCATGCGTTGATACGGTCCGTGGGACGGGTGCTTGATTCGATACCCCGTACCCAGAAGGAGGTCATTCTGCAGCAGTGGAGTGAAGGCTCGTCACGCTGGCGCGTCAGGGAACAAGTGGCGTTTACCGCAGCAGAGAAAAAGTGGTTAGCAGACAATCCCACGGTGCCGGTTTCCGTTAATGCCCTCTATGCCCCCTTCACCATGATTGATGCAAAGGGGAATTTTTACGGGGTTACCGCCGATATTTTACGTCTGGTCCGGCTGCGTACCGGCCTGCATTTTGATCCGGTTCCGGCGGATTCAATCCGTCGGATGGAGGACCAGATCGCCGGTAAAAAGGCGCTCTTCATGGGCGCGGTCAGCCAGAGCGAGGAACGAACGAAGCAGCTGCGGTTTTCCCGACCCTATTTTACGTCGCCATTTGTGTGGGTAGAGGCCTCGGACAAACATTACACCGCAGCCCTGCCGCCGGGAACGCGCGTGGCAATCGTGACGAAAAATGCCCTCATCCCTGAACTCAGGCGCACCCGCCCGGGGATCGTGCTGATCGAAACCGAAAACGCCGCGATTGCGATGCAAAATGTCGCCGATGGTAAGGCAGACGTGGCGATACATACGCTGTTTGGGGCCAGCTATATGATCGATCGTTATTTTCGCGATCGGCTCAAAATTGGCGGTCATATAGGCGAGCTGACAGCAAAAGTTGCGTTTGCAGTTTCGCGGGATCAGCCCGAACTTCTGAGCATCCTTAACAAGTCACTGGAGAATATCTCCCCGGCGGATATCACTCATGTGATCGATAAATGGCAGACGCGACCCGATGTCAGACTCAATACGTGGGAGCTGTACAGAACCCGCTTCTGGCTGGTTTCCGGGGTGGCCGGGATTGTCATTCTGACCTCACTTATCTGGATCTATTACCTGCGGCGCGAAATTGGCGCCCGTCAGCTGGCTCAGCAGGATCTTCAGTCTCAGCTGGCCTATAACGAAACGCTGACCCGTGCGCTTTCAGAAGAAACGGAACGCGCCGAACAGGCTAACCGCGCAAAAAGTACGTTTCTGGCAACCATGAGTCATGAAATACGGACGCCAGTAAGCGCCATCATTGGGCTGCTTGAACTGACGGTCAACGCCGCAGATAAAACATGGGAAGATGACGATCCCGTCAGGGTTGCCTGTGAATCTGCCCGCTCCTTAATGGGGCTTATCGGGGATATTCTGGATATGGCCCGGATTGAATCAGGTCGACTTGAATTAACTCCGCAGTGGGTCCGAACGGCGGATCTTCTGCCGCCGGTGGTGCGGGTCTTCGAGGGCCTGGCGAGGCAGAAAGCGTTACGTCTGCAATATGTGGTGCCTCCAGAGTTGCCAGAGGAGATTTTTCTCGATCCGCTGCGGTTCAGACAGGTGCTCTCAAACCTGGTGAGTAACGCCATTAAATTCACCGAGAAAGGTTGCATCACCGTTGAAATGACCCTTTTTAACGGTGAAACGGCACCGGCAAACTATCTTCTGCACATTAGCGTTTCGGATACGGGGCGAGGGATTTCCGCGGAAGAGCAAAAGAATATCTTCGATCCCTGGGTCCAGGCGAGGGATGGTGCCGTCCAGAGTGGTTCCGGGCTGGGACTGGCGATTTGCGCGCAGCTGGTCACGATGATGGGCGGCAGTATTACCATCGCGAGTGAGAAAGGTAAGGGAACGCAGGTCAGTTTTACGGTGTCAGTCCAGCAGCGGGACAACCCCGTCAGTCCAACGGAGGCAGATGTCGAACCAATAGCGGTTCCTCATCGTCCTCTGAGCATTCTGGCGGTGGACGATCATCCCGCGAACCGAATGCTGTTACGCCGCCAGCTCATGCATCTTGGTCACCATGTCAAGGAGGCACAGAATGGCCTGGAAGCCTGGGAATTGTTTCAGGAGACGCGCTTTGATGTGGTTATTACCGACTGCAGTATGCCGGGGATGGATGGTCTGGCATTGACGCGTCTACTGCGGGAACGTGCCGGTGACGCCCTGATCATCCTCGGGCTAACGGCCAATGCCTGGCCTGAAGAGCGGGCCAGATGCCTCGCAGCCGGAATGGACGACTGCCTGTTCAAACCTCTTCCGATGTCCCAGCTCAAAACGTTGTTGAATGACGTGATGAAAAACATTGCTGCGCCCAGGGGGGAGGCCGTTTCTCTCTCCCGAGTGGTGGATTACCCGAAGCTGGAGGCGCTCAGCAGCTTTGATGAGCAGATGCTGGGAGAGTTGCTGCGGGTAACCGTTCAAACGAATAATGACGATCTGCGCTATGCGGCAGACCTGGTTGAGCTGCAGGACTGGCCGGAGCTGGCCGCTTGCATGCATCGTCTGTCGGGAGCCGCGAAAATTTGTGGCGCGAGACGGATTGAACGGGCGAGTCGTGAACTTGAGATGGCCTGTCTTTGTCCGGAACAGGCTCTGGAACACCTGCATGCCTTGTGGTCAGCGCTTTGTGACGCGGTGGAGGAGTTTAACCTTGCTGTGGGAGGCTGGTTGGCTGAAGTGGAACCCTGAATATCTCCATCCTTTCCGCCCGGTAAGCGAAGCGCTACCGGGCGATCGTAGGGTAAATGCGCGGTTCGGGTCAATTTATCGCAGATACCGGGTAAGCTAATCAGATATCCGGTTTCCCCTTTAGGCGGTACCGCAAACGTCCTCCTGTCGTGCCATTAACGCAAACACGCCCCAGCCGAGGTATTCCCGCGTGTAGGTCACATGGCGTTCAGGCGCGCTTTTCAGCTCCGCTCGCACCTCCTGCGCAAAGTCATCGTCAGGGTGTTGCTCCAGCCAGCGACGCAGTGTCATCCATTTCGCGGCTTCGTATCGGTCCCAGCCTTCCTGGTCGGCCAGCACCATTTCCACCAGGTCATAGCCTTGCCGATCGAAAGAGGCGACGAGGTCGGGCAGGGTGAGAAAGTCTGCGATGGACGAGGCGCCACAGGCCCGAGCCACCTCATCCGTTGCGGGAAGCCGCCGCCAGTAAGGTTCGCCGATGAGCATGATTCCCCCGCGCTTAAGGCTTTGTGCCAGCAGGCTCATCGTTCCGGCGACGCCACCTGCAATCCATGTGGCGCCAATACACGCCGCCACGTCACATTTTTCATCCGCAACGTAACCTGCCGCGTCGTTATGAAAAAATTGAACGTGTTCGGCAACGCCCAGTTCCTCTGCGCGCAGTTTGGCCTGCGTAGTAAAGAGCGGGCTCATGTCGATGCCGGTGCCGGTAATCCCGTGGTCACGTGCCCAGGTGCAAAGCATCTCTCCCGAGCCGCTGCCGAGATCGAGAATGCGCGTGTCTGGCTTCATGCGTAACACGCGGCCCAGCGTGGCGTACTTTTCTGGCGTAAAGGGGTTATGAATGCGGTGTTCGCTTTCGCTGACGGTAAAAATACGTGGGATATCCATATTCCTCTCCTTAACGATTGTCAGGCTGAGCACGAACGTTGTTCAGCCCGGTGGTATTGATGCGGTAGGGCTGACCCTTAACGGATTTGATCAGCTTTTTAGTTTTGAGTTTTTTAAAGACGGCGAGCGTGCAATCAGACAGCAGTAGCCCTTCGCGGCTGTAGCATTCCACGGCGGTGACGCGGCCGGACGTATCGCGGACGTGCACAATACGGCCACCTTTGGCGAGAACGTGTAAGGTACGTTGTTCCTGACGGGATAAATTCATACTGGAAAACCTGTTTAATCATCATGTGCAAAACGTGCAAACACACAGCGGTGCCCGCATTCGATTTCGGCGCATTGATAATCAGTCCGGCCTGAAAGGTCGGGGAGCTGATTATCGGATGATGACATTCTCCAGCATCAAAGCCTCGGGTTGAGTTGAAAGGTATTTACGGGGTGAATGGTAACAGCTGGTGAGGGGATGTGAATACCCACGGCTGAAAAGTGTGATCCCGGTGGGATCACGCTGCACCGCTTTTTATTTTTTTGTCGACTTCAGCCTGCGGTTTCCCGAACAGATAGCCCTGCACGAGGTCGCAGCCAAGCGCCTGAAGACGTTCAAGCTGAGCTTCGGTTTCGACACCTTCTGCAATGACCCTCATATTAAGACTCTTCGCCATACCGGCGATCAGCTTAACGATATTCAGCGCATCATCTTGCGTGGAGATGGGATTCACAAAGGATTTATCTATTTTGATTTTATCAAAGTTGAGTTCACTGAGCCGTGAGAGCGATGAATACCCGGTACCGAAATCATCGATCGAAATTCTTACCCCCAGCGATCTGAGCTTTTTGAGAATAGTGACTGGCGTGTTGCTGTCACTGAAGAGTGAAGACTCGGTGACTTCTAACTCAAGGCGATTGGCCGGTAGCCCAGTCTCTTTCAGAATAGATTGCACCATCGCCGTAAAGGATTTCGTGCCTAACTGAACAGGCGAGACGTTCACCGAGATCCGTGCCGGAACCGCCCAGGAAACGGCCTCCCGGCAGGCAAGCTCAAGCACATTTTTACCGATCTCATTGATCATCCCTGTTTTTTCAGCGACAGAGATAAAGTAATCCGGCGACAGTATTCCCTTCTGCGGGTGTATCCAGCGAATAAGCGCTTCATAGCCGTAAATATCATTGCTGAATGCATCGACAATAGGCTGGTAATACACAACAAATTCATGATGATCGAGCGCCAGCGCCATATCATGTTCAAGGGTTCTGCTTTCCTGCAGTTTTTGCAGCATCCACTGACGGAAGACTTTTATCTGCTGCGAGCCCTCTTTTTTGGCTTCGTAGAGGGCGAGATCGGCAAACTTGTAAAGATAATCAGAGCGTCGTTCGTTATCCGATAAAACAATACCCACGCAGGTGGCAATTTTTATCAGCTGGTTATTAATCGTATAGGGCTGGCTGATATGATCGCTGATCTCTTTGGCGCGCGAAACCGCAGCGCTTTCCGTCAGGCCGCTGGAGAGAAGGGCAAACTCGTCGCCACCCAAACGGTAAAACGTATCCGTCGCGCTGCTCATTGAGGTAAGGCGGCGGGAGACCTGGTTCAGCAGTAAATCTCCGGCATCATGACCATAGGTATCGTTGACCTCTTTAAACCGGTCTAAATCAAATAACATTACCGTGACGGGGATATGGTTTTTATCCGCCTGAAGATTAATTTTGTTGAGATCGTCCCAGAAGAAAAGGCGGTTTTTCATACCGGTCAGGGAATCATGATAAACATCATACTCCAGCTTCGCGTTCTGAATCTGCAGCGTTTCTTTTGATATCTGTAGTTCGTCAGCCAGGCTTTTAACCTGCATGTGGGCTTTGAGAATGTTTTTATTCTGGTAGATCATTAAAAAGCCCAGAATAAAGCTTAAAATCACCAGAAGTAATGAAAGTGCGGAGTAAATATAATACAGGATTTGGATTTTTCTGTTTGATTCATTAACTGTATTAATATCTTTTGTTAATGCCGTGGCCGAAAGTTGGCTGAGCGGCGCATCAAGCATATGCATATTTTTCAGGTATGCCTGTAACTCCGAATGGCTCATTTTTTCGAGATTGCCATCCAGATACGCCAGTATTTTCTCTAAACGCGAAGCGAGTTCCTGGTGCATTTTATCGCTGTCAATATAGCGACCTAAATCCCCGCCGTTCATTAAATCGCTCTGGCTTAGCATAATTTCAAGACGCATGCGGACCTGGTCTATCGTAACGTCATCGGTATCGGTTGCGTATAGACCAAGCCATGATTCAAATCGGTAATACTCTGATACCAGTTGAGCCACGGACCAGGACTCGGTGTATTGAGTCAGTTTTTGCAACTCCTGCTGTCGATCGTAAACAAGGAATGCAATATATCCTGTCGTGATAAAAAGAGAAAAAATGATACCAACCAGTATCCTGTTCATTATGTTCTCCTGAACTGCTACTCAATCTTCATTTTGCTAACCTGCCATGCTGAACGCGAATAATAAATTTGATTATTCAACTCAGGAAGACTGTCATAAGGGTAAACAATGAACGACGGGCCTTTGTCGCGGATGCGCATATATTCGCCATTGACCTTTAAGGCAAGTATGGCGTTGTATTTTTTGAAGTCGCTAAGAGGGATGACGGTAGAGTAATCATTGAGCGCAATGACGTTAACGTTAGTACCCTTTGCCCCCACATAATCCATGAGTTTTCTCATAGGGACACCCTCAAACTTTGTACGTCCGTTATACCAGGGCGATGTCGTCTCGAAACTCACCATCCCTAGTTCTTCAAGGCTGGCGAGATCAAACACTGCTTTTCCCTCTTCGTTGGTATTTTCTATATTACCGTAAATCGTCAAAATAGGTTTTCCAACAGGTTTTGGCAGTTCACCTGCCCAGGCTAAAGTTGGCACCAGACAGCACAACAGCATTAAGGTTAATCTCATTTTGACCCCCACTTTTTTAACGAAGTATATGAATTATAATTTAGTTATCACAGTAGTTTACATATTTTGTTGAGTAGCGGTTGTTACTGCACGTTTAGTTTAGTAAAAACCATTAAAAACAATGGGTTGGGTGGTTTTGGGGTAGGGTGTTTGATTTGTGGATGGTGCTACTGAAATTTTGAGACAAACTAACGTTACTTGAATAAGCTCTTTTGCGTTTAAAAAATAATCGTTTTAAATGAGCGTTATTTTCTCACGACACAGATTTTACCTGCCCATCACAGCTAAAAAAGCGCCACCCATGGGGTGGCGCAGCCATATTAGCGAGTGTTCATCGGCGGGTTCGTGTCCTGTCGCAAGCGCCACAGATCGTACCGTTCATGGCCTGGTTTGACCATTCCAGCGAAGTGGTCATTAAGGCTACTTGATGTGAAGATCAGGTCACCGTCCGGGCGAATAGCCGGTGTGTCTGGCCACTTTATGGCTTCATTTGCAGCAATAAGTAACATTTTACGGGTCTTCGGATCATATCTGACAATGCCGTTATGGGTGACATCTGTAATATAGAGGTAGCCTTTTGCATCGGTCACCAAACCGTCAGTATTACCTCCCACCGTGCCCAGATTCTGAATTTGAGCGGCAATCTGCGCATCAGTTGAATCATGTTGCTTCAGCACGGCAGTGGGCACCGCGTATGCATGTGTTCCCGTCGTCACCGTCCAGTACAATGTTTCTGCATCGGGAGACAGCGCAATGCCGTTGATACCAATCAATAGCGGTTTACCTGGCCATACCTCCGCGCCATGGGAAATGACGTTTACCCCCGGTTCAATCTGCAGGGCAGGGTGACTATTCAGCACGCGTCGGGCTGTGCCGGTGGCGAAATCAACGACGATCAGGCCGACACGGTTTTCAGGCGCACTGCGCGACCCGCTGTCGGAAATGTATGCGATACGATGATTCTCATCGACAACGACATCATTAAGGAAACTTGCCTTACGGTCGGCCACGCCGTCCAGGGGGATACGTTTAACCGTTCGGCCCGAGTCGAGATCCAGTACGACCAATTTCTGCGAGCCTGAAGGGGATTCCGTTTCTCCCGCGATGAACCCCATATCCAGCGCCCATAACCAGCCGTTTTTACGATCAACATAAAAGCCGAGCACGTTGCGCAGGTTCTGATCGGGAGCGGAATCAACCGCATTACGCTCGCGGGACGGAAATGCTGTCAGGCGCGCGGGTCCGGACTGAGGATCGGTGTCGAGAATATTCAACGTGGCGGGGGCGCTGGCTGAAATCAGTCGGGGCGTGCTGACAAAGGCCCGGCCCTTTGCATCAAAGTGAATGCCTGCTAAGGGGGCATTCACCGACCCGGAAAACACGGCTGGCATTTGCACGTTTTCAGGTTTATCCCAGCTTACGCCTGAGTAGCTGCGCCAGTGCTCAAGAGGCATCTGATCCGCCGCGCTGGCGCAGCTTGCGAAAGAGAACAATGCCGCCATTGCAATGGCGGGGAAAGTACCGATACGGTAGGACATACATGCTCCGGTGATGTGAGTAAGACGCGGTTTCTTAATGCGGTATCAAAGAATGGAGCGGAACGTTCCGCCTTCGACGCGTACCGCAGCCCCGTTTGATGCCGCGCCGAGTGGGCTTGCCAGTAGCGCGACCATAGCGGCTATCTCATCAGCCTCGATCATTCGCGCGATCAGGGAACTGGGGCGGTAGGTCTGGAAGAAATGCGCTTCAATCTGCTGGTCTGTCATGCCAGGTTCAGGCGCTGTCTGGCGCAGGTAATCAATGATTCCGTCAGAGCGGGTTGCCGATGGCAGTACGCTGTTGACCGTTACGCCGGTACCCTTCGTCAGCTCTGCCATTCCTCGCGATACGGCGAGTTGAGCTGATTTACTGACGCCGTAATGCACCATGTCTGGCGGAGTGAAAGCGCCAACTTCGCTGGACATAAAAATCACCCGGCCCCAGTTGCGTGCTAGCATGCGTGGGAAGTAATGCCGTGAAAGACGAACGCCTGACATCACGTTAATGTTGAACATGCGTAGCCATTCCTCGTCGGTGATATCAGCGAAAGGGGTGGCTTCATAAAAACCCAGGTTATTGATAAGAATATCGGTATCCGTACAGGCCTTAATCAGCGCTTCTGCACCTTCAGCGTTAGCCAGATCGGCGACAATGGCTGATACCCGGGCCTGGGGAGCTGCCTGAGCAATTTTCGCTACCGCATTGTGCAGTTTTTCCCGATCGCGTCCGGTAATCGTGACGGCAACACCTTCGCGCGCAAGGGTACTGGCGATAGCCAGCCCAATGCCTGCGGTGGCCCCTGTAACAAGTGCTGTCTTACCGTTGAGTTGAAGATCCATCGTTTTTGCCTTTTGGTAACAAGTGCGGCTACTTTACTCATCGCTCAAACGGAGATAAATTAGCGAAAATGAAAAACATTTGTTCCTGAAAGAGCAAAATGAGCAGAAAATTCGATTATCTCGGCGATGTTGAGGTCTTCATTACTGTTGTTGAACATGGATCCTTTACCGCTGCAGCGGTCGCCCTTTCAACCACGCCCTCGGTGTTGAGTCGTGCGGTCTCCCGTCTTGAAGTGCGTCTTGGACGACAGCTATTGCAACGCACCACACGTCGTGTGGGGCTAACGGAAGCCGGACGGATTTATCTTGAGCAGGCGCGTTCTGCTTTTTCCCTGCTTGATGACGCCGAACGCGATGGCCGGGGGCAGGAGGGGGATCTGACTGGCCGGGTACGGATCAGCGTCCCGACCACCTATGGGCATTATTGTCTGCCGCCCTTGCTGGCCCGCTTTTCCCAACAGTTTCCGCGCGTTCAGGTGGAGCTGAACATTACCAATCGCAATGTCGACCTGATCGCTGAGGGATTCGACCTGGCTATTCGCCTGGGTCAAATGCCTGACAGTGGATTCGTCGCGCGTAAATTGCAGGATGCGGCACTGCTGTTGGTTGCTTCACCCGCTTACCTTCATCGCATGGGAATGCCGCAGACGCTCGATGAACTGCGGCAGCATATGTGCCTGCCTTTTATTATGCCGCGTACCGGCCGTATTGCGCCCTGGGTATTTCGCGTGGATGAGCGGGATGTTGACTGGCAGCCAGATTCAACCATCGAGATTTCAGATGATGTCCTTGGCGTGGTTTCGCTGGCTGAACATGGAATGGGGATCTGTCAGAGCTACGAATTCATTGTCCGCGAGAAGATACAGCGCGGCCAGTTAGTTGAGATACTTCCGCAACTTCGTGGACGATCGCGACCTTTCTCGCTCATCTATGCGCCCCATCGACGCCAGTCAGCAGCCACACGGGCCATGATTGATCTTCTGGCGTCAGAACAATGTCATGAACATCATGAGTCATGAATAAGAGTCTATCCTTAACCCGCTTCCAGCATCCCAAAACTCACAATCCGCGCCCGGCCCAGCTCTTTCGCCCGGTATAAGGCGACATCCGCGGCGCGCAGCAGGTTGTCGCTCTGGGCATGCTCTGGATAGCTGGCAATACCAATTGAGACATCCACCGGCCCAATCTCTGAGAGGCCGTAACGCAGCGACAGCGCACGCACACCGTCATAAATCTTCTGCGCACAGGCATGCGCTTCTGCTTCTCCGGCGCCGGGAAGCAGTACCAGAAACTCCTCCCCCCCGAAGCGAAAGGCCAGCCCGCTGTCATGCCCGGCCCGCTGAACAATCAGCGCCACGCTTTTAATGACCAGGTCTCCGGCCTCATGGCCGAAACGGTCATTAATGCTCTTGAAGTGATCGATGTCGATCATCAGGCAGCTAACCGGTTCATCGTTACGCATGGCTTGTGCCATCTGGGTGTGCAGGGTGTCTTCCAGATGATGGCGATTACGCAGGCCGGTGAGCGGGTCAAACAGGGCTTTTTCCAGTAACGCGTCGCGCAGACGTTGGTTCGCCAGCGCCAGTCCGAGCGCCTCAGCCATCAGTTCAAGATACGGGCGGGAAGGGGCATTGTCCGCGTTGATGTTCTGGAAAGAGAGCAAGCCAATGGCCTCCCCCTGGGCGATAAGCGGCACGCACAGCGCGCTGTTCGCCGTCTCTTCCTGCAGGTGATAGCAGGCGATATCCGGCTCACCGTTGACCGGCGGATGGCTCTGACCACGACGCACGGCCCAGCACTCGTCAGGGTGGAACGTTGTCTCGTCACCCACCGGCGCAAGCCATTGCGCGACGCAGCGCATCTGCCACGGATCCCGGTCGAGAACGTAGAGTCGGCCAGGGATCCCCGGTGCAATATTGGGCGCAAACAACTCCGCCACGTTAATCACATCGTTAACGTTCTCACATCCCTGCAGCCTCTGGGTCATGCGCGCCAGCAGCTCGCGGATGGCCCAGTCGGCATCGCGCTCTTTTTCCAGACGCTGGCGCGCAAGGCCGTTTTCACGGAAGATGCGGATGGCCTGCGCCATATCGCCGATCTCATCAATCTGGTTGAAGTTGGGCGTTTCCACCGCGTAGTCCTGTGATGCCAGGCGGTGCACCACGTCGCTCAGGCGCACGACCGGACGCAGCACGCGGCGTTTTAATATAAAGCCAAGCACAAACAGGAACAGCAGGGCGGTGAGGCCAACCATCAACTCAGAGGTCGTTCGCAGCGCTTTCGATTTTTTTGTCGCCTCCCGTACGGACGTGATCACACGTTTGTCGAGTATCTGGCGAAAGTGATCGATCTGGTTCTGGGCGCGCTCAAGCTCTTGCTCATAAGAGGCACCATAGAGCAGGGCGATGGCCTGAGCGTCTTCACCCCGCGCCGTGTTCGCCAGGGCCATTTGCTGTTCGTCCTGCAGCTCATCAACAATCTTTAAGCCTTCATGCAGCAGGGCAAGCTCGTCATCCGATGCGCCAGCGTCCTGCAGTTTTTCCAGCTTCAGCTCGATGTGCTTCAGGCTATTCTCTGACTGGTTATACTCTTTGAGGATTTGAGGATCTTTTTTGACGACGTACAGGCGCGCTAAATCGGACTGTACCCAGGCATCAGTTTCAATATTTTCCGTCAGCTCATCAAAACGTTGACGCTGTTCAATGGCCTGACGCTCGGCGGTGTCGGCCCCGGAAGCCAGCAGCATGATAATGCCGGACGCAATGGTCAGGCAGACCGTGGCACCATAGGCCCAGTTAGTAATTGTCGCGATTCGCACCTGGTGATCCTTTTACAACTTGAAGAGGATGGCGTTCTTCAGATTATAGAAAACGGCTGATTTAAGGCGAAAAAAAGGCGGCACAGTGCCGCCTGGTGGGGTCTATATCGTCACATCCTTACAAATCTGGAGGGTTTTTTCCCTCTTCAATGAAATCGGCATCCAGCTCTTCAGCATTTCCTTCGTGGTCGCGGCCGGAGAAGAGGTTCCAGCAGGCGATAAACAGCGCGGCAATCAGCGGCCCAATGACAAAGCCATTAATGCCGTACAGCTCCATGCCGCCGAGGGTGGAGATCAGTATCAGATAGTCCGGCATTTTGGTGTCTTTACCCACCAGCAGCGGTCGCAGGATGTTGTCCACCAGTCCGACGACAATCACAAAGAAGCCGACAATGAACAGCCCCTGCCAGATCTGGTGCGTGGCGAAGAGGAAGATGGCGGCAGGGACCCAGACAATCGCCGAACCGATGGCGGGTACCAGCGAGAGGAAAGCCATCAGCGCGCCCCAGAGGACGCTCCCGTCGAGGCCCACAATGGCAAACGCAATCCCGCCGAGTATGCCCTGGACCACCGCCACCGCCGCCGTGCCTTTTACCGTGGCACGCGATACGCCGACAAATTTAGCGAACAGGTGTTGTTTGGCGAAATCAGACAGGGGCAGGGAGTCGAGGATCTGGCGCACCAGATACGGTCCGTCTTTCAGCAGGAAGAACAGCAGATAAAGCATGATGCCGAAGCTAATCGCAAAGCCAAACGTACCTTTGCCGATCAGAAACGCGCTACCCGCCAGATACTGCCCGCCCTGCAGCGCAACATCGGAGAGTTTTTTCTGGATCTGCGCCGCGTTGTTCAGGTTGTGATCCGCGAGGAAGCCGCTGGCCCAGTCCGGAAGGTGGTTAAAGATGCTCGCCACCACTTCCGGGAACTGCGTGTTGTTCTCCTGAAGCTTCGTGTACACCATGTTCAGCTCAATGGCGAGTGAGGAGAGGATCACCATCAGCGGAATAAAGACGATCAGGCAGATAATGCCGATGGTCAGCAGCGAGGCCAGCCCGTTGCGATCCCCCAGCGCGGTGCGCAGCTTGTTTTTTACCGGGTTAAAAATCACGGTCAGAATAGCGGCCCACAGTATTGCGGAGAAGTAGGGCGACAGCACGTCGAAGAAGGCCCAGGTCACAAGGGCGAGGATGAAAATAAAGAAACCTTTGGTCAGTCCGTTAAAGCGCATCAGTCATTCCTGGTTACTAAGAAACTGTTCGACTATAGAACTGATTGTGAGAATTACCAACCTTTGCGCCTTACCTGTCCTGTGGACAGTGTTGCGGTATGAATCCACTCTTCGCGGATCCCACTTTCGACTGACCGAAGATCGTCTCTTCCCGCACCATGATGTACATATCAGCTTGCGGAGGTGCTTATGGCCTGGCGTCCTTTTCTCTATGTCATCCTGACATCCCACCCCAGACTCAGTGCGCGGCGCGCTCGTTTGCGTCTGGTCATCTAGCTTTTTATTAACAATCGCGGTATAACACCTTCTTTGGATGTTTAGATGTCCATACGTATAGAAGGTAATATGCAAACACAACAAGAAAATGGGCAGCTGAAGCGCACCATGAAAACACGCCACCTGATTATGCTCTCGCTGGGCGGCGTGATTGGGACAGGGTTATTTTTTAATACGGGCTATATCATTTCCACGACCGGGGCGGCGGGCACGCTGCTGGCATACCTGATTGGCGCGCTGGTGGTCTGGCTGGTGATGCAGTGTCTTGGTGAGCTTTCCGTGGCGATGCCGGAAACCGGCGCGTTCCACGTCTATGCCGCCCGTTATCTTGGTCCGGCGACGGGCTACACCGTGGCGTGGCTCTACTGGCTCACCTGGACGGTGGCGCTCGGGTCGAGCTTTACCGCCGCCGGGTTCTGCATGCAGTACTGGTTCCCGCAGGTGCCCGTCTGGACGTGGTGCGTGGTCTTCTGCGTGGTGATTTTTGGCCTTAACGTCATCTCCACGCGCTTCTTTGCTGAAGGCGAATTCTGGTTCTCGCTGGTGAAAGTTATCACCATCATCGCCTTTATTATCCTCGGCGGGGCGGCGGTCTTTGGCTTTATCCCGATGCAGGACGGTTCACCTGCGCCGGGGTTAAGCAACATTACCGCTGAGGGCTGGTTCCCGCACGGCGGCCTGCCGATCCTGATGACCATGGTGGCGGTGAACTTTGCCTTCTCCGGCACCGAACTTATTGGTATCGCGGCGGGCGAAACCCAAAATCCGCACAAGGTCATTCCGGTCGCAATCCGCACCACCATCGCGCGGCTGATTATCTTCTTTATCGGCACCGTGTTTGTACTGGCGGCGCTGATCCCGATGCAGCAGGCGGGCGTGGAAAAGAGCCCGTTCGTGCTGGTGTTTGAGAAGGTCGGTATTCCTTACGCGGCAGATATCTTTAACTTCGTGATCCTGACGGCGATCCTCTCGGCGGCCAACTCCGGGTTGTATGCCTCCGGGCGCATGCTGTGGTCGCTCTCTAACGAAAAAACGTTGCCGCGCTGCTTTGCCCGGGTGAACAAAAATGGCGTGCCGTTGACGGCGCTTTCGGTTTCCATGCTCGGTGGCGTGCTGGCGCTGTTCTCAAGCGTTATCGCCCCGGACACGGTGTTTGTCGCGCTCTCGGCCATTTCCGGCTTTGCGGTGGTGGCGGTCTGGATCAGCATCTGCGCGTCGCACTTCGTTTTCCGTCGCCGACATCTGCAGTCCGGCCAGCCGCTCTCTGCGTTGCAGTATCGTGCGCCGTGGTATCCGCTGGTGCCGGTACTCGGTTTTATTCTCTGCGTGGTTGCCTGTGTCGGCCTGTGGTTTGACCCGAGCCAGCGTATTGCCCTTTATTGCGGGCTTCCGTTTGTCGCCCTGTGTTATGGTGCGTACTACCTGACCCGAAATATGACATCGCAGGAGCCTGAACATGTCGCAGAATAATCCGCTTACCGCCCTTCTCGAAAAACAGCCGTTTGTGGTGCTGGATGGGGCGATGGCAACGGAGCTGGAAGCGCGCGGGTGTAACCTTGCAGACAGCCTCTGGTCTGCCAAAGTGCTGGTAGAAAACCCGGAACTTATCCGCGAAGTGCATCTTGATTATTACCGCGCAGGGGCGCAGGTGGCGATCACTGCCAGCTACCAGGCCACGCCCGCGGGCTTCGCGGCACGCGGGCTGGACGAGGCACAGTCCCGGGCGTTGATTGGCAAAAGCGTGGAACTGGCGCGTAAGGCGCGCGAAGCGTATCTGGCTGAAAACCCGCACGCAGGTACGCTGCTGGTGGCAGGCTCCGTGGGGCCGTACGGCGCGTATCTGGCAGATGGTTCGGAATATCGCGGCGACTACGTGCGCAGCGCCGAGGCGTTTACCGCCTTCCACCGCCCGCGCGTGGAAGCGCTGCTGGATGCGGGGGCAGACCTGCTGGCCTGCGAAACGCTGCCTTCGTTTGGGGAAATTAAGGCGCTGGCGGCGCTTCTGGCGGAGTATCCTCGCGCCCGGGCGTGGTTCTCGTTTACCCTGCGTGATAGCGAGCACCTGAGCGACGGCACGCCGCTGCGTGAGGTGGTCGACGTGCTGGCAAACTCCCCGCACATTGTCGCGCTGGGTATCAACTGCATCGCCCTGGAAAACACCACCGCGGCGTTGAAACATCTGCAAAGCCTGACGGCGCTGCCGCTGGTGGTCTACCCGAACTCGGGCGAGCACTATGATGCGGTGACCAAAACCTGGCACCACCACGGCGAAGCGTGCGAGACGCTGGCGGGCTATTTGCCACAGTGGCTGGCGGCTGGAGCGAAATTAATCGGTGGATGCTGTCGCACCACACCGAAGGATATTGCTGAGCTAAACGCAAAGCGCTGACTTCTCTGCCGGGTGGCGGCTACGCCTTACCCGGCCTACGGATAGCACAATTTGTAGGCCGGGTAAGCGTAGCGCCACCCGGCACAAACCAACCGCACAAAACCAACTATCCTTTCCCACTTTTTATCTAAAAACGAATCGTTATGAGCGATGCGTTTTAATTCCTTTATCAAAATTCCCGCGCCGGAAATACTGCCCTCATAACAACAAGGGGAGCAGATATTATGGCAATTTCATCGCGAATCACACTTCTCGGCGCGCTGGCGCTGTGGGCCTTTCAGGCGCAGGCGGTAGACGTCACCGTCGCGTATCAAACCTCTGCGGAACCGGCAAAAGTTGCGCAGGCGGATAACACCTTTGCCAAAGCGAGCGGCGCGAACGTCGACTGGCGCAAGTTCGACAGCGGGGCGTCCGTCGTGCGTGCGTTAGCCTCCGGCGACGTGCAGATCGGCAATATCGGATCCAGCCCGCTGGCGGTCGCGGCCAGCCAGCAGGTGCCGATTGAGGTGTTCCTGCTCGCCTCGCAGCTCGGTAACTCTGAAGCGCTGGTGGTGAAGAAAAACATCACCAAACCGGAAGACCTTATCGGCAAGCGCATCGCCGTGCCGTTTATCTCTACCACCCACTACAGCCTGCTGGCGGCGCTCAAACACTGGGGCATCAAGCCGGGGCAGGTTCAGATTCTTAATCTCCAGCCACCCGCGATAATCGCGGCCTGGCAGCGTGGGGATATTGACGGAGCCTATGTCTGGGCCCCAGCCGTGAACGAGCTGGAAAAAGATGGCACCGTGCTGACCGACTCCGAAAAGGTGGGCCAGTGGGGCGCGCCGACGCTCGACGTGTGGGTCGTGCGCAAAGACTTTGCTGAGAAACACCCCGAGGTGGTGAAAGCCTTTGCCAAAAGCGCCCTCGACGCCCAGCAGCCTTATATCAGTAATCCCGATGAATGGCTGAAGCAGCCCGCCAATCTGGAAAAACTCGCCCGACTGAGCGGCGTGCCGGAAGCGGACGTGCCGGGGCTGGTGAAAGGCAATACCTACCTGACCCCTGCGCAGCAGGTGCAGCAGCTGACCGGGCCGGTGAACAAAGCGATTGTCGATACCGCCACCTTCCTGAAAGCGCAGGGCAAAGTGCCCGCGGTAGCGGCGGATTACAGCCAGTACGTCACCGACCGCTTTGTGAAATAAGGAGTCCGCCATGCTGAGCATAACGAACCTGTATGCCGATTACGGCGGCAAACCCGCGCTGGAGGAGATCAACCTGACGCTGGCCAGCGGTGAACTGCTGGTGGTGCTGGGCCCCTCCGGGTGTGGGAAAACCACGCTACTGAATCTGATTGCCGGTTTTGTCCCTTATCAGCGTGGCACCATCCAACTGGAAGGCAAAAAGGTGGAAGGCCCCGGCGCCGAGCGCGGCGTGGTTTTCCAGAATGAAGGTTTGCTCCCCTGGCGCAACGTGCAGGAAAACGTGGCGTTTGGGCTACAGCTTGCGGGGGTGAACCGCGAACAGCGGCTGGAAACGGCACGGCAGATGCTGAAAAAAGTGGGTCTCGAAGGGGCGGAAAAACGCTTTATCTGGCAGCTTTCCGGCGGTCAGCGCCAGCGTGTCGGCATTGCCCGTGCGCTGGCGGCAAACCCGCAGCTGTTGCTGCTGGACGAGCCGTTCGGCGCGCTGGACGCTTTTACTCGCGAGCAGATGCAAACCCTGCTGTTGCGTCTCTGGCATGAGACGGGCAAGCAGGTCCTGTTGATCACCCACGACATCGAAGAAGCGGTGTTTATGGCGACCGAGCTGGTGCTGTTATCGCCGGGGCCGGGGCGCGTGGTGGAACGCTTGCCGCTCGAGTTCGCGCGCCGTTATGTCGCCGGAGAACCCGTGCGCAGCATCAAATCCGATCCGCAGTTTATCGACCAGCGTGAGTACATCCTAAGCCGCGTGTTTGACCAACGGGAGGCTTTCTCATGAGCATCGTCTTCAGTGAAAAAACGCGCCGCACGCGTCAGGCGCTGCGCTGGCCGTTCTCCCGCCAGCTCACGTTGAGCGTCGGGACGCTGCTGGTGTTACTGGCGGTGTGGTGGCTGGTGGCGGCACTGCAGTGGATCAGCCCGCTGTTTCTGCCGCCGCCGGGACAGGTGCTGGCCAAACTTATTGCCATCGCCGGGCCGCAGGGGTTTATGGATGCCACGCTCTGGCAGCATCTGGGCGCAAGCCTGACGCGCATTCTGGTGGCGCTGCTGGCTGCGGTGATGATCGGCATTCCGGTTGGCATCGCGATGGGCTTAAGCCCGACGGTGCGCGGCATCCTCGATCCGCTGATTGAGCTTTACCGCCCGGTGCCGCCGCTGGCCTATCTGCCGCTGATGGTAATTTGGTTTGGCATCGGTGAAACGTCAAAAATCCTGCTGATCTATCTGGCGATTTTCGCCCCGGTTGCGATGTCGGCGCTGGCGGGCGTCAAAAGTGCCCAGCAGGTGCGGATCCGCGCGGCGCAGTCGCTGGGCGCCAGCCGGACACAGGTGCTGCTGTTCGTGATTTTACCGGGCGCGCTGCCGGAGATCTTAACCGGGCTGCGCATCGGCCTCGGGGTGGGGTGGTCCACGCTGGTGGCGGCAGAGCTGATCGCCGCCACGCGAGGATTAGGGTTTATGGTGCAGTCGGCGGGAGAGTTCCTGGCGACTGACGTGGTGCTGGCTGGGATCGCGGTCATTGCCGCGATCGCCTTCGGATTAGAGCTGGGGCTGCGCGCTCTACAGCGTCGTCTGACGCCCTGGCATGGAGAAATACAATGAGTGAACGTCTGACCATTACCCCGCTGGGGCCGTATATTGGCGCGCAGGTGTCGGGCCTGGATGTAACCCGTCCGCTGAGCGATAACCAGTTCGAGCAGCTGTATCACGCGGTGCTGCGCCATCAGGTGGTGTTCCTGCGCGAGCAGGCGATCACCCCGCAGCAGCAGCGCGCGCTGGCGCTACGCTTTGGCGATCTGCATATCCATCCGGTCTATCCGCATGCGGAAGGGGTGGAGGAGATTATCGTCCTGGATACCCATAACGATAATCCGCCGGATAATGACAACTGGCACACCGATGTGACCTTTATCGAGACGCCGCCCGCAGGGGCGATCCTCGCGGCAAAATTGCTGCCGGAGACCGGAGGCGATACGCTGTGGGCGAGCGGCATTGCGGCTTTCGAGGCGCTGTCCGCACCGTTCCGGACGCTGCTGAGTGGTCTGCGGGCGGAGCACGATTTCAAAAAATCGTTCCAGGAATACAAGTACCGTAAAAGCGAAGAGGAGCATCAGCGCTGGCTGGATGCGGTTGCAAAACATCCTCCGCTGCTGCACCCGGTGGTGCGTACCCATCCGGTCACGGGCAAGCAGGCGTTATTCGTGAACGAAGGGTTTACCACGCGCATTGTGGACGTGACGGAAAAAGAGAGCGAGGCGCTGCTACGCTTCCTGTTTGCGCATATCACCAAACCGGAGTTTCAGGTGCGCTGGCGCTGGCAGGAGAACGATCTCGCGATCTGGGATAACCGCGTGACGCAGCACTATGCCAATGCGGATTATCTGCCGCAGCGTCGGATTATGCAGCGGGCGACGATTTTGGGGGATAAGCCGTTTTATCGCCCTTGATCCTGTAGTACCTGTAGGTCGGGTAAGGCGTAGCCGCCACCCGGCAATTTTGCACCGTTTTTGCCGGGTGGCGCTGCGCTTACCCGGCCTACAAAGAGTGTACCCCTATATACCGCTGATAGCGGTTCGTCTTCAGGTAGCACAAATCCACCAGCACCAGCCCGTCGACGCAGTTGTTGAACGCCGGGTCGCTGCCAAAATCAATAAACTGCACGCCGCCCGGTTCGCACAGCTCGGAATACTGCTTGTAGAGTGGCGGAATGCCGCAGCCCAGATTGCCGAGCAGGGATTTCAGCTTCGTCAGATCGTCCACGTAATCCACGCCGCCAAACTGTGCCAGCACGTCCGGTAACGATGCAGGATAAGGCTGGCGCGACGCGGCCAGCGGATGGCTTGCCGGGAACCACAGACGGTAAAATGCCACCAGCAGATCCCGCGCCGCTGGCGGTAAGCCTCCGGAGATCGAGACCGGGCCAAACAGATAACGGTAGTGCGGATAACGTGCCAGATAAGCCCCAATCCCGGACCAGAGATAATCCAGGCCGCGGCGTCCCCAGTAGCGCGGCTGAATAAAGCTGCGACCCAGTTCAATGCCGTGCTCCAGCACGTCCTGCATTTTATCGTCGTAGTGGAACAGGCTGTAGCTGTACAACCCTTCCGGACCCCGATGCGCAATCTGCTTTGCGGTGGGCATAAAGCGATACGCCCCCACGATCTCCAGATCCTCATCATCCCACAGGATCAGGTGCAGATAATCGTCATCGTAACGGTCGGTGTCCCGGCGCTTGCCGCTCCCTTCCTCCACCGCACGAAACGCAATTTCGCGCAGGCGGCCCAGCTCGCGCAGCAGCGGAGCCTCTTCCTGGCCGTTGCGCTGCCACAGATAGATGAGCTTACCGTCGCCGGTTTTGCCCAGACACTCGGCCTGCGTCAGCGCGCGTTTCAGAGTCGCCCGGTCCTCCGGACGAGCAATGGCGCACTGGGTTTTAAAGACGCCAGGCATTCCCTTGCCAAGACGCATCACGTGCTGACGGCACTGCTCGGCCATCTCACGCGACGAAAGGGTGGCGCTGTGCCAGTGATGCCAGGCGATCTGCTGGCCGATTTTAATCGGCAGCTGGCTATGGCGGCGGCGGAACATCTGCTGCATTAACAGCAGCATCGACAATGTCGGCGACACCAGCGTGCTGGCATAAAAGAGGAGACTATTGTGCGCCTGAATATGCACCGGCAGCAGCGGCGCGCGCAGCTTGCTGGCGAGCTTGATAAAGCCCGGGTGCCATTTTTTATCGTGAATGCCTTTGCGCGTTGGACGTGAAACTTCTCCCGCCGGGAAGAAGATCAGTACGCCCGCATTTTGCAGATGTTGTTCCATCTGCACCAGGGAGGATTTCGCCGTCCTGCCCCCCATATTGTCCACCGGGATAAAGAGTGAACTGAGAGGCTCAAGGTGGGTCAGCATCCGGTTGGTCACGACTTTTACGTCACGGCGTACGCGGGAGACGGCGTACAACAGCGCCAGCCCGTCCAGCGTACCCGTCGGGTGGTTGGCAATAATGACCAGCGGGCCATGTTCGGGGATTTGTTCGAGATCGCGGGCGGAAACGGTGCAGAGAATATCAAGGTGCTCCAGAACTTGCTCCACCATGTCCAGTCCTTTGAGGTGGCGGTGCGCGGCGGCAAACTGCTGGAATTCATCTTCGTAAAACAGTCTTTTTAACAGACTTTTTTGCCAGGGTGCAGGCCTCGCCTGAGGCCAAAGATCGTCGAGAACGCTATCGAGGCTAAACATGGTTACTCCTCCTGCCGTCTTGCGAAGACAGTAGAAGGAGCAGATGTCGGTTGTATTGCAGTTTGGTGAAGATTAGCGGAGGATTTTTTTCTCAGCCAGATCCAGCGCGAAGTAGCTGAAGATCAGGTCCGCGCCCGCACGTTTGATCGCACCCAGGCTTTCGAGGATCACTTTCTCTTCGTCAATCGCTCCCGCCTGCGCGGCGAATTTGATCATCGCGTACTCGCCGCTCACCTGGTAAGCGCCCAGCGGCAGTTCAGTGCGTTCGCGGATGTCGCGCAGAATATCAAGATACGCGCCAGCCGGTTTGACCATCAGGCAGTCTGCGCCCTGAGCTTCATCCAGCAGGGATTCGCGAATCGCTTCCCGGCGGTTCAGCGGGTTCATCTGATAGGTTTTACGGTCGCCCTTCAGCGCCGTGCCAGCCGCTTCACGGAACGGGCCGTAGAAGGAGGAGGCAAATTTGGTGGAGTAGGACATGATGGCGGTGTCGGTGAAGCCTGCCGCATCCAGCGCCTGACGAATCGCCTGAACCTGTCCATCCATCGCGGCAGAAGGGGCGATGAAATCTGCACCCGCAGCGGCCGCGACCACGGCCTGCTTGCCGAGATTCAGCAGGGTGGCATCGTTATCCACGCCATGATCGCACAGCACGCCGCAGTGGCCGTGAGAGGTGTATTCGCAGAAGCAGGTGTCTGACATGACGACCATTTCCGGCACGGTCTCTTTGCAGATGCGGGACATACGGGCGACAAGACCATCTTCTTTCCACGCATCGCTGCCGGTGGCGTCGGTATGATGGGAGATGCCAAAGGTCATCACCGAGCGGATCCCCGCGTTGGCGATGCGTTCGATCTCGCGCGCCAGATATTTTTCCGGAATGCGCATTACGCCCGGCATGGCTTCGATGGCTTTGTAGTCATCGATCTCTTCTTCAACAAAAATCGGCAACACCAGATCGTTTAAGGTCAGGGTTGTCTCTTCAAACATAGCGCGCAGTGCAGGTGACTTGCGCAGACGGCGGGGACGTGCAATTAAATCGGTCATGGGATGCCTGATGTTTGTGGAACAAAGAGGCCTAGTGTACCTCAAAGTGAAGGCCGTTGTTTTACGAAAGTAGGCTTTTTTCTTTTCTCAAATTGACGGCTGAAGAACCTTTTTTCACTCTACACTCGCGCGGTCTGTTTTTTCAGGAAAAGGGGAATGATTAGTATGATTTCTATATCAGATAGAATATATAAAAAATAATGATCTATTTATTTTAATAATATTAATGTGAGTTATGAAATTAATTTTCAACTTTCTGTTTTTATAATGTTTATAATGATTGCCTGCTGTGTGGTTGACCTTTTTTCTGTTTTTTTGTCTGTATGCGGACTTAATGGAATCATTCATTGAACCTTTTCTAAATGCAACTGCATAATTCTCTCCGCAATTGAATATTGCACAATGATTTGACGGACAAACTTGCTTACGTCCCTGAGGAGGGATGACCCAATGCAAACATGGAAAAAGAAACTGGTTGTATCTCAACTTGCATTAGCCTGTACCCTGGCTATCGCTTCTCAGGCCAATGCGAAAGATATTTCCGGTACGACGTATAATACATTTGGATATGATAACGCCGCCTCAACCCCGTGGTATTATGGTTATGCTGACTGGGATTACACTGATGCCAGCCATGACGGTGATATTTATCCGGTGATCAATAAATCAACGGTGAATGGCGTTATTTCGACGTATTATCTGGATGACGGCATCAATGGTCATTCAAATGCGCTCAGCATTTCTAACAGCACCATCAACGGTATGATTACCTCTGAGTGTATGACCGCAAACTGTGCCGACGGCGTAGACGCCGACGGTACCGTACATGCTCAGTTCGATCGTTTTAGCCTGACCGTCGATAACAGCACGATCAACGACGCTTACGAGCATTACGCTTATGACGTCGTGAATGGCGAAACGACGGAAACCCATTATCAGGATACCTACGCTCTCGGTAACGCGATTACGCTGGACGTGGAGTCTGATATTGTTATCCAGAATAATTCCCACGTTGCGGGCATTACGCTAACGCAGGGCTATCAGGAGCTCGATAATACTCCGTATGACGGCGTTGAAGGCGTGGCGAACAGCGCAAACGTGTTCACCGATACGCTGGTGGTTAAAGACTCCGTGCTGACGTCAGGCGCCTACAGCGATCTGGGTACCAGCGGATTCTACGGTCAAACGGCTAAGCCGAGCGACTACGGTGAAACCCACGCCACGGGTGCGGATGACGCGGCGCTGATCGTTGCGGCCAGCGCATCTGACAACGCCATGCAGACCACCGCCACGTTCGACCATTCTACCGTCACCGGCGACATCCTGTTCGCCAGCACCTTCGATAACAACTTCTACGAAAATGGCGATCCGGCAACCGATACCACCGATGATGGCGTCTATAACCCAACCACTAACGGCTGGGATGGCACCGACAGGCTGGACGTGACGCTGACCAACGGCAGCAAGTGGGTCGGTGCGGCGCAGTCCAGCGTTGAAGCCATTGGCACTTCGCAGATGTACGGCCAGGGTTACAGCAACGTTGACTGGCATGCGCTGGCGCCTAACAGCATCTGGCCTGATTCCACCTTTGACAGCAACGGCCACGTAGCGGGCGAAGCGGTCTACCAGAGCGGCCTGTTCAACGTAACGCTGGACAACGGTTCCGAGTGGGATACCCGTAAGGTCTCTAACATCGACGCGCTGGCGGTGAATAACCGCTCTCAGGTCAACGTTGAAAACGCTGGCCTGCTGGCGGACTCTATTACCCTGACCAATGCTTCATCGCTGAATATTGGCGACAGCGGCGGCGTAGCGACAGACAGCCTCTATCTGGACAGCGATAGCCGTGCAGCTCTGACCGAAGAGACGGCCGCGCTGTATGCGAATACGATCACCGTCGATAACGGTGCCGAGCTGGCGCTGGGTCTGGGTCAGGTCGACACGCACAATATGGTGCTGACCGACGGCGGCGTACTGAACGTAGCCAGCCGTGATTACGTGCTGAACAGCGATCTGAATAACGCGCGTTATATCACTAACGATCGTTACAGCGCGGACTACGACTATGGTGTCGTCGCATTGAACTCAGACGGCCATCTGGCGGTGAACGGTGACGTTGCCGGTAACTATAAAGTGCGCATTGATGATGCGACCGGCGCAGGCTCCGTCGCTGATTACAAAAACAAAGAGATCGTCCGTGTTTATGATAACAATCCGGATACCGCAGCCCACTTTACTGCCGCAAACAAAGCGGATTTAGGGGCTTACACCTATCAGGCACAGCAGCAGGGTGATACCGTTGTCCTTGAGCAGAAATCGCTGACCGACTATGCCAACATGGCGCTGAGCATTCCTTCTGCCAATACCAATATCTGGAATCTGCAGCAGGATACCGTCGGTTCGCGTCTGACCAACAGCCGTCATGGCCTGGCGGACAATGGCGGAGCCTGGGTGAGCTACTTCGGTGGCAACTACGACGGTGACAATGGCGTTATCAGCTACGATCAGGACGTGAGCGGCATTATGGTCGGTCTGGACACCCAGATTGACGGTAACAATGCGAAGTGGATCGTCGGCGGTGCAGCAGGCTTCGCGAAGGGGGATATCAGCGATCGTACCGGTCAGGTCGATCAGGACAGCCAGACGGCAATGATCTATGCCTCTGCGAAGTTTGCGAACGATATGTTCCTCGACAGCTCCCTGAGCTACACCCGCTTTAACAACGACCTTTCAGCTACCATGAGCAACGGTCAATACGTTGACGGTGACACGACCACCGATGCGGTTGGCTTTGGCATGAAGCTGGGCTATGACTGGAAACCAAACCTGTCTGGCTACGTAACCCCTTACGCGGCGGTATCCGGTCTGTTCCAGTCCGGGGATGATTATCGCCTGAGTAATGACATGCGCGTTGATGGGCAATCTTACGATAGCCTGCGCTATGAACTCGGCCTGGATGCGGGTTATACCTTCAACTACGGTGGCGAGCAGGCGCTGACGCCTTACTTCAAGCTGGCCTATGTCTATGATGATGCTGATAACACTGCGGATATCAACGACGACAGCATCGACAACGGCGTTAAAGGCTCTGCGGTGCGTGTAGGGCTGGGTACGCAGTTCAGCTTCACGAAGAACTTCAGCGCGTACACGGATGCCACGTATCTTGGCGGCGGTGACGTTGACCAGAACTGGGGCGCCAATTTGGGTGTGAAATATACCTGGTAATACCTGAAAGCGGGGGAGAATATCCCCCGCTTTTTTACGATAAAAACAAAAAACAATATTGAACCGACCAATACGGATGTCTTGAGGTCTGCATGAACGTTAATGCGAAACCGCTTTCTGAATTAAGCCGGCTCGAACAGTGTCTGATAGCAGCCAGTAGTACGTTTCAATGTGCTCCACAACAAATCATTACTTCTCACGAGTGCAATGAGTCACGCACGGTCGTATTACAGACCGGTATAATCGAAATCTATCGTTATCCAGATGAATTGCTGTTGGGGATTGCGAAAGCGCCATTTATTTTTGGGCTATCCACCGTGATGATTAAACACTGTCACGAATACAAAGTTATCGCCAAAACACCCTGTACGGGTTTTTATTTATCCACGGAAACCACCCGTCAGCTCATACAACAGAATGCGCTCTGGAAAGAGGCCTTCACCTGGTTATCATGGATAAATTACATTCTTGCGAAACGCGACATGCAGCTGGTGGGAAATAATTCTTATCACCAGATCCGTGCCATGTTGCTGAATATGGCGGAGTGGGATGAAACGTTGCGCTCGAAAATTGGTGTGATGAATCATATTCAACAAAGCACCCGTATTTCGCGCTCGGTTGTTGCTGAGGTTCTCGCTGCGCTGCGGCAGGGAAACTACATTAATATGAGCCGGGGCAAGCTGGTCAGTATCAACCGCTTGCCCACGGAATATTAAGATCAGTTAGACGCGGTCAGCACCTGGGCTTTATTGGCGCTCAGTTCAGCCACCAGGTTATTAATGCCATCACTCATATTAACGAAACGCGTATGCGGGGAGCGGGTGACCACCACAAATGCGCCCACGTTGGACTGCGGGATCATCGCCATATAGGTAATGAACCCGCCACCGCCGCCGGTTTTCTGAATAATACCCGGACGGCCATTTTTGGGTGCCATATAGACCCAGCCCAGGCCGAGCGCATCGGCTTTACCCGGTACGTCCATTCCGACCACACGGTGCAGCTGAGTTCGCTGATAAATCAGGGTCTGCATACGGTCGGCCTGGCTGCTGCGCGAGTAGAAATCCGATGAGAGGAACTGCTGCATCCAGCGCATCATGTCGCCTGGGGTGGAATAGACCCCGCCGCTCCCCACTGCCGCCAGCGTGTTGTTACACGGGCTTGCACCTTTCTCCGCCACCATCAGGCGACGGCACTGGTCCGGAGAAGGGGTAAAGGTGGTGTCTTTCATCCCCAGCGGACGGGTTATCTGCTCTTCAAACAGCTGCGTGTAGGGTTTGCCCGCGGCCGCTGAGAGGGCATCCGCCAGCAGGTCGAACGCCAGATTGGAGTAAGAGGCCTGCGAACCCGGGGCCGCCTTCAGCGTGGCGGTGCTCAGGTAGTTCCAGCGCTGCTCACGGGTGGGCCAGACAAACACGTCGCGGTGCGCCGCCCCGCCAGGCTGCTCACGCGGTAGCGCGCTGGTGTGCGTCGCGAGGTTCACAAGGCGAATGGGCGTTCCCTGATACGTCGGCACTCGTGCACCCGGTGGGGCGTATTTGCTGAGCGGATCGTCGAGCTTCACCACGCCCTGGTCGAGCAGTTTCACCAGCATTTCGCTGGTCATTAGCTTGGTTAAGGACGCGATGCGAACGACGGAATCCAGCTGCGGGTGAACGTTATTGCCTGGGCGCGTTTCACCGAAGCTGCGGAATACGCGCTGGTTGCCATCAATAACCACCATTGCCATCCCGGTTGCGCCGCTGCCGTAATAGATCAGGTTCGCGTAGCGATCGGCAATGTCTGAAGCCAAAACGGGCGCCGTCAGCGGTTGGGCCGCCTGGGCGGTGGAGAAGCTCACCGCACACAGCGCGGCAAAAGAGAGCAGACAACGTTTCAACGAAAAGCATCCATGAAGTGAATGAAGAAAGTAATGGGTATTTATACTACTAATCTCTACCGTGCAATGCCCGGAATAGCATAACGATAGCCAGAAAAACGTAACCATGGGTAAATATGAATAATTTACTTGCGAGCGCTCTCCCATTTTCTGGCATCGGGCTTATGATAGGCACCAGTATTACTCAATCTTACGGAGAACGGTATGTCTGAAAAGCGTGTGGTCATGGTGGTTGATATGCAAAACGGGGTATTTGAAACCCCTCGTCATCAGCGCGAAAAGTGTGTCTCTCTGATCAACCAGCTTACGCAGGCGGCCGACACCGTCATTTTTATTCAGCATACCGAGGCCGGGGGGCTGGAAGAAGGAAGTGAAGGGTTTGCGCTGCTGCCTGAACTCCATCAACCGGCTGATGCGCTTTACGTTACCAAGACCGCCTGTGATTCTTTTTACAACACATCGCTTGAAGCGCTGTTACGTGAACACGGAATTCGTGAGTTTGTCATCTGCGGCTGCGCCACGGATTACTGCGTGGACGCGACAATTAAAAACGGCGTCAGTCGGGGCTACCACATTACCGTGGCTGAGGATGCCCATACCACCGCGAATCGCCCGGCGGCTGAAGCACAGATTCTGATTAACCACCATAATGACGTCTGGCGTAACTTCATTGCACCGATGAACCCTCCCGCGGTGAAACGCACCGAAACAATTCTCGAAAACTGGAAAGCGAACTAATAATCAACCCTCGGGTCTGACCTTTTTGCCCGAGCCGGTCTTCCGGCCCGGGCAGGGTATCCGTTTGGTCATGTGTTGAGCACAGCAACAACCATAACAACAAGAAGGAAGCATCATGTTTAAGTCTTTTTTCCCAAAGCCGGGGCCATTTTTCCTGTCGGCATTTATTTGGGCACTGATCGCGGTCGTTTTCTGGCAGGCGGGCGGCGGTGCATGGCTGGCACGCATAGTTGGGGCGACAGGCGACGTGCCGATTAGCGCAGCGCGCTTCTGGTCACTGAGCTATCTGCTGTTTTACGCCTACTACATGCTGTGCGTAGGGCTGTTTGCGCTGTTCTGGTTTGTCTATTCTCCGCACCGCTGGCAGTACTGGTCGATTCTCGGTACCTCGCTGATCATCTTTGTGACGTGGTTCCTGGTGGAAGTGGGGGTGGCGGTAAACGCCTGGTATGCACCGTTCTACGATCTGATTCAGACCGCGCTGAGTTCGCCGCACAAGGTCACTATTAACCAGTTCTACCATGAAGTCGGCGTCTTCCTCGGTATCGCGCTTATTGCGGTGATCATTGGTGTTATGAACAATTTCTTCGTCAGCCACTATGTTTTCCGCTGGCGTACCGCGATGAACGAACATTACATGGCGCACTGGCAGCATCTGCGTCATATCGAAGGTGCCGCGCAGCGTGTGCAGGAAGACACCATGCGTTTTGCCTCCACCCTTGAAGATATGGGCGTCAGTTTCATCAACGCCATCATGACGCTGATTGCTTTCCTGCCGGTACTGGTGACGCTCTCTGCGCATGTGCCGGAGCTGCCGATTGTCGGCCATCTGCCGTATGGTCTGGTGATTGCTGCGATTGTCTGGTCGCTGATGGGCACGGGCCTGCTGGCGGTGGTGGGGATCAAGCTGCCGGGTCTGGAGTTTAAAAATCAGCGCGTCGAAGCAGCGTATCGTAAAGAGCTGGTTTACGGGGAAGATGACGCCAGCCGCGCGTCGCCGCCGACCGTCCGTGAGCTGTTTGGTGCCGTGCGTCGTAACTACTTCCGCCTTTACTTCCACTATATGTATTTCAACATTGCGCGCATTTTGTATCTGCAGGTGGATAACGTTTTCGGCTTGTTCCTGCTGTTTCCGTCGATCGTTGCGGGTACGATTACGCTCGGTCTGATGACGCAGATCACCAATGTTTTCGGTCAGGTGCGCGGGTCGTTCCAGTATCTGATCAGCTCCTGGACCACGCTGGTGGAGTTGATGTCCATCTACAAACGTCTGCGCAGCTTTGAGCGTGAGCTGGACGATCGTGACCTGCAGGAAGTGACCAATACCTTTAGCTAATACAGGGAGTTGCTATGTCTTTTGCCGTACCGCGCGCGTTATCGCTGTCCTTACTGGCCGCTCTGGTGCTGGCGGGCTGTGCCGAAAAAGGGGCAGCCCCGCTCAAAAAGGGTGAAAAGCCCGTGGATGTGGCAAGCGTTGTGCGGCAAAAAATGCCCGCCAGCGTGAAGGATCGCAATGCGTGGGCAGATGCGCTGGCTAAAACCTTTGAAAGCCAGAAGATTGCCCCGACCGAGGAAAATATCTGCTCGGTGCTGGCGGTGGCGCAGCAGGAGTCCATGTACCAGTCAGACCCGGTGGTGCCGGGTCTGAATAAAATTGCCTGGAAAGAGATCGACCGCCGCGCGGAATCGATGCATATCCCGGTGTTCCTCGTGCATACCGCACTGAAAATCACCTCGCCGAACGGTAAAAGCTACAGCGACCGGCTGGACACGGTGAAAACCGAAAAACAGCTCAGCGCCATTTTTGATGATTTCATCAACATGGTGCCAATGGGGCAGAAACTGTTTGGCTCGCTCAACCCGGTTCACACCGGCGGACCAATGCAGGTGAGCATCGCGTTTGCCGAGAAGCATACCGACGGCTATCCATGGAAAATTGACGGTACGGTGCGCCAGGAGGTCTTCTCACTGCGCGGCGGACTGTGGTTCGGCACGTATCATCTGCTGAACTATCCGGCGAATTACAACGCGCCGCTGTACCGCTTCGCAGACTTTAATGCGGGCTGGTATGCCAGCCGTAACGCGGCGTTTCAAAGTGCGCTTAGCCGCGCAAGCGGCGTCAAGCTGGCGCTGGACGGCGATCTCATCGCCTACGGCAGCAGCGAGGCGGGAGGCACCGAAAGCGCGGTACGGACATTATCGACAGCACTTGATATGAGCAACAGCGATATCCGCCGTCAGCTTGAAAAAGGCGATAGCCTGGCATTCGAGAAAACGGATCTCTACAAGAAAGTGTTTGCCCTTGCGGAGCAGAAGAGTGGGAAAACGTTACCGAGGGCTATCCTGCCGGGTATTCAGCTGGAAAGCCCGAAGATCACACGTAACCTGACCACAGCCTGGTTTGCGAAGCGCGTGGACGATCGCCGGGCTCGCTGTATGGGGCTTTAATGGCGACGACGAAAGCGCAGGACTAACGCGACTACGCCTAAAATCATACACCCCGCGAGGAAAGGAACGAGACCGAACAGCGTGCTCACGCCAAAGCCAATCTCCACTCGCGGACGCCCGTTATCCTGCACCTGCATCAGGTGTTCATAAACACCTGGCGCATGGACCAGCATATTGAGCAGCTGGGAGCCTGCCCAGAAGCAGAAAAGGACAAACAAGGCATACGCGATATTACCCGCCGTAGAGGTTTTTGGTTTGCCGCCAAAAATCGGTTTCGACAATGTAAAGTCAGCCATGTTGACCTCCCGAGGTATAACTCTGTTTTAATACGCGTCTTACGGGGTGAGTTTGACAGGTGATTGCATTTGTCAATATCAGAATCGTGGTAATTTACGCTCAGGAATTCTCCTGGATTATTGATTTCTGCAGCGCGTCACAATTTTTAAACTTAAGTGAAATTGCGTCGCGTTTCAGAATTTCCGCATCTGCCACAGACCTCGTGCTTAAACTGTGAGAGGATGTCTTTTTTTCCTGCCGGAGTTGTTATGAAGCTCACGTCCAAACTTCGCCGTGACTGGCACTACTATGCCTTTGCTATTGGGCTGATTTTTATTCTTAACGGCGTCGTGGGGCTGTTAGGATTTGAAGCAAAAGGGTGGCAAACCTATGCCGTCGGGCTGGTTACCTGGGTGATCGGTTTCTGGCTGGCGGGGTTGATTATCCGCCGTCGCCCGGAAGAGACGACGACGGAAGAGACGGCGAAGGGTGCCGATTAACCGTTAACGGAACTTTTCAGCGCGCTGTCGGCGGCGTGACGCTCCAGCGCCAGTTCGATCAGGCGGGTGATCAGCTCAGAGTAGCCAAGCCCGCTGGCCTGCCACAGTTTTGGATACATGCTGATGTTGGTGAAGCCCGGCAGCGTGTTGATTTCATTGATTACCACGTCGTTCTCCGGCGTCAGGAAGACATCCACGCGCGCCATGCCGCTGCAGCCGAGAGTCTGGTAGGCGCTGATGGCGATCGCCCGGATCTTGTCGTTGATCGCCGGATCGATATCCGCAGGAACAACGACCTGTGCGCCTTTATCATCAATGTATTTGGTGTCGTAGGAGTAGAAGTCGCTGTTTAAGACCACTTCACCGCAGGTGCTCGCCTGTGGAAAATCATTGCCCAGCACGGCGCACTCAATTTCGCGACCTTTGATCCCTTGCTCAATAACCACTTTATGGTCAAATTCAAACGCCAGACGGACGGCTTGCGTGAACTCTGCTTCGCTGGCGACTTTGCTAACGCCCACGGATGACCCCTGGTTGGCAGGCTTCACAAACAGCGGCAGCCCCAGTTGACCGCTAACCTGCGCGAAGCTGTACTTGTCGCGGTTGGCGCGGGTGAGCGTGACGAATGGCGCGATATTCAGTCCGGCATCGCGCAGCAGGCGTTTGGTGACGTCTTTGTCCATGCACGCGGCGGATCCCAGTACGTCTGATCCGACGAACGGCAGGTTGGCCATGCGCAACATCCCCTGCAGGGAACCATCTTCCCCGAGCGTGCCGTGTACGATAGGGAAGACCACGTCGATCTGAGTGAGAGCCTGCGCATTGCCGGCGTCGATGAGCTGTCCCTTCATGACGCCAGGAACGGTCGCGACGCTGATGTCCGAAGGATTGAGGGCGATGTGCGCCGGATCGTGGGCATTCAGCAAATACTGGCTGGCGTCGTTAACATGCCACTGGCCCTGTTTATCAATGCCCAGCAGGACCACGTCAAACCGGCTTTTATCGATCGCATCAACGATATTTTTGGCCGATTGCAATGACACCTCGTGTTCCGCTGATTTTCCCCCAAAGACAATACCTACGCGCTGCTTTGCCATCTCACTCTCTTCCAGTCTGACGAAAAGCCAATAACATACCACGATGCCCTGCGGGTTTCGCGGCCTTCTGCCATAATGTTTTGGGGAAGAGTGAGGGGGGAACGTGAAAGGAAAAACTCTGCTGACCGTTTTCATCCTGGGGGCAGTCGCAACGGCGGGTTATCGCTGGTTGCCGTCTTACTACAATCCATTTAAACCGCTGGCCCTGGACGATCCCCCTGGCCGCATTACCCAGTATAAACTGCGACGTTTAACCCCCGAAGCCTGCGCGAGCCTGTTAACGCAGGCCAATCAACGAAACCTTATCCGCACCCAACCGGTCGCTGACGGCGGCGGGACATGTCCGCTGCGCAACGTCGTGCGCGTGCGTGACTTCGGCCCGGTGAGTCTGAACGGCAGTTTTCTTGCCAGCTGTCCGCTGGCGCTCAGCTCTGCACTGTTTGTCAGCCAGCAGGCCCGGCCATTGACGCAGCGCTTCACGGGACATGAGCTGACGCGCATTGAGCACCTTGGCAGCTTTGCCTGTCGCAATATCTACCACCGGCCCGATGCGCGGCGCAGTGAGCATGCCACCGCAGACGCGCTGGATATCGCCGCTTTTCGGCTGGCGAACGGGGAGCGCGTCACGGTGCTGAACGGCTGGAAATCGGCAAAAACGCAGCCATGGCTGAAAGCCCTGCTGGCGGCCAGCTGCGGCTACTACGGTAACGGTTTGGGGCCGGAGTATAACGCGGCGCATGCCAACCATTTTCATCTGGGGATGCGCGGTTTCGGACTCTGTCGCTGAAGCATAATCTTCCGCCAGAAAGTGGATGATTTGTGACTTATTTCACAAATATGATGACTGGGAAGATAAAACACCAAAGTCAGCAAGGCCGCATCTCTGGTGCGACGCCGGCGTGCGTAACTTGCTAATCTGACGGCGAATTCGCCTAAAAATGAAGACTATTTCTTTATGGAATCCTGGAAAGTTAATCTCATCTCGGTCTGGTTCGGCTGCTTTTTTACCGGGCTGGCCATTAGCCAGATCCTGCCGTTCCTGCCGCTGTACGTGTCGCAGTTGGGGGTTACCTCCCACGAAGCACTCTCCATGTGGTCCGGTCTGACGTTCAGCGTCACGTTTCTGGTCTCCGCCATTGTGTCTCCGATGTGGGGCAGCCTGGCGGATCGGAAAGGCCGTAAGCTGATGCTGCTGCGCGCCTCGCTCGGGATGGCGATTGCGATTCTGCTCCAGGCCTTCGCCACGAACGTCTGGCAGCTGTTTTTCCTGCGGGCGGTGATGGGGCTGACGTCCGGGTACATTCCGAATGCCATGGCGTTGGTGGCCTCTCAGGTGCCACGCGAACGAAGCGGCTGGGCGCTGAGCACCCTCTCAACGGCGCAGATAAGCGGCGTCATCGGTGGCCCGCTGCTGGGCGGCTTTCTGGCAGACCACGTTGGGCTGCGCGCGGTATTTATCATCACTGCGATCCTGCTGGTGGTTAGCTTTCTGGTCACGCTCTTTCTGATCAAAGAGGGAGGGCGCCCCGTTGTCAGCAAGTCTGAACGCCTGAGCGGTAAGGCCGTCTTCGCCTCGCTGCCTTACCCAGGGCTAATGATCAGCCTGTTTGTCACCACCATGGTGATCCAGCTCTGTAACGGCTCGGTGGGGCCCATTCTGGCGCTGTTTATTAAATCAATGGAGCCAGACAGCAATAATATTGCTTTTCTCAGCGGGATGATTGCCGCCGTGCCGGGCGTTTCCGCGCTGATCTCTGCGCCACGTCTGGGGAAGCTGGGGGACAGGATCGGCACGGCGCGTATCCTGATGGCGACGCTGATTTTTGCGGTGGTGCTCTTTTTCGCGATGTCGTTTGTTACCTCTCCGCTTCAGCTGGGCGTGCTGCGATTTTTACTCGGTTTCGCCGATGGGGCTATGTTGCCTGCCGTACAGACCTTGCTGGTCAAATATTCCAGCGACCAGGTCACCGGACGTATTTTTGGTTATAACCAGTCGTTTATGTATTTAGGCAACGTTGCCGGTCCGCTTATTGGCGCATCCGTTTCTGCGATGGCAGGTTTTCGTTGGGTATTTGCTGCTACGGCAATTGTCGTTTTAATCAATATTATCCAGCTGGCGATTGCCCTGCGCCGTCGAACACGAATGGCGGAGGCGAAATCAGCGAAATAGTCCTTTCGCGGGTGTATTATATATTCTTATGGTAGCCGTATTTTTATATAACTAAATGCGGCGTTTTTTATAGAAAAACGTTTCGCTAATAAGGGTGGCACCCTAATTTGGCGGTAATGTCACTTTTACATAAGATAATACTTTTCTCCGCTTTGCATATTTCATTCCTGGTGTTAATTTCAGAGGAAACCCCGTAAGGAAATAGCACGATGAAGAATCTCATTGCTGAGTTGCTGGTTAAGCTTGCACAAAAGGAAGAAGAGTCTAAAGAACTGGTTGCCCAGGTCGAAGCGCTGGAAATTGTCGTCACCGCGCTATTGCGGCGGATGGATACATCCGATCAGCAGGCGTTAATCAATAGCATCGAAGGGGCGCTGGATAAGGCTCGACCCGACACTCAGGTTCCACCAGAGGATGCCGAATTGCTGCAGCAATACGTAAAGAAGCTGTTGAGGCATCCGCGCAGTTAAGCCGTCACGAACGGTTCTGACGTTTCACAAAATTGTCATGCAGGATGCCTGGCGCTGCTCTGTATTTATTTTTTATCTGTTTGTACCGGGAGAAAATAAAAGTGAAACAGAGCACGCGTGTTATCGCGTTACTTCCCCTATCCTTTATGTCGATACCGCCAATACCGGTACGTTGGGTCTGAAATGAGAAATTCCCGGCAAATCACCGCTGCCGGGTGGTTTTTTTCCTGTTACGAACCAGACTTACAGGGAATATTCACAAAAGGATGGTGCAATGAAAACAACATTACTGGTTACTCTGCTCTCCGGCCTGTTCCTGATCTCCTCGGCGAATGCGGAAGAAAAAACGCTAACGCCTCAGCAGCAACGGATGACGACCTGTAATCAACAGGCGACGTCCCAGAGTCTGAAAGGCGATGCCCGTAAGACCTATATGAGCGACTGCCTTAAAAACGGTGCCGCGAAGCCTGGCGAAAAAAGTCTGACGCCGCAGCAGCAAAAAATGCGCGAGTGTAATGCGAAAGCGACCGAACAGTCCCTGAAGGGAGACGATCGCAGCAAGTTCATGAGTGCCTGTCTGAAGAAACAAGTGTAGTTCTAACGGGTGAGTGGCGTCGGCTGCTCACCCGAAATTTCATACTTTCCCCGCAGTCCCCCTCTCTATAATTTGGGAAAATGTTTCAGAATATTCCCAAAAATGATGAATGATGAAACGTATTACAACAAAAAGCGCATTCGGGAAGAGTGGAGTTTAACCCTTTCTCAGGATGACCCTTACCGCGCCGGCATCCAGTTTGCCCGGCGGGTTCGGCTGGCGCGCGCTGTTGGTCTGGCAGCCATGTTTTTCCCCGTGGCGGGAATGCTGGTCATCCATTTTTTACCCGGCGGCTGGTGGTTGATCCTGGTAGGGTGGGCGTTCGTCTGGCCCCATTTTGCCTGGCAGTTATCCTGCCGCGCCGCGTCACCTCACCAGCAGGAGATTTTCAACCTTAAGATGGATGCCATTATCGCCGGACTCTGGATTGGCGTGATGGGGCTGTATGCATTACCTACGGCAGCGCTGGTAATGATGGTGGGAATGAACATGATGGGATCCGGTGGCTGCCGCCTGTTTCTTGTGGGGATAACATTAACCCTCCTGACCGCGCTGGTGACGCTGCCCCTCGTCGGGAAAGTAACTGTCTTCCACCCCGATCCCGTGGAGTGGGGCTTAACGCTTCCGGTGCTCATGCTTTATCCCATGCTGTTTGCCTGGCTCAGCCACCGGACGGCCATCAGGCTTGCGGAACACAAGCGGCGGCTGGAAATGATGAGTACCCGCGACGGCATGACCGGGGTCTTTAACCGACGACACTGGGAAATGCTGCTGCGTAATGAGTTTGAGCACTGCCGCCGGAGCCACTGCAACGCCACCATTTTGCTGATTGATATCGACCACTTTAAAAACATCAATGATACCTGGGGGCATGACGTGGGCGATAAGGCGATTGTTGCTCTTACCCGTCAGCTTCAGATGTCAGTCAGGTCAGGCGATGCGATAGGCCGTTTTGGCGGAGATGAGTTTGCCGTGATTATGTCGCAGACAGCGGCTGAAAGCGCCATCGCCGTCATGTCTCGGGTGCACGAGCGTCTGGAAACGTTGTCCTTACCGTGCGCACCGAAAGAGCCTCTGCGCATCAGCGTAGGTGTTGCCCCATGGGGGCCGCAGTTTCGACATTACCGGGAATGGCTGAAGGCGGCAGATGTGGCGCTGTATAAGGCGAAAAATGCCGGGCGCGGCCGCACCGAAGTGGCCGCCTGACGCCCGGTCAGAAATCAGGATTTACTCAGCTTCTCTGATTTTTCCATGCATTTTGCCATCGCCTCGATGACGGCAGAGCGGAATCCACGTTCTTCCAGCACTCGTACCGCTTCGATGGTCGTGCCGCCAGGCGAGCAGACCATGTCCTTCAGTTCGCCCGGATGTTTACCGGTCTCCAGCACCATTTTGGCGGAACCCATCACCGCCTGCGCGGCGAATTTATACGCCTGCGCACGCGGCATGCCGCCAAGCACGGCGGCGTCGGCCATGGCTTCTAAAAACATGAACACGTATGCAGGTGCAGAGCCGCTGACGCCGACAACAGGATGGATCATGGATTCCGCAATGACTTCCGCCTCACCGAAGCAGCGGAAAATGTTCAGCACATCAGCCACCTCTTCTGAGGTCACCAGCGCGTTAGGCGTGACGGAGGTCATACCGGCATTAACCAGTGAGGGAGTATTAGGCATCGCGCGGACGATTTTACGGTCATGACCGAGCGCGCGGGCCAGTTGATCGAGCGTCACGCCCGCGGCAATCGACACGACCAGCGTCTCTTTATTCAGACTGGAGGTGATGTCGCTCAACACTTTGATCATGATGTTCGGTTTAACGGCGCCAAAGACGATATCGGCGACCTGGGCGACTTCCTGCGCGCTTTCGGCGGCGTTGATCCCGTATTGATCGCGCAATGCGGCGACGTTGTCCGGTGACGGGGTATAGACCCAAATCTGACCGGGCAGAACCTGCCCGCTGGCGATCAGGCCGCCCAGGATGGCTTTGCCCATGTTACCGCAGCCGATAAACCCGATTTTCTTATCCATCACGATTCTCCGTCATTATGCGTTGTTTTCTCTGATTGATAGCTTAACAACGAAATGCAGGCGACAATAGTCGGCAGAGACATTATGGGGAGACAATATGGCGATTTGGGTTGATGCGGACGCGTGTCCTAATGTGATTAAAGAGATTTTATTCCGCGCCGCCGAGCGCGTTCAGATGCCACTGACGCTGGTGGCGAACCAGAATATCCGCGTTCCGCCTTCGCGCTTTATCCGTTCCTTGCGCGTCCCGGCCGGGTTCGACGTGGCGGATAATGAAATTGTTCGTCTGTGCAGCCCGGAGGATCTGGTCATTACCGCTGATATTCCACTGGCGGCGGAAGTGCTGGAGAAAGGCGCAGCGGCGCTCAACCCGCGCGGTGAACGTTATTCGCCTTCAACCATCCGGGAAAAACTCACTATGCGTGATTTTATGGATACCATGCGGGCCAGCGGCGTGCAGACCGGAGGGCCGGACAGCCTGTCCCAGCGCGATCGCCAGCAGTTTGCTGCCGAACTGGATAAATGGCTGCTGGAAGTGAAGCGTCGCACAGCGTAATGATAATTATTGTCACTTTGTGGTACAGTGTGGCTTCCGCAGGGTTGTCATCCCGTACCGCTTTGCAGTAAAGTATTCTACACATCTTCTGCAATGATTTCTTTACACTCTTCAGCCATCCGGCATCAAGGGGAACACCTGGCTATGACCCAACCCATCTTTTTAGTTGGCCCCCGCGGCTGTGGGAAAACCACCGTTGGCCTGGAACTGGCACGCGCATGTCATCGTCAGTTTGTTGATACCGACCACTGGCTGCAAACCGAGGCCGGCAGAACCATCGCGGACATTGTTGAGCAAGAGGGATGGGAGAGCTTTCGCGCACGCGAAACGGCCGCGCTGAAAGCGGTCACCACGCCGTCAGCCGTGATTGCGACAGGAGGGGGGATTGTTCTCGCCGAGTGTAACCGGCATTTTATGCGTGAAAAGGGCATTGTGATCTATCTCTGCGCGCCGGTTTCGGCTCTCGTGGGGCGCCTTGAGGCCTTTCCGGAGGAGGGACAACGTCCGGCGCTGACCTCCAGACCGCTCAGCGAAGAGGTGAGCGAAGTCCTGGCCGAGCGTGATGCCCTGTACCGTGAAGCGGCGCACCACGTTGTGGATGCTTCTGCGGCACCGGAAGAGGTGGTGATTCAGATTATTACCGCCCTGCGTTTGGCTTGTGCCAGCTAACCGCCGTCTATACTGATAGCTCAGACATAAAAAAAGGATGAGCTATGCCAACCAGACCTCCCTATCCGCGCGAAGCACGTATCGTTACCGTTGAAAAAGGCACAGGCGATCAAACCGTGACCTGGTATCAGCTGCGTGCCGATCACCCCAAACCGGACTCGCTGATCAGTGAACATGAGACTGAACAGGAAGCCCTGGATGCCAAACGGCGCTACGAAGATCCCGAAAAGTCATAGATGTTTTCCTAAACGCTCCAATACCGTGCCTGAATCACACTTTTTACTCATCGCCAATGTTAAGCAGGAGTTAATATTTAGTTATTACAGGTGACTCCGTTACCCGCAGGTGATCTTTACATTTCGCGATGCAGATCACCTGCTACGCTTGGTGCTGTTTTGTTGAAAAAACGAACTGTGCAGCGTAGTGAGCCTGTACCTGTGTAATAAGATTTTGTAGTAATGGAAGGCGAAAACGATGAAGGCAACGTTGGCGATCCTCACTATTGGTGTGGTCCCTGTAAGCGAAGTGTTACCGCTTTTAACCGAGCATGTCTCTGAACAGCAGATCACGCATCTCAGCCTGCTGGGTAAGATGAGCCGGGAAGAGGTCATGGAGGACTACGCTGTTGAGGCGGGGGAGGAGCCCCTGGCGACGTTATTAAGCGACGGTAAACTGGCGCATGTTTCACGACAGAAAATTGAGCGTTCGCTGCAGTCAGTGATAGAAGTGCTCGATAATCAAGATTATGACGTTATTTTGCTGATGAGTACCGCCCCCATTAAGGGACTGGTGGCGCGCAATGCGATTTTGCTTGAGCCAATGCGCATCATTCCGCCTCTGGTGGCCTCTATTGTTGACGGGCATCAGGTGGGGGTGATTGTGCCGATGGAAGAGCTCATGAACAACCAGGAAGCAAAATGGCACGTGCTTGAAAAAACGCCTCTGTATGCCCTGGCAAATCCCTTCTGGGACAGCGAGGCCAAACTGATCGCTGCCGGGAAGGCGCTACTGGAGAAAGGGGCGGATGTGTTGATACTGGACTGCCTCGGTTTCCATCAGCATCACCGTGATTTATTGCAAAAGGCGCTGGACGTGCCGGTGCTGTTATCAAATGTTCTGATGGCGCGCCTGGCTTCCGAACTCCTGATGTAATGATTTTGCGTGACAGGCAATGAGCATGGCCCCTATAGTGAATTTTTATCTCTGAATATAAGGGCCAGTTCATGCTTCAAAGTAACGAATACTTTTCCGGTAAAGTGAAATCCATTGGTTTTACCAGCAGCAGCACGGGCCGCGCCAGTGTGGGCGTCATGGCTGAAGGGGAATACACCTTTGGCACGGCCGAAGCGGAAGAGATGACGGTAGTCAGCGGCGCGCTGAACGTCTTACTGCCGGGTGAAACGGAATGGAAAGTTTACGCTGCCGGGGAAGCCTTCAACGTTCCTGGCCACAGCGAATTTCATTTGCAGGTTGCTGAACCGACCTCTTATCTGTGCCGCTATTTGAAATAAAAAAAAAGCCGGGTGACGCTAACGCTTACCCGGCCTGTGTTTTGCCTGTTATCTCTGCGCTTCGCCGCCGAGGCCTTCCACCAGATTCTGAATTAACGCCGCCAGCTCACCGGTCATCAGGATAAAGTCCGCATCAAAACGCTGGGCGTAATCTTCCCGGTCAATATCTTCGTTTTGATCGCGCAGCTCATCACAGAACTTCAGACGCTTCACGGAGCCGTCATCACACATCACGAACTGAATGCGCTGCTGCCAGTCGAGCGCCAGTTTGGTAACGACTTTCCCGGCTTCGATGTGTACCGCGATTTCGTCACTCACCAGATCCTGCTTTTTGGCGCGGATCACGCCGCCATCTTCCAGCAGGGCTTTCAGCTCGGCTTCATCCAGAATCTGGAAACCTTGCGCCGCAGTACCACTGCGAACCCATTCTGTCAGGGTCAGCTCAATCGGCGTTTCCAGTGCCAGCGGAACGACCGGTAAAGAACCGATACTTTTACGCAGCAGGGCCAGGGTATCTTCTGCTTTTTTGGCGCTGGCGCAGTCGACCATGATCAGCCCGTTAACGGTATCGATCCACATCATCGTCTGGCTAAAGCGGCTAAAAGCGCGCGGCAGCAGAGAGTGCAGGACTTCATCTTTCAGCGAATCTTTTTCGGTTTTTTTCAGCTTGCGGCCCTGCTCGGCTTCCAGCTTGAAGATTTTTGCTTCAAGCGCTTGCTTCACCACCGGCGTGGGCAGAATTTTCTCTTCTTTGCGAGCGCAAACGATGATTTGTCCCGTGCTGCTGGCGTGGGTCAGGGCATCGCTTTGTGAACCCATTGGCGGAACCCAACCGGTTTTTGCCATATCCTGGCTACCGCAAGGGGAAAAGCTATAAGCGGCTAACTGTTTTTCCATCTCTTCTGCACGCAGCGAAACGTCGCGGCTGAGACGGTAAACCATCAAATTTTTGAACCACAGCATGATAATTTCCACGGCCTTGTCGTTAAATCAGCGGGCATGATAACGAATTGTCGCATCGCTTGCATTGCTAATCGGGAAGCGTGCTTCTACTCTGTTGATAATCAAAAGAATGAGGAGAGTCTTGTGCGTATTGGGATTGATTTGGGCGGCACCAAAACAGAAGTCATTGCACTGAGCGAGCAGGGGGAACAGCTGTTCCGCCACCGTCTGCCTACGCCGCGCGATGATTACCACCAGACCATCGAGACGATTGCCCGGCTGGTCGATATGGCCGAGCAGGCGACAGGGCAAAGCGGTACCGTCGGGATGGGTATCCCGGGGTCAATCTCCCCTTATACCGGCGTGGTTAAAAATGCTAACTCCACCTGGCTGAACGGTCAGCCGTTTGATAAAGATTTAAGCGCGCGTCTGAACCGGGAAGTGCGTCTGGCCAATGACGCCAACTGCCTGGCGGTCTCCGAAGCCGTTGATGGCGCCGCCGCAGGGGCGCAGACCGTTTTTGCAGTGATTATCGGGACCGGCTGCGGCGCGGGCGTGGCGTTTGGGGGGCGTTCGCACATCGGTGGCAACGGCACGGCGGGCGAGTGGGGGCACAATCCGCTGCCGTGGATGGATGAAGATGAACTCAAATACCGCGCCGACGTTCCGTGTTACTGCGGCAAGCAGGGCTGTATTGAGACGTTTATCTCCGGCACCGGTTTTGCGACCGATTACCACCGCCTGAGCGGTCGACCGCTCAAGGGTAATGAAATCATGCGTCTGGTTGAAGAACAGGATCCGGTGGCTGAACTGGCCCTGAGCCGTTACGAAATGCGTCTGGCAAAATCGCTGGCGCACGTCGTGAATATTCTCGATCCGGACGTGATTGTGCTGGGGGGCGGGATGAGCAACGTTGACCGCTTGTACGCCACGGTGCCAAATCTTGTGAAGCAGTGGGTTTTCGGCGGCGAGTGTGAAACCCCGATCCGTAAAGCCGTCCACGGCGACTCCAGCGGCGTGCGCGGCGCGGCGTGGCTGTGGCCGGAATAAAAGCAAAACAGCAACGCAAGTTGCTGTTTTTGATGTTTGTACCCTCTCCCTGTGGGAGAGGGCCAGGGTGAGGGCACCAGACCGCAGCGACCCTTTATTCACCCCACCGCAAACTCCCTGTCCAGCCTGCTATACCCCAGCCCATTAATCTTCTTCACCTTAATCTGCACCGGTATGCGCTCTTTCATCGCCTCGACGTGGCTAATGACGCCGATGGTTTTCCCGGTAGCGTTCAGCGCGTCGAGCGCATCCAGTGCGGTATCCAGCGTTTCACTGTCGAGGGTGCCGAATCCTTCATCCAGGAACAGCGAATCGATTCGCGTTTTGTGGCTCACCAGATCGGAAAGCGCCAGCGCCAGCGCCAGGCTGACCAGGAAGCTCTCGCCGCCAGAGAGCGTGCGTGTATCGCGTACGGCATCCGCCTGCCAGGTGTCGACTACTTCCAGCTCCAGCGCATCGCTGGCTTTGCGCTGGAGCAGATAACGCCCGTGCAGGCGATTTAGCTGCTGGTTAGCAAGCCAGACGAGATTATCCAGCGTCAGCCCCTGAGCGAACTTACGGAACTTATCGCCGGTACTGGAGCCGATCAGCGCGTTCAGATAGCCCCAGTCGTCGGCCTGACGCGCGGCCTCTTCAATTTGCTGCATCAACGTCAGCTGATGCTGACGATTGTCGCTGTCCTGCTTGAGCTGCTGGCGGATCTCGCCCTGATGCGTGGTGTTCTCGCGAAGCTGTTGCGCCAGCTGCTGCAGCTGGATTTGCAAAGTGGATGCATCGGCCTCGAGACCTTCCGGGCGCAGCGCAACATGCGCCTGTAGCTGCTGGTTCGCCTGGCCGGATAGCGCCGTGGCCTGCTGTATCTGGTTTTCCAGCGACTGCTTCAGCTGTTCGAGGCCACGGAGGATGTCATCATCCAGCAGAGCGGCAATGAACGCCTCCCTGTCGGCAAAACAGCTGGCAGAAAGTGCCGCGGAGAATTGGGTCTGCGACTGTTGCAGGCGCTCTTGCTCCAGCGCCTCCTGTTGCTGCTGGGCGGTAAGCTGGCTTTGCAGCGATACGCATTCATCGTGAATGGCGCGCCAGCCATCAGGAATGGCCGGTTCGGTCTCTTCGGTGTGGGTTGCCGGAAGTGTGTCGAGCAACGGCTTCAGAGCGTTGCTGCGTTCCACAAGCACGCCGTGCTGCGTTTGTTTTTCCTGCCACTGCGCGAATTCTCCTTCGCGGGCGTGCAGCCAGGCGGCTTCGTTCCCCTCTTCGGGAACGCTAAGCGACAGCGTGAGCAGGGTGTGTTCCAGCGTCTGGCGTGTCGCCGTCAGCTGCTGCTGATACTGGCGCGCCTGCGCTTCCTGTTCGTTCAGCTGGTTTTGCAGGGTAAGACGCTGGCTGAGCTGATAAAGCTGGCGCTCATAGTGTTCCTGCTCGTTTATCCATGGCGCGATATCTTCCTGAATATTCAATGTGATATTCAGGGACGCGCAGATCTCAAGCCACTCTTTAGTGAGTGCTTGCTCTTCCTCAGACAGGGTCTGCACGTCGCCCGTCTCGCGCTGAATCTGCTGAGCCAGAGCATTAACCTGCCCCAGCACCAGCAGGCCTTCTTCTTTTAGCGCGGCCACCTCTTTTTCCAGCGCATCACGGCGGCGCTGGTTATCCGTCAGCTCAAGCGATTGATATTGCTCAACGGCGGGATGCTCGCAGGAACCGCACAGGGGACAAGGTTTGCCTGCCTCAAGCTGTGAACGATAGCTTTCCAGATCTTTAATTGTCGCTTCACGCTCGCACAGGGCCTTCAGATCCAGATAGTGCTGGTGTTTCTCTTTGTACTGCTGGCGGCGCAGCGTCAACGTTTCATTAAGTTTGCTCTGCTCCGCCTGGGCTTTCTGTACGTTTTCATTGCTCTGGCGCAGGCGCTTTTGCAGCGGCTGATAGCGAGCGTGTAGCGACGTCAGCCGCTGGCGCTGCGTGCGTGACCGGGACTGCTGCTCCATTGCCACGTTGACCTCATCCGCCGTCAGCGTGAGCGTATTTTCCGGCATGTCAGTCAGCTTGTTACGTAACTCAGTCATCCGCGCAGCGTGCGTGGCCAACTGGTTTTTATCGCGGTTAAGCTGTGAGAAGAGCGCGCGCCATCCGGCAATCTCCTGACCCAGCAGGCGATAACGCTCGTGCTCCGCCAGCCACTGCGCCAGCGCCGTCAGTTCAGTATGAAGCTCGGCGTGGGTACGCAGGGCAGTATTACGGATCCGCGCGCGCAGCGCGGTTTTGGCTTGTAAGCGAGTATTTACTTCAATAATTCGCTGCTGGGTTTGCGTCAGACGCGCGGTTTGCTCCTGCTGGTGCGCCCAGAGCGGACGAAGCTGGGCGGCGGGCTGCGCAAGCTGGAGCTTTGCCAGCTCAGGCGCAGCGTCCGTCAGAGCCTGTTGTGCCTGCTGCTGCAATGCGGTGATGCGTTGTTGCTCGCGCACAAGCTCATCATGACGGGTAAGCCACTGAAAATGTTTCTGCTGGTTTTGCTGCTGTGCCAGCAACGTTTTCTCTTCGTCAGTAAGTGCCTGCAAACTTTGCTGTAATTGCTGCTGCTGTTCTTCACTCAGCAGCACGACGCCCGCTGCCTGCGCCTCGCACTTTTCCAGCAGGCTGCGGGCGGCTTTGTGTTTTTCAAACACCATGGCGGAAATCTGGCCGTAGATTTCGGTGCCGGTCAGCTCTTCCAGCAGCTCTGCGCGATCGCTCGGTTTGGCATTCAGGAAGGCGGCAAATTGCCCCTGTGAGAGCAACATTGAACGGGTAAAGCGGCCATAGTCCAGACCGGTGAGCGCGGCGGTTTGCTCCAGCTTGTCCGTGACTTTATCGGCGAGGATTTTGCCATCTTCGCAGCGGGCCAGCTCCACGCGCGGCGCCTGCAGGTTGCCGTCCGGCTGGTTGCGTGCCCGGTTCTGGCTCCAGAAGGCGCGGTAGGCGATGCCTTTTACCTCAAACTCCACTTCCGCCAGACACTCGGCGGTATCTCGCGTCATCAGGTCGTTTTGTGCCTGGGAAACCTTACTCAGGCGCGGCGTTTCGTGATAAAGCGCCAGACAGATGGCGTCGAGCAGGGTGGTTTTACCTGCGCCTGTGGCGCCGGTAATGGCAAACAGCCCGTTGCTGGCAAAGGGTTCAGCGGTAAAGTCAATTTTCCACTCGCCCTTGAGGGAGTTGAGATTTTTCAGACGCAGGCTCAAAATTTTCATGCGTTTTCTTCCTCGTCATTGAGGGCATGCAGGGTTTGGGTGAACAGTTCGCTGAGTCTTTCGCGCTTCGCGTCGTCAATATCCTCCTGCAAGAGCCTGCGCTCAAACACCTCTTCTACCCGCAACTCGCTGAGCGTTTCCCGCTGGGCGCTTAACAGAATTTTCTCGCGCTGCTCGCGGCTGCGGCGCACCAGTAAGACCTCTACCGGCAAGTCTTCCGTCAGCGCCTGGATTTTTCGCTGCATATCATGCAGGTAGTCATCCGTAGTGATTTCGATATCCAGCCAGACGGGGGGATTAAGCGCGGTGCCGCGCCACTGTTCAAGCTGAGCAGTGATGGCTTCCAGATCGCCTTTCAGCACCGCCAGCGGCTGGGTGACCGGCACCTCCAGCGTCTCGACGGCACTGAGTTTGCCCTCGCTGAAGCTCACCAGATGCACGGATTTGGCTTTGCCGGTTTCATCGAAACTGAGCGAAATAGGGGATCCGCAGTAGCGGATATGCTCGCAGCCGCCGATAACCTGGGCGCGGTGAATATGCCCGAGCGCAATGTAGTCCGCAGGCGGGAAGTTCTGCGCCGGAAAGGCGTCCAGCGTGCCGATATAGATGTCACGCACGGCGTCACTTTTACTGGCCCCAACGGTGGTGAGATGCCCGGTCGCAATCACCGGTATCGGCTGTTCGCCACGCAGGTTGCAGGCATCCGCGTGCTGCTGGTGATAATAGTCGGTGATGGCCTGTAATAAATGTTGCTGCTTTTCCGTGCCCGACAGTCCCGCCTGACTTTGTACGATATCGCGCGGGCGTAAAAAGGGGATCGGGCACAGCACCGCCCCCGGCGTACCGTCGCGTTTTTTCAGGATCTGCGGGGCATGCCCGGCGCTGGCGACGACGGTAGTATTGAGAAACGCCAGAATGTCGCGGGATTCATTGAGCGTTGCCACGGAGTCATGGTTACCGGCGACTATCACCAGATGACAGCCGGTCTGCTGCAAGTTCACCACGAAGCGGTTATACAGCTCGCGCGCATAGCTGGGGGGCGACCCCGTATCAAAGATGTCACCCGCGACAATAATCGCATCGACCTCGTGGGCCTGCGCCGTCTCCAGCAGCCAGTTCAGGAACGCTTCATGTTCAGCCGCACGGCTTTTGCTGTAAAAATTTTGACCGAGATGCCAGTCCGAGGTGTGAAGTATGCGCATAGCGGTTCCGTGGCAAAAATGAGAAAGCAGGATTATAAACGTTCAGACAAGGGAAAATAACCGCTGTAATAAAACAACGGTTTGCCCGCTACCGTGGTAATGTTTTTCATAAATCTGTCATAAATCTGACGCATAATGGCGCCGAATTACAAACGTGTAACTTAATAAGATAAGACAGGGCAAAGTATGGCGAGACGTATTCTGGTCGTAGAAGATGAAGCTCCAATTCGTGAAATGGTGTGCTTCGTGCTCGAGCAAAATGGCTTCCAGCCGGTTGAAGCGGAAGATTATGACAGCGCAGTGAACCAGCTGAATGAACCCTGGCCCGATCTGATTCTGCTGGACTGGATGTTGCCTGGCGGCTCCGGACTGCAGTTTATCAAACATCTGAAGCGTGAAGCGCTGACCCGCGACATCCCGGTTGTGATGCTCACGGCGCGCGGAGAGGAAGAGGATCGCGTGCGCGGACTAGAAACCGGCGCGGACGATTACATCACTAAACCGTTCTCCCCAAAAGAGCTGGTCGCCCGCATTAAAGCCGTGATGCGCCGTATTTCACCGATGGCGGTGGAAGAGGTGATAGAGATGCAGGGACTCAGCCTTGACCCTACCTCGCACCGCGTGATGACCGGCGAAAACCCCCTCGATATGGGCCCTACCGAATTTAAACTCCTGCACTTCTTTATGACTCACCCGGAACGCGTATACAGCCGCGAGCAGTTGCTGAATAACGTCTGGGGAACTAACGTGTATGTCGAAGACCGGACGGTTGACGTACATATTCGCCGCCTGCGAAAAGCGCTGGAACTGAGCGGCCACGATCGCATGGTACAGACGGTCCGCGGCACGGGTTATCGTTTTTCGACCCGTTTCTGAACAATGACAGGAGTGTGACGCGTGCTGGAACGTCTGTCATGGAAAAGGCTCGTCTTTGAACTGATCTTATGCTGTATTCCGGCCTTCCTTCTTGGGGCCTTTCTCGGACATCTGCCGTGGTTTCTGCTGGCGTCGGTCACCGGGCTGCTGATCTGGCATTTCTGGAACCTGCTGCGCCTCTCCTGGTGGCTGTGGGTTGACCGCAGTATGACCCCACCGCCGGGCAGCGGCAGCTGGGAGCCCCTGCTGTACGGCCTGCACCAGATGCAGATGCGTAATAAAAAGCGCCGTCGCGAGCTGGGAAGCCTGATTAAGCGTTTTCGCAGCGGGGCGGAGTCGTTGCCGGATGCGGTCATCCTGACCACTGAAGAAGGCACCATCTTCTGGTGTAACGGCCTGGCGCAACAGCTGCTGGGCCTTCGCTGGCCGGACGATAACGGTCAGAACATCCTTAACCTTTTACGCTATCCCGAATTCACGCTGTATCTGAAAAAGCGTGATTTTACCCGCCCGCACAATCTGAAGCTCAATAATGGTCGCCATCTGGAAATCCGCGTGATGCCTTACAGCGATAAGCAGTGGCTGATGGTGGCGCGCGATGTCACCCAAATGCACCAGCTTGAGGGCGCGCGCCGTAATTTCTTTGCGAACGTCAGCCACGAACTGCGTACTCCGTTGACCGTGCTTCAGGGCTATCTGGAGATGATGCAGGAGCAAACGCTGGAAGGTGCGCCGCGTGAAAAAGCGCTGCATACCATGCGCGAGCAAACGCATCGCATGGAAGGGCTGGTGAAGCAGTTGCTGACGCTCTCGAAGATTGAAGCGGCGCCTACGCTTGCGCTGAATGACACGATAGATGTGCCGATGATGCTGCGGGTCGTGGAGCGTGAAGCGCAGACGTTAAGCCACAAAAAGCATCACCTGACCTTCGAGGTCGACAGCACGCTAAAGGTGCTGGGCAGTGAGGATGAGCTTCGTAGCGCCATATCCAACCTGGTGTACAACGCGGTGAACCATACGCCGGAAGGGACGGATATTATGGTGCGCTGGAACCGTACCCCTACGGGCGCCGAGTTTAGCGTGGAAGATAACGGGCCGGGGATCGCACCGGAGCATATCCCGCGTCTGACCGAACGCTTCTACCGCGTGGATAAAGCGCGGTCGCGGCAAACAGGGGGGAGCGGCCTGGGGCTGGCGATTGTGAAGCACGCGGTAAATCACCACGAAAGCCGACTTGATATTCAGAGTACGCTGGGGAAAGGAACCCGCTTCAGTTTCGTTATTCCGGAACGATTAATTGCCAAAAAGACCGCCTGAGGGCAGGTGTGTCATTTTCCCTTTCCACGGGTCAGCATCTGCTGGCCCGTTTGCTTTGCAGTCAAGCGAAACGCGGATGAATAATATACGGCTGGGTGTTTTTTGTTCGCATGATTAGCCATGAGTTTTTCCTGTAAATAGCGTATTGTGCTGGCGTGTATTTTCATGCTGGCATATTGTTCTGGTTTTGAGATCCCACCTTGCCTTTAAACGTTATAAGCGTTTAAATTGCCCCCCAGATACTGTCAGACCGACTGTATTTGCGTGGTAAATCGAAAAACTATTCTTCTCCACGCCAGGACGGGAGCATTTCCCGCTGAAATTGAGCAATTTTTCGGCTGTATCGTCCCGTCAGGGAAAACGAAAATCTCAATGTTTTCAACACCACATCCACAGGCAGTAAGGTTTTATGACCCATCACTTAAAATCGCGTGACATCATCGCGCTGGGCTTTATGACATTTGCGCTGTTCGTTGGCGCAGGCAACATTATTTTCCCTCCAATGGTTGGCTTACAGGCGGGTGAACACGTCTGGACCGCTGCGTTTGGTTTCCTGATTACTGCCGTGGGTCTACCGGTACTGACCGTCGTCGCGCTGGCGAAAGTCGGTGGCGGCGTGGACAGCCTCAGCACGCCGATTGGCAAAGTCGCAGGTGTTCTGCTGGCCACTGTCTGCTATCTGGCCGTGGGCCCGCTGTTTGCCACCCCGCGCACGGCGACCGTTTCCTTTGAAGTGGGGATTGCTCCGCTGACCGGCGACGGCCCGATGCCGCTGTTTATCTACAGCCTGGTCTACTTCGCGATTGTCATTCTGGTCTCCCTCTATCCGGGCAAACTGCTGGATACCGTGGGTAACTTCCTGGCGCCGCTGAAAATCATCGCCCTGATCGTTCTCGCTGTGGCCGCTATCATCTGGCCAGCAGGCCCGATCAGCGACGCAATGGACGCCTATAAAAACGCCGCGTTCTCTAACGGTTTTGTGAACGGCTACCTGACGATGGATACGCTGGGCGCAATGGTGTTTGGTATTGTTATCGTTAACGCCGCGCGTTCCCGCGGTGTGACCGAAGCGCGTCTGCTGACCCGCTATACCATCTGGGCTGGCCTGATGGCTGGTGTGGGTCTGACGCTGCTGTATCTGGCGCTGTTCCGCCTGGGCTCTGATAGCGCCATGCTGGTTGATCAGAACGCGAACGGTGCGGCTATTCTGCACGCTTACGTCCAGCACACCTTCGGTGGTGCGGGCAGTATGCTGCTGGCGGCGCTGATTTTCCTGGCGTGTCTGGTGACCGCAGTGGGCCTGACCTGCGCCTGTGCTGAGTTCTTTGCGCAGTATCTGCCGCTCTCTTACCGCACCCTGGTGTTTATCCTCGGTATCTTCTCCATGGCGGTGTCCAACCTCGGTCTGAGCCACCTGATTCAGGTCTCTATTCCGGTGCTGACGGCCATCTATCCGCCGTGCATCGTGCTGGTGGTGCTGAGCTTCACCCGTCCGTGGTGGAATAACTCCTCACGAATTATTGCGCCAGCCATGTTTATCAGCCTGATTTTTGGTATCCTTGACGGGATTAAAGCATCAGCGTTCGCCGCGATTCTGCCCGCCTGGACACAGCGTCTGCCGCTGTCCGAGCAGGGCCTGGCCTGGCTGATGCCTACCGTTGTTGCACTGGTTCTGGCGATTATCTGGGACCGTGCTGCAGGGCGCCAGGTTGCATCTAACGCCCATTAATCAACGGCAACAAACTGTTTAACCACGGGGCTTAAGGCCCCGTGGTTTTTTGTTTTTTCGTGTTGAATGGCAAGATTTTAATGGAAAGCACTAACAAACTTAAACGTGGTCTCAGCACACGCCACATCCGCTTTATGGCGCTGGGCTCTGCGATTGGTACCGGTCTTTTTTATGGCTCGGCAGATGCCATCAAAATGGCCGGTCCAAGCGTTCTGCTGGCCTACATCATTGGCGGCGTGGCGGCGTATATCATCATGCGCGCCCTCGGAGAGATGTCGGTTCACAATCCTTCTGCCAGTTCGTTCTCGCGCTATGCGCAGGAAAACCTCGGACCGCTGGCCGGGTTTATCACTGGCTGGACCTACTGCTTTGAAATTTTGATTGTGGCCATTGCCGATGTGACGGCGTTTGGTATCTATATGGGCGTCTGGTTCCCGACGGTGCCGCACTGGATCTGGGTGCTGAGCGTGGTGCTGCTCATCTGCGCCGTCAACCTGATGAGCGTGAAGGTGTTCGGCGAACTTGAGTTCTGGTTCTCCTTCTTCAAGGTCGCCACCATTATCATCATGATTGTGGCCGGTTTTGGCATCATCCTCTGGGGGATTGGCAACGGCGGTCAGCCGACCGGGATCCATAACCTCTGGAGCAACGGGGGCTTCTTCAGCAACGGCTGGCTCGGGATGGTGATGTCGCTGCAGATGGTGATGTTCGCCTACGGCGGTATTGAAATTATTGGTATCACCGCCGGGGAAGCGAAAGACCCTGAGAAATCCATTCCACGTGCCATCAACTCCGTGCCGATGCGTATTCTGGTGTTCTATGTGGGCACGCTGTTCGTGATTATGTCCATCTACCCATGGAACCAGGTCGGTACCAACGGTAGCCCGTTTGTGCTGACCTTCCAGCATATGGGCATTGCGTTTGCTGCCAGCATTCTGAACTTCGTGGTGCTGACCGCGTCGCTTTCCGCGATCAACAGTGACGTCTTTGGCGTAGGCCGTATGCTACACGGCATGGCGGAGCAGGGCAGTGCGCCGAAGGTGTTCGCTAAAACCTCCCGCCGCGGCACGCCGTGGGTGACGGTGGTGGTCATGACCGTTGCGCTGCTGTTCTCGGTTTACCTGAACTACATCATGCCGGAGAACGTCTTCCTGGTGATTGCGTCGCTGGCGACCTTCGCGACCGTGTGGGTGTGGATCATGATCCTGCTGTCGCAGATTGCGTTCCGCCGTCGACTGTCGCCGGAAGAGGCGAAAGCGCTGAAGTTTAAAGTCCCGGGTGGCGTTGCAACAACCGTCGTCGGGCTGATCTTCCTGGTGTTTATCATTGGCCTGATTGGCTACCATCCGGATACCCGTATTTCCCTCTACGTGGGCTGTGCGTGGATCGTCCTGCTGCTGGTTGGCTGGGTGTTTAAATGCCGCCGCGATCGCCAACTGGCAGAAGCGCAGTAATTTTTTTATTCCCTCTCCCTGTGGGAGAGGGTTAGGGTGAGGGCATCAGGCCGCACTGATCCCTCCTCCCCCGTCCTCCTCCCCCAATAAATCACGTCATGGTGAGCTATCCTTAACCACCCTGTGGCAAGGTGACGTCAATTTCATCAAAGGGGATTCGTGATGTTAAATGCCTGGCACCTTCCGGTTGCCCCATTTGTTAAGCAAAACAAAGACAACCTTGTGATTACGCTCTGGCTGGCGGGGGAAAATCAGCCTGAACGCGTGACGCTCCGCGCCGAAATTGATAATGAAGAGACCGGGCTGAAAATGCACAAGCTGCGCAGCCAGCCGCAGCCGGGGATCACCGCCTGGCGGGCGAATATCGATTTGCGTAGCGGACAGCCACGCCGCCGTTATAGCTTCAAGCTGCTGTGGAACCATCGTCAGCTGTGGTTTACCCCGCAGGGGTTTAGCCGGTTCCCGCCCGCACGGCTGGAACAGTTTGCCGTTGATTATCCGGATAGCGGACCGCAGTGGGTTAACGATCAGGTCTTTTACCAGATTTTCCCGGACCGCTTTGCGCGTAGCGAAAAACGCACTGCCGACCAGGATAAGGTCTATCACCACCACGCGGCGGGCCACGACATTATCCTGAAAAAATGGGATGAGCCGGTGACGGCGCAGGCGGGCGGCTCGACGTTTTACGGCGGCGATCTCGACGGCATCAGCGAAAAGCTGCCGTACCTGAAAAAACTGGGCGTGACGGCGCTGTACCTCAACCCGGTGTTTAAAGCCCCGAGCGTACATAAATACGATACACAGGATTATCGCCACGTTGACGCGCAGTTTGGCGGGGACGAGGCACTGCTGCGCCTGCGAGAGAACACCCTTAAGGAAGGCATGCGCCTGATTCTGGACGGCGTGTTTAACCACAGCGGAGATTCGCACGCCTGGTTTGACCGTCATAACCAGTCGATGGGCGGAGCATGTCATAACCCGGACTTGCCGCAGCGTGACTGGTACAGCTTTAATGAGGAGGGGCGTGCCCTGGACTGGCTGGGCTACCCCAGTCTGCCGAAGCTGGATTTCCAGTCATCAACGCTGGTTAATGAGATTTACGGCGGCGAAGACAGCATCGTCCGCCACTGGCTGAACGCCCCGTGGAATATGGACGGCTGGCGTCTGGACGTCGTACATATGCTGGGTGAAGCGGGAGGGGCGCGAAATAACCTGCAGCACGTCGGTGGGATCACGCGCTCGGCAAAAGCGGCCCGGCCTGAAGCGTTCGTATTTGGCGAACACTTTGGCGACGCGCGGCAGTGGCTGCAAAACGATGCCGAAGATGCGGCGATGAACTATCGCGGTTTTACCTTCCCGCTATGGGGTTTCCTGGCGAATACTGATATCTCCTACGATCCGAACCACATTGACGCCGAAACCTGCGCAGCGTGGATGGATAACTACCGCGCCGGGCTGTCTCATCAGCAGCAGCTGAGGATGTTTAACCAGCTTGATAGTCACGATACCGCACGCTTTAAATCCCTGCTCGGCAAGGATGTGGCGCGTCTGCCGCTGGCGGTCACCTGGCTCTTCACCTGGCCGGGCGTACCGTGTATCTACTACGGAGATGAAGTGGGACTGGACGGCAACAACGATCCGTTCTGTCGCAAAACCTTCCCGTGGGCGCCGGAAAAACAGGACAAGGTGCTGTTCAGCCTCTATCAGCGGCTGGCGAAGCTGCGTAAACAGAGCCTCGCCCTGCGCTACGGCGGCTGCCAGGTGGTGTACGCCCATGATAACGTGGTGGTCTTTGTCCGCGTCTATAACCAGCAGCGCGTGCTGGTGGCTATCAACCGGGGCGAGGCTTGTGAAGTGGTGCTGGATGATTCCCCGCTGTTGAAGGTGGCTACGTGGAAGAATAAAGAGGGCAAGGCGACGATTCAGGACGGCGTGCTGGCGCTGCCGGCGATATCCGCGACGATCTGGGTCGGTAGCTAACGCGACGGTAAATGTTTCCACCTTTAAGATGGCGCAAATGCAACGATTTGTGTCAATCTTAACGAATAGTTTACGGTGAAGGTGGAAACATGGACGAGCTCTACATCCTTGGCTGTTTGTTACTGGTTTTTGCGCTGGTGGTTGCGCCCGTGCTTGCGGTTATTGGCTTTAATCGGAGCACGGCGGCGCGGCAGGAGATCGCCAGGCTTCGCCAGCGTATTGAAGCGCTTGAGCAGCGTGGTGCCGCTGAGATAGCGCCGGAGACGGCGAAGACCGCCGCGCCGGTGGTTGTGACCGCGCCAGTGGTGGAGCACACTCCCGCACGTGTCGACCCCTGGCGTCCGGACGCCCGCGTGCCCAGGGCTGAACCCGCTCCCGTTTCCGCTCCTGCCCCTGCGGCAAAACAGCCATCCGTCTTTGGCGGCATACTGACGTCGCTGGTGCGCTGGTTTATGCAGGGAAATCCGCTGGCGAAGCTGGGGATCCTGCTGCTTTTCCTCGGTCTCTCTTTCCTGCTGCGCTATACCGTAGAACATTCCCTGTTCCCGCTTGAGTTGCGCCTGGTGGCGACGGCGCTGTTTGCCATCGTTCTGCTGGCGATTGGCTGGCGACTGCGGCATAAGCAGCCGGTTTATGCGCTTATCTTACAGGGTGGGGCGACGGGCATTCTTTACCTGACGGTCTTTGGTGCCTTCCGGCTCTGGCAAATGTTGCCGATGACGCTGGCTTTTGCGCTGCTGGTAGCGATTTGCGCCGCGAGCGTCGGGCTGGCCGTGCTGCAAAAGGCCTTGAGCCTGGCCATGCTGGCGAGCCTCGGCGGGTATCTGGCACCGCTGCTCCTGTCTACCGGAGGCGGCAACTTTGTGGCGCTGTTCTCTTTCTATCTCCTGCTTTCCATCGGTATTCTCGCCATCAGCATCTGGCAGCACTGGCGCGAGCTCAATCTGCTCGGTCTGCTTTTTACGTTTGGCGTGGGTGGCCTCTGGGGGCTGAGCGACTATCAGCCTGAACACTATTGGGTGTGCCAGCTGTTCCTGATTGCCAATACGCTGATATTCGGCGTGCTGTGCGTGGCGCTGTCGCTGCGGGCGCAGGAAAAAGGGAAACAGATTATTGACGGCGTACTGCTGTTTGCTCCGCCGCTGATTGGCTTCGGGATGCAGTACGGCATGACCCGGCACTGGGAATATGGCCCGGCGCTGAGCGCGCTCGGATATGGGGCATTTTATCTTTCCCTTGCGTTCCTCGCGCTGCGGCGCTATCCGTCCATCGGACGACCACTGGTCATGGCGGCGCTGGCCATCGGCGGCGGGTTCGCTACGCTCGCCATTCCGCTGGCACTCTCGGCGCGCTGGACGGCGATGGCCTGGGCGCTGGAGGGGCTGGGTATCCTCTGGCTGGGCATGCAGCAGAACCAGCGTCGTATGAGCTATAGCGGGACGGCGCTGCTGGTGCTGGCACTCGGCAGCGCGCTGTGGGCGCAAATGGACGGCGTGACGTCGCTGAGCCTTCTCCTTATCTTCGCCATCCTCAGCCTTTGCTGGCTGGCTGCGGCGTGGCTATGGCGCAAAAGTGTTCTGCCGGTCAGTTGGGCGTTGTTGGCAGGCGGCCTGTTGTTCTGGATCGTGGCGCTATTGGGTGCCTCGCAACGGGTGCTGAAACAAGAATTACCTGTTCTGGCAGGCGTGCTGGCGCTCTCGGCCGTCTCGGTCTGGGGCTGGCGCCAGGCTGCCGCTCGTCTGGCGTGGCGGGAGCTGGATGCCAGCAAATGGCTGCTGTGGCCACTGATGCTGGTGATGGTGGTTTACCAGCTTTCGCATCAGCAGATCGTTGCCGCTGGCTGGTCAAATCTGGCCTGGTGCATTGCACTTCCTGCCGCATTGATGCTGCTGCGACGTGACGGTGAAAGACTACTGCCGCGCATCGCGATGGGGCTGCACCTGACGCTTTGCTGGATGATTTTACTGGCGCTGGCGGCTGAGCTTTACTGGTTTGCTCGCGCGCTACCGTGGGGCATGGCGGCGTGGGGCAGTGGACTGGCGATGGCGGCTGGGGGCGGCGTGATAATGGCGCTTTCCGCGGCGGTGCGTCGCCGCGCGTGGCCGTTCGGGGAGTGGCCTGCGCTCTATACCTGCCTGGCGCCGATCCCTGTCGTCGTGGCGCTGCTGGTGCTGCTGGTCGTGACCAATTTCCAGGACGGCGTCGTTTACCGGCAAATCTGGCTGCCGCTGGTGAACCCGCTTGAGGAAGGCGCGGCATTCGCGCTGCTGGGGCTGGTGGTCTTTTATCGGGCAGTGGATCGCTACTATCCCGCGTTGCTTGCTCAGGCTCGCCCGTGGCCTGCCGTTGCTATCATGGCGTTTGGCTTCTGGTGGCTTAACGGGGCGCTGATGCGCGCTCTGGCCTGGTATGGGGATGTGGCCTGGAATATGGCGTCGCTGTGGGATTCGCGGCTTATTCAGACCACGTTTGCCCTGTTCTGGATGCTGATCGCGCTGGTGGCCATGGTCCATGCTACCCGCCGGGCCTCCCGCCAGGAGTGGCTCTGCGGGGCCGCCTTGCTGGGGGTCGTGATGGTTAAACTGATGCTGGTGGACAGCGCAGGCGGAGGCGGCCTGTCCCGTGCCGTGGCGTTTATCGGCGTGGCGATACTGGTCCTGATCGTGGGGTATTTCTCGCCACTACCGCCTAAAACTGGAGATGAAAAATGAAATGGATGAAAGCGGTAGTCTGTACCACGCTGCTGGCGCTATCGGGCATGGCGTTCTGCGACGAGATACAAACGGAATCGCCGCGGGATTATGCCTTTGGTCGTTCACTGGAAACGTCGGTTCCTTCCCAGTGGTATCGGGTATTGCTGCCGCTCGCCGTCTATGAACAGAGCACCTCCCCGAATCTGGACGATGTCCGCGTCTTTAATCAGTCGGGTGAGCCGGTTCCCTTCAGCCTGGTCACCGCGACGCGCCCGCAGGTGGTGGCGCAATCCACGGTGCTGCGTCTTTTTCCTCTGGACGCCTCACCGCTTGCCGCGGCGCCAGATGCCGGTGATAGCAATAAGATCCTGCTCCGTTCCGGAAATGGCGTTGAGATTGTGCTCGAAGGGCAGAAAGCTGCCGTGGCCGGGCAACATTATCTGCTGACCTTGCCAGAGCAGGCGACGGGTGAGATGGCTATATCCCAGCTGCAGCTGCTCTGGAATCCCCCTCAGACGTCGTGGCAGGGAACGGCGTCGGTCTATTACAGCGAGGATTTGAAGCGCTGGTATACCCTACGCGAGGATATGCCCTTGCTGGACGTCGTCAGTGGCCAGGATCGCCTTAAGCTCGATCGGATCGATACCGATACGGTTTTATCTCCTGATGCGAATCGCTATCTCATGGTGGTGCTGAATACGCAGAGCCAGGGCATGACCTTGACCGGCGTAAACGCGATTAGCGCCCCTGCGCAGATGGCTCCGGAAGCGATCGACCTGGAGGGGGAAGGGGAACAGCTATCGACAAGCGAAGCGCAGTGGCACTGGGCGCACCCGCAGCCATTGAGCGCGGTCAGCTTCTTGCTGAATGGCGACGGCGTTCTGCCCGTGGAGATCGCGTGGCGAAGTACGGAAAAAGACACATGGCACCCCCTGAAAAAAGAGGTTCTTTACCGCCTGGAGGGCAAAACGTCTGCGCCGGTTTCGCTTAACGGAGAGCGGGTCCAGGCGGTAAAAATCACGACGCTGAATGCGCGTCTGCCTGAATACCTTCCGAACGTCATAGGGCATCGCGACCGCGTTGATCTGGTGTTTAACGCGCAGGGGAAAGCACCGTACGTGCTCGCCTGGGGAAACGGGGCGGCAAAACCAGCAAACCTGGAGCCAGACATGCTGATCCCCGCCGACCTGCGCAAAACCTATGATATGGCGAATCTGCCGCAGGCCGATATTGTGGATGATGTCGCGTTGGGCGGTGAGGCGCGTTTAACCGCCACTTCTGCGGGCGAGCAGGAGAGCCGGATGAACGCGCTGCTGGTGTGGAGCGTGCTGATTGTGGGCGTGATCCTGCTGGCGCTCATGGCCTGGCGTATCTGGCGAGAGACGCAGCGTAAAGCATAAAAAAAGGCCCGCATGTGCGGGCCTTCTTCGTAAACCGTGCCGATTACAGGCTGGATACGTTCTCAGACAGGTATTTTGCTACGCCGTCTGGGGAAGCAGCCATACCTTCTTTACCTTTTTCCCACTGAGCCGGGCACACTTCGCCGTGCTCTTCGTGGAACTGCAGCGCGTCAACCATGCGCAGCATTTCGTCGATGTTACGACCCAGCGGCAGATCGTTCACTACCTGGTGACGAACGATGCCGTTTGCGTCGATCAGGAAAGAACCGCGCAGTGCAACGCCAGCGTCCGGATGTTCGATACCGTAAGCCTGCTGGATTTCGCGTTTGATGTCCGCAACCATTGCGTATTTCACCGCACCGATGCCGCCTTTGTCGACAGGGGTGTTACGCCATGCGTTGTGTACAAATTCAGAGTCGAAGGAGACGCCAACCACTTCCACGCCACGCTTCTGGAATTCTTCATAACGTTTGTCGAAGGCGATCAGCTCAGACGGGCAAACGAAGGTGAAGTCCATTGGCCAGAAGAACAGAACGGTCGCTTTACCGTTGGTGTGCTGTTTGAAGTTGAAGTTTTCAACGATTTCACCGTTGCCCAGAACTGCTGCAGCTGTAAAATCCGGAGCCGGACGAGTTACCAGAACCATATGATTCTCCTGTAGATACTAAGGTTATTTGGAACGCAACGCGAGCCAGTATAGAGAGTGTTCATGGATAAGACAAAGAGGTGGTGACAATCGTTCCGCCAGCTTTTACCTATCAATGTAAATCTGTCACAGCTGTTTGTTTTTCGCTTGCGCCATCATGCGCGGATAGAACTGCCAGAATTGCGTCCCCAGCGCGTCATAGTGTGCATCCAGGTCATACCAGGAGTCACGCAGCGCATCCAGACGCGGCCGGCGGCTGGCCATGCCATTCAGGACGTTCTGGATAAAATCCATCTCACCATAGCGCTCCAGCCAGCGTTCTGACCACAAATAGTTGTTCAGATTAACAAAGCGCGGCGGTGAGTCGGGCAAAATGACCGACACCTGTGCATGGGCGTAGCGCACAAACTCTGGCAACGGTAGCGACGGGGAGAGCTGTTCCCAGTGGCGAGACAGGAAATGGTCCCACATCACATCCAGCGTGATCGGCGCAACGCGGCGCGTCTCAGGGCGGAACCACGCTTTGGCTTCCGTGACCTCGGGCAGGTTATCGGTGATGACATCAATGCGGCGGTGCATAAAGATGCCGTCGACAACCTCAGGGGAATAGTCTTCTGCAGGGTTGCCGCGCACGAAATCGGCCAGCAGATTGCCGGAAAGGGAGCTGTCAGCGAGGTGAGCGAGATGCAGGTGAGCGAGAAAATTCATGCGTTTTATTTGTCCGGGGGCGGCTAATTGTTGCAGCAAAAGGGTGTGAGCACTAGACTATGCCGCCTGTTTTTAAGTCACGAGTATACGTCATGCGCGTCGCCGATTTCTCCTTTGAACTACCTGAATCCCTGATTGCTCACTATCCCATGCCTGAGCGCAGCAGCTGTCGCTTACTGTCGCTGGATGGGCCAACGGGCGAGCTGACGCACGGTACTTTCACCGATTTGCTCGACAAGCTCAACCCTGGCGATCTGCTGGTCTTTAACAACACCCGCGTGATCCCGGCGCGTCTGTTTGGCCGTAAGGCCAGCGGCGGCAAGATTGAAGTGCTGGTCGAACGTATGCTCGATGATAAACGTATTCTGGCACATATTCGCGCCTCTAAAGCGCCGAAGCCGGGCGCAGAACTGCTGCTGGGCGATGACGAGAGCATTAAAGCGACCATGACCGCGCGTCACGACGCGCTATTTGAGGTTGAATTCCAGGACGAGCGCACGGTCCTCGATATCCTTAACGCCATCGGCCATATGCCGCTGCCGCCGTATATTGAACGCCCGGACGAAGAGGCCGATCGCGAGCTGTACCAGACCGTCTACAGCCAGAAACCTGGCGCGGTCGCGGCGCCGACGGCAGGCCTGCACTTTGATGAACCGCTGCTGGAAAAACTGCGCGCGAAGGGCGTTGAGATGGCGTTCGTGACGCTGCACGTCGGCGCGGGTACGTTCCAGCCGGTGCGCGTAGACAGCATTGAAGACCACATCATGCACTCTGAGTATGCCGAAGTGCCTCAAGAGGTGGTGGACGCGGTGCTGGCGGCGAAAGCGCGCGGAAACCGCGTGGTTGCGGTAGGCACGACTTCAGTCCGTTCGCTGGAGAGCGCTGCACAGGCCGCGAAAACGGGTCTCATCGAGCCGTTCTTTGGCGATACGCAGATCTTTATCTACCCGGGCTACCAGTACAAAGTCATTGATGCGCTGGTGACCAACTTCCATCTGCCTGAATCGACGCTGATTATGCTGGTTTCCGCGTTTGCGGGTTATCAGCATACGATGAATGCTTACAAGTCTGCGGTAGAACAAAAATATCGCTTTTTTAGCTACGGGGACGCGATGTTTATCACGTACAATCCGCAGGCTTTGAATGAGCGTGTCGGGGAATAAGTCCGCGGCACCGTATGACAACGTTGGACTGTTTTTCTGACGTCGGAGAAAAAATGAAATTTGAACTCGATACCACCGATGGCCGCGCGCGTCGCGGTCGTCTGGTGTTTGATCGCGGCGTGGTGGAAACCCCCGCGTTTATGCCTGTGGGTACGTACGGCACCGTAAAAGGGATGACGCCGGAAGAAGTTGAAGCCACTGGCGCACAGATTATCCTCGGTAACACCTTCCACCTGTGGCTGCGCCCGGGTCAGGAGATCATGAAGCTGCACGGTGACCTGCACGACTTCATGCAGTGGAAAGGCCCAATCCTGACCGATTCCGGCGGTTTCCAGGTCTTCAGCCTGGGGGATATCCGCAAGATCACCGAGCAGGGCGTTCACTTCCGTAACCCGATCAACGGCGATCCGATTTTCCTCGATCCAGAAAAGTCGATGGAGATTCAGTACGATCTCGGTTCTGACATCGTGATGATCTTCGACGAATGTACGCCATACCCGGCTGACTGGGACTACGCGAAACGCTCTATGGAGATGTCTCTGCGTTGGGCGAAGCGTAGCCGCGACCGTTTTGACTCCCTGCAGAACAAAAATGCGCTGTTCGGCATTATCCAGGGCAGCGTTTACGAAGATTTACGCGATATCTCCGTTAAAGGTCTGGTAGAGATAGGTTTTGATGGCTACGCTGTCGGCGGTTTGGCTGTGGGTGAGCCGAAGGAAGATATGCACCGCATTCTGGAGCATGTCTGCCCGCAAATCCCGGCGGATAAACCACGATACCTGATGGGTGTGGGTAAACCAGAAGATCTGGTGGAAGGCGTACGTCGCGGCATCGATATGTTCGACTGCGTCATGCCAACCCGTAACGCACGTAACGGTCATCTGTTCGTGACTGACGGCGTGGTGAAAATCCGTAACGCGAAGCATAAGAGTGACACCAGCCCGCTCGATTCCGAGTGCGATTGCTATACCTGTCGCAATTATTCCCGCGCGTATCTGCATCATCTCGATCGTTGCAACGAGATTTTGGGCGCGCGTCTCAATACCATTCATAATCTTCGTTATTATCAGCGCTTAATGGCTGGTTTACGTAAGGCTATCGAAGAGGGTAAATTAGAGAGCTTCGTGGCCGATTTCTACCAACGTCAGGGGCGGGATGTTCCACCGTTGAACGTTGATTAATTTTAATAATGAGGGAATTTGAATGAGCTTTTTTATTTCTGATGCGGTAGCGGCAACAGGTGCTCCGGCGCAGGGCAGCCCGATGTCTCTGATCTTGATGCTGGTTGTGTTCGGTCTGATCTTCTACTTCATGATCCTCCGCCCACAGCAGAAGCGTACCAAAGAGCACAAAAAGCTGATGGACTCCATCGCGAAAGGCGATGAAGTGCTGACCAACGGTGGTCTGGTCGGTCGCGTAACCAAAGTGGCTGAAAGTGGCTACATTGCAATCGCCCTGAACGACACCACTGAAGTGGTTATCAAACGTGACTTCGTAGCTGCCGTTCTGCCGAAAGGCACCATGAAGGCGCTGTAATCCCAACTTTTCCCAAAGGGAACTGCCGTGTTAAACCGTTATCCTTTGTGGAAGTACATCATGCTGGTCGTCGTGATTCTCGTCGGCCTGCTGTACGCGCTTCCCAACCTGTATGGTGAGGATCCGGCCGTTCAAATCACTGGCGCGCGCGGTGTCGCCGCCAGTGAGCAAACGCTGATCCAGGTCCAGAAAACGTTACAAGAAGAAAAAATTACCGCTAAGTCTGTGGCTCTGGAAGAGGGTGCAATTCTTGCTCGCTTCGACACCACCGACACGCAGCTCCGCGCTCGCGAAGCGCTGATGGGCGTGCTGGGTGACAAATATGTCGTGGCGCTTAACCTTGCTCCTGCAACCCCGCGTTGGCTGGCTGCGCTGAACGCAGAGCCGATGAAACTGGGTCTTGACCTGCGTGGTGGTGTTCACTTCCTGATGGAAGTGGATATGGATACCGCGCTCGGCAAGCTGCAGGAACAGAATATCGACAGCCTGCGCAGCGATCTGCGCGACAAAGGCATCCCGTACACTACCGTGCGTAAAGAAGATAACTACGGCATGAGCATCACGTTCCGCGACAGTGCGGCGCGCGATCAGGCTGTAGATTACCTGACCCAACGTCACCGTGACCTGGTGATCACCTCTCAGGGCAGCAACCAGCTGCGCGCGGTGATGACCGATGCGCGTCTGAAAGAAGCGCGTGAATATGCCGTTCAGCAGAACATCAACATTCTGCGTAACCGTGTAAACCAACTGGGCGTGGCTGAGCCGCTGGTACAGCGTCAGGGTGCTGACCGTATCGTGGTTGAACTGCCGGGTATTCAGGACACTGCGCGTGCGAAAGAGATTCTGGGTGCGACCGCAACGCTGGAATTCCGTCTGGTTAACTCTAACGTCGATCAGTCCGCTGCTGCCGCAGGCCGTATTCCGGGTGACTCCGAAGTGAAACAGACCCGCGAAGGTCAGCCTGTTGTGCTGTACAAACGCGTCATTCTGACCGGTGACCATATTACCGACTCCACTTCCAGCCAGGACGAATACAACCAGCCGCAGGTTAACATCTCGCTGGATAGCGCGGGTGGTAACATCATGTCTAACTTCACCAAGGATAACATCGGTAAACCGATGGCCACCCTGTTCGTGGAGTACAAAGACAGCGGTAAGAAAGATGCCAACGGTCGTGCAGTGCTGGTGAAAGAGGAAGAGGTGATTAACATCGCCAATATCCAGTCTCGTCTGGGTAACAGCTTCCGTATTACCGGTATTAGCAACCCGAACGAAGCGCGTCAGCTCTCTCTGCTGCTGCGTGCCGGTGCGCTGATTGCGCCAATTCAGATTGTTGAAGAACGTACCATTGGTCCAACGCTGGGGATGCAGAACATCCAACAGGGTCTGGAAGCGTGTCTGGCCGGTCTGGTGGTCTCTATCCTCTTCATGATCTTCTTCTATAAGAAGTTTGGTCTGATTGCGACCAGTGCGCTGGTCGCCAACCTGGTGCTGATCATCGGCATTATGTCCCTGCTGCCAGGGGCGACGCTGACCATGCCGGGGATTGCGGGTATCGTTCTGACCCTTGCGGTGGCGGTCGACGCCAACGTACTGATTAACGAACGTATCAAAGAAGAGTTGAGCAACGGTCGCTCTGTTCAGCAGGCGATTGACGAAGGTTATAAAGGCGCGTTCAGCTCTATTTTCGATGCGAACGTAACAACACTGATTAAGGTTCTTATCCTGTATGCAGTGGGTACTGGCGCGATCAAAGGCTTTGCGATTACTACCGGTATCGGTGTCGCAACGTCAATGTTTACCGCTATTGTCGGCACCCGTGCCATCGTGAACCTGCTGTACGGCGGCAAGCGCGTCAAAAAGCTGTCTATCTGAGGAGTGCGTTGTGGCACAGGAATATACTGTTGAACAATTGAACCATGGCCGTAAAGTCTGGGACTTTATGCGCTGGGACTACTGGGCCTTCGGCATTTCAGGTTTACTGCTGATTCTGTCCATCGTCGTTATGGGCGTGAAAGGCTTTAACTGGGGTCTGGATTTCACCGGTGGTACGGTTATCGAGATCTCCCTGGAAAAACCGGTCGATATGGACCAGATGCGTCTGTCTCTGCAGAAAGCGGGCTTTGAAGAGCCGCTGCTGCAGAACTTCGGCAGCAGCCGTGACATCATGGTGCGTATGCCGCCGGTACACGATGCTAACGGCAGCCAGGAGCTGGGCAGTAAGGTTGTTAACGTGATTAACGAAACAACCAGCCAGAACGCGGCGGTCAAGCGTATTGAGTTTGTCGGCCCGAGCGTGGGTGCGGACCTGGCTCAGACCGGTGCAATGGCGCTGCTGGTGGCGCTGATCTCCATCCTGGTGTACGTCGGTTTCCGCTTCGAGTGGCGACTGGCGGCCGGGGTGGTTATCGCCCTGGCGCACGACGTGGTGATCACCATGGGGGTTCTGTCGCTGTTCCACATTGAGGTTGACCTGACCATCGTGGCATCCCTGATGTCCGTTATCGGTTACTCACTGAACGACAGTATCGTGGTATCTGACCGTATCCGTGAAAACTTCCGTAAGATCCGTCGCGGTACGCCGTACGAAATCTTTAACGTGTCGTTGACCCAGACGCTGCACCGTACCCTGATCACCTCCGGTACCACTTTGATGGTGATCCTGATGCTGTTCCTGTTCGGTGGCCCGGTACTGGAAGGCTTCTCGCTGACCATGCTGATTGGTGTCTCCATCGGTACGGCGTCGTCTATCTACGTCGCATCCGCACTGGCACTGAAACTCGGCATGAAGCGCGAGCACCTGCTCCAGCAGAAGGTTGAGAAAGAAGGGGCGGATCAGCCGTCCATTCTGCCGTAAGGCGTCGAATAGCGTGTTATCGAAATCCCGGTCGGTTGACCGGGATTTTTTTTATCTGCTCCTGACAAACACTCCTGACAGTATGCTGTCAGGAGCCCTGTCGTAGACTCTTTTCGAACCCAAACAACAGTCAGGAGGATGTATGAAAAGTGTGATTAACTGGTTTGAAATTCCCGTGGTAGATATGGATCGCGCCATCAAATTTTATGAGCCAGTCATGCAGGTACAGCTGAGACGTGAGAAAATGGACATGGCAGAGCTCGCGGTATTCCCGCATGACGATCCGGCCACCGGCGGCGCGCTGGCAAAATTTGAGGGCGTTTCGCCGTCGCAGCAGGGCGCTATTATCTATCTGCATACGGATAACCTGACGGCTACGCTCGATCGCATTGCCTCCGCGGGCGGCGAGTGCGTGTTTGGCCCGCTGGAACTGCCGGATGGTATTGGCACCATTGCTTTGTTTATCGACAGCGAAGGTAACCGCGTCGGCCTCCATCAACCTGCCTGAGAGCGTAATACGATATGACCCGACGCGCTGACCGTTTGTTTCAGATTGTGCAGATCCTGCGGGGCAGGCGTCTGACGACGGCAGCGCATCTGGCGGACAGGCTTGGCGTCTCCGAGCGCACGGTCTACCGCGATATCCGCGATCTGTCGCTTTCCGGCGTGCCGGTGGAAGGCGAAGCGGGAAGCGGATACCGGCTGATGTCGGGTTTTGATCTGCCGCCTCTGATGCTGACAAATAAGGAGTCTGAGGCGCTGATCGTCGCAATTCGCCTGCTCAAGACCTGGGGAGGAGAATCGCTGTCGCGCGAGCTGGAGTCGGCCCAGGAGAAAGTGTTGGCGATCCTGCCTGAGGAGAGTCGTCGAAAGGCGGAGCAGACGCGGATTTATGCCCCGGATTTCTGCATGCAAAGCCACTCCCGCAGCGATTTTGACATGATTCATCAGGCAATTTCCGCCCAGCACGTGCTGGCGTTGCATTACCGTGATGAAGCCGGGAAGCTTTCAAAGCGTGAGGTTCAGCCGCTGGGCTTGTTCTTCTGGGGAGAGCGTTGGCTGCTGGCGGCGTGGTGTGAACGGCGCGATGACTATCGCTGTTTCCGGCTCGACAGATGTCTCAATATCGTGCAGACGGAGAGACGGTTTAGCGAAAGTGCGGACAGGTCTCTGGCGGATTTTTTGCGCAAGGTTAAGCAATAAAAAGCCAGCTCTTGAGCTGGCTTTTTTGCCCGGCGGCGAGGTAAAAGCAAAACGGCAACGTATGTTGCCGTTTTTAGTATTTGTTCCCTCTCCCTGTGGGAGAGGGGCAGGGTGAGGGCATCAGCCCGCACAGTCCCGCACGGGTTAGAAGTTGTAACCCACGACCAGGTAACCACCCCAACCGGTAGAACGAACGCTGAAATCGCCGTTGCCGAAGTTCAGGCTGGCATCGTCGTTCCACTGACCACCGTTGTGCCAGTAACGCGCAACCACGGAATAGTGCCAGTGATCGTAGTTCAGCGCCAGGATGTGGCTGGACGCGATAGAATCATTGGTACGTGCTTTCTTACCGTTCAGATCGCGGAAGTCGTTATCGCCCAGGTCTGAGCCCCAGTCAAAGTTGGTGAAGCCGATATAGCTCAGGTTGCCGCCCCACAGCTGAGTGATTGGCACAAAGTATTTCACTTTGAAACGGTAGCCGTCCCACTCGTTTTCGTTTGCCGCACCGTAGTTCTGCCACTGGTACTTAGCATATACGTTCAGGGACAGGCTCATTGGCAGGCCAGTATCGATGTCCGTACCCAGACCCATGTACCAGGTGCTCTGACGACCGGACTTGTTGCGGCCCATATCGTAGATGTAGTTGTTTGCGAAGTACCACTCTTTGAACGGACCAAAGCTCAGATCGGTACCGGTCAGCTTGTCGATAGAGAAGCGTGGTTCGATTTCCATAAACAGCGGAGAACCGTGGTTCCAGATACCTTTTGCATCGGTGTTACCGCCGAAGAAGACCGGAGCATCCATGTAGCCGTAGAAATCAAACCAGTCTTTCTTGGCGAATGCTTCGTATTCCAGGTAGGTATCGTTGCGGATCTGTGGTCCGAAACGGGTGTGATAGCTACCAACCACGTTAACGCTCTGGTGCCACCAGTCGGAGAGATATTGTGGTTTGTCGTTTTCCGCTGCGTTAACAGTGAAAGAGGAGGACAGTGCCAGCACGGCGCCAGCTGCGAGTAATGTTTTTTTCATAATCATGCCACTGATTGAAATTCCCTTCCGGGAGTGAAAAATGCGCGAATTGCGTTTCTAAATATTTCGTGTTTCTGCGGAGCCTATTATAGGAATCCTTGCTCACAAAAATATGTGTTGTTTCACATATCTCTCACACGCGTAATCGATTGCGTTCACGTTTGCGTACTTTAAACGGCCGGGATTGTAGCGGCAATCATTTATGTTGCCAATCCATACGAAATGTAAATGTTAGCGGAGTGACATTTCACTCCGCTCAGAAGGAAGGGTTTACTGCGCGGCGGGTTGGATGTCGTGAATGCGGATAAAGCCTAACTGTTCTGGCGTAAGGCCGCTTAACTGCAGCGGAATATCCACATCACTGGGCGCTAAAACGCTGGCCGGGGCGGTGAAGAGCTGGTTCTTCACGTTCACTTCCTGGTAATTGTCCGTCGTGCCCTGGATCTGTCCCCACTCAACGGTGCCGCTAAAAGCGGGCAGCGGATCGTTGGATTCTCCCTGAATGCGCAATGTTGCGCGCGTACCATCTGCATTCGCTGCCACATTGACCAGCGACATTTTCAGCGTGCCAATCTGGCTATTCAGCCGCGCAGGTGTGTTCGCGCCAGGCAGCAGGTATACCCCGCTGCTGGATTTGGCGTTCAGCGCGTTTTGCTGGGTGATCTTCACCGTTTCTTTGTTCAGTTTGTCCATCGCCGTATTAAGTGTATTCACACTCTGTTTCATCTGACGGACTTCGGTTTGCTGTGCACAGGCACTGAGGGTGAAGAGGCTCCCCACCAGTAAAATTCTCAGGTAACGTCTTGTCATAGCGTTTATTTCCTTGAAATAACGGATCTCCCTAATGGTAGCCAGCAACGTGCCGTCAGACATAGATCCTTTGTCTCAAAAAGCTCTTCCTTTGTTGTCAGGCCAGATCAGGGTAAAATGAAACTCAGTTAACCGGATAACAGGGATACCGTATGCATTGCCCATTCTGCTCCGCTGTGGATACCAAAGTCATCGACTCGCGTCTTGTAGGCGAAGGGTCATCCGTACGCCGTCGTCGGCAGTGTCTGGTGTGCAACGAGCGTTTTACGACCTTTGAGGTTGCTGAGCTGGTAATGCCGCGCGTGGTAAAAAGTAACGATGTGCGCGAGCCGTTTAACGAAGAGAAGCTGCGTAGCGGGATGCTGAAGGCCCTGGAAAAACGTCCCGTCAGCGCGGATGACGTCGAAATGGCGTTAAACCACATAAAATCTTATCTTCGTGGTCTGGGCGAGCGCGAGGTGCCAAGCAAGATGATCGGCAACCTGGTGATGGAGCAGCTGAAAAAGCTCGATAAGGTCGCCTATATCCGCTTCGCCTCTGTCTACCGCAGTTTCGAAGATATCAAAGAGTTTGGCGAAGAGATCGCCCGCTTACAGGATTAAGCTCATGCAGGATGAGATTTACATGGCGCGAGCCATGAAGCTGGCGCAGCGCGGGCGTTTTACTACCCATCCCAATCCGAACGTCGGGTGCGTGATCGTTAAAGATGGCGAGATCGTGGGGGAGGGGTTCCACTATCGTGCCGGCGAGCCGCACGCCGAGGTCCATGCGTTGCGGATGGCAGGCGAGAAGGCGCGCGGTGCCACCGCCTACGTGACGCTGGAGCCCTGCAGCCACCACGGGCGTACCCCACCGTGCTGCGACGCGCTGATTGCTGCGGGGGTTTCCCGCGTGGTGGCATCGATGCAGGATCCGAATCCGCAGGTAGCCGGACGCGGTCTGTATCGCCTGCAGCAGGAAGGCATTGACGTCAGTCATGGGCTGATGATGCAGGACGCCGAAGCGATCAACAAAGGCTTTCTGAAGCGCATGCGCACCGGGTTCCCGTATATCCAGCTTAAGCTGGGCGCCTCGCTGGACGGTCGTACGGCGATGGCAAACGGTGAAAGCCAGTGGATCACCTCGCCCCAGGCAAGGCGCGATGTGCAACGTCTTCGCGCGCAAAGCCATGCTATCCTCACCAGCAGTGAAACCGTTCTGGCTGACGATCCGGCTATGACCGTGCGCTGGGACGAACTGAATGCCGATACTCAGGCGCTTTACCCGCAGGAGAACCTGCGTCAGCCGCTGCGTATTGTCATTGATAGCCAGAACCGCATAACGCCGGAACATCGCATCGTGCAGCAGCCGGGTGAAACCTGGATTGCCCGTACCAAAGAAGATACGCGCGAATGGCCAGAGGGCGTGCGTAGCATTATGGTACCTGAGCACAACGGTCGCCTCGACTTAGTGGTGCTGATGATGCTGCTCGGCAAGCAGCAGGTGAACAGCATCTGGGTAGAAGCGGGACCCACGCTCGCGGGTGCGCTGTTGCAGGCCGGGCTGGTGGATGAACTGATTGTATACGTTGCGCCTAAACTGTTAGGCCACGACGCGCGCGGCCTGTTTGTGCTGCCTGGCCTTGAAAAACTGGCCGACGCACCGCAACTCACATTCAGCGAGATTCGTCCTGTAGGCCCGGATGTCTGCCTCCATTTAACGACAGCGTAATTGCTCCTGAAATAGGGAAGCAGTGCGCAAAGTATTATGATAAAATCCGCCCCCCTGCGGGGCCAAATGAACCCGTAAAGGAAGAGTATGAACATTATTGAAGCTGCTGTAGCTACCCCGGACGCTCGCGTCGCCATCACCATTGCGCGTTTCAACAACTTCATCAACGACAGCCTGCTGGAAGGTGCGATTGACGCCCTGAAACGTATCGGTCAGGTGAAAGATGAGAACATTACCGTTGTTTGGGTTCCAGGCGCTTACGAGCTGCCACTGGCAGCGGGCGCGCTGGCGAAAACCGGTAAATACGACGCGGTGATCGCGCTGGGTACTGTTATTCGTGGCGGCACTGCGCACTTCGAATACGTTGCGGGCGGTGCAAGCAATGGTCTGGCACACGTTGCGCAGGATGCTGAAATTCCTGTCGCGTTCGGCGTGCTGACCACCGAAAGTATTGAACAAGCCATCGAACGTGCTGGCACCAAAGCCGGTAACAAAGGTGCAGAAGCTGCACTGACCGCGCTTGAAATGATCAATGTATTGAAAGCCATCAAGGCCTGATTTTTTTGTAAGGGGAATTCCGTGAAACCTGCTGCTCGTCGCCGCGCCCGTGAATGTGCCGTTCAGGCACTTTACTCCTGGCAGTTGTCCCACAACGACATCGCCGATGTTGAGTACCAGTTCCTGTCAGAACAGGACGTGAAAGACGTCGATGTTCTGTACTTCCGTGAACTGCTGTCGGGAGTGGCGACTAATAGCGCGTATCTCGATGGTCTGATGAAGCCATACCTGTCCCGTCTGCTCGAAGAACTGGGTCAGGTGGAAAAAGCAGTGTTGCGTATCGCGCTGTTTGAGCTGTCTAAACGTGATGATGTGCCGTACAAAGTGGCCATCAACGAAGCGATCGAACTGGCAAAAACCTTTGGCGCTGAAGACAGCCACAAATTTGTTAACGGCGTTCTTGATAAAGCTGCACCTGCGATCCGTCCCCACAAAAAGTGATCCGCAAACCGGAGTCCTGCATTGCCTGACGGGCAGTGCGGCTCCGGTTTTTTCTTTTATTTGCTGAGGCATAACGTATGGCATGCGGCGAATTCTCCCTGATTGCCCGTTATTTCGACCGTGTCAGAACCTCTCGTCTTGATGTTGAAACCGGCATTGGCGATGACTGTGCACTTCTCAATATTCCCGAAAAACAGACGCTGGCAATCAGCACCGACACCTTAGTGTGCGGACGTCATTTTTTACCCGATATCGATCCTGCCGATCTGGCGTATAAAGCGCTGGCGGTCAACGTCAGCGATCTGGCCGCGATGGGTGCCGATCCGGCATGGCTAACGCTGGCCCTGACGCTGCCCGAGGTCGATGAAACCTGGCTTGAAGCCTTTAGCGATGCGCTGTTTGAACAGCTGAACTACTACGATATGCAGCTGATTGGCGGTGATACTACTGCCGGGCCGCTGTCGATGACGCTGGCGATCCATGGCTATGTGCCCCTCGGTCGGGCGCTCAAACGCTCGGGCGCAAAACCAGGTGACTGGATCTACGTGACCGGTACACCGGGAGACAGCGCTGCGGGGCTGGCTATTCTTCAGGATCGCTTGACCGTGAAGGATGCTGACGACGCGGCGTATCTGGTGAAACGCCATCTGCGACCCACCCCGCGTATTCTGCATGGGCAGGCGCTACGGGAACGGGCAAGCTCGGCTATCGATCTCTCCGACGGGCTGATCTCCGATCTTGGCCATATTTTGAAGGCCAGCGGCGTGGGCGCGCGCATCGACCTGGATCTGTTCCCGCTATCAGAGCAACTGCTTCGCCACGTGGAGCCTGAGCAGGCCCTGCGCTGGGCGCTTTCCGGTGGTGAGGATTACGAACTGTGCTTCACGGTACCTGAGCTGAACCGTGGCACGCTGGATGTGGCGTTAGCGCATCTCGGCGCGAAATTTACCTGCATCGGGCAGATCATGCCGGAGAGCGAAGGGCTGAAGTTTGTGCAGGACGGTACCCCGGTCACGCTCGACTGGAAAGGGTACGATCACTTCAGTTAATTTTGTGCGCTCTGTATTGCCGGGTGGTGGCTCCGCCTTACCCGGCCTACAAAAGAGGGTGCTTATTTAAACCCCACCACCGGATGCTGCTGATACGGCGTTTCGAGCTCGGCAATCTGCTCCGGCGTCAGGGATAAATCCACTGCACTCAGCAGTTCATCCAGCTGTTCTTCCCTGGACGTCCCAATAATCGGTGCCGCGACCCCGGGCTTACTCAGCAGCCACGCCAGCGCCACCTGTGCGCGGGTGGCTCCCGTATCGTCGGCAATCCCGGCTAAGCGTTCGGCAATTAACGCATCGCTGGCTTCTGTACCGTCATAGAGATTTTTTCCGACTTCATCTGAGACCAGACGAGCCGTGGTTTCCCCCCATGGACGGGTTAAACGTCCGCGCGCCAGCGGGCTCCACGGGATCACCGCCACGCCCTCCTGATAGCACAGTGGCAGCATCTCACGTTCTTCTTCACGATAGATCAGGTTGTAGTGATCCTGCATGGTGACAAAACGCGCCCAGCCGTGCTGCGCCTGGAGATCCAGCGCCTGTGCAAACTGCGACGCATGCATAGACGACGCGCCGATATAGCGAGCTTTACCGGCTTTCACCACCTCGTTGAGCGCTTCAAGCGTCTCCTCGATCGGCGTGTTGTAATCCCAGCGGTGAATTTGCAGCAGGTCGACGTAATCCATGTTCAGGCGTCTAAGGCTGTCATCAATAGAGCGCAGGATCTGCGCGCGAGAAAGGCCCTGAGTCAGGTCACCTGACGGGTAGTACACCTTGGTGGCGACCACAATGTCATCCCGACGCGCAAAGTCACGCAGGGCACGACCGACAATCTCCTCGCTGCTGCCGTCGGAGTAGCTGTTGGCGGTGTCGAAGAAGTTAATGCCGCCCTCGATAGCGCGTTTAATAATCGGACGGCTACTCTCTTCCGGCAACGTCCAGGCGTGGTTCCCTCGTTCGGGCTCGCCAAAAGTCATACAGCCCAGGCAAAGCCGGGAAACCTTAAGGTCGGTTTTTCCTAATGTGGTGTATTGCATGGTTCCGCTCCTGCTGTTTAAACAATACGTTTAAGCATAGCAGGAGCGAAAAAGGGGAGGGATTAGTCCAGCCAGGCGCGGATTTTGGCTTCAATACCGGCGGCGTCCAGGCCAATAGCCGCACGGGCTTCATCCTGGGTACCCTGAGGAATGAAATGATCCGGCAGGCCGAGGTTCAACACCGGCACGACGTTGCGGTTTGCCATCAGCACCTCGTTCACGCCGCTTCCCGCACCGCCCATGATGGCGTTTTCTTCCAGGGTGACCAGCACGTCATGCGTCTCGGCCAAATTCAAAATCAGAGATTCGTCGAGCGGCTTCACGAAGCGCATATCCACCAGGGTAGCGTTTAGCGTTTCAGCGACCTTCGCAGCTTCTGGCATCAGCGTACCGAAGTTCAGGATCGCCACTTTCTCACCGCGACGTTTCACCAGACCTTTACCGATCGTCAGTTTTTCCAGGGGTTTCAGCTCAACGCCCAACGCATTGCCGCGTGGGTAGCGCACCGCACTAGGGCCATCCTGATAGTGATAACCGGTAAACAGCATCTGACGACATTCGTTTTCGTCGCTTGGCGTCATGATGACCATATCCGGAATACAGCGCAGGAACGACAGATCGAATGCGCCCTGGTGCGTCTGACCGTCAGCGCCGACGATGCCCGCACGGTCTATCGCAAACAGTACCGGCAGCTTCTGGATGGCCACGTCATGGATCACCTGATCGTAGGCGCGCTGCAGGAAGGTAGAATAGATAGCGACCACCGGCTTGTAGCCGCCAATGGCCAGGCCCGCTGCGAACGTCACCGCATGCTGCTCGGCAATCGCCACGTCAAAATATTGGTCAGGGTATTTTCTGGAGAATTCCACCATGCCGGAGCCTTCACGCATGGCCGGGGTGATCGCCATCAGCTTGTTGTCTTTCGCGGCGGTTTCACATAGCCAGTCGCCGAAGATTTTGGAATAGCTCGGCATACCGCCGCTGCTTTTTGGCAGACAGCCGCTGGACGGGTCGAATTTTGGTACCGCGTGGAAGGTGATCGGATCTTTTTCCGCCGGTTCGTATCCACGCCCTTTTTTGGTCATGATATGCAGGAACTGCGGGCCTTTCAGGTCACGCATGTTCTTGAGAGTGGTGACCAGGCCCAGCACGTCATGGCCGTCAACCGGGCCAATATAGTTAAAGCCCAGCTCTTCAAACAGCGTACCCGGCACGACCATGCCTTTGATGTGTTCTTCGGTGCGCTTGAGCAGCTCTTTAATCGGCGGTACGCCGGAAAAGACTTTTTTACCGCCTTCACGCAGCGAGGAGTAAAGCTTACCGGAAAGCAGCTGCGCCAGATGGTTGTTCAGCGCACCGACGTTCTCGGAAATCGACATTTCGTTATCGTTGAGGATAACCAGCATGTCCGGTTTGATATCACCCGCATGGTTCATGGCCTCAAAGGCCATCCCGGCGGTGATAGCACCGTCACCAATCACGCAGACGGTGCGGCGCTGTTTATTCTCTTTTTCGGCGGCAACGGCAATACCGATGCCCGCAGAAATGGAGGTGGAGGAGTGGCCGACGCTCAGCACGTCATACTCGCTCTCACCGCGCCACGGGAACGGATGCAGGCCACCTTTCTGACGAATGGTGCCAATTTTATCGCGACGTCCGGTCAGAATTTTGTGCGGATAGGCCTGGTGGCCCACGTCCCAGATAAGCTGATCGAACGGCGTGTTATAGACATAGTGCAGCGCCACGGTCAGTTCTACCGTGCCAAGCCCGGAGGCGAAATGGCCGCTTGAGCGGCTTACGCTGTCGAGCAGGTAGCGACGCAGCTCGTCGCACAGCTTCGGCAGGCTCTCTTTCGGCAACAGACGCAACTCCTGGGTGGAGTCAACTAACGCCAGTGTCGGGTATTTGGCAATATCAAAACTCATCAAAGGCTCATCGAGATATATAGTTTATTTATCACGCTGGATTATATAGTCCGCTAGCGCTTCCAGTGCCGAGGTATCCAGCGATTGTGCGGCCAGTACATTTAGCGACTGGCGGGCATCGTCAATCAGATCCCGGGCTTTACGTTGGGCTTGCTCAAGACCCAGCAGGGCGGGGTAGGTACTTTTGCCAAGCTGCTGGTCCGCACCCTGACGTTTACCCAATGTTGCAGTATCGCCCACCACATCCAGAATGTCATCCTGAACCTGGAATGCCAGACCGATACTTTCTGCGTATCTGTCCAGCGTCGGCAAGGCTTTGCGCCCTTGTTCACCCGCGCTCAGCGCGCCCAGGCGAACGGCAGAACGAATCAATGCCCCGGTTTTGTGGCGATGAATACGCTCCAGCTGTTCCAGATTAACCTGACGTCCTTCCGCTTCAAGATCCAGCGCTTGTCCGCCGCACATGCCGGCCACGCCGCTGGCCATCGCCAGTTCGGAAATCATTGCCAGGCGGTCACGGTCAGCCACTTCCGCCATCGGCGCATCGCTCAAAATAGAGAACGCCAGCGTTTGCAGGGCATCGCCCGCCAGAATGGCATTCGCTTCGCCAAACTTGATATGGCAGGTAGGTTGACCGCGACGCAGGTCGTCGTCGTCCATCGCCGGTAAATCATCGTGGATCAGCGAATAGGCATGGATGCACTCAACGGCGGCAGCCGGGGCGTCCAGCGTGTTATCGCTGATACCAAACATATTGCCTGTGGCGTACACCAGGAACGGGCGCAGGCGCTTTCCACCCAAGAGTGCGCCATAGTGCATGGCCTCAACCAGAGGAGTGTTCTGAAAAGGCTGTGGTGCAATAAAACGGCGCAGGGCGTCGTTGGCGCGAACTACACGCGCCTGAAGCTCGTTGGCAAAATCCATTTACTCGGCGTCCGGTGTGAAAGGCGTAGTTTTCGCGTCTTCGCTGTCGGAAAGCAGGATCTGCACGCGCTGCTCGGCCTGCTGCAGTTTGACCTGCCCCTGTCGCGCCAGCTGCACGCCACGTTCGAATTCGTTGAGCGCCTCTTCCAGCGGGAGATCGCCGCTTTCAAGACGGGTAACGATTTGCTCCAGTTCACTCAGCGCAGTTTCGAAACTGGCCGGTGCGTCGTTCTTCTTCGGCATAGTGAATTGACTCTTATATTCTTCGCCCCGACATGGTAACGGACTCGGGCGGATAAGCAAATAACGCGCAATGTGCACAGGAGCGGCGCGATGGTGGTATACTTGCGCGCCTGGATGCAGCCACGGGTGTGGGCTGCTGTACTCTTTTCCATTACAAGCCTTAATACGCTTGCCTAAGAAACATTGCCGCCATGAAGTTTATCATTAAATTGTTCCCTGAAATCACCATCAAAAGCCAATCTGTGCGTTTGCGCTTTATTAAAATTCTCACCGGGAACATTCGTAACGTATTAAAGCACTACGACGAAACGCTCGCCGTGGTGCGCCACTGGGACCACGTTGAAGTCCGTGCGAAAGACGAAAACAAACGTCAGGATATTCGCGACGCGCTGACCCGTATTCCGGGGATCCACCATATTCTGGAAGTGGAAGACGTCCCGTTCAGCGATATGCACGATATCTTCGAGAAAGCGCTGGTTCAGTACCGCGATCAGATCGAAGGCAAAACCTTCTGCGTACGCGTGAAACGTCGCGGTAAGCACGAATTCAGCTCCATTGAAGTGGAACGTTATGTTGGCGGCGGTTTGAACCAGCACGTCGAGTCTGCGCGCGTGCGTCTGACGCACCCGGACGTGACGGTTAACCTGGAGATCGAAAACGATCGCCTGCTGCTGGTGAAAGGGCGTTATGAAGGTATCGGCGGTTTCCCGATCGGCACCCAGGAAGATGTCTTGTCTCTGATCTCCGGCGGCTTCGACTCCGGCGTTTCCAGCTATATGCTGATGCGCCGCGGCTGTCGCGTCCATTACTGCTTCTTTAACCTGGGCGGTGCGGCGCATGAAATCGGTGTTCGCCAGGTCGCGCACTACCTGTGGAACCGTTTCGGCAGCTCCCACCGCGTGCGTTTTGTGGCGATCAACTTCGAGCCGGTGGTGGGCGAAATTCTTGAGAAAGTGGACGACGGCCAGATGGGCGTTATCCTGAAGCGCATGATGGTACGTGCGGCATCCAAAGTGGCTGAGCGCTACGGCGTGCAGGCGCTGGTCACCGGCGAAGCGCTGGGGCAGGTCTCCAGCCAGACGCTGACCAACCTGCGTCTGATCGACAACGTCTCTGATACGCTGATCCTGCGTCCGCTGATCTCCCACGATAAAGAGCACATCATCGATCTGGCACGTGAAATCGGCACCGAAGATTTTGCCCGTACCATGCCGGAATACTGCGGTGTGATCTCAAAAAGCCCGACCGTCAAAGCGGTGAAGGCGAAGATCGAAGCCGAAGAAGAGCACTTCGATTTCAGCATACTGGATAAAGTGGTGGCGGAAGCGTCCAATATTGATATCCGCGAAATCGCCCAGCAGACCGAGCAGGACGTCGTCGAAGTGGAAACCGTAAGCGGTTTCGGCCCTAACGATGCGATTCTGGATATCCGCTCTATTGATGAGCAGGACGACAAGCCGCTGCAGGTGGAAGGCGTTGAAGTGGTGTCGCTGCCGTTCTACAAGCTGAGCACCAAATTTGGCGATCTCGACCAGAGCAAAACGTATCTGCTGTGGTGTGAGCGTGGGGTGATGAGCCGCCTGCAGGCACTGTATCTGCGCGAGCAGGGCTTTGCGAATGTGAAGGTGTATCGCCCGTAGTTTTTGCCCGGGAATGCGGCCTGATGCCCTCATCCCGGCCCTCTCCCGCGGGGAGAGGGAGAAAACATAAAAAACGGCAACCTTTGGTTGCCGTTTTGCTTTAACCTGGCGCCACCCGGCTTTTTTACGCACTACTCTTCATAGTAGTTATAAATTCCCGCCGGCATCACCAGCGATGATGCCACCTCGTACGCTTTTTCGCGCCCGACCAGCAGGTCAATAATCTTCAAACCAAAATCAATCGCGGTGCCGGGGCCCTGGCTGGTCAGCAGGTTGACGCGTGGATCCCACACGACGCGTTTGTCCACCCACTGGTCTTCCGGGATGGTCTGCTTCAGACCGGGGTAGCCGGTCATATTGCCGATAGGGAAAATATCGTGCGGAACCAGCACTGTTCCGGCGGCGGCACAGATGGCGGCGACGATACGACCCGATAAGTGGAACTGACGCACGGTCTCGACCAGCAGCGGGCTGTCGCGAAAATATTCCGCACCCTTCAGGCCACCGGGCAGGACGATGATGTCGTAATCCCCGTCGGCCACCTGCACAAGCGGCGCATCCGCAAGCAGTTTCACGCCGCGCGAGCAGGTCACCGCCAGACTGCCATCGCTGGCAACGCTGGCGACCGTCACCTCAATACCGCCGCGCACCATCAAATCAATGGTGGTGACCGCTTCTGTCTCTTCGCTACCAGGGGCGAGGCAGATCAGTGCCGACGCGCTCATATTCACTCTCCTTACGTTTAACCAGGTCATACAAACGGGCGTTTTCCGGCACGGCGATGCCATGTGCTCGGGCACGTTTTAGCAGATAGCCGGTAATGTAGTCGATTTCTGTGTGGCGCAATGCCCGGACATCCTGCAACATTGAGGAGATATTTTCTGCCGTACTCTCAATAACCTGCTCGACATAACCGCGCAAATCCTCTGCCGAGGTATGCAAGCCTTCCCGCTCAATGACCGACGCGACTTCAGCACACAGTGATGCAACCTCCTGCGGATGGTTTTTCAGCTCCCCATTCGGGCAGTTCCACAGTGCCGTCAGCGGATTGATCACGCAGTTCACGGCCAGCTTGCGCCAGAGTTGAGGGCGAATAGTGTTATGCCAGGCGACGTCCGGCAATACCTTCTGCAGCACATCGGCAAGATAACTGTAGTCGCCATCCTGTGTTCTGGCCGGTCCCATATGGGTCACGCCGCTGGCGACGTGCACGATGATGTTGCCGTCGCGACGGGCTGCGTGCGTGGTTGTCGCCATCAGCAGGGGCTGCGGGACGCTTTTCAGCTCATCAATGGTTCCCATGCCGTTATGCAGCAGCAGTATAGGGGAAGTGGAGGGGAGTTGCGCAGCCAGCGTCTTCACCGCGTCTGAGACCTGCCACGCTTTAAGCGTCACCAGTAACAGGTCACTTTGCGCCAGGAAATCGGGATCGTTCGCGGTGAGGGATTCGTTAAAGATGCTTCCGTCTTCACCAATCAGGTTTACACTGCAATAGGGCTGGGGCACGCGCAGCCAGCCCTGAACCTCATGTCCGTGCTTGCACAGCGCGGTCAGCCATAGCTGACCAAGCGCTCCGCATCCGAGCACTGTAATTTTCATTGTTCCTCCTCACCTGCAACTGCGCCAGGTGTTACAGCTTAATTATACAGCTAAGCTTCTGTTGAGTTATGCCTCGTAGCGGGTATTATGCAACGCAACAAAAGTGAAGGGAGAAGAAAAGATGCCATCTTTCGATATTGTTTCCGAAGTTGATATCCAGGAAGTTCGCAACGGCGTTGAGAACGCAACCCGCGAAGTTGAGTCACGTTTCGATTTTCGTGGCGTTGAGGCGTCGTTTGAGCTGAACGACGCAAATAAGACCATTAAGGTGCTGAGCGAGTCTGATTTCCAGGTGAATCAGCTGCTCGACATTTTGCGCGCCAAGCTGTTAAAACGCGGCATTGAAGGGACCTCTCTGGATGTGCCGGAAGAGTTTGTGCACAGCGGTAAAACCTGGTTCGTTGAAGCTAAACTGAAGCAGGGCATTGAGAGCGCGGTGCAGAAGAAGATCGTGAAGCTCATTAAAGACAGCAAGCTGAAGGTGCAGGCGCAGATCCAGGGTGAAGAGATTCGCGTCACCGGCAAGTCCCGCGATGACCTGCAGTCCGTGATGGCGCTGGTGCGTGGCGGCGATCTGGGACAACCGTTCCAGTTTAAAAACTTCCGCGATTAATACCCAAAAGCCCGGTTCAACCGGGCTTTTTTCACGCTTTCAGGGCCTGCTCCACTTCGAAGCGGTTGGTCATTTTGCTGTCTATCTTGACGTAAGCGCTGCGCTCTTCCGGGACAATCAGGACCTCCGTCACACCCTCTTTTGCTTCCAGACGCTGTTTCAGCGCGTCGCTAATCTGAACATCATCCGGGATTTCTACCCGCAGGCTGCTCACGTAGCGCGGTTCTTTCATGGTACTGGCGACCAGCAGCCAGACTGTCGCCAGCAGTGCGCCCGCGAGAAACACGGTTTGAGAGTCAAACAGACCGTCCACCCAGCCGCCAAGCGAGCCGCCAATGGCCACGCCGAGGAACTGGCTGGTGGAGTAGATGCCCATCGCCGTGCCTTTGTAACCGGCAGGGGACTCTTTGCTGATCAGCGACGGCAGCAGGGCTTCCATCAGGTTAAACGCCAGGAAGAACAGCTGCACGCCGGCAATCAGCTCCCAGAAGTGCGGGCCGGCACCCCAGAGCACAATCTCAGCTATCAGCAACAGTGCTACGCAGCCAATAAAGACGCGCTTCATCTTGCGCTTCACTTCAGCATAGATAATGAATGGCACGACGGAGACAAAGGAAATCAGCATCGTGACCAGATAGATTTTCCAGTGCTCGGCTGCCGGGAAGCCCGCAGCGGCCAGCTGGCCGGGAAGGGCGACAAAGGTCGACATCAGGAGGATGTGCAGACACATAATGCCGAAGTTAAGCTTCAGCAGGCGTGGCTCAACCAGCACTTTGCTGAAGCAGCCCTTTACCATTCCCGATTCACGGTTGAGGACGTGGTTTTTGCTGTCCGGGACGACCCACAGGGTTAAGGCAATACCGAGGGTTGCCAGCACGGCAATCATCCAGAACAGCGCGTGCAGGCCAAGCGCATGGGTGATTATCGGGCCCAGTACCATCGCAATGGCGAAGGTGACGCCAAAGCTAACGCCGATGAACGCCATCGCTTTAGTCCGGTTCTGTTCGCGGGTGAGATCGGACAACAGCGCCATCACGGCGGCGGCAATCGCGCCGGAGCCCTGAAGGGCGCGGCCAAGAATAATCCCCCAGATGGAGTGGGAGAGGGCGGCAATCACACTGCCCAGAACAAAAATAAGCAGGCCACCGACAATCAGTGGCTTGCGGCCAACCCGGTCAGAGAGCAGGCCAAACGGGATCTGGAAGACCGCCTGGGCCAGACCGTAAATGCCAATGGCCAGGCCAATCAATGCCTCGCTCGCCCCCTGCAGCGCCATGCCGTAGGTGGTCAGAACAGGCAGGACCATAAACATGCCGAGCATCCGTAGCGAGAAGACAGTCCCTAAGCCCCAGGTCGCGCGTAGCTCGCCTGGCGTCATTTTATAATCGTTCATTACCACCTCAGTTCAAAAGCAGGCCATAGTGTAGTGCGGGGAAGGGGCGGGGTAAATAAGGGCTTATTTAACAAATATTACATGCGTTATTAATTGATTTTGTGAATAAAAAAGGGTGCCGAAGCACCCTTTTATTGACCTGTTGTCGCTTACCAGACGTAAGTCAGCAGGTTGTGCGAATCTGGCACCATGAAATCCACGGACATCATCACGGACAGAGAAGTGATGGCGACAATGGAGAACACAAACAGCTTACGTGCCCAGACTTTGTCATCTTCCACTTTGTATCCGCGCAGCGCCATGCCAAGCCACCAGACGCTCACCGCAGCCGCTACCGCCAGATATTTATACCCGGCGTAACCACCCAGAGAGAGCATCAGCGTTGCCACGGCAAAGGCGATGATGTAAAGCGTGATGTGGTTCTTGGCAACCGAAATGCCCTTCACGACCGGCAGAACCGGGATGTTCGCTGCCTGATAATCCTTAAAGCGGAAAATCGCGATGGCATAGGAGTGCGGCATCTGCCACAGGCTAAAGATAGCCAGCAGGATCAGCGCACCGCTGTCGAACTCGTTCGTGACGGCGCAGTAGCCAATCACCGGCGGCGCAGCGCCGGAGAGAGAACCAATCAGCGTGCCGTAGACGGAGTGACGTTTCATATACAGGCTGTAGACGCCCACATAGACCACGAACCCCATCACCCCCAGCCAGCAGGCCAGTGGGTTAGCACCAAACCACAGCAGCATAAAGCCAGCAATACCCAGCAAGGTGGCGTACACCAGCGAGACGGAAGGGGCGATCAGGCCTTTCACCAGCACCCGATTTTTGGTCCTTTCCATCTTCTTGTCGATATCCATGTCGATGTAGTTGTTAAATACACAACCGGACGCAACAACCAGTGACACACCGACCAGCGTGTAAATAAAGAGGGCGTAATCAATGCTGCCTTTAGAGGCCAGCAGGAACCCTCCGATCACGGAGATCAGGTTGCCAAAGATGATGCCTGGTTTCGTTACTTGCAGGTATTGCTTAAACATACTCGCCGCTCTTAGTGAACCATCATGTTGTAGTTGAGGTTCCACATAATCCAGATGGAACCGACTACCAGGATAGCGATGATAATCACGGTAAAGATAAAGGCCGTCATGTTCCAGCCTTCATCGGACTTGGTGTTCATGTGCAGGAAGCAAACCAGATGCACCAGAATCTGAATCACCGCGGTCACCAGGATTGCTCCCAGGATAACCGGTTTAGACGCAGAACCGCTCATCACCATCCAGAACGGGATCACCGTCAGGATGATCGACAGGATGAAACCTGTCATGTAGGTTTTTACGCTGCCATGGGAAGCGCCATGATCGTTAGAATGACTCATTACATCGCCCCCATCAGATAGACAACAGAGAACACACAGATCCACACCACGTCCAGGAAGTGCCAGAACAGGCTCAGGCACAGGATACGGGTACGGTTAGTGCTGGTCAGGCCGCGACGGGAGATCTGGAACATCAGTACTGCCATCCAGATCAGACCCGAGGTCACGTGCAGACCGTGGGTACCGACCAGCGCGAAGAACGCGGACAGGAAGCCACTGCGATCCGGACCAAAGCCTTCCATAATCAGGTGATGGAATTCATAGATTTCCATCCCGATAAATCCAGCACCAAACAGCCAGGTCAACGCCAGCCAGGAGACAACCTGGCTCTTGTTATTTTTGTACATGGCGATAGCCGCCATGCCGTAGGTGATAGAGCTGAATAACAGCAGTGCGGTTTCAACCAGAACGAACGGCAGTTCAAAGATGTCCTTGCCGGTCGGGCCGCCCGCTGTGCCGTTCACCAGAACGGCATAGGTCGCGAACAGACAGCAGAACAGAATGCAGTCGCTCATCAGGTAGATCCAGAAACCGAAGACTTTGGTCGGTCCTGTATCGTGGTGCGCATGTTCATGCGCGTGGGCAGTTGAGTGCGCCAGAGTATCAGTTGCCATTTTTCAGCCCCGCTTTAGAAATCTCGTCGAAATGCTGATTTTCCAGCTTTTCAACTTCACGGACTGGTACGTAGTAGTCCACGTCCTCGTCAAAGCTCTTCACAATCCAGCTGATTACGATGCCAGCGAAGCCAACAATCGCCATCCACCAGATGTGCCAGATCATTGCGAAACCAAATACCGTAGCGAAGGCGGCAATAACAATGCCCGCACCGCTGTTTTTCGGCATATGGATCTCTTCGTAATGAGCAGGTTGCTTGTACGCTTCACCTTTTTCTTTCATTTCCCAGAATGCGTCGCGTTCATGAACCTGCGGCACGATGGCAAAGTTATAGAAAGGCGGTGGAGAAGAGGTCGCCCACTCCAGCGTACGGCCACCCCATGGGTCACCGGTCAGGTCACGGTTCTGAT
>ERZ773269.49-NODE-49-length-112243-cov-10.886111_pt1 | contig 112243 bp, 100 predicted proteins | sample MGYA00511958_ERZ773269 | MGnify/ENA primary metagenome ERZ773269 (study PRJEB29015, sample SAMEA2737761) | human gut metagenome | biome: human gut; feature: human-associated habitat; material: faeces | place: China | collected 2012 ... | reverse complement strand
CCTTGTTAAAAGACTTTAACCCTTTTCCTTCTTTTTTGCTCATTTTTGAGTCTCCTCCCACATTTTTTGATATACCATGTTAGTGTACCATAGAATGCCGGAAAAGTAACTAAAAATTTATATATTATATCAATTTTTTTGTCATTTTTTGTATTTTTATACATTTTAACCGCAAACAAATCTGTCAACATTCAACAGCTACTTTTATAACACCATCCCTCCTATTCTCGAAGAGATCATATGCCGCTTCAATTTCACTGAGAGTATAGGTATGCGTGATAAGTGGTTCTGTATTGATTTTTCCTTCAGCAATCAGTTTCAATGTTTCTTCACAGTCACATCCGTCTACTCCACCGGTTTTGAAGATGAGATTCTTGCCATACATGTCTGGAAGTGGTAAGCTTTGCGCTTTATCATAAAGTGCAACAACTGTCACAATCGCATTCGGTCTTGCGCATTCCCAGGCTAAACGAAATGTAGACTCTGCACCTGCAATTTCCAGGACAACATCTGCACCGCCGTGGTCACTTGTATTCTTAACAAAAGTCTCACATTCTTTCGGAGAAATAGTAAGTACATCTGGGTAATGTTCATTGATAAAATGTATACGTTCCTCATCTTTTTCACACATAATAATGTGTTTCGGATGCTTTAGCACAACACATAGTAATGTGCAGATACCCGTCGGTCCTGCACCGATGATCAGTACAGTGTCGTCTTCTGTAATCTCTGAAATACGAGTTGCCCAATAACCAGTAGCCAGAACATCTCCAACGAATAATGCCTGTCGATCTGTAACTCCATCCGGAATCTTATTTAACCCCTGATCTGCAAATGGTACACGCACATATTCAGCCTGACCGCCATCGATACGGCACCCAAGAGCCCATCCTCCGTTCTGATCCGTACAGTTATTGACATAACCTTTTTTGCAGAAATAACATTCACCACAAAATGTCTCCACATTTACTGTTACTCTGTCTCCCGGTTTCACATGAGTTACAGCGTCTCCGACTTCTTCAACAATTCCAACCATCTCATGACCGACAGTAATTCCCGGAACTGCGCGTGGAACACTTCCATGTTTGATATGTAAATCACTGGAACAGATACTTGCAAGCGTCACCTTTACAATAGCATCTCTTTCATGCATAATCACCGGTTTAGGTTTTTCTGTTAATTCAAATTTTCCTTTTGAAACATATGTATATGTCTGCATTGTTTTCCCCCATCACCTTCAAAATAATATAGCCGTTGCTTATTCTTTCGGATTATCTCCATCCCTATAAGGCACTGTGGCCGCCGGAACAACCGCTGAAGCCGGTTCGGTATGTATATCCTGGTCATCAAAAAAGATATGTGCTCCAAATGCTGCAAGTACTTCTGTCTTACTGACACCGCCTAAGAAGAACGCTTCATTGATTGATACACCCCAGTTGCGAAGTGTTTTGACTGCGCGTTCATGCGCTGGAGCATTTCTTGATGTGACAAGTGCTGTTCGGATTGGCTGAATCTCTTTTTCTTTAAACATCTGCTGTACATAAGACAGTTTTGTCAGGAAGTTTGCAAAAGGACCTTTCGCCATTGGTGTGTTCGCATTTGCCTTCTCATGTTCTTCAAATGCCTGTATTCCGTTCTTCTGAAAAATCTTTTCAGATTCAGCAGAAAATAGTACTGCATCTCCATCAAAAGCAATACGGATCTGATTAATCTTTTGCTTCGGATCAGCATGCGCATCACCTGTAAGAATACGGCCTGCTGCAATCCCATCATTGATTGCAGACTGAACATCAACAGAATTTGCTGACAAAAATAAGTCTGTCTTAAAAGCCTTTAGATAAGGAGCTATCTCGGCACCACTTGTCAAAGTCGCTCTTGTAATATCCAGTCCATAATACTGTATAGAATTAAAAATACGAAGACATGTGTTCGCATTATTCCGTGACATAATGATCACTTCCACCAGTCTTCCCAGTTCTGTGTTGTTTAATTCTAAGAATGCTTTGATCAATTGAAAAGCAGCACCCTTCTGAAGAATCTCATTCTCATGTGCTACCTGGTAAGCCTCATATGCTTCAACACCTTGTTCTTCGAATATTTTATTTTCCTGTTCGAGATTAAATAAAGCTCTCGAACTAATTCCTATTACAAGAGGTTTTGATAAATCATATGACATATATTATCGCCTCCGATCAAGAAAAAGAATCACCTATCAATCACATCTTTCCTACATTATACGTTTCAGTCTTATGAGATACAAGTGAAAACATATAAGAAAAGCTTATATCTTTGTTAAATCTTGATATAATATCAACATAACAGTTCCGTCTATTTTTTGAATTCTACTGCATGTTTTCTTTTCCATAGCGGAAATAAGTTTCGCTGACATACATAATTCTTTCGTTCATCTATCACAATCGCGTGAAAAAATGTCTTCCACATATCCGTATACTCATCTTTGTACTCTTCTGTCTTTCTTAATGTCTGAAATTCTTCATCTGTCAGATAGCGAAGATAGTTCTCACCATCTTTTGGATGAACACAAGCTGTTTTACGATTATCATCTATGATCATCCACTGTTCTGAAGGCATGCGATTTGCAAAATGTCTGCCTACCAACATAATGACATCACTTTTCGGTTCTAGATGGCTGACATATACATTACTGGAATTCAACTTCTCAAATCGTGTAAACTCTCTAAAATGATGACTTTCATTGGATACTTTGCGACGTAATTCTAATATTCGCATCACATGCGGATTCGCATATTGCTTCAATGCATTGCCACCCATCGAAAACCCGACCCGAAGGAAATTATAAATTGCCTGCAGTGCATCTTCCTCCGCAGATAATGTTGCCAGATAAATATCCAGATATGCCTCATCAGAAATATCTCGTCGTATCGAACGAATCACTTTTTCTGCCTTGGAAGTATCTTGATCTACGTGAATATATTCATCAAATATCGTCTGCTGAAATATCGGTTCTTTCTTTAATTGTATCTGGTCGTGACCAATTTGTAAGGCTTCAGACCACGCATCATAGATGCAGGTCATAATATCCTCCAAACGATCTTTACAAGTAAAAACTTTCATTAGCATACTCCAAAATCTGTCAACGTCATCTGGTTGAATGACTCATTCGCATGTTGTGTATTCCAAATATCTTTCTTGTCTACACTAATTAGTTGTCGTGTAATATAAGATGTCTCAATAGGAGTATGGTACATCTGTTTCCCACCACAAGTGATAAAGTAATGTGCACGCTTCAGTACTACTCCCATCTTCTTCAGGCTTTCATAATCAAGTCTGCCGTAGCGTCTTGCATAAGTGATACGGCTTGCTGACTTCGGTCCGATTCCCGGAACTCGAAGCAGTGTAGCATAATTTGCTTTTTCTACTTCTATCGGGAACTGCTCCAAATGGCGAAGTGCCCAATCACACTTTGGATCAAGCATCTCATTGAAATTCGGCTGTTCCGAAGATAATAGTTCTCCTGCATGAAATCCATAAAAACGAAGAAGCCAGTCTGCCTGATACAACCTATGTTCACGCAAAAGCGGAGGTGGTGTTCCTATCTCCGGCAATACATTGTCTTCGTTCAAAGGAATGTATGCTGAATAAAAAACACGCTTCAAATCAAAGCCTTGATATAATGCCTGTGTTGTCTGCAATAATGTATAGTCACTCTCACCGGTCGCGCCAATGATCATCTGGGTACTCTGTCCGGCCGGAGCAAAACTACGTTTTAATTGCGACATATCACGTGGTGCTAATTGATTCGCATTTGCCCATGTTAAAGCATGATCCAATGTAGTATATCTTCTATAAGATTCTAATCGCTTCATCTCAGGATCTTGAGAGATTGCTGTATTATTCGTCTGAGTATCTAACCACTCAGAAAACTGCTTTTTCGAAGTATCTGAAAAAATCCCGGTATCTAAAAATTTATTTCCACCGCTACGCTCCATATATGCAGACTTTCCAATCGCCATCCTGTGAGATGCAATTGTGCTTTGGACTTTTCCCATCGGATTCAAAATATTCGGCATGGTCTTGTTCGGTGCCAATGTACGTAACCCTTCTTCTGTTGGCAATTCAAGATTGACACTAATACGATCCGCAAGATACCCCGCCGCTGCCAACAGTTCATCTGAGGCTCCCGGAATCGTCTTGATATGAACATACCCATTGAAATGATATTTCGTGCGAAGTAGCAATAATGTCTCGCACATCTTCTCCATTGTATAAGTCGGATTCTTTAAGATCCCGGAACTCAAAAACAGTCCCTCGATATAATTACGTTTATAGAATTCTACCGTAAGCTCACATATTTCTTCTGGCGTAAAAGTCGCCCGCTTCACATCATTACTTTTACGATTAATGCAATATTTACAATCATAAGCGCAGTGATTTGTCATTAAAATCTTAAGCAGAGAAATACATCTTCCGTCTGCTGCAAAACTATGACAAATCCCGCATGCCTCTGTATTGCCGAGCTCTCCTTTCTTTCCCCGCCGGCTGGATCCACTTGATGTACATGCCACATCATATTTTGCTGCATCAGCAAGAATCTGCAGCTTTTCCTGTGTTGTATAATTACTATTTCTAATATCTGTATTCATATTTTCATTATACAAACATTTGTTCGATAATGCAAGTGTTATTTCGAACAAATGTTTCCATGTAGTTCTTCAAATGTGCACCCTTTTTTCCATGTCTATTTGATAGATTTCTTTCAGTAAACGAACGGCGTCTTGATTGATTTTCAGTATTTGGTATTGTTAATACTAACAAAATTCTTCTTAAAGAACCTGAAAAATTAAAATTTTTTCTCTAACATCCTCACTTGAAAATAAATCCGAAGTGTTGATCTCATCATAAAAAATCAACTGTTCCTGTGTCATCAAGGCACTTACATATTCTTCTGACGGATAATAGAAAAATAATAATATCTCTCTCGGATTTTCATAATAAGATTCATAGATTTTTGCTAAAACAGACTGCAAAATTTCTACTGAAAAGGGATTAAAAAAATAACAGCAATCTACATCCGTTGGAACTTCATAATTCTCTGCACTACATAGCACAAACTCTGTGCGGGCACCAGATACTGCTAATTCTTTATTGTCTGCCGCACCTTTATAGATTCGTTCATCATATTCTACGCCTACCGCTTTGCATCTTGTTTGGTAGGACAGATAAAAACATACTCATCCTTTTCCGGTTCCATAGTCGATCAGAGTATTATTTTTCCTAATTAGTCCGCTGTTTGCTAAACGTTCCAATACCATATAAGGCGTTGGCTCATATGGATATCTATACTGATCGGCGCGAGAATCATCTCGACCCGTTGTTTTTATCTTTAGAAGCTTATCCCATTGTGTTTCATTTTGATTCATTCCTTAATGCCTCCGTAAATTAATTTTCGTAAATCACTTTACCTTCCTGTCACCAAATACATGAGCTGACATCCCTCTTCTTTTAACCACTCAATAGATTCTTTGTAATCAGGAAGCACTTTCTCTACTTCTAACCAAAATGCTTTCGAGTGATTCATTTGCTTTCTATGGCACAATTCATGAACAACAACATAATCCAATATTTCCGACGGAGCTAACATTAACAGACAGTTGAAATTCAAGTTTCCTTTACTGCTGCAGCTTCCCCATCTGGTCTTCTGATTTCTGATAGTTATATTTCCGTATGTAACCCCCATTATATTTGCAAAATATTCAACTCTCATTGGAATGACCTCAAGAGCCTTGTCTGCAAGCAACTTTATTTTCTCAGGAGTAAATTTATCTGTACTTTCCGATTCGAATCTTTTCTTTCGTGTCTTAATCTCTTCGATATGTTTGCTTATCCAGGCTTCCTTCTTCATAAGAATCTCTTCAATATCTTTCTCTGAAGCAAAATGCGGAGCTCTTACAGTGATACTCAAATCAGAATTCACCTGAATAGCTACAGTCTTTCTGTTCGATCTAATTATTTTAACATCCATAAGTCTTTCCTGTACCTGAATTTGTTAAGTGATTGATAAATAGTAAACGTTAGTATTTATACCTCATGGGCGAAGGTTTGTCATTGAAATCTGTTGGAAGTAGACGTGGTAAATGTAGGCGAAAGAAACGATAACACCAAAAACATGTCCGGACGCACTGATGTTAATCAGTGTATCTAAGCCTGTCTTTTCAATGGTATTTCCGATGAATAGCTGGGCTGGCTTTTCATTGAGATTTCTTATGCTTTTTTCGTTGACATTTAATACTGTTCAATATATCATATAATCAAGAAATGGGTTTTGTTACTGAGTAAGGTCATTTGACTGGAAAAGATTGCTCGTTTCTTTTTTATTTTCATGATATCGTATAAGTAATATTTCCCATCTTCATCGTGTCTGACCAACATCGCAACATTAAAGACGTTGTATCTCTCTATTTCTCCATCATCACCAAATACCGGAAGAGCAAATCTTGAATCATATGAATACCAACCATATTTAGCATCTTTACTATGCTTCTCCTTACGATTATCTTCATAAACCTCGTTCGTTGCTATTTTAAGCAATTCCGGTAATCCCTGTGTGGCATTCGCTTTTGCTTTCGCATTTGCTCCTTTCAAAATCCGAGTATAATTTGAGTGCGTATACTCATCAGGAAGATCCGATCCAATATAAATCATCTTATTGCAATCTTCTATCTGATAGAATTCTCCTACATACTGGCGTAAATACTTTTCAACTTCTTCCCAATTAACTGCTCTTTTTCACTTGAACAGAATATCGTGAATAAATACTGTTTTCTTTCCGTTCAAATCTTCGATAACATTTACTTTTCTCGCCAAGTTAACCTCCTAAACATTTACGTATTATAATGCATTGCGTTATGCTTATTGCAAAAAATATACAGAGGATACCTTTAATTATCTACTCTTTCGATTCGACATTCTATCTCTGCTCTATACTTTAATAAACGTAACAGATAATCCGGAAGTTCTCTTTTCTCCGCTTCCCAATCCTGAACTGTACGATACGGAATACCATAGTAATCGCTGAACTCACGTCTGTTCATTCCCATTTTTTCTCTTAATTCTTTTACTTCTTTCCCTCTGCTCATGATTTAACTCTCCCGCTTAAATAACGCATTGCGTTACTTAATAGTACCCGATATATGCTATGTTGTCAATCCACTATCCCCCACCTCTCATCATATTTTTTCCATATATTTTTATAAAACAGAAAAGGCAGACCCCAAGCCCTTGATTTTCAAGGCTTTCCTTCTATTCCTCTTTTGTACTCAAAAAAGATCCAACATATTATCTAGATATATCTTTTCTCTGACATGGATCTGATATTCCGGTTTAGTCATATAATACAGCAGAAATTCCAAAATCAATGCACTTCCAAGTCCTCGTCCTTCAATCTTAAAATTAGAAAATCCCATTGGCATATAAATATCTTGGATATCAGTCACACTAATAAACCCAGGGTTCTCCATTGCTTTGGAGAAAAGATAGCCTTCTCCTGCGCCCGGTGCTGCACAGACATGATTTTGGCAATTTTCTCCCAGATTTTTCTGGCTGACTGTTTCATAACAAGCTTTTCTATCTTTACAACCAAACCAACAGCATTCATTGCACAGGAATTCTACTTTTGCTTTTTGCTTTGAATTCATCTTGTTTAGTTGCTCGAATTTTTTATTAAGACGAAAATCCGGGACTATATAATGAAATTCTTCTCTGTTTGTTTCCCGCAAAAAGTCGCTAAAATCCGTCAGTACCTTTGTAGTCGACGAGACTAGATAAAGCCCCGGATAATTCTTTTGCAAATAGTTCAGCAGTAAATCGGAATGAATGATCACACCATTTTGAGGTTCATTTCTTTCTTCCAGCAATGAGCAAAAAAGTGTGTTACATTTCCGATCCTGCAAATGTTCTTCTCTCAAAAGTGAATTACTGAATGTTAGTCGGGCAGATATCTTATATTCCTGCATCAAATCCAATACTTTCTCTGTCTCAGTATCTCCAAAGGACGTGCGACCGCCACCCCAGATACAGTCTGACGGGGCACCGTATATGGAACCGATCTCACACCAATCATAAAAATACTCTCTGTGTTCCCGATACAATGACAAAAATACTCGATACAATTCGTAAAACTCAAATAGTCCCGGCAGATGATAATATGCTCGATTTCTCATGGTTACTCTCCTCGCGTCAAAATGAAATCTTATCTTGCCACTATATACTGTGATGCGTATACTGCAGCCATTGCTCCGGTCACGCTCAATGCAACATAAAGTGCTGCCCACCAGCCCGATCCTCGTTCCATCAACTGATTGGTTTCTAACGCGAAAGAGGAAAATGTTGTGAAGCCACCACAAATTCCAACTTTCAAGAACAAGATCAATTGTGGATTCCAATCTTTCTTTGCGCCAAAGGCTACTACGAGTCCTATCACAAATGCTCCGATAATATTGATCAACAAGGTTTTTATTGGAAAACCATTTTGCGGGTTGATTGGAATTAAGCCAATCAAATAACGAGCTACAGCTCCCAGGAACCCTCCCGTTCCGACTATAATACAATTCATCATTTTTTGTCTCTCCTACAAGTAATACATTAGTTATTGTCTGCTTTATTATACCATCTGTAATACTGATCTGCATCAAAACTATCTTCACTTTGCAAATAATACATATTTCAACTCTCCTGTATATGTAATAAATGTACCTTTTTAAGACCTGTGGCATCTAAGGACTTTTAAATATAGAAAAAGCTCTGCGTACTTCTCACACGCAGAGCTTATAATCTTCTTAAAAGAATATCATTATTTGCTTTCTGGAATAGAATCTTTTCCTACTGTCATCATCAGAATGATTGCAGCTATAAAGCTTACAGCACATGCGATAATTGCAGCAAGAACAGAAGAATCAAAACCTGTCTGAGGATTAATTACCTGAAGCCATCCAAAGATTCCGTTTGTTCCATATACATACTGTTTTACTCCACCAAATCCGATGATAGCACCACCAATACCAGATGCAAGACAAGCTAACATAAATGGTTTTTTAAACTGTAATGTTACACCGTAAATGGATGGTTCTGTAATACCAACCATTGCAGAAATAATAGCCGGTCCACAAACACTTTTCAGTTTTTTGTTCTTTGTTCTAAGCATGATCATAAGAACAACTCCAGCTTGTCCGAATGCAGATGCAAGACCAGCAATTGTAATAGGATCGTAACCTAATGTTGCAAGATTGTTTACAGAGATTGCAACAAATCCCCAATGAACTCCAAACATAACACATACCTGAATAAGTGCTCCGTATAAGAAACCTGAAATAGTTGCATTCAGATTGAACAGTGCTGTAAATGCTGCACCGAGTAAATCACTTGCAAATGTTGCGATTGGTCCGATAATCAGGAATGCAAGAATAATACTAATTAAAAGTGTCAGCGCAGGAACAGCGAATGTTTTGAACAGATCACTAATTCTTTTTGCAAAGAATTTCTCAATTTTTGCTGCAAAATAGCAAGTCAGAATTACTGGAATTACAGAACTTGCATAGTTCATTAAAAGAACCGGAATTCCAAGGAATTCTACATATACATCTGTCTGGAAGATAGTACCGCTGAATAAAGTATAAAGTGCATCTCCCGCCATGATTGTTGTTAGAGACGGATATACTAAGGCTGCTCCGATTGCCATTCCGATAAACGGTGTTCCGCCGAATTTCTTCATTGAAGTATATCCGAGGAATATTGGAAGGAAGTTAAAGAAACAATCTCCAACAATGTTTAACATCTGATATGTTCCGGATGTAGTTGCAAGCAATCCTGTTGCAGCAAGAAATGCAAGCAGTCCCTTGATTACACCTGTTGCTGTAAGCATTCCAAGTACCGGTGTAAACACACCACTGATCACATCAATAAACTGGCTGGAAATCTTTTTCTTTTTCATTTCCTGTTTGAATTCTTTTGCATCTTTTAGTTCAACTTCTTTTTCTGTTGTACCCATCATTGTCTGCAGTTCGTTATAAACATCTGCTACGTGCTGCCCGATTACGATCTGATACTGACCTCCACCTTTTACGATAGAAAGAACTCCGTCAATCGCCTTTACTGCTTCGTCATTCGCCTTTGTCTCATCTTTCAGCTGAAAACGCAGTCTCGTTGCACAGTGATATACATTCTCAATATTTTCCTGACCGCCAACTTCTTTGAGAATACTTTGAATCATTTTCTCATACTTCATTTTGTTTTCCTTCCTCTCTCCTTAAAATTTTTATCTAAAAAAACCGTTTGGTCTTTTTTCAAATGTAATGGATATTCTTTTTCAGTAACAAGGATGAACTTACAATCACGCATTGCAGTGATTTTGATTTTATCAATATTTCCTTCCTTCCACTTCATATCCAGTACTGCGCCTGCTTTCAGACAGACTCCATTAACCTCTCCATCTGGAAGACTGTTCGGTAATGCCGGCAAAAGAAATACTTTGTCTGAGTAATCTTGTATGAGCATTTCCAATAATCCACAAGCTCCTCCAAAGTTTCCGTCAATTTGGAATGGTGGGTGATTGTCGAACAGATTATTTAGAGTAGCATGTCCAAGCAATTCCTTTAAGTTTTTCCAGGCTTCTTCTTTCTCCCACAATCTTGCATAAAACAGGATGATCCATGCTTTGCTCCATCCGGTATGACCTCCACCGTATTTCAGTCTGCGCTCAATTGTTTGTTTTGCAGCTTGAGCAAGTTCTGGCGTCTTATCCATACGTATCTGTCCTGCAGGATATAATGCAAACAGTTGTGAAATATGTCTATGACCAGGCTCGACTTCATCATAATCTTCACTCCATTCCTGAATCTGTCCATATTTACCGATTTGCAATTCTGGCATATGATTCAGTCGCTCATTTATTGCTTCATTCAGATCATTCGGGAGTTGATTTTCTTCCGTGATCTCCAGATAACCATTAAAAAGTTCTCTGATGATTTCTGTGTCCATAGAAGCTCCCATGCAGAGACATCCCGCCTCTCCTTTTTGATTCAGATAGATATTCTCAGGAGAACTGGATGGTCCTGAAATCCATTTTCCATGAGCATCTTTTACCATGTATTGAAGGAAAAACTTAACAGCATCTTTCAGTATTCCATAATATTCCTTCAAGAACTCCCTGTCTTTTGTATATTTGTAATGTTCAATCAGATGCAAACAGAACCAGGCACCGCCCATTGGCCACAGGGTAGATGATACATGATTGTCCTGAGGTGCACAGTCTCCCCAGATATCTGTGTTATGGTGACAACAGAATCCATCAATTCCATACATCTTCTCAGCAACGTCTTTGCCGTGCGGATACATTCTTTGCAAATGTTCTAACAAAGGCATGTGGAGTTTAGATAACCCTGTTTTCTCAGCAATCCAGTAATTCATCTCTATATTGATATTAATTGTATACTTGGATCCCCACATAGGTTCAAATTCTTCATTCCAGATTCCTTGTAGATTTGACGGAAGACTTCCTTCACGGCTAGAGCTGATCAGAAGATATCTTGCAAAATTATAATATGTATTTATTAATTCAATATCTTCTATGCCATTACGCATTTGCTCAAGTCTTTCCGGTGTTGTCAGATGCTCATAAGAGTCTTTATAATTCAATTTCAGATTACTTTTTTCATAGTAAGATAAATAATCTTTTATATGACGCTCTTGTAATGTTCCATAAGATTCTTTTTCAGCATTACTCAATACATCCATACACCACTGAAGCGGTTGTTCACTTCGGAACGATGTTCTTGCTGTGATAAATAGTGTTGCTTCTTTGGCATCCTCTACTAGTAAATGGCTTCCCATTCGTGAAATTTTGCCATTTTTAGTTCTTACCTGTACAAGTAGTTCAAATGCAATCCCATGATCTCCACCTTGTTTTCCATATAAACGGATTTTATTGCCATCCAGGACTTCAGTACCATCACAGAAAGATGAACCACGTCCTGATCGGTTATCTTTTCTTGTTAAAGATAAATCAAAATTAAGAAGTTCGCCATCTATGGATTTCATCTGATATACAATTATGTGATCTGGATTGCTGGCAAAAAACTCTCTTTCGTATTTTCCTTTTTCCGATTCATATTGAATTTTTCCAACGGCTCTTGAAATATCTAATTCTCTGTTATACGTTTGAACTTCTACGCTTTCATGCTGAACGCTTAAAAGTCCCCCTTGATCCTTTTTGAAGATCGTTTTGCCTCTCTGTTTGTAAAAATCTATCCAAACGTCCCCAAGTGTCTGATAATGTCGCATATGCGGATATGTTGCATACATACTTCGCTCTGCGAGAAGTTCGGCCTGTTCGATTTCTCCATTTAATAAGAGTTCACGAACTTTTGGATAGTTCTCTCGCGCATCAGGATTTACACGTTCCATAAAACTTCCGGTCCAAACAGAATCTTCGTTAATTTGAAGTCGTTCCGTTCCGATTTTTCCAAATACCATTGCTCCGAGAAATCCATTTCCTATCGGCAATGCTTCATTCCAATCTTTAGCTTCTTCACGAAAACATATTTTATTCATTTCTTCTTCCTCATCTTTTCACTACGCTTTCTTGAATCTGTTGTTATTATAACAATAAAAAAAAGAAAGACTGAAAAGTTTCTATTTTGCGAACTTTCCAGTCTTAAAAATTATGGATGATTTCATTTTTCCATTGGGAATCCGTATTTATTTTGATACGCAATTGCAATTCGTTCAATTAACAGCTGATATAAAACAGGATGGTTTTGGACTAAATCTTTATATTCCCAATCAATACATAGATCAACTCGAGGGTCTTTCTCCATTTCTCTGTTTGAAGTAAACAGAACTACTTTTGCTTTTGTTTCTTCAAAACACTTCTTTGATGGAGCATCTGTCAGATGCGTATACTCACTAATATACCTTCCGGAATTTGAAAAAATAAGCAGTAGTGTATTTTCTTTTGCATGACTAATATACTCTACTTGTTTTCTGTCATTTGTAGTTGTGTAAATGAACTTCTGGTAAAAAGACATTTTATGTTGAAAATTCAGTGCAGCAGTCTCTGAATATCCTTCTCCAAATGCAGCTACTTCTTCATAGTCATGAATCAGCGTGACCAATTGTTCTATCTTTTTTGAATCAGTTTTGAAAAATAAGTAGCGAATATCTGCAAACAGCACATCCAGATATTCTTCCGTTCCTTTTTGCAATATATAATCTGTAATATTTATCGTATTTAAATCTTTTATGTAAACTTCTCTTTTCCCTCTACTATATGCTTCTGCTTTAAATTCTTTGTAATCCTCAAAGCCTAATTGCTTAACAAACTTAGAGATTGTAGATTTTGAAACAGAACATAAATCAGCCATAGTACCTATGGAAATGTTATTCAATTGATGAATATGTTCCAGCATAACTCGAGCAATATGATGTTCTATTGATTCAGGTGACATCTCACCGGTTATTGATGATAGTCTTGTATATAGTGTGCCCATATATCTTCTCCCTCACGATTTTCTCTTGTGATAATTCTGTTTTCATAATAACATAAAAATGCTTAGAGAAGTACCGTAAGATTACCAAAGATGAATTAATCACGTTGATGAGTGTTCTTTGTAAACCCGACATGCTGATATCAGCAAAGCTCGTTTCCTCTATTCCGTTATCCTACCGATTATCAATTTTCTCCGGAAACATATCATGATTACTCATACGATTCCAGGCAACCTGCTCCCAGTTGGTACCTGGCTTTCCATAATTACAATACGGATCGATGGACAAACCTCCACGTGGAAGGAATTTTCCCCAGACTTCTATATATTTTGGTTCAAGAAGCTTGACAAGATCTTTCATAATTATATTGATCACATCTTCATGAAAATCTCCATGGTTTCGGAATGAGAACAAATACAATTTCAAGGATTTACTCTCCACAAGACGTTCGTCCGGAACATAGGAAATCGTGATCGTTGCAAAATCTGGCTGTCCGGTGATTGGGCACAGACTTGTGAATTCCGGGCAGTTGAACTTGACGAAGTAATCGTTTTCAGGATGTTTATTCTGAAATGCCTCCAATACAGACGGATCATAATCCATACGATATTCTGTTTGCTGATTTCCCAATAATGTTAAATTTTCTTTTTCTCTCATTGCTTTCTCCTCTATCTCAACGCAGGGTCTTCTACGTGATTCGCCTGAAATGCTGCTGCGCGATCAATGCATGTTCCGCATTTTCCGCAAGGCTTCTCTCCACCTTCGTAACAGGACCATGTCAACTCATACGGAACTCCCAGTTCTAATCCAATCCGTACTACTTCGGCTTTGGATACATTTACAAAAGGAGCTTCTATTTTCAGCTGATGTCCGGAGCCTTCCCAGATTGCTTCATTCATCGCCTGATTGAATACCGGTGAGCAATCCGGATAAGCAAAACCGGCAGAATCATCTGCATGAGCTCCATAATAAATCACTCCACATTCCTTGCTCAGTGCGATACTTGCTGCCGAAGAAAGAAATAATCCGTTCCGAAACGGTACATATGTACTTACAGGCTTATCGCCATTTGTTTTTGAAATCTGCTCTGCGTAACTCTCCTCCGGAATTTCTTCCGTGGACTGTTGAAGCAGTGAACAGTTGCTATATTGAAATATCTTACTTAAATCCAGGAACAGATGCTCCACGCCATAATATTCGGCAACTGCTATTGCAGCCCTGATTTCTTTATCGTGCTTCTGTCCATAGGAAACCGAGAGTGCACTCACCTGGTCTTTCCCGTACTTTTTGATTGCCAGTCCTAATGCCGTTGTTGAATCAATTCCTCCACTAAAGAGAACTAATGCTTTCATCTCCATCACCTCACTACTTATTTATACGCCCCGTTCATTGGGATCCCAGATTACTTTATGCATCTGAATCTGCAGACGTACACCATTTAATCGATGTTTCAGCATAAATTCTACGATCTGCACTGGTTCTATGGATCCAAAAACAGGACTAAGATACACATGACACCTATTTGTCAGATTATAAGTCTGAATCATGTCCAGTGCTTTTAACAGATCTTTCTGGCTGCCACATACAAACTTTACAGTATCATCCTTTCCTAGCAGTTCCATGTTCTCTGTTATCATATATTCTTCGCACCCGCTTGACGGTAACTTATAATCCATTGTAAATATCGGTTGTTCTTCGCAAAATGCCGACAAATTAACTGCGCCATTTGTCTCAATTTCGACCTGTAAGCCGGCTTGTAAAAGAAGGTGGATCAATTCTCTGATGTCTTTTTGCAGTAACGGTTCTCCACCTGTAAGTGTCACATTGCGAATTCCGGTTCCTAAAACATAATTTAAAATCTCTTCTGGGGTTTCCTCTTCATATGGGCAATCCGGTTCATTGGCCCACATAGTATCACAATAGCTACAACGCAGATTGCATCCTTTGAAACGAACAAAGACTGCCAATTCTCCCGCCCGTGTGCCTTCCCCATTAATACTGGTGAATTTTTCTACTACTTTCATCTACTCTTCCTCATAAACCGCGCAATTATTCGGTGTCTCATATACTTCCACACAATGAACCTCATATCCCAATTCCGTTAATTCCTTGTAGAAATAATATGCGAAATTTTCTGCCGTTGGACGAAAGGAAACTTTCTCCAGATGAAAGTCCTCATTCTGAAGTGCAGCTACTGTTTCTGCTTTCAGAGATCCCACTTCGTAAATCAGACTATGGTCAAAGGAATCACAAAGCTTTTTCAGATCCTTTTTCAGATTACCGAAATCCACTACCATTCCCCGTGTCTGTCCTTCTTGCTCCAGCTCCTGACTTTTGATTTTTGCGACAACATTCCAACGATGTCCGTGGATATTTCTGCATTTTCCTTCGTATTTCCATAAAAAATGCGCTGCGTCAAAACTGGCTTTTGTTTGCAAATAATACATATTTCAACTCTCCTGTATGTGAAATGTATGTACCTTTTAAGAGCTGTGTATCCTAAGCGGAGCGTTTTATATATATGGGAAAGTATTTCCTGAATATAAAAAACTCTGCGTACTTCTTTGCACGCAGAGCCTAGAATCTTCTTAACTAGCCCTGGTTTTGTTTTTCGACAGGAAGGTACAAATGAACTGTCGGCTGTTTTTCACAGCATGAAAATTATACCACAGAAAATCAGTTTGTCAAATTGGTTTTTTTATTTTAACGAAATGGTGTCCTATTTCCCATATTCTATTCTCCCAGGAAATATTTTCCGTAAGCATCTGCTGCCTTAATTGCTGCACATACAGTCTCAGGTGTCACCTCAAATGGCATGTTATGAAGTGTATCATTCTCTGCACAGGCTGCTGTCGCAACTGCCATAAGCTTCTCGTCTGTCACTTCTGTAATACCAAGTTCTTTTAATGTAACAGGAAGTCCCAGTTCAATGCACCAATCTATAATGTCTTCCAGTTCTTCTGCCGGAATGTCTTCCAGAACAAGCTGTGTGATTGTTCCAAATGCAACTTTCTCTCCATGATACATATGATGACACTCGTCCAAAACTGTGAATCCATTATGGATTGCATGTGCTCCTGCAAGACCGCCACTCTCAAATCCGATTCCACTAAGCAATGTATTAGCTTCAATTACCTTCTCAACAGCTTTTGTGCAGGCTCCTGCTTCCAGAGCAAGTTTTGCCTTCACACCTTCATTCATCAATGTATCAAAGCACAGTTTTGCGAGTGACATCGCTGCCATAGTAACATTTCCACCAGCACAAGTTGTTGCTTCGCTAGCCTGACAGGCTCTTGCTTCAAAATAAGTTGCAAGTGCATCACCCATTCCGGAAACTGTCAGTCTGACTGGTGATTTTGCAATGATTTCTGTGTCCATCAGAACCATGTTTGGATTAGCTGGGAGGAATAAGTATTCTTCGAATACGCCTTCATCAGTATAAATAACAGAAAGTGCACTGCATGGCGCATCTGTAGATGCAATTGTCGGACAGATCAGTACCGGCACTTCTTTGTAATAAGCAACTGCTTTCGCAGTATCAAGGATCTTTCCTCCGCCAATACCAATAACAACATCACAGCCCTTTTCATTCATAACGGCTACCAAACGATTAATTTCTGTCTTGCTACATTCTCTGTTGAAATACTCATACACTGATTCAATATCATATCCTTCAAATCCAACTTTGAGAACGTCTTCAATACGTTTATACCCCGACTCTGTGATCAGTACAAGTGCTTTTTTACCATACTTCTGAGCATATTCACCCAGCTTTTTCATCTCACCTGCACCTTGAACATATTTGCTCGGACTACATAAAATATTTGCCATTTTTGTCTGCCTCCTAAACTCTTTATTTGTATGTTATTAAATTAACAATCTAAAGATATTGTAGTCCTTCTCTACAAAAGTGTCAATAAAATCTAATTGAATTTTCTGTAAGAAATCGGCTATATAATCACTACTCACAGCTGACTGTATCAAACAACCCTTTAATTCATCTCAACGTGCAAACACCCCTGCTAAAAATCCCCTCTTCTTCACCTGCTGGACTTCTGCCCCACTTCTCATAATCAGCGCAAACATTCCCATGTTGCGAAGATCCTGCCGCAGATTTACTGCCTGTTCTTCTGCCAAACCATCTTTTACTAAGAATGGCGTATCATTCAGACTCACATTCTTCGGGAAATCATATTTTCTCGCGATGCTTACAAACTCTGACCTCTTACCGATATAGTCAACCATACTTCCAAGCGCGATCACCTGTTTTGAAGGATACACCGATGGATCTACTTCATACACTTCTTTTTCATCACCAACTGGTTCAAACTTATATTTTGCTGTATAGAAATCCAGTGCCTCCTCAATATAAGAACACGCCTCTCCGTCAAGCTCTTCATACAAAACACACGGCAAACTCGCTACAATTCTTCTTGTTTCTGTTTTTGCCATTCCTGTTAAAATCTGCAGAAATTTAGCAACTTCCAATTCTTTTCCGTTGCAATCAATTAATGTTACTTTATAAAATAGTTCTTTGTTTATCATAGTCTTGCTCCATTATCATTTTTTATAACAAAAATTTTATTTTATTATAACTGAAACAGGGTGATACTGTCTACAGATTTTCTGTTTACAGCATCACCCTGTATTTTACTTATTTTCTCACTGAATAAAACTTAAAAATTCTCAGATTTCATTTCCAGCCTGATATCCGCTGCGAATCGCTGCTGAGATATCTGCTGTTCTCTCACCACTGCAGTCTCCTACATATACAAACGGAACTGTCAGCTTACTGTCGTCGAAGAGATTCTTCTTAGACCCGAGTGCATTCACAATTGTATCAGCTTCAATTGTAACCTCTGACTCGTCTTTTGTATTCACAGCATGAATCACATTATTCTCGATGGAATTCACTCTTGTATTCACATACTCTTTTACATCGTGTTCTTCAAAGTCTTTTTTGATCAGTGGCATTACTGTCTCGGATTCTCCTGTTGCAATCTGATCCAGCATCTCGACAATGCTTACTTTGAGACCTTTCTGTGCAAGGAATTCTGCTGTTTCAGTTCCAACTAATCCTCCGCCAAGCACTGCACATGCTCCACTCACTTCGCATCCTGCAAGAACATCCCAGGCAGAAACAACATTGCTGTCTGTAACAGACATTGGAAGATCCATGTTATGCGCACCGATGGCAAGAATTACATGATCAAACTTATTGAGTTCTTCGCTATCTGCTTCTGTATTTAATTTCACATCTACAGAAAGTTCCGGGAGAATCTTCTCATAATATTCAATAGATCTTAAAATCTCACTCTTTCTCGGTGGAACTGCTGCCAGATGGATCTGTCCGCCAATCTTATCTGATTTCTCAAATACGGTTACTTCATGCCCGCGTTTTGCTGCAACTCTTGCTGCCTCAAGTCCGGCGATTCCGGCACCTACAACTGCGACCTTTTTCTTCTCGTCTGCAGGTTTGATAAATATAGTTCCTTCGTTTCCATTCTCTGCATTTAATACACAGGAAATGTATTTACGTCCCTGAATTGCATCTACGCATCCTTTATTACAGTTCAAGCATTCTCTGATGCACTCTCCGGATATAGCTTTATTGGCAATATCTGCATCTGCAAGCATGGAACGTCCATAAGCTACAATATCGGCATCTCCGTCTTCGAGGATCTTCTCTCCTGCTTCTAAGCTGACAACACGACCAACTGTTGCAACCGGAATGGATACCAGTTTTTTCACTTCTCTGGCTACCGGAAGTGTCCAGTTATACGGAACATCTCCCATCGGCGGGATTGTATCTCCCATGTTTCCTGTATGGTTTGCCTGAGCCACCTGGATCATATCGATTCCGGCTTCATCAAGCATCTTAGCAAACTGAATTCCTTCTTCTGCCTCAAGTCCGCCTTTTCCACGAAGTGTTCCATCAGGATTTACTGTAATAATTGGCAGTTTATACTCAATCATAAGATCCGGTGCTGCTTCTTTGATTGCTGCTACTACTTCAAGTGCATATCTTGTACGGTTCTCAAGATTTCCTCCGTACTGATCTTCTCTGTGGTTCAGAATCTTAGAGCAAAGAGAACCAAGAAGACGATCTCCATGTACTTCAATCGCATCGATTCCTGCTTTCTGCGCCTTTGCTGCACATGCAGCGATACTGTTTTTAATATCTTCTAACTGCTCAACAGTTGCCTCTGTTACAAAATGCTGCATATCATGATGAAGTTTTGCATAAGCGCCTTTCGTAAGTCTGTCGCATTCTTCCATCTGTCTCTTTGCTTCTTCTGCATTTCCCTCAGCCTGTGCTTTTGCCGCAGCCTGTCTTGCAATACCTGCCTCCATGATCATGCGTCCGACACCCGGAACATCATACTCCGGATGGAACAGCTGAAGTGCAAGCTTACAGTCATACTTATGTAATGTGTCTGCCAGGTTTTTATATACAGGAATCTGGCTGTCATCATAAAGCTTTGGTGTCGGTGAAGCTGTTCTTACAGGAGCTACATCTCCGATAACAACATACGCTGCTCCACCTTTTGCAAGTCTTTCATAGAAGTTCAGACTTCTCTCCCCAATCGATCCATCTCTTTCTTCATAACCTGTTGTAAGCGGTGGAAACATGATTCTGTTTTTAAAAGTAAGATTTCCGACCTTAATCGGTTCTGATAATTTATTCCCCATCTTTTTTCTCCGTTTTATTCATTTCTATATTTCTTTTCTATATTTGTTATTCTGAACTTTTCTTCAATTACAGTTCTTCTGCTAGTTTATGTCCTGCAGCAATTGCATCTTTCAGAGTTCCGACTTTATCACAGTCTCCGATAAAATGAACTCTCTCTTCTGTATTTTCTACTTTGTTCGGTGCATAACCAACTGCAAAGATCAGTGTATCCGCATCTGTGATATGATATTCCTGTCCGTCTTTCTCATAAGTGATCGTAGTCTCATCAACCTTCGTCACCTGACTGTTCAGTTCAATCTTCACACCTTTTCTCTTGAGTCTCATTGTCAGCTGACTCTTAGCTGCTCCGCCTTCACCCGGCATCAGTGATGGCGTCATCTCGATCACTGTAATGTCACGGTTTGCAGGGAACATGTCATCAATCAGTGGTGCAAGATAATCTGCAGTTTCACATCCGACAGATCCGCCCCCGAGAATAACGATCTTTCTTCCCGGGTATTTTCTTCCGGCAAGGACGTCATCGGCTGTCATTGTCTGCTTGAACACTTTGAATGGAGGAATTTCCTTCGGAACTGCCCCTGTAGAACAGACAACTTCATAATCCTTGAATTCTCCTGCAAGCATCTCCGGAGTTACTTCACAGTTCATGCGGACTTCGATTCCTTCGTTCTTCAGACGACGTGCCATAAACTTAATTACTTTACAAAGTTCCTGTTTAGCGATTGGAACTGCTGCCAGTCTTAAAAGGCCTCCGAACTCTCCGCTCTTTTCGCAGAGAATAACTTCATGTCCGCGTTTCTTTGCAACATAAGCTGCTTCCATTCCCGCCGGACCCGCACCGATCACGAGAACTTTCTTCTTTTCATCAGCTTCCTTGATCTCATCAGATTCTACTGATGGATTCACTGTACAGCTGATCGGATTACCAAACATAATTCCTGTCAGGCAGCGTCCACATCCAATACATGGACGGATATCATCTGTTTTTCCTTCTGCAGCTTTATTAACAAATTCACTGTCACACAAGTTCGGACGACCAATCATACAGATATCAGTCTTTCCGTTAGCAATGAGTTCTTCCGCTACCCATGGTTCATTAATTCTTGCAACTGTAGAAACCGGAATGTTCACATGCTTTCTGATCTCTTCGCTTGCATGCGCATGCGGTGCAGGTGATGTGCCAGGTGCAGGCATGGAACTTCCTCTCTTAATTGTATTTCCTCCAGAAACATGGATAAAATCAACGCCTGTTTTCTCAAGCTGTTTGGATACATAGATCATGTCATTCAGTGTCAGACCACCTTCACTGTACTCATCTCCTGAAATACGAACATCGATAATGAAATCATCACCGCAAAGCTCACGGATTTTCGCAATTACTTCAAGTGTCAGTCTGAGACGTCCGTTAATGTCTCCGCCGTATTCATCTGTTCTCTTGTTATAAAGAGGTGTAAGGAATCCGCCAAGCAATCCATGTGCATGTGCACACTGGATTTCAACTCCGTCTCCACCTGCAATTTGGAAACGGCGTGCTGCCTCCCCAAACTGCTGAACAAGTACATGCAATTCTTCAACAGTTACAGCTCTCGGAGCTGATTTTGCATAATATGGTCCAACATTAGAAGGGGCGATCAGCTGCGGTGTTCCCGGAATCGGGAATGCCATGTAAGCCGGATGGAATAACTGTGCTAAAATCTTCGTATCATACTGATGTACTGCATCTACCAGTTTCTTCCAACCTGGAATATAAGAATCATCATAGATAGACATATCTCCCGGTAAATATGTATATACTGGCTCTACCGTTGTAACTTCTGTAACAATCAGTCCGACTCCCCCCTTCGCTCTTGCTGAGTAATGCTCAACCAGTGCGTCTGTTACATAGCCTTTATCTGCCATGTTTGTAGAGATCGGCGGCATAAAGATTCTGTTTTTTACCGTAGTCTTTCCAATTTTAATTGGTTCGAATAAATGTGGAAAATATTCATTCATTTTCTGTTCCTCCAATTTGTTTTTTTCGTTCTTTTGTCTTACGATTATTTTAACTTATAATCATTTCTGCTTCTGTGTATATCTTAACTTTAGACATTGAATACTGACGAATCTTTTTATCCAGTAAATCCATTGCAAGAAGAACACCTTCTGTGTCAGATATTCTCATTTGTACCAACTTTAGATCCTGATATATATAGTCAGGAATCATACCAAATCCGACAACTTTCACTTCCTGTGGGATGTTCACTCCATACTTTCGAAGCGCCGTCAACGCACCGATTGAAATCTGTTGATTTTCAAATAAAATTCCTTGCGGAAGCGGATTTTTTCTCAACCAGTCTAACAAAGTCTCCGTTATCCTTGGAATTTCATCTCCAAGATCAAGAATATGTTTTGCAGATGCAGTATCTTCGTTAGACTTTGTATTTAAAAATGCTTCTTTACGAACTCGATAATTATAATTATCTTTCCCTGTGCAGAAATAATAAATATCTGATGCACCTTCCTTGTACAGATAATCCACAGCACTTTTTAGCATTTGTCTATTGTCTGCACATACGCTGCTATACCGACTATCTGGAAGTTCACAGTCATAAAGAACCAATGGTTTTTTGATTCTTTCAAGCAGGTTTTGATCTTCTTCTTTTAATTCGGTTCCAAAAAGAAGAACGCCTGCCACAAAATCCATATTACATTCCGTAATTACTGCTTCTGTTTGCGTAATATCGTCATTTAAATACGTCACTCCATAAAGATATCCAAGTCTTCTTGCTTCAGAATCAAATGTAGCAAGTACATCTGACCAGAGATCTGTTTCTGAATTACACGCAACGCCTTTGCTGTGATGAACAATCACTATTTTGATCATCTGATTCACCGGATGGCCAGACACTGTAACGATATTCTCTTTTACTGGAATTACTCCGTTGTTCTTTTTCATTTCTTCCAGACATTCCAAAACCATCCTTCTGGTTTCTTCATTCACACCGGGTTTTCCATTCACAGCAAGCGATACTGTTGCTTTGGAAACTCCGAGATGTCTTGCAATGTCTACCATCTTTATCTTCATGTGTAATGCCTCATATTTTCTAGATTGTAGTAAAATTAATTTCGAAATCATCGTATATTCGAACTTTAACGATTTCTGAAAATGAATACTGTTCGTAATCATCGTTCTCAAAATCATATACAAGAATCATCTCTCTGATTGGATCAACAATCCAGTATTCTCTTACTCCTGCAGTTCGATATTTAAACAATTTAATATAATAATCCATTCTTTTACTGCTAGGAGACACGATTTCAATAATCCAATCCGGAGCTCCATTACATCCTTTATCGTCAAGTTTATTTTTATCACATATTATAGAAATATCCGGTTCTACATAATTAACATTATTGTTATTTAAAAATACTGCAAATGGAGCAAGATATACTTTGCATGCCCCTCTTTTCATATCAATATAATCTGCAATTTTTCGATAAAGAGAACCAATTATTTCTTGGTGACGTCGAGATGGGGGTGCCATCATATAAATCTGACCATCAATTAATTCAGCTCTTTCTCCTTCTGGAAGATTGTAAATATCTTCTATTGTGAAAATACGGTTCTGTGCTAATGCCATACATACACCTCATTTCTTATAAACGCTATATTATTCAACAGTTTTCATTACTTTTAAGTATAACAAAATCTATCAAATAAACATAGTTCTTATGATAAATCAACTAAAAAAATCAAGAAGAAAAAACTATTTTGTTTTTACTTCTTGATTTTATCATAAATTAGAACATTATCTGAGAATAGATTCTTAGAATTTACCAGCCTTTGCAGCTTCCTCTACAGCAACTGCTACAGCAACAGTCATACCAACCATCGGGTTGTTTCCTGCTCCGATAAGTCCCATCATCTCAACGTGAGCCGGTACAGATGAAGATCCAGCGAACTGTGCATCAGAGTGCATACGTCCCATTGTATCTGTCATTCCGTAAGAAGCCGGTCCAGCTGCCATGTTGTCTGGGTGAAGTGTACGTCCTGTACCACCACCTGAAGCAACTGAGAAGTATTTCTTTCCAGCTTCGATACGCTCTTTCTTATATGTTCCTGCTACTGGGTGCTGGAATCTTGTAGGGTTTGTAGAGTTACCTGTGATAGATACGTCTACATTCTCTTTCCACATGATCTTAACACCTTCTACTACGTCGTTAGCTCCGTAGCAGTTAACTTTCGCACGAAGTCCTTCAGAGTATGCTTTACGGAATACTTCTTTCAGTTCTCCTGTGTGATAGTCAAGCTCTGTCTCAACGTATGTAAATCCGTTGATACGTGCAATAATCTGAGCAGCGTCTTTTCCAAGACCGTTCAGGATAACACGCAGAGGTTTTTTACGAACTTTGTTTGCTTTCTCAGCGATACCGATAGCACCCTCAGCTGCTGCGAATGACTCGTGTCCAGCCAGGAATGCGAAGCACTCTGTATCTTCTTCAAGAAGCATTTTTCCAAGGTTACCATGTCCAAGACCAACTTTTCTCTGATCTGCAACAGATCCCGGAATACAGAAAGACTGAAGTCCTTCTCCGATTGCTGCTGCTGCATCAGCTGCCTTTGTACATCCCTTTTTGATTGCGATAGCAGCACCTACTGTGTAAGCCCACTTAGCGTTCTCGAAACAGATTGGCTGAATTCCTTCAACCATCTTGTAAACGTCAAGACCAGCTGCTTTAGTTACTTCTGCAGCTTCTTCGATGGAGTTGATTCCATACTCAGCGAGTTTTGCAAGAATCTGTTTTTCTCTTCTTTCATATGATTCAAATAATGCCATTGAAATAGTCCTCCTTACTCTTTTCTTGGGTCAATGATCTTAACAGCATCGTCAACACGTCCGTACTGTCCTTTAGCTTTCTCAAGCGCTACAGCCGGCTCGTCTCCAGCTTTGATGAAGTCCATCATCTTACCGAAGTTTACAAACTGATATCCGATGATCTCATCATCTTCGTTCAGTGCGATTCCTGTTACATAACCATCTGTCATCTCAAGATAACGAGGTCCTTTTTTCAGTGTTCCGTACATTGTACCAACCTGTGAACGAAGTCCTTTTCCAAGGTCCTCAAGTCCTGCTCCTATCGGAAGTCCGTCCTCTGAGAATGCACTCTGAGTTCTTCCGTAAACAATCTGAAGGAACAGTTCTCTCATAGCTGTGTTGATAGCATCACATACAAGGTCTGTATTCAGAGCTTCAAGAAGTGTTCTTCCCGGAAGGATCTCAGAAGCCATAGCTGCGGAATGTGTCATTCCTGAACATCCGATTGTCTCAACAAGTGCCTCCTGGATGATTCCGTCTTTTACGTTCAGTGTGAGCTTACAAGTACCCTGCTGTGGAGCACACCAGCCTACACCGTGTGTAAGTCCGGAGATATCTTTGATTTCTTTTGCCTTTACCCATTTAGCTTCTTCTGGAATTGGAGCTGCGCCATGGTTTACGCCCTGGGCTACCGGACACATCATTTCTACTTCGTGTGAATAAATCATGTTAATACTCCTTTCAATATGTATGATTTTCTTCGTATACGGTACACTATTTTTTTCGCACAAAAACTGACAGCTCTGCATTATTTTTTAACACTGAACTGTCTGCGCGGTGAGAAGTTGATTTGTCACCTGCCACAAACTCTTTCTCCCTGCACCATATGTATTTATTTTCGCACAATTTGTCGCATTCGTCAATCACAACTTTGACAAGATTTTCACCATCTGAGGGAAAGAATTATATAAATATGACACTTGACAAATTTATGTATAAGAAAAGCAGCTTCTGTATCCTTTTGGAAACAGTTACTGCTTCAACTTAATCTTTTCTTATTACACCGGCATCTCTTCCATCAGACGTTCCTTCAGCATCTCCAATGCTGCGTTCACAGTATCCAGTCTGTTCTCCATCCGGCTTCCATTCCAACGACACTCTTTCACTGTCGTCTTCCCATTCAGATAACATCCAATATATACAAGACCAACCGGCTTTTCTTCTGTTCCACCTCCAGGCCCTGCAATTCCTGTTGCACTTAGTGCCGCATTCGCATTCGCAGCCTTTGCCGCACCCTCAGCCATCTCATGCGCTGTCTGTTCACTCACGGCACCGTAAGTTTCAAGTGTCTCATGAGAAACGTGAATCAGACGTTCCTTTGCCTCATTCGAATACGTAACATAGCCCTCGTTCAGCACATCTGATGCTCCTGCCACATTGACTAACGTTCCTGCAATCAATCCACCTGTACAGGATTCTGCTGTTGTCACATGAAGTTTACGCTCTGCAAGAAGATCTACTACAACTTCTTCCAGACTTTTCTCACCTGCAGCTTTCTCTTTAAAAAACCACTCAAGATACATCTCTTACATGCCTCCCTTTGTAAGAACCTCTCTGTTTGCCCACACATAGTCTACCAGAGAAATCACAGTAAGTGCTGTGGCAATCCAGATCAGTACTGTTCCAACCATGTCGAATACACCGCCAAAATCAGCAATCAGAACAATGATCATTGCCATCTGAGATACTGTCTTGAATTTTCCCCAGTAATTTGCTGCGATAACAACGCCATTATCAGATGCTACCAGACGGAAACCACTGATAATAAACTCTCTTGCAATAATAACAATAACAACTGCTGTCGGAAGTTTTCCTGAAGGAATCAGACAGATCATTGCTGAGCAGACAAGAAGTTTATCTGCCAGCGGATCCATAAACTTTCCAAAATTTGTTACAAGATTGTATTTTCTTGCAATCTTACCATCCAGCATATCTGTCAGACTTGCAACAATAAAAAGTACAAGCGCGATCCATTTATTCGCAGCTCCGCCTACATCTGTCAACATAAAGAAAACAAAAAACGGAACCATAATCACACGTAATACTGTTAATTTGTTTGGTAAATTCATACTATATCAACTCTCCTATCAAATCATAATCTAATGCTCCGGTCACTTTAACCTTTGCAAAATCTCCGGAAATCAATTCTACGTCAGTATTGATAAAGATCAGGCCGTCTACATTCGGTGCATCACGATAAGTTCTTCCAACGTAGGCATTCTCATCTGCGACTTTACCTTCGATCATGACAAGAACTTCTCTTCCAATCATGTCTTCCGCTTTATCGAATGCAATTTCCTGTTGAAGTTCCATGATATCTGCCTGACGATCCTCTTTCACTTCTTCATCAATCTGATCTTCGAATGTGGCTGCCGGTGTATCTTCCTCCGGAGAATACGTAAATGCTCCAAGACGATCAAACTCAAGTGTGTCAATGAATTCCATCACCTCTTCATGCTGCTCCTGCGTCTCTCCCGGAAAGCCTGTGATCAGTGTTGTTCTAAGACAGATATCCGGAATTTCCTTACGAAGCTTCTGCACAATGTCAATCAGCTCCTGTTTTGAAGTTCTGCGTCCCATTCTCTTCAAGATGGTATCATTCGCATGCTGGATTGGGAGATCAAGATAATGACAGATCTTCGATTCTTCTTTCATTACCTGGATCAGTTCATCTGTGATTTCCTCCGGATAACAATATAAAATACGGATCCAACGGATTCCACTGATCTTGCAAAGTTCACGGAGCAGCTTTGGAAGAGATTTCTCTCCATAAAGATCTTTTCCATAAAGCGTTGTCTCCTGAGCAACAAGAATCAATTCTTTTACGCCCTGCTCTGCCAGATCCTGTGCTTCTTTCAGAAGGCGTTCCATCGGTACACTTCTAAAGTTTCCACGGATTTTCGGAATGATGCAGTACGTACAATGTTTGTCACATCCTTCTGCAATCTTCAGATATGCAAAATGTCCTCCTGTTGTTACAAGACGCTTCGTCTCCGGTAATGGAAGAGCATCAAGGTCAGCTGTCATAACCTCATGTTGTCCGGCAAGTGCCGCATCTACCGCATCCAGAATGCGATCATATGCAGTTGTTCCAAGAACTTCATCTACCTCTGGAATCTCATCAAGAATCTCCTGACGATAACGCTCTGCCATACATCCTGTAACGATCAATGCCTTTGCACTGCCATTCTTCTTATATTCTGCCATCTCAAGAATATTCTGGATGCTTTCTTCTTTCGCATCATGGATAAAACAACAGGTGTTGATCACAATAATATCAGCCTCCTGTTCATCATTCGTCATCTCGTAACCTCTTGAAGCAAGCATTCCAAGCATCACTTCTGTATCCACTAGATTTTTATCACATCCTAAGGATATAAAAAGTATCTTCATATATCAGTAAAACCTCCTGGTCATCCTTTCTAAAAAAATAAATAAATCTCACCTTCTGTGCATCATTTCATACATTCCATGCATGCACAAAACGTTCAACAACAACGTCAAAAGAGCAGATTGCATTTTCTGCATCTGCTCCGTTACTGTTCCGATTCTACTCTTCGTCAGTGTCCTCAGGTAAGATCTTAAGCTCACCTTCATTCAGTTCTTCGATTGCAATGGAAAGCGGCTTCTGTCCGTCTTTCGCAGGTACAAGCGGAAGCTCTCCGGCGATCAGCTGTCTTGCACGCTTAGATGTAGCCATTACGATAGAATAACGGCTGTTTACAACCTTAGAATCTCCCTCTTCAACGTCTTTGTTAACTACTTTCATCAAGTCAGTATAAGATGGATGCAGCATATTAATTTTCTCCTTTCAACTCTTCCAATTCTTCTTTTATGTCATTCATAAAATTCACATTGCGTGAACTTCTGTGGTGTTCTCCCTGGATAATAGAATGCATCTCTTCAACACAATCATCCAGTTCATCATTCACGACAAGATAGTCATAAGCACTCATTCCCTCTGCCTCTTCACAGGCACGGTTCATTCTGGACTCAATAACCTCCATCGTCTCTGTCCCTCTTCCTACCAGACGGGACTTCAGTTCTCTGGCATTCGGCGGTGTCACAAACATCAGAAGCGTATCCGGGAACTTTTCTTTCACTTTCAGTGCTCCCTGAATCTCGATCTCAAGAATCACATCTTTCCCTTCATCCAACATCTTCTCAACATATGCACGCGGTGTGCCATAATAGTTTTCCACGTATTTAGCATACTCTATCAATTCATTATTAGCAATCATTTTTTCAAATTTCTCCCTGGAAAGGAAGAAATATTCTCTGCCATCTACTTCCCCGTCACGTGGACTTCTCGTTGTCGCAGAGATGGATAAAGCGTAATTCTCCGGATATTTTCTCATTAATTCTTTCATCAATGTACCTTTTCCGGCTCCTGAGAATCCGGATACGACAATCAAAATGCCTTTCTTATTCATGATCCTGCCCTCTTTTACTCTATTCTATATTCTGTATCTGCTCTCTGATCTTCTCAATCTCTGTCTTCAGACTGATCGCATGATTGGAAACCTCAATATCATTCGCTTTAGATAAAATCGTATTTGCTTCGCGATTCATCTCCTGCGCAATGAAATCCAGCTTACGCCCGATTCCTTCTTTCTCCTCCAATGTTGCTCTCATATGCTGAATATGGCTCTTCAACCGCACAACTTCCTCATCTGTACAGATCTTATCTGCATACAGAATCACTTCTGCTGCCAGGCGGTTTTCTTCCATCTGTGTATCTGCCAGTAACTCAGCTACCTTCTCTTCCAGCTTCTGTCGGTATTCTGCCACAATCTGTGGAGAACGTTCTTCTACCGCAGAGACTTCCTGCTCCAGAAATGTAAGCTTCGCAAGAATATCTTTCTTCAGGTTCTCACCCTCTGTTATTCTCGTCTCAACAAACTGTGTAAAAGCCCCTTCCAGTGCTTTCTTCAGTCCATTCCAAAGCTCCTCTTCATCTTCCACTTGCTCTTCCATCGTAAGAACTTCCGGAAATCTTGCAAGTGCAGATACGCTGATGTCATTTTCCAGCCCGAATTCTTCTTCCATCTGCTTAAAATATTTCACATATTCTGCCGCGATCAATGGATTATATTTCACAGAGCTCTGCGCCTGTGACAGATCTTCATATGTAATAAAGATATCAACTTTCCCGCGGTTCGCATAAGACTTCAGAAGTGTCCGGATGGATGTTTCAAAAAAATTAAGTTTCTTCGGCATTCTGATGTTCACATCAAGATAACGGTGGTTTACACTCTTTAACTCAACGGTAAACTTCTTGGAATCCTGCTGAATCTCACATCTGCCAAAGCCTGTCATACTTTTGATCATTGTCTTCATCCTCTGTTTACTATAATCTAATCTATTATACATCAAATGTTTGTAAATGGTCAACAAGTCTTTTATAAAGATTCGATTTATGTTACAATAAAAAAACATGAAAACAAACGTTACTGTTCACTCCCGTGTCAATCACTCCGCTGATTGACACGGGAGTGAACAATAACAAACAAACCTTTTATTCAGGAGGAAACAACTATGGCTTTTGATGGAATCGTTGTAGCGAGTCTCGCCAGCGAATTAAAACATAAATTATTAAACGGAAGAATTTCAAAGATTGCACAACCGGAAGCGGATGAGCTTCTTCTGACAGTCAAATCAACGGAAGGTCAGTATCGTCTGTCGATTTCGGCGGATGCTTCTCTTCCGCTGGTCTATCTGACCTCAAAGAATAAACCAAGTCCGATGACTGCCCCAAACTTCTGTATGCTTCTTCGCAAACATATCAGCGGCGGCCGCATTGTTGATATCTGGCAGCCAGGACTTGAGCGTATTATTCATTTTACAATCGAACATCTCGATGAGCTTGGTGACCTCTGCCGGAAAGACCTAATCGTCGAGATTATGGGAAAACACAGCAATATCATTTTCTGTAACGATCAGGGTAAGATCATCGACAGTATCAAACATGTATCTGCACAGATGAGTTCTGTCCGGGAAGTTCTTCCGGGAAGAGAGTATTTCATTCCGGACACCATGCAGAAAGTAGATCCACTCACGGTAACTTCTGAAGAATTCGCAGCGCATCTGACAGGTAAACCAATGCCACTTGCCAAAGCAATTTATACAAGTTTTACCGGAATCAGTCCTGTAACTGCGGAGGAGATCTGCTCCCTTGCAGGGATGGATTCTTCCGTCCCGGCCCAGGAGTATTCTGCTGATATTTTACTTCATCTATATACACAGTTTGAGATTTATTTATCCGCGATCAAAGAAGATACCTTTTCACCCGGTATTTATTTCGATGGAAAAGAGCCAAAAGAATTCTCTGCTCTTCCACTGAGTCATTTTGTCAACTATACAAGGGTAGAATATGATTCTGTTTCCGAAGTGCTTGAGACTTATTATTCGACACGCAGTCTCATCACCCGCATCCGACAGAAATCGGTCGATCTGCGTCACGTAGTTCAGACTGCATTAGAACGAAACCGAAAAAAATATGACTTACAGCTGCGTCAGTTGAAAGACACAGAAAATCGTGATAAATTTAAAGTGTACGGCGAATTAATCAACACTTATGGATACAATCTGGAGGAAGGTGCAAAGACTCTTGAATGCCTGAACTATTACACCAATGAAATGGTATCCATTCCGATGGATCCATTAAAGACACCGCAGGAAAATTCCCAGCGTTATTTTGCAAAATATAACAAGCAAAAACGTACTTTTGAAGCACTTTCTGTTCTTTGCAAAGAGACACTGGACGAGATCACTTACCTGGAATCCATTCAGACAGCACTTGATATTGCACTGACAGAAGATGATCTTGCTGAAATCAAAGAAGAGCTCACAAACTCCGGCTATATCCGCAGAAAATATACAAAGAAAAAAGTCAAGATTAAAAACAAACCACTCCATTATATTTCCAGTGACGGTTATCATATGTATGTCGGAAAGAATAATCTTCAGAATGAAGAACTGACGTTCCACTTTGCAGTCGGAAATGACTGGTGGTTTCATGCAAAGCAAGCTCCGGGATCCCATGTCATTGTCAAAACACATGGGGATGAGCTTCCGGACCGTACATTCGAAGAAGCAGCCAGACTTGCAGCTTATTATTCCAGCATGCGTGGTTCCGATAAAGTTGAGATTGACTACGTGGAGAAAAAACAGGTCAAAAAACCAAATGGCGGGAAGCCTGGATTTGTCGTCTATTATACAAATTACTCCATGGTGATTGACAGCGATATCAGCAATATAAAAGAACTTGAGTAATATGAAACCTGTATAATATGAAATAAGTGGTAATAACAAAAAGAAGGAAGACTTCAGCGGCATGTGCCCGGTCTGAAGCTTCCTTCTTTTTATATAGCATCAACCATAGGATTTCTGGCAACGTTTCTTTTATTTCGCAGAATTCTTTATTTCATCCGGAACATGGATTTCATCCACCTTGTTATAGTCCGTAAACTGAAGCACGATCAAGTAAAGATTTACTTTCGTAGTCTCCCCGTAAGACTTATATAAGTCTCCCATTACATCACTCATGTCTACAACAATCTTCGCCGGAAGCAGCTCTTCTTTGTAAATGTCAAAAATAACAGGGATTTTCAAATTACGGATTGCATCCTCCTCCGGGAGTTTCACCAGATGATATGCTTCTACCATCTCTTTGCCAAGAAGACCCATAAGCTCCGTTCCTGTTACATCGCCATACAACTGATAACATGCCTTGCCATTTACTGTTGTCTCCTGCTCGGATAGGTGGAAAGACTCAAGCGCTTTCCCCTCCTGCGCGAAAATATTTCCGTCAATACCAAGGTGATTCTCGTTGCTTCCTTCTGCACTCTCTTTCTTCCAGGATCCATTCGTGCCACTATATGTCACTTGTTTTCCGTCTTCCTCCACCTGATAAAGTTCCAGATCTGCAGATACCTCAGAATCTTTGATCGTCACCCTGGCAGTTCCTTTCGCATAACCGGCCGGAGGCTCTGTCGTGTTCTCCAGATCCATCTCCATGTTTACTTCCATCAGATCTAAAATATCAGACATCTGAATTGCCAGCTCCACATGGTTTGCTGAAGAAGTTACTTTCTGCATATTTTCCGAAGACTGACGAAAAATCTTCTTTGCATTCATCTTCCCGGCACATCCGGAACAAAACAGCATAACTATAACGGATGCTATCAGTAACTGTATAGATAACAGCTTCTTGTAATATCCACTCTTGTTTCTCTCTTCTGTTATTTTATTTTTCAAGCTCTGTTTGACTCTAAAAGCCTTCCACACAATGCATTACTCCCGTCCTGCCAGATAATCAATAAACTGCTGTGCTGTTCTTCCAGACAAACCGCCATGAGACAGTTCCCATGCATTCGCCTCAAGAAGCAGCTGCTCTTCCGGCATATTGATTCCATTCTTTTTCGCAAGCACACGTACGATCTCCTGGAATGCCTTCTTATCCGGTGAACCGAAATAAATCGTAACGCCAAATCTTGCAACCAATGACAGCTTCTCCTGTACTGTATCATTTGTATGCATATCTTCATCTCTGTCCTGCTTATCGCGGAATGTCTCACGGATCAGATGACGGCGGTTTGATGTCGCATAGATCAACACATTCTTCGGTTTCTTCTCCAGACCACCTTCGATCACTGCTTTCAAATATTTGTATTCAATTTCAAATTCTTCAAAAGAAAGATCATCCATATAAATAATGAATTTATAATTTCTATTCTTAATCTGAGCGATTACATCATTCAGATCCTGGAACTGGTGTTTATACACCTCAATCATGCGAAGTCCCTGGTTATAATACTGATTTAAAATAGCCTTGATCGAGGAAGATTTTCCTGTTCCGGCATCTCCGAACATCAGACAGTTATTTGCTTTCTTTCCTTCTACAAATGCTTTCGTGTTGTCAACCAGCTTTTTCTTTGCATCTTCATAACCTACAAGATCATCAAGATGTACATGAGCAATGTTTGTGATCGGAATGATCTCCACATCAGAATTCTCCGGATGTTCCACACGAAATGCCTTGTGAAGTCCAAGTTTACCAACTCCAAATTCCTTATAAAACTGTGTCAGTGTACGCTTGAAATGATCCACATTCTGCGTCGCGGCAAGGGCACGGCTGAGATCACAGATTCTGTCCCTGACACGACGGTTGAACACTTTACCGCCACTGTTACCACTCTTATAATCCATGATGATCTTCAGGCAGTCAGCGTCCAAACTCTTTTCCAGTTCCTCAAAATCATAGTCAAACATTTCCTTAAAAATAGCAAAATCATGAAGTGCTATCTCATTCAGACTACCTTCAATCTCTCCTACAATCTCACAGGAAGTGCTGTATGCATTCTCATCACTTGCAAGAAGAAATGTCAGATAAGTATGCCACAGATTTCCTTCAAAGCCGTGGCTTACTGATAATTCCAAAAGTTCATTGATACAATCAAAAAGAAGTCCTCTTAAATCTTCTTTGTTATAAAATTCACTTTCATAATTATCGATCAGAAATGTGATATCCTTTAAAATCTCCCCATATTCTATGTTTTTATACAGCATCAGTTCGTTTGTACGCATTCTAAATAACCTCTTTTCCAGTAAATCCCTCCGGAGCTTTCGCTCCACCTGCTCTGTATTCTGTTTTTCTATCTATTCTAATATCTAGTAATTTCCAAGAATTCTCAAATTCGTTGCTTCTTCTCTCAGTCCACGCAATGCATTCTTCACTGCTGCATCCTCCAGACTTCCATCAAAATCTACAAAGAAACGATATTCCCACTGTTTTCCTTTCACAGGTCTTGATTCAATCTTTGTCATATTTATATTATTGTATACAAAATGTGACAGAAGATCATAAAGAGAACCACTCTGAGCCCCACTCTGATGCGGAAGTTCGAATTCAATACTGATCTTTGACGCATGCTTCAGATAAACCTTCTGATTTGTCACCACGATAAAGCGTGTACAGTTATCCGGCTCGTCATTTATATTATCTGCAAGAACTTCCAACCCATGAATCTTCGCCGCATAGGCACTACATACAGCTGCCTGTGCCTTATCGCCATCTTTTACTACTTTCTGCGCAGCGATTGCCGTATTGACTACACTGATCTGCTGCCAGTCTGCATGGTCATTCAAAAACCCAGTCGTCTGCATAAGGGCTTCTGCTTTCGAATAAACACGTTTGATATCTGTAAGTGTTGTTCCCGGAAGTCCTGACAAAGTATGCACTACCGGAAGGATCGTCTCAGCAACAATATAATTTTCAAATTCATCCAGAAGATCATACATCTCGTTCACCGGACCTGCAGATGAATTTTCAATCGGAAGAACCGCATAATCCGCAGCACCTTCTTCAATCGCAGTCATTGCATCACGGAATGTTCTTACATGAAAGCAATTCACATCTTCTCCAAAGAACTGATGCATTGCTGCTTCTCCGTAAGCACCTTCTGTTCCCTGGAACACAACTCTGGCAGTATCCTTCTCAAGAGAATCAATCTGAATAAAAGGAAGCCTTCCAAGTGCTCCTGCTTCTACGAGCTTCTGATACTGCAGTTTTCTGCTCATAGACATCAGCTGCGTATATAATTCACGAACTCCGTTCTTATCAAAATCATTTTCAACCTTTGATGCCACATCTGCAAGTTTCTCCTGCTCCCGCTGCCGGTCATACACTTTACGTCCGGCTTTCACCTTATAATCTCCAACCTCACGGCAGACATTCATTCTCTTCTGATAAAGTTCCACCATCTGGTTATCTATCTTGTCGAGCTCTACTCTCAGTTCTTCAAGTGTTGCCATCCTAACTTCTCCTTACTAAAAAACTCCATCCATACTGCATCTCTTTTTACTAATCTGTAACACAATTAACATAGTAAAAACACTGCATGAACAGTACCAAGTATAATACATTTTTTTCTCAAAATCTATCCTTTGAAAAAAGTTTATTTTCCTGTTGAAAATCTTCTCGTTTTAGTATATCATAGTATGGAATACGAGAACAATCGGTTTTTATCTGATTCAAGCGTCTCGAATAAAACATTGGGAGGTATACAAATGAACGTTTCTGATTGTATCAAGATGCGCAGAAGCATAAGAAAATATAAACCTGATCATATTGATCATTCTATTATTGATTCTATTATTTCTATTGCTTCCTATTCTCCATCTTGGAAAAACACACAAATCACTCGTTATATTGCAATTGAAGACCCCTCTATTCTCAAAAAGATCGCTGATGATTATACCCCTGTTTACAATTCTAATATTATTCGTCAAATTCCTATGCTGGTTGCTGTTACTTTTATCAAAAACAGATCCGGTTTTGAACGTGACGGATCCTACAGCACAAAAAAGGGGGACAGATGGCAAATGTTTGACGTTGGTGTTGCCTGCCAGTCTTTCTGTCTTGCTGCAAAAGAACAGGGACTTGGTACTGTGATCATGGGCATCTTTGATGAAGAAAAAATTACAGAACTTTTAGAGATTCCGCCAGAGAGGGAACTGGCAGCTCTGATTGCAGTCGGCTGGCCGGATGATGATCCGCAAGCACCTAAGAGAAAAGCCGTTACTGATCTACTAGAATATAAATAATGTGATTCAATCACACAAGGAGGTTACTTATGAGACATTTAATGAGCCCACTGGACTTCTCAGTGGAAGAACTGGACGAACTGTTGAAACTTGCGCAGGATATTGAGGCACATCCTGACAAATACGCACATGCCTGCGACGGAAAAAAACTTGCGACTTTATTCTATGAGCCAAGTACTCGCACACGTTTAAGCCATGAAGCTGCAATGCTGAACCTTGGAGGAAGCATTATGGGATTCTCTTCCGCAAACTCCAGTTCTGCTGCAAAAGGAGAAAGTGTATCTGATACAATCCGTACAATCTCCTGCTACGCAGATATCTGTGCAATGAGACACCCAAAAGAAGGTGCTCCGATGGTTGCCTGCCAGCATTCTACAATTCCGGTGATCAACGCAGGTGACGGTGGACATCAGCACCCGACACAGACGCTGACAGACCTTCTCACAATCCTTAACGTAAAAGGCAGACTTGACAACATGACAATCGGTCTGTGTGGTGACTTAAAATTCGGTCGTACGGTTCACTCACTGATCACTGCACTCGTAAGATACACAGGCATCCGTTTTGTACTGATCTCTCCAGAAGAATTAAGACTTCCGGAATACATCCGTCATGATGTACTTGACAAGATGAACATTCCTTACGAAGAAGTTGTACGTCTGGAAGAAGCAATGCCAAAACTTGATATTCTGTACATGACACGTGTTCAGAAAGAACGTTTCTTCAATGAAGAAGACTACGTGCGTATGAAAGACTTCTACATTCTCGACAAACAGAAAATGAAACTCGCTCCGGAAGACATGTATGTTCTTCATCCGCTTCCGCGTGTAAATGAAATCTCTGTTGACGTTGATGATGACCCACGTGCTGCTTATTTCCGTCAGGTTCAGTACGGAGTATATGTGCGTATGGCTCTGATCCTTACACTTTTGGATATTCACGTTGACTAATATAATCATATTTCATAGTACGAAAGGGGTAACAAAATGTTAGAAAATACATTAACTGTAGGACGCATCTCTGAAGGATTCGTTCTTGACCACATTGAAGCCGGCAAAAGCATGGAGATCTATAAATACCTTCACCTGGATAAATTAGACTGCTGCGTTGCCATCATCAAAAATGCAAAAAGTAATAAAATGGGCAAAAAAGATATCATGAAGATTGAATGCCCGATCGATTTCATGGATCTTGACATCCTCGGATTCATCGATCACAACATTACTGTAAATATTATTGAAAACGGAGAGATCATCTCCAAGAAACCTCTGACTCTTCCTAAGAAGATCAAAAATGTGATCCGCTGCAAGAACCCAAGATGTATCACATCAGTCGAGCAGGGACTTGATCATGTATTTGTACTGACTGATGAAGAGAATCAGGTATACAGATGCCAGTACTGCGAGGAGAAATATAGCCGCAGATAATCCATCGTTTTTCTATCTATATTAGATGTGGGATTGACTCCCACATCTGATATAAGAGCCAGAACAGTTACCGTGTGTGGTATCTGTCCTGGCTCTTATAAATTTAACACTCTTCTGCAATTTTGTAAATCAGCTTCTCTGTATCTTCCCATCCCAGACATGGATCTGTAATAGATTTTCCGTAAGTCATATGATCGCAGATCTTCTGATTTCCTTCTTCGATATAACTTTCGATCATAACTCCCTTGACCATCTTCTTCACATCATCATTGTATCTTCTGCTGTGAAGAATTTCGCTGACAATACGAATTTGTTCTTTGAACTGCTTATTGGAGTTGGAATGGTTCGCATCAATGATCGCTGCCGGGTTTTTCAGGTCTTTCTTCGCATAAACATCTACCAAACGGACAAGATCCTCATAATGGTAGTTCGGAATACAGGTTCCATATTTGTCAACACCACCACGAAGAATTACATGTGCAAGATCATTTCCTTCTGTTGTAACATCCATTCCTCTGTAAATGAAGTTATGAGAGTTCTGAGCAGCAATTACGGAGTTCATCATAACTGAAAAGTCTCCACTGGTCGGGTTCTTCATACCAACCGGAATGTCCATTCCACTGGCTGTCAGACGGTGCTGTTGGTTCTCTACCGAACGGGCGCCGATTGCCTCATAAGAAAGGATATCGTCAAGATAGCTTCTGTTCTCCGGATAAAGCATCTCGTCTGCGGATGTCAGTCCTGTCTCTTTGATCGCGCGGATATGCATTCTGCGGATTGCAATGATACCCTCAAGAAGGTTTGGAGCCTGATCCGGATCCGGCTGATGGAGCATTCCCTTATATCCTTCTCCTGTTGTACGTGGTTTGTTTGTATAAATACGAGGAATGATCATCAGACGGTCTGATACCTTCTCGTTCACTTTTGCAAGACGATTCACATAGTCGCACACAGAATCTTCATTGTCTGCGGAACATGGTCCCACGATAACAACAAATTTATCGGATTTTCCTTCAAAAATCTCCCGAATCTCCGCATCACGTTTCTTCTTAATCTCTGCCAGTTCTTTCGGAAGCGGGTATTCCGCCTTCAGGTTTGCAGGTAATGGTAATTCTGCATTAATTTTCATTCCCATGTCTTAATTCCTCCGTTGTCTGTCTCTTGCAAAAGAATCTATCTAAAATATAACTTCTTCCGCATTATTATAGCTAAAAATACAAAAGGAGTTTCTAAACAGAAACTCCCTCCATTGATTGAGCAAAACGATAAGCCGGGTTATGTCGTTGAACAATCATCTATCTAGGCGCCGCGTTACCGCTGCGCTCAAGCGACCCACCTTAAGCGTGACGGGCAGCCACATTGCTTATATTCGGTCTTGCTTCGGATGGGGTTTACATGTGCCCTTCCTGTTACCAGCAAGGCGGTAGTCTCTTACACTGCCTTTCCACCCTTACCTGCACAAAATGCACAGGCGGTTTATTTCTGTTGCACTGGCCTGGGAGTCACCTCCACCGGACGTTATCCGGCATCCTGCCCTATGAAGCCCGGACTTTCCTCACCTGCGGCCTTTCGGCACTTGCAGCCGCGATTGTCTGTCTTACTCAACACAGTTTTCAATTATACTAAGAAATCTCTCTGTTGTCCACTGTTTTCAAGATTTTCTTCTTGATTTTTATTAATCAAGTTACTGTTCACTCATCATTTTCGAATTCTTACAGCCCTTCATCTACGATAAGATTTGTTCCATCTGCAGCCGTTGTCGCAAGCTCGTCGCATCTTTCATTCTGCGGATGTCCATCATGCCCCTTTACCCAGTGAAATGTTACGCTATGTTTCTGCTTTGCTTCTAACAGACGTTTCCAAAGGTCTACATTCTTCACCGGTTCATTCTTCCCGCGTTTCCATCCCTTCTTGATCCAGTCGTCTACCCAGTGCTGGTTAAACGCATTCACAACATATTGTGAATCCGAATAGACTTCTACTTCACAGGAACGGTTTAAAGCCTCCAGACCTGCAATTACAGCCATCAGCTCCATTCTGTTATTCGTTGTCTTCTCATATCCCTGGGACAATTCCTTCTTATGAAGCTGTCCCTTCGTGTCGACATACTCAAGCACTGTTCCATATCCGCCCGGTCCGTCCGGGTTTCCGCGCGCTGCACCATCTGTATATATTTTTACCAGCATTTTCAATCTCTCCTGTTATTCCATCCTTCTGTTTTTATCTTAATGAAAAAGTATCTACCACCTGTACCACTTCTGGAAGTATATATTCCAGATCTTCCTTTGCCATCTTGGCACTCTCCGGCAGATTGATCATCAATGTCTTCTTTCTGATTCCAGCCTCTGAACGATCTAGAATCACTTTCTTTGTATGACGAAGATTATAAGCCCTGAGTGCTTCCGGAATACCTGGAAGCAGACGGTCTGCTGTCTCCCTCACAGCATCCGGCGCACAATGCTTCTCCAGGAATCCAACTGCTCCGGTTGTCAGAACCAGTTCAACCATTCCCGCATCTGCCAGCTTACAGAGCACTGTTTTCAACATTTCTTTATCCTCTGGAAATGCTTTTGCTGCCCGGACTTCAATCCCAACCTGCTCCAGCATTCTTTTGAGTGATGCTGCCGCTGCCACATCTGCTTTTGCTTTATATGCCCCTGTATCTAATGATAAAATAACCGCTCTCATCTTCTGTCTGCCCCTTTCTTAATTCTACTATGATCTCCACTCGTACTTTCTCATTATACAGAACAATAAACTTTTGTGCAACTAGAACAAAGAATGTGCCTCGGCACATTCTTGCGCCTGCGGCGGTCGCTTGCGACGCCTACATTATACGCCGCAGTGCGCATCCTAAGCAGAGCGTTTTATCAATAAAAACAAAAAGATGTCCTGACAGATCTTTCTTCCGGAGGGCTAATCCTTATTATCGATCTGTTAAAACATCTTTTCTTAACTAGAAATTAAATGAGTATATGTATGACTTTCTCTTACAGGTTTGCTTTGAAGAACTCTTCCATCTTAGCTGCTGCAGCTTCTTCGTTCTCACCTTCAACTGTTACTTCAACTTCCATACCTTTTTTGATACCCATAGCCATGATAGCCATCAGTCTTGTAGCGTCAGCTGTTTTTCCGTTTCCAGCGATTGTAACCTTAACTCCCTCAAGAGCTTTTGCTTCTTTTGCAAGCATTCCTGCCGGTCTTGCGTGGATTCCTTCGTTGTCCTGTACTACATAAGTAAATTTTGCCATGATACATTCTCCTATCTTTAATTCATTTTATTTATCACCTATTTGTCCAGACAGGTCTGGAAATGCCTGCTCCAGTACAGCCTTCGCATCCATTGCTCCGAAATGCTCCGGATCAATCCTGTCTATGTGGATGCCTTTGGACTCATACTGTTCTTTCAGGCTTTCGAACCGATGTCCCAGCTGCGGACCAAGCAGCAGAACATCTGTCTGACCTGTGTAACCCTGAAATGCACGTTCCGACATCGCTGTGACTGCAATCTCAAAATTCTCATTCCGAATCAACCGTTTCATCTTATTCACTAAGAGGCTCGTTGAAATACCTGCCATACAGATCAATGTTAGATGTCTCATCGTCATTTCCTTTCCTGTCCCTCGACTGACCTTAATTTAACATATATTTTTAAAAAACTCCAATCAAAAAATGACCACAATGAATGTGGTCACTTTTGAGTTACTGTTCACTCCCGTCAGAAAAAGTAAATACATTTTACTCTTCTGCTCTGCGCAACAGCTGAATCAACCTGTCATAATCCGGATGGCGGATCAGATTTTGTACATCTGCCGGACGAAGGATCAGATCCGTCGTCGCCTCATAGAACTGTTGCAGATTCTCATCCTCTTCCCTTCCGATCGCCGTCAAAAATACAACCTGCACCTTTTGCCGAAACCAGAATATCGGTTCTTTCAGAACTGCCACTGCAACAAAAGCACGTTCCTGGAATGCGCATTCCGGGTGAGGGAGCGCCACCAGATTACCATAATCTGTCGGTGTAAGTTCCTCTCTCTTCAAAACAGATGCAGTAAATGTCTCCGGAAGTCCCTTCTCCTGCTCGACCTTCCGGCACAGATTCTTTAGAACCTCTTCCTTCGTCTTTCCTTCCACATCAGTAAAAAATAATTCCTTCTTAAAATATTTCTGTAGAAAATCCTTACTCTCTCTTACAAAAAGCTTTCTCACTCTGTCAATGTCATTGTCCTTCAGAAATGAACCAATCTCTAAGATTGGTACCGGTACATAGGAAGAAATGTGTACCGTTGTAAACACATAATCCACTTTTTCAAACGGAAAGTTCTCCAGCTCATAAAGATTACATACATAAATCTTTTCAATATACTCTTTAAATTCTTTGCTGTACTTATATCTGAGAATTTCTGAACTCGTCTTTCCAGATGCACATACGATCAGAATTGAAAACTTCTTCTGTTCATTCTCCTGCTGCTCCAATGCCAACTCAAAAATCTCTGCCAATCCGGCAATCTCATCTTCTGAAATCGACTGCTGAAAGTATTCTCCTAATGCAATTGCCGCCTGGGACGCCATCGTATAAGAAAGTACATAATTCTTGCGAATCTCCTCCAGCATCGGATTACGCAGAATCATATGATATTTCATACGAAGGACAAACGGAACCATATGTCGGTTCAGCTTCATACGCAGATGAAAATCATTCCTGAAATCAACATGGAATTCCCGGTAGATCATATCCAACATCTCCGTAACAAGACGATCGATCTCGCTTTCCATCACAAAATTTTCCTGTTCTTTCGAATCTTCATTCCATTCACTGTCGATATAAACCTTTCCCGCAAGCTGCAGCGCCAGATAATTCTTCTCATCCTGAGAAAAACGAATCTGATAATGCGCTCCCACCAGTTCTGTCAATTCTTCCACAAACTGCTTCTCTTTTCTTCCAAGCATATCCGCTGCCTGCGGTTCAACATATTTCTCCTGACGGATTCTTCGCATCGCCACATAAATATGTTCCACAAAGTCATTGTAAGTAATCTCAGAAAGTTCGATTTCATATTTCTTCAGGCACTGATAGACCATCTTCCCCAGTGTCTCGATCTCATCCGTCTGATGCCGTCTTCCGATTCCTTCCAGACTATCCTGCTTTACAAAGACATCCACCATACACTGACGCAGATTAAATTCACTGCCTTCCACACGGATACCATATCCCGGCTTCTTATGAACTGTAATACCATACTTCTGATAAGTTTCCTCAACCTGCCGGAGTGTATTCGTCAGCGTCCCCTTAGAAATGTAAAGGAAATCACACAGCTCCTCTGACTTGATATATTCCGTTCTGTTCAGAAGATATGCAAGGAGAAAATGCACTCTCTCCTGATTGTTCGAAGGAATCACCGGATCTTCATTCTCCTTCGGATTCAGCAGTCCTTCGATACCTTCCGGCTGTCTTGGATCCAAATAATATCCGTACCTGGACTTTGATAAAATCTGGATCCCATTCTTCTCAAGCTCCGGATTCAGTTCTTTGATCCTGACTCTTACCGTCTTCACGCCAATTCCAAGCTGACCGGCCAGTTCACTCGCAGTCACATGTTCTGTTTTACACAATAATTCAAGAATCTTTCTCTGTTGGTGATTCAGCAACACTGAATTCCTCGCTTTCTTTTGCATATTTTACTTACTGTTTATCTTATCATATTTCCCTGTAAAAAAAAAGCTCACGATCACTATATAATAATGCAGACCAGACCACCATTGCTGTCGTTTACGATCTTCTGCATAGAATCCTGCAGTTTTACCTGACTTTCTTCGTTGATCAGCGTAATCTTATTACGCATACCATCCATCACAAGATCTTCAATTGATTTGCCGAAAATATTTGTTCCCCAGACGCCTTGTGGACCTTCGCTCTCTTTTTTAATATATGCAACAAGGTCTTCTGCCTGTTTCTCACTTCCCACGATCGGTGCGATCTCCGTTTCTATATTCGCACGAATCATATGGATCGATGGTGCCTCGGAACGGATCTTTACTCCATATCTGCTTCCCTGCTTGATGATTACCGGCTCATCCAGATGAATTTCTTCTTTCTTCGGGCTGACTACTCCGTAGCCTTTCATCTTCACATCCGCAAATGCATCCTTGATCTGACTGAATTCTTCTTTGATAGAAGAAAGCTCTTTCATCAGAGAAATCAATTCATACTCACTGCGGATCTGAGTTCCTGTCAACTCACTCAACACTTCATAATAATACTTCTGGCAGAAAGAAATCCGCAATATAACCTTGCCTGTGTCCATCTCTACCTGATCCAACAGGATCTGGTCTATGTATGGACTTTCTGTCTTCCAGTCTTTTCCGGAGACACTTCGCAGATCTGACATCTGCGCCATAATTTTCTTCACATTCTCAATCAGATCTTTCTTGATTCTGTGATCGCGTGACAACATTTCTACCCATTTCGGAATATAAAATTCTATTTCCGTGACAGGAAATTCATACAGTACCTGGCGCATCATTTCATAAATATCGTCTTCCTTGAGCTGTTCACAATTCACCGGATAAACAGGTGCTGCATATTTCTCCTCAAGAGCTAATTTCAGACGATCTGTCTCTTTCGAATACGGTTTCTGGCAATTTAATAAAATAAGAAATGGCTTCCCAATCTGTCGAAGTTCTTTCACCGTCCGCTCTTCTGCTGCCACATAGTTTTCTCTTGGCAGATCTGTCACACTTCCATCTGTAGTCACAACAAATCCAATCGTCGCATGATCGTGTATCACCTTTTGTGTTCCGATCTCGGCTGCCTTTGTAAATGCTATCTCATAGTCATACCATGGCGTCTTCACCTGACGCTCCTGCCCATTCTCGGTATGGCCATTCGCTCCATCCACCATGAACCCAACACAGTCTGCCAGCCGGATCTTCACCTCTATGTCATCTGAAAGCTTTACATCCGCTGCTTCTTTTGGAACAAACTTCGGCTCTGTTGTCATGATCGTAGTTCCCGATGCTGCCTGAGGAAGTTCATCTTGTGTCCGCTGCTTTACATGCTCTTCCTTAAGATTCGGCAAAATCAAAAGCTCCGCAAAACGCCTGATGAACGTTGACTTGCCTGTCCGAACCGGCCCCACAACTCCGATGTAGATTTCTCCGTTTGTCCGTGCTTTCATATCTTTGTATACCTGAAATGAATCCATAAAAATACCCCCTTGTTCTGCTGATACCAATGTATGCAGCCAGACAAAGGGGTATGACTTTTAATTTTATATTCGTTTCGTTCTCTTATTCTTCCCAAAGAAGAGAAGAGTTCTCAATCTTAGACTCGCGAAGCATCAGATCATCTACTGCCTGTTTTGGATCCTTTCCTTCAAAAAGAACCTTGTTGATCTCATCCACGATCGGCATTGGCACTTCATATTTCTGTGCAAGCTTTGCAGCTGCTTTCGCAGAATAGACACCTTCAACAACCATGTTTACTTCCTTCATAGCCTCTTCCATAGACTTGCCCTGTCCCATTAAGTAACCGGCTTTACGATTACGGCTATGAACACTGGCACAAGTAACGATCAGATCACCGATTCCGGTGAGTCCACAAAAGCTCTCGAACTTGCCGCCCATCTTCACGCCAAGTCTTCCGATCTCAACAATACCACGTGTGATCAGAGCCGCCTTTGTATTATCTCCATAGCCGAGACCATCTGCAATTCCTGCCGCAAGTGCGATGACATTCTTAAGAGAACCTCCAAGCTCGATTCCAAGCATGTCAGGACTTGTATACACACGGAATACTTTACTGTTAAATGCGGACTGCAAGTACTCTGCTGTCTTTTTTGTCTTTGCACCGATCACGCAGGATGTTGGAAGCTTTCTTCCTACTTCTTCTGCATGTGTCGGTCCACTGAGCACTGCTACGTCTGCCTGCGGAATCTCCTGGCTGATCTGCTGAGACAGCGTCATCAGTGTATCTTCCTCGATTCCCTTCGCTACATCAACGATCATCTGCCCATCAACAACATACGGCTTCATCTTTGCCGCTGTACTCCTTGTAAAGATAGAAGGAACTGCAAGAACTAAGAAATCTTTTCCTTTAATAGCCTCTTCCATCTCATTTGTGATCATAATCTCTTCTGAAATATGGACACCCGGAAGTTTTGATACATGCTCCCGCTTCTCGCTCAACATCTCCACTTCTTTCGGATCGATCGACCAGACAGTTACATCATGTCCATTATCATGAAGAAGGATTGCCAGAGCTGTTCCCCAGCTTCCTGCCCCAAGAACTCCTACTTTTGCCATATCATCTCTCCTTTTCTTCGCTTCTTTTATTTCTTTGAACCGAATTTATTCTCTGTTCCATTCAACAGACGTTTAATATTGGCGCGGTGTCTGTACCATGCAAGTGCTGTAAGTAAGAACGTGATCACATATAACTCATATACCGCACCCTTCGCCATATCAAACCATCCAAGCTGTCCGAAGATCACCATCTGGATAAAAAACACTGCATAAGCAAGCAATGAACCAAGGGAAACATATCTTGTCACAAGCACCGGCACAAGAAAGAATGCCAGTGTGACAAAAAACAGGATGGAACTGTACGGCAGATGCCAGAAACAGTTGCTTACCACAAGTGCTGCCATAACAGCGATTCCCTTCCCACCTTTAAAATTCATATAAAATGGGAAGTTATGTCCCAAAGTAACTCCTGCTCCTGCATACATCATCAGAAGCGGAAGAATATTACTTCCATGGTATATTGCACGGACAATGAGCACTGCTGCAAAACACTTCAATACATCTCCTGCGAATGTCATAAGTCCGGCTTTCAGTCCCATAACACGCAGTGCATTCGTCGAACCGGAATTTCCGCTTCCTGCTTTTCTTATATCAATATGATGCATCTTTCCAACCAGATAACCACTCTGCAGAAGCCCGCAGGCATATCCGATCACCAGACAGATAATACGTTCCATTCTACTGATCCTTTTCCTTTCTCTCACGGATGAAGAACTTCAGTGAAGTTCCTCTGAAGCCAAATGCCTCTCGGATCTTATTCTCAAGATATCTTGTATAGGAGAAATGCATCAGCTCCTTGTCATTTACAAAGATAACAAATGTCGGCGGCTTAACAGCAACCTGTGTAATATAGTAGAGTTTTAATCTCTTACCTTTATCCGACGGTGGCTGTTGCATAGCAACTGCCTCTGTCATGATCTCATTGAGAACTCCTGTCGCAATACGAAGTGTCTGGTTCTCAATGACCATATCGATCATATCATACAGTTTCGGAAGTCTCTGTCCTGTCAGTGCAGATACATACATAATCTCTGCATATGGCATATAAGAAAGTACCTGACGGATCTTTCCTTCGTATTCTTTCATTGTCTTATCATTCTTCTCAATGGCATCCCATTTATTAACGACAATGATAACTCCCTTTCCTCTTTCATGAGCGATTCCGGCAATCTTCGCATCCTGTTCTGTGACACCTTCTGTCGCATCAATCACCATAAGCACAACATCGGCACGCTCTACTGCACTTACAGTACGGATGATACTATAACGCTCCAGTTCTTCCTTGATCTTATTCTTTCTACGAAGACCTGCTGTGTCGATAAAAATGTATTCCTTTCCGTCATGCACGATCTCTGTATCAATCGCATCTCTTGTTGTACCTGCGATATTGGATACAATTACGCGGTTCTCACCAAGCAGACGGTTTACGATAGAGGATTTACCAACATTTGGTTTACCTACGATTGCGATACGCGGACGGTCATCATCCTCTTCTGATGGATCCCACTCCGGGAAATGTGCTATAACCGCATCAAGCATATCTCCAAGACCAAGCCTGGATGCTGCTGAGATCGGCACCGGATCTCCGATTCCGAGATTGTAAAATTCATAGACATCAGCCATATATTTATCAAAATTGTCAACCTTGTTTACAACAAGGACAACCGGCTTACCGGAGCGACGAAGCATATCAGCAACCTTAGAATCTGAATCTACAAGTCCCTGCTTTACATCTGTGATAAAGATAATAACGTCTGCTGTATCAATGGCGATCTGAGCCTGCTCTCTCATCTGGGAGAGGATGATATCACTGCTGTCCGGCTCAATACCACCTGTATCAATCAGTGTGAAGTCTCTGTCAAGCCAGTCAACATCCGCATAAATTCTGTCTCTTGTAACACCCGGTGTATCCTTAACGATAGAGATCATCTCTCCTGCAAGGACATTGAAAAGTGTTGATTTACCCACATTCGGGCGCCCTACAATGGCAACTACTGGTTTACTCATTCTATTCTTACCTTCCTGTTTTCTCTTATTTTCTCTTAAATAGTTTCTCTTAAGCCGTAGTGATCCTACGGTCTTTCATCTGATTGTCATCTATATCTGTGGGATTCGAACCTGCGACACCTAAAATAGCATCAATCAGATCCTGTCCGCTTGATTTTACAATATCTATAGGAACTTGTAAAGTATCTGATACTTCTTTCAATGTGTAGTCATCAAGGAAAATATCCTCATCCATCTTCAACATATTACATGGAATCAGAAGTCTGCTTCCAAGCGGCTGATCTTTTAGCTGTTTCATCAGATCCTGCCCTGTGATCAATCCGGAAACTGTGATACGCTCTCCGAAGAAATCATTCCGAATGCAATACGTATGAACTTTAAGACCCTTGTACTTCTCTTCCATTTTCTTCGCCATTCGCTCAAGATATGGGTATGCAAGCTTAGCTGTTGCAAGCGAGATCTCTTCCTGATGTACACCATCTTCCAGCTTCGCATAACCTTCCTCAAACTCATTAAACAAGAGACGAAGCATCCCGACTCCATTCTCCAGCTGAAGATATCCGTCATAACGTTCCTCTTCCGGAACTTCTTCCTCCGCCAGAAGATACCACTCATCTCCTGCATGAATGAAATGAATTCCGTATTCTGCGTAGACTTTCTTCTGCCACTTCTCAATCGTACGAATGACTTCCTTTGCCTCTTCCTTTGTAAATGGCTCCAATGGATACAATCCATCTCGATACTTCGAAAGTCCAACCGGCACAACTGACACACTGCGTAAAAGCGGCAGATATTGTGTCAGGTCACGGATACTGCGTTCCAACTCTTCTCCGTCATTCACTCCGCGGCAGAGAACGATCTGTCCGTTCATCTCAATGCCGCCCTGATACAGGATATCCACTTTCTTCAAAGCCTCCCCTGCAAAACGGTTATGAAGCATCTTACAACGAAGCTCCGGATTCGTTGTCTGGAATGAAATATTGATCGGTTCCAAACGGTAACGGACGATACGGTTCATATCTTTCTCGCTCATATTCGTCAATGTAACATAATTTCCCTGAAGGAATGACAGTCTGGAATCATCATCTTTAAAATACAGCGTATCACGCATCCCCGGCGGCATCTGATCGATAAAGCAGAAAATACATTTATTATGACAGGAATGATACTCATCCATCAGTCCCTTACCGAAATCAATTCCCAGATCCTCGTCAACATCTTTCTCGATCTCAAGCTCCCATTCTTCCCCGTTCGCTTTTCGGATCACAACAAGCAGCTCCTCAGATTCCACATAAAACTGATAGTCAAAAATGTCCTCGATCACCTGACCGTCAATCTCCAGCAGAATATCTCCCGGTTCAATCCCCAGCTCTTCTGCGATACTTCCCGGCCGCACACTTTGTATAATGTGTTCGTGCTTTTTCTTCATCTATAAAAATAAACTCCTTTATTCAATTCCATAAAAATCCTTCTGTTAATTTCTTTGCAGCAAAAATCCCCATATTATAGAAGAAAGACTTTCATGATTCTTAATTTTACACCATATCTTATAATATCACAATTTTCCAAACGAATAAAGCATTGTTTTTTTGCAACATTTTTTCAATAATCTTGCATTTTTGTTCCATTTTCACTTGACGTATCAAATAATCGTGCTATAATTTAACGCATGACATCTTGTAGTTTAGCGCTTTAAAGCGTAACGGTTTAAAGCGTAGATTGCATGAATCGAAAAAGGGAGGACACAATCATGAAATCTAAGAAAATTTTAGCAGTACTTATGGCTGCCGGAATGACACTTTCACTTGCAGCATGCGGAAGTTCATCCGACTCTACAGATAAGAGCGCAGACAACGGATCCGATTCAGGAAAGAATTATAAGATCGGTATCTTACAACAGTTAGAGCATGCTGCTCTTGACGAAGCAACAAAAGGATTTGAAGATGCCTGTACAGAAAAGTTCGGAGAAGGCAATGTCAAATTCGACCTTCAGAACGGCCAGGGCGAGCAGGCTAACTGTGCTACAATCGCAAATAACTTCGTAGCGGATAATGTGGATCTGATTCTTGCAAATGCAACAACAGCACTCCAGTGTGCAAGCGCAGCAACAAGTGATATCCCAATTCTCGGAACATCTGTTACAGACTACGCTACAGCACTTGATATCTCTGACTGGACAGGAACAACAGGCATGAACATTTCCGGAACAAGCGATCTTGCACCGATTGATGAGCAGGAGGCAATGCTCAAAGAACTCCTTCCTGATGCTAAAACAGTCGGACTTCTCTACTGTTCCGCTGAACCAAACTCAGCATATCAGGCAAAGCTTTTCGCTGAAGCATTAGAGAAAGATGGAATCGCATACAAAGAGTACACAGCTGCTGATTCTAATGAGATTCAGTCTGTTGTAACAAATGCAGTTTCCGAATGTGATGCACTTTACATTCCTACAGATAACACAATGGCTTCAAACACAGAAATCATCAATAACATCTGTCTGCCGGCTAAGGTTCCTGTAATCGCCGGTGAGCAGGGAATCTGTGAAGGATGTGGTATTGCAACACTTTCTATCAGCTACTACGATATCGGATACAAAGCCGGTGAGATGGCTTACGACATTCTTGTAAACGGTGCTGACATTACTACAATGAAGATTGAAAGTGCCCCGAATGTAACAAAGATGTACAATCCTGCCATCTGTGAGGAACTTGGAATTACTATTCCAGACGGATATGAAGCAATCGAAGAATAAGATTCTTCCATTCAACCGGAACATATTAATCAGAAGATATTAAACAGAATATTTTTTCTCAAGAGCGGGCTTCATCCAGATGAATGGTCGCTCTTGATTCTAGTTACTGTGAACAGTAACCTTAATTATACTTATCTATTTATATGAAACAATAAAAAGAAAGATTAGAGGGATAAATCATGGCAGCATATTTCGCAGCCCTTGATCCAATGACTCTGGTACGTGCTCTCCCGGGCAACGTGGCCCAGGGCATTATCTGGGGAATTATGGCACTCGGTGTTTACATTACATTTCGTATACTTGACTTTGCGGATCTGACCGTAGACGGTTCACTTGCAACCGGCGGTGCAGTCGCAGTTATGCTCATCCGCGCAGGTGTGAATCCTGCACTTGCACTTGTCTTTGCATTTCTTGCAGGTATGGTAGCAGGATTTGTGACAGGAGTTTTACATACATTTTTCGGAATTCCTGGAATTCTGGCAAGTATCCTGACACAGATCGGACTTTACTCTGTAAACCTTGGCATTATGGGGAAATCCAACCAGGCGGTCAATGTCATGCAGTACAAACTGGTTGCTTCTCTTCGCTATGTAACCGGAGAAAGCAACTGGATCTTCTTCCTGAAATTAATCCTTGCAGCACTGATTCTGATCGCACTCTGCTACTGGTTCTTCGGAACAGAACTCGGAGCATCCATCCGTGCAACAGGATGTAACGAACAGATGGCTCGTGCTCAGGGCATTAACACAGGATTCAACAAAGTTCTTGCACTTATGATCTCCAACGGTCTTGTAGGACTTTGTGGTGGAATCTACGCACAGTACCAGGGCGCAGCTGATGTCAATATGGGACGTGGCGCGATCGTTATCGGACTTGCAGCAGTCATCATCAGCGAAGTGATCTTTGGAAAATTCTGTGCACACAGAAAAGCAGCTTTTGCCTTCACACTCGGTGCAGTCTTCATCGGGGCAATCCTTTACTACCTTGTAATCGCATTAGTACTCTGGCTGAAGATGCCATCTGATTATATGAAACTGTTCTCAGCTGTAGTTGTTGCATGCTTCCTCGCAGTTCCTTATATGAAAGATACTTACTTCAAGAAAGGACGGGCAAAATAATGGGATACATGTTAGAAATCAAAGATATTTATAAAACATTTAACGCCGGTACAATCAATGAAAAACGTGCCCTCAACGGAGTTAACCTCAACTTAAATCCTGGCGATTTTGTAACGATCATCGGTGGAAATGGTGCTGGAAAATCAACAACACTGAATGCGATTGCAGGTGTATGGGGAATCGATAAAGGAAATATCATTATCGATGGAACTGACATCACAAAACTTTCTGAACATAAACGTGCGCTCTTCCTCGGTCGTGTGTTCCAGGATCCTATGACAGGAACCGCAGCAACGATGTCTATTGAAGAAAATATGGCCATCGCTGCACGCCGTTGTCAGAAAAGAGGCCTTGGCTGGGGTGTTACAAAGAAAGAACGTGAACACTATAGAGAAGCGTTAAAAGAACTTGATCTTGGACTTGAAGACCGCTTAAGCAGTAAGGTTGGTCTCCTCTCCGGCGGACAGCGTCAGGCGATCACACTTCTGATGGCTTCCCTTAAAAAACCGAAACTTCTGCTCCTTGATGAGCACACAGCTGCTCTTGATCCAAAGACTGCTGCAAAAGTACTTGCACTCTCTGACAAAATCATCAGCGAAAATAACCTTACAGCCATGATGGTAACACATAACATGAAGGATGCCATCGCACACGGCAACCGCCTGATCATGATGCATGAAGGAAGAGTCATCTACGATGTATCCGGAGAGGAAAAGAAAAACCTCAAAGTATCTGACCTTCTTGCGAAATTCGAAGAAGTCAGCGGCGGAGAATTCGCAAATGACCGTATGATGTTAAGTTAAATAGTAAAGACGATAAGTTTACATGAGCTTATCGTCTTTTCTTTGTCTGCCTGTTATAAATCAAATTCCTTCAGCAACTTTTCCTGATACTCCTTGTCAGCTGCTGCTTTCACGATATCATCTGTACGTCCATGCTTTGATAATTCAAGAATTAATTGATTAATTCTGCTTACTCCCAAAGTTTCCCCTTCTTCTCTTCCTTCTTGCCTTCCAATCTTTCGCCCGGCTTCAATTCCTCGTCTTTCTGCGGTTAACATCCCTATATTATAATCCCTGATTGCTCTTTGTCTTGTCTCGTATTCTAACCTCTTCTTTTCATCTGCACTTAATTTATCCAATACGTCATACGCTTCTTCCAATTCTGAATTCTTCTTTGCCATCTCTTCAAAATCCTTTCTTGTTTTTCCTCCAAGAAAGCGCATCCACTGTAACAAGCCAATGTGATGATACGCTCTTAGTTGATACACTTTTCTTGTTTTCTTTCATAGAATTCTCCTCTCTTCTGTACGATGAATCTTCGCTTGAGGAAAGGATTATAAAACTACTTCCATCTTAACATAAGATTACTTTCTATGGAAGTGAATGAACTCTCAGAATCGAAAATCCATAAAATTTAAGAAACAAAATTATCAAGATTTCTTAATCACATAATCTCTCAGACGATATTCATCTTTTTTCGGTTGTCATCGGATTATCTGCTCGAGATACTGAGCTTAATGAATAATTACCGATTTGGTTAATAGATCTTTTTGCAATCCACCAGAATGTGGACTGCATGGTATTAGATTAACATGAGAATCCTAATATTGCAAGTTGAATTATTTTTGAGATCAATGCAAAAAGACAAAGCCTCCCTGTTCCTAAGGAAACCTTTATACAAAGCGTGGATTTTTAGGTGTAAAATTCGTGGAAGTTAAGATTACAATATTCTTTTCAGGTGTATTTAAATACATCCGCCCACAAATCTGCCATACTTCAATCTACATTTCCGTTATAACCGACTTTTATACAGCGCATATCCTGAAAGCGTAAAACCATCCGTAATCCTACCTTCCGCAATCCACTTTACCAGCTCTTTTTCTGTAAGTAATTCAATCTCCTCAATCCCTTCATAATGTAATTTCAATTGAGGTTCTGTTATCTCACATGCAAAAACATCTACTTCATTGCTTCCAATCCCACTGTCCGCGATCACCGTACCCACATGACTGATTTTCTTAACATCTGCTCCTGTTTCCTCTTTGATTTCCTTCTGCAGATTTTCTTCTGCTGAAAGTCCTTCTTCACCAAAGCCCCTCGGAAATGCATATTGGAATGCCCTCATAGCATGCCGGTACTGTTTTAATAACACAAATTTATCATCGTATACAGGAATAGACACAATAGCGCCTTTCTTCACTGCCGGAATCAGTCTCTCGTAAGCAAATCTCTCCCCTTTCATATTTTCAACCAGATCAACAACTAATAAATTATATGCACTTCGATATACAACACCAATCTTTTTATCGGTGTTTCTTTCAAACTGTTGTACACTCTCATAATCCATTATAATTTGCAATCTGCTACTGGCTTTAAAAAGTTCTGGTCGTTCCTCTGCTAAATCAAGATAATCTCTCCACTCTTTACTATACACGCTGCTTTTATTCTCCATCTCTAATCTTGTTTCCTCTTTCTATCTCCATCTAATTCATCTCTTCTATAAGCAATCTGTTTCGGTGCAGAATGAATCCGGTAAATATCTTTTATTCCTGTCCCTAAATTTTTCACACTTTCCAGCACATCTACAAGTCCAAATTTCTCAGACACCCATGAACCAAGCAAACCAAAGCACAACGTATCAAGAATTGCGCTTACTATTCCATTTAGCTTTATATTCACCGTAGTTGCTAAAAAGCTCTCTTCTATTGTTCCCATCATTTGTTCGACTAGGCAAAATATAACAATATAGAGAAAGGCTGTTGCAAACCATTTACCAATTTTTCTGCTTCTTACTCTCTTCCACTCTTTTTTACGCTTATTATAGCCTGTCTCATATACTCCTGAATACATTGGTGGATTCTGATCTACAAGTCTTACTGCCGTATCCCAAAATGGTTCTTTTACTTCTATATCTGCAATCTGCTCCAAATCACCTTTGTGAAAAACATGAATTTTACAGCAATATTCTTCCCAAAACTGATGAAACCTGTTAAGCAAATCTCTTCTAAACCCTTCTCTGTCTTCAAAATGTCTTGCTACATTTGAAATACTTTCTTCAATTGTATAGTTATAACATAAATCCACCATTGCTTCCGCAATATAGATTGTCTCATTCGCTTCCAGACCATTCAGATAATTAATCCAGTTCGTCCTGTTGTTTCGCAACTTGTCCACGCCTAAATTCTCACTGATTTCCTTTAGCAACTTTGCTCCCTGATTTAATTGTTCATCTGGCTCTTTCTCACAAATTGTTATAATTTCTTTCATATAATCCACAAAAGAATATTCTATTTGTTTTTTTCCCGGATTCATCGCAAGTTTTTCCATACTGAGGATCAGAATCATACGGATATAACGCTGAATATACTCTAATCTCTTCCAGTCAGTTGAACCGACCGGGTACTTATCTCTGATTTTCTCAAGAAGTGTAAGATCTCCAAATGCAAGCGCAGCTTTAATTTTCGTAAGAAGTTCTGTATCCGTACATTTTACAGGAAGTCCTGAAAAAAGAAACGCATCTGAATCTGTCAACTGATTAAATGAAAGCACAACCTGATTTCCATTCATCACTATTTCTTCAAAAAGAGCCTGCTGCCCTTTTATGATTTCCGCTTTAGAATTTCTGACAGAATCTAATTCGAATAACTATACAAGCATTTTTAATTCCCCCTTCAAATTATTTGTATTATTTTACTTTAACATATCTAAGTTCCTTCTTATCCCTGCATAATATTTGAAGTTTTTCACTTTCCATGGCGATTATTATTCAAATTAATTTCTGCAAACATTTTCTTTTTATCCAAATATTTTCGTGGTATTTTTTCTTTATCACTTAAAACCTCAGAAACTAACTCTCCAGAATTTTGTCTCGGTTTCGAAAATACTTTCATTTTTTCTTTTAATGCTTTCTGCCTTGCAATAGTTTTCAACTGATCTTTTAGTTTTTTTGTTTCTTCAGTCAACGCAGAATAAATCGTCGATTTGCTTATTCCAATTAATCTTAATTCTCTTTTCAAATCTTCTATTGAATCCGGAGAAATAGGGATTTCTTTTATTACAAAATCTTTGTTTTCTTTTATATCCCCATCCGTATAATATAAAATAAAGTCACCCTTTTGATTTCTAATTCGTTCCGAAAGAACACAACCATTCACAAGAACCATAGAATCTAGTCTCTTTTTTTCATTCGGTTCATCATTATAAAATCGCTTTAAATCGCTGTTAATCAAATATCCTGCACTTGTTTTCTCAGCATAAACCAAATAAATTACAGGTTCATTTCCATCTTTCAGCTCAACTTCTTCTAATGCAAAATAGAGAGCAACTAATGGATTCTGTGTTACATCCAGTACTCTTGTAGGGAACCCATAATGTTGTAAGATATTAATGATACTAATCAGGTCATCAAATTCAATGTTTTTAAAGTAGTCGTAATTTTTTTCAATAAATTTATATATTGTATTAAGTTCTTCTTTCTTATCTGAATAAAATGGTACACTTTTGTGTATCAACATTATCAAACAAATTCATATATTGTTTTGCATTTAATATATTTTTATTATATTACTTTTGTCAGAAAAGAACAATGTAGCATATACTGAATTTTATATCTTTCTCACAGCATGTATTGCTGTTCACAAATAACCTGCAACAGCAACACATCTCTCCATTTAAATCAATTCATATATTATCTACTTCCATATAGTCAAATTCTTTTTTTAATATTTAAGTCTAAAAACACTATAAAACCCACGATGAAATATTGCAACATAAACAACCGGTAACAAAAGTAACACTATTACAAATATTGCAGCCAAAACCACAACAAATTTGTATTTCCAATCCCCATTGTATTTATATTCATCTATAATACTATGGTATTCACTGTCCCCGCACTTTTTAATGTATTCCTTATATAATTCTACACAGATTTGCTTTTTCCCTACTTTCAGACTATTTGCTTTATTTTTCAGTTTTAACAAATCCGCCAAATTGGCTTCAAGATCGTGTGCTCTTCCTGAAAAGTTTTGTGCATTTGCAAAGCAAACCAAAATTGCAACCGCTACTGTAAAGCATACTGAATGCTGTGAGATAAATTCCCCATTTTTCATTATACTACATACAGATAATAACGCCGTAAAAACAGAATAATATATCTCTAAAATTCTTGTCCAAAAATTTTGTACTCTTAATCTTTGATACGTAATATTACGCAATTCATAAGTTTTTTCTATTTCTTCTTTTAGTTCTCTTTCGTTCATATCTTCTCTTCTTCCTTCTTTTGTAATTTAAATATAACTCTTATATTGATCATATTATCTAACCAGTTACTGTCTTTCTTCCAGCTCAACATCCTGATTACATTTATTATAATAAAATTTCTTATGATGAAAAAATGATCTAAAAAAATCTAAAACTAATCTTATTCCATTTCTAAGAGAATCTGATAATGGATGAATAAACGGACATATTCTTGAAATTTTGTCAGTAAATAACTCAACAATATAAAGTGCAATGCAGTTTTGAAAAAATAAATTTATCTTTTTCCAATCACCTGTTCCTATTTTCTCTTCCATATATGCAATTAATATGTTTACCACAATGTTCCCATTCTCCACAATCTCAGTGTATAATGCTTTCTGACCAGCTATAATTTCCTTATCTGTTTTTCGAACTGAATCAAGTTCAAATAAATATACATATTTCCTTTGATTATATTGATTTTGTTTCATTCACTTAAAACTCTGCTCCAGCCCCATCTCCCTCACATAATCAACCCATTCATAAATATCTTCAATATCATACAACGGCTGATTATCTTTATCCTTACTCTTCTTCAGCGCAAGTGTCATTAATGCATATTCGTTCTCCAGTAATGTATCAAAAACTCCCTGATCATCTGTATTGATTGATACTGACAAAGACATATTTTTCTCAGGAGTCCTTAATTTTCTTGAATTGAACCGTAAAATTGGGTGCTCATCGTATTTTTGGATTGTTCCAATCAGATAATTAGAAGATGGATTTGTCTCAATTGCAATACTATCCCTTGTCAGCTGAGCGATCATCTTATTCTGCACCTGATATACAAGCTCTGCATAGCGCTGATCTACTTTAAATTCTTCCTGCTCCTGTCCTTTTTCACGAACGGATTTATTGTAATGATACACATAATATAACTTCCGCAGCTTCTCTTTGCTTCGAATGATCTCCCCCTGTGTTTGCAGTCCACTATTAAATGCATATCTATCAAATCGAATCAATGCCCGCTGTTGATGTTCCACGCAGTCTCGAAATTCCTTTTTCCCTAATCGATACAGCTCCGGATTATCTCCTCGCAGTTTCCAACTTTGATAGTAATCTCGATAGGTCACATCCATCTTGTCCGAAAATGCATCTCCGTAAACATTTTGGTATAAATAGTAAAAGCGTTGTTCCAGCTCTGTTTTCAGCTGACTCTCTATGTTACATCCAGTCTCTTTCGCCTTAACCAAAATCCATGCCAGATCATCCATCAGAACCTGTTTTGACAGTACAAGCTTATATTTTTTGTATTCATAATATTTATATGGATCAATTCCCAGAGCTAAAGCATGTCCTAATCTGCTATTACGCTTCAACCCACAAAACAGAAGCACTTCATCAATCGCTCTGAGTCCATCTACAATATCAAAAAAGTCTTCTCCAACATGGTACGTCATACGAAGTTTTTATTCACCTCACGATGTTCCATCTTGTTTTCCAGATTTGTTTCAAAGACAACATCTGCCATGTAACGATAGATCTGAGCGTACACTTCCGGTCGGCAGTCCAACTCACTTGCGCAGGTATCAATCCCACGGATATATTTATTCATTGAAGTTCCCTTTTCCAGAAATGCTACAACACTCCGCATCTGCTTTTCCGCCTTTTTCCTGGCATTATAATTCCTTGGAACACCTTCACAGAACTTTTGATCTTTTATTTTGGGAAAATGTAATACATATACTAATTTATCTTTTGCTTCTTTATTCTCCAACTCACTTACGATCTGATCCCCGATTCGGAGATTCTTGTACAAGTCAGAAGCTTTCTTCTTTGGGCAAATACGTGCTTCTAATTTCTGGATGTTCTGTTTTCTCAAAGGTTCATTTAAAGCCAGACGCACCAGCTCATGCTGATATGCCGTTTCTCCTGTAATAAACAACTCTTTACGATCCTGATATTTCGCAAAATTAGTAAATCCATTCTTCCGGTTAATCTGTATCATCTCACCCCTGAAATAAGTTCGTATAATCAGATACTGATAGAAATAGTTCTTCTGATTCGTATCAAATCGTCTATCCTTCGCCGCTTTGTAACATTCATATAAAAATCTTCTTTCCCCAGCCAAAAGCCGACATTCACTGTCGTTTAAATCAATCATGTCTTTTTCCAGTGCGTAATCCAGAATTCCTTCGTATTTCACTCTGGCACCATATCCATTCTTACACAAATTGATTAGATCCTGAAGCTTCGCAGTATAAGAGTTAATATCAGCACCATTTTCCAAATCACGTAACATTTTTTCTAACTGCTCTTTTAAATATGAATTGCCCTTCAAAACTGCAAATAAATAACATCGAATCAACGCACCTTTCTGGCAAATTGAATACAGATCTTCATTCTTGACCGAAAGATCCAGCCGATCCATCTGATATCGCTGCATTCCACTTTTGATTTTCTTAAAATCATGAATCCGCCCTTCGATCAGATTCATAAGGCAGATCCAGTTCAGTTCAAACACTTTCGTAGAACCCGCCAAATGAAAATGATTTTCCGCCATCCCTTTATCCAATATATTATGTAACCGATTATCATCACTTCGAATAATTGGAAGCCAGGCGAAAAAACAACGGTTCGTTTCTCCGTATTTTAAATCCTCAGAAGCTATAAATGCACAAGTCAGTAAATCCTGTCCTAAATAAAATGAAATTTCTCTCCAGCGAAGCAACTCATCAAATTTACAGCGTATCTCTGAGCCATCATAAATCAGTAATTTTTCTGTCAGGTTCATAACTGAATTGAATACACTTATATCTTCGCTGTTTTTCCCCCTCATACTTTGAAGCAGGATATCATAATTGTTTTGCAATTCATCATAAGATCTGGTTCGAAAAATTGCTTCTGCTTCCCTTAAGTATAGTTCCTTGTCGATTCTGTTATACTCGCAGTATTGAGCAGATCTTAGCTTCTTTTGACCGATGCAGGTGTAAGGGAACTTTTGGAATATGATTTTTAAGTTGCCGATTTCGATTTCCATAATGCCTCCGTAATGCTAATTTTCTTGTTCATCAATGACCAACACCTTTCTAAATTTACCTGCATACTGATTATAACGATCTCTCATATCCCTGGAAATTATTCTCTCACTATCGCTACAATACAGAGCTAATGTGTCGTCATACAATTGACATAATTGATTGATATTTAATCCACTTGGAGAATTTTCATATTTTCCCCTATACCTATATACATCTTTTGCTAACTTGTCTAATTCACATTTTAATTCTTCTGCTGTTTTATCACTTCTAAATGAAGCTAAAAACTCTTCAATTGAAATTTCTCTATAATCTGCCGGCATTTTCTCTAACCTTTCTCTAAACTCGTCTCTTTGCCTGCTTCGATATGCTATCCCTGAAAATTTTCTACTTTCTATCTCTTCATTTTGTTCAACCCATTCTGCATACACCTGAGTGATATCTATGCTTTCCTTTCCAATTTTGATACTTTTAAATATATCTGTATGATATTCCTTTCCCGTTTTTTCTACCATGAATTTGCAAATATTTTCAAAGAATTTTTCTACCAGTTTTTTAGTTCGATCGACTGCGTTCTCCGTTTTTAATTTATAATCCCTATTATTTTCACAATAAACTAACAGCTCACTCGCTAAATCCATATTTGATACTATACATTGCGCACATTCAATTTCTTCCTTATTCGTATCAATCATATTTTTTATAATTTTCTTGATATCATCTTTTTGAGTATTCAAAGCTTCTATATTTATCTTATCAATTAGCATTTCCAGATTGCACAGACTTACGATATAGTTTTCTAAGCTGATATTAATTTTTGCATTTACTCGTCTATTTCCAGCAATCAATTTATCCGTTCCTAATACCATAAGCTCATCTACATTCAAATTTCGCGTATTAATATCCGAAAACATTGCCACAAGAATCAATGCATATATTTCTTCATTCCGGATATCTTCTTCATCGGAAAGGTTTGAAAAAGTCATTTGTTTAGTGTCTGAATTTGAATCTAAATCTTTTATAAAATCCACATTAAATTTCTTTCCAATTACCTGCATAACTCGCCTTGAACTAATTTGAAATCTACTTCTACTAATACCTAATTCTGTTTTCGGTAAAACCCCTTCAAATTCTCCACCCCAGATATAGCCATTAATTAAATAAGATACCTCAGATAACCTTTTTGTAATTATCCACTGATTTATTTTCATTGTATACATAACTTTTAACGCATACGCCTCACGCTTAGCTTCAAAATCAAACACAACTTTATCAAATCGTAAGATCCATTGCATAACCTTCCAAAAATTACTTTGTTCATCAGACTTGATATTATGTTCTGCATACTTCTCTTTTCTATCACATTCCGCATATATAGTACTCAAAATCCATTTTGCATTCATATTCACATGATAACTATCCATCTGCTCCATGGTGCGTAATTCATCACCCAAAGTCTTCGGGACTTGCTTGGTAAGCCATTCATTATAAAAATATTTTGAAAATTCTCTCACATTCTTCAAATATGTATTGCTATTTTCTACATTATCTTTCTGATCCATCTCTGCTATAAACACAATCCAATTCACCATATCTCTTAAATTGTTTGGCAGTAAATAACTCATTCCACTTCTTTCCGTTAAAAAAATCATTCCTGTTCTTTCAGTAATTAAATGTAACACGGCGTTTACCAGACTTTCATCCTTTTTTGATTTCCAGATAATATTATCATCTTTTTCTTTATAAACTATTTGCATCCCCTCAAAGCTTTGGACTTTCGGCAAATATATTCTCCTGGCTTTCGGAATCAGCTTAGTAACATATCTTTCAGACATTCCTTGAATCTCTGCATTAATTCTTTTCTGTTCTTCATTCCTATATTGCTTAACTATTCCCACGATTCCTTTAAAATCTGCAATCGTGTTTTCTTCCACACACATTTCTAATTGCTCAATTTTTACAGCCATGATAATTACAATCTGAGGAATAATAAGATATTTTCGAATCTGTTCTGCCATCTTATAAGCATTAGAATTGCACAAATCCAAATCATCTATTGCAATAATCAGGCGTTCTTTTCCATTTTCCCTGTTACTGCATTTTTTCACAAATTCCAAATATTGTTTGATTAATTCCTGTAAGTCTTCTTTTAAATCTGTACTTTCTCCCAACTTTGAAAGTTTTCCTATATTGCCCTCATAGTCAAACTCATCATCTAGCATTTTAGACTGGTTATTAATCATAGAAACTTCCCGATATACCTTTTGAAATTGATTTTGAAGTCTATTGATATCAAATTCATCTACACATCTATTATTCTCTTCGTATCTTCTGCTAAAGTTTCTGTAAATTTTTGCCAAAATAATATCCAAAATATTATGCACATCATCAAATTGCGATGGATCAATAATAATTGGTTCTGAAAAATGTACTTTATACAACTCCTGATATTTTTCATAGAATTTATCTTCCCCTTGTAATGTCTTTGGAAGATTCGTATAGAGCGAATTAATAAATGTCAACATTGCACTACTTTTTCCTTCGCCCCGTTCTCCACAAAAAGCTATGATATTATTCTCATATTCATTTAACGAATACAATGTGTTAAATGTCTTATCTGACTTCTCTGCTGCCACGATTGACTCCGCTACGATTGTATTTAACATTCCTGCTGCCTGCTCATACTGTTCTATAAATACATCATCATCCCTTATAGAATCCTTAACCACAATTTTAAATTCTTGCCCTTTTGTAATTATCAGTTCCGATTTTTTTCCCATCTCTTGTTACTCCTTCTTTTTCTTTCGTATTAAATTGTCTGCTTACAAATTATTTAAGATACTTTTCCGCAAACCATACTCTTACATACTCCTGGCTTTTAGCACAATACTTTCTATAGCGACTATGTAAAACTCTGATTCCAAGGATGTAAATAATTCCACAAACTATTACCCACATATGAATCCACTTCATTCTAAATATTCGATAAATTATATATATACCACCTACTATCATTGCACCGCACAGATTTCTATACATTAATTTGCCCGATCCATAATTATGAATCCGCTTATATTTTTCATCATGTTGAAGCAATGCATACATTAGATTTCCGTATATTTTCTGTGGGTCTTCCGTGCCTTCATCCGATAATCTTTGCTCAAGTTCCTGCTTTTCTACTAATCCTGTATTTAAAATCGCTTTCTTTAAAATTTCATCCGTAATTGCTCTGTTATCATATTCAATTTTATTTTCATATCCCAGCTTTTTATTTATCAACATAGATCCCTCGGATAATATTAATCCCAAGCAATATCCTCCAACGATAAATGCAACTATAAAAAATGAATTAAATTGTTCAAGTGCTTCTTTCTGTTGCATCAGCATGCCATCTGTTGATATCCATTTTTCAAGTATATATTCCAAACAAATAATTATCTCCAGGAAACACCCTGACAATAAATATCCGAGGATATCATACAATGTAATTTTTTCTAATATTGATCCCATACCTTCTTCCTCCCAATCCATTTTCTTTTATATATGCAGAAAGACAAAGCCTTCTGTCTCCATGAAAGCTTTGTCTTCCTTTGTCACCCACACATTCAATTATACTACTTTTTCACCACGGAACAACAAATTCCTGCTTATTTTACCAATTATTTTTCTGTTTTGATGTCTCTGCAAAACTCAAATTAATTCCCATTTCTCTCAAATCATCAATCCACTGATATATCCGTGTTCGATTATACTTTTCTTTTCCATCTTCATCTTTCGCCTTCTCTAATGAAAGAGCCTGCAATGCATATTCATTATCAAGATATGTTGAAAAGATTCCCTGATCATCTGTATTGATACATACCGGGATCTGTGGACATTCTTCCAGTTCTTTTTCCGATGTAACCAAATCCTTATTATAAAATTTTGTAATAGGATGTTTGTCATATCGTTTAAACGTTCCTATCATGTAATTCGAAGAAGGATTCACTTCTATTCCGAGACCTAAAGTTGCAATCCATTTCTTCATACAGCTCTGAATTTCCTGAACACATTTTACAAATTGATAATCGACGGTAATCTCAATAATCTTAGCACCTTCTTTTTTAACATGACTGTTATAATGATACAAATGGTATAAATACGCACATTCCGGACTATAACGGTTTTTATAAATCGCAAGATTATCTCGATCAACCGAATAACTGTCCCATTCTACCAAATCATCTTTCTCCTCATAAAACCCGTGAATATAGCATTCCGGTGCATCACCACGCAATTTCCATGCTGCATAATACTCTGAAATACTAAATTGGAAATGACTGTTGCAATAACCTTCAACTATCATTTCTTCGTCATTTTTGAAATACTCTACCGCGTCTTTCAGCATCAGTTCAAACGCCGTATCGCATATATAGTTACTATAGATTTTATGAAAATACTTACTGTATTCTTGTTCAATAAATATTTCAAGATCTTCGTAACCTTTTAAACCGAACTTTTTGATTCTATAGTAAACCCAGACAAGATTGTCCAAATATTCCTGCTGACTGATCAATATTCTATGTTTTTTTAACTCGTAATATTCTTTAACATCTACGCCTAGAACCAGACTGTGTCCCAATCTTGACCCACAATTGAATTTCAAAAAACGTATCATTTCATCCAGTGCACGTAATCCGTCTACTATATCCAGATAGTCTTCACCAATATGGTACGTCATGCGTAATTGTGGAATCGGTTGCAGCATTTCCTGATTTTTTATCATCAGCTCTTTTTCTTCTTCATTCAGCCACTTATCATGCTCTATCCATTCATTCGATGTTCTGTCTGAAAGATAGACCATGTGATTACTCAAATAGCGAAAAGTTTGCGCAAACACTTCTGGTCTACATCCTATTTCGCTCGCACAGGCGTCAATTCCTTTCAACCGGCGTGCTTCTTTAGGGTATTTTTCCCTAAAGAAAGCAATGGCAAATGCCTGCTTTTTCAGATTTTTCCTCTTTTGATAATGTCGGCATAAAATATCACTTTCTATTTCCTGTTTTCGATTCTTCTCTTTCACAAAATGATACACATAAAAATACTGCTCCAACAGCTCCGGACAATTAATATTCTTATCTAACTTATTGATCATTTTTTTGTTTATCTCTGCACTTATTTTCGGAGAAATTCTTGCTTCAAGATAACGAATGGACTGATTTATCATAGTTCCTTTAACAGCCATTCGGATATAATATTTTTCATAAACTGTATCTTCTATAAAATCCTCTTTCCGGTTCTGATATCGTTCAAAATTATCATATCCGATATTGCTGTTTGTCTGAACCATTTCAGAACGTATTGTCTCTTTTACAACCAGATATGCATAAAATAAATTATAATAATCCTTAAAATTTTCATCATGCGAATAGATCAAATGAAACATCTGATAAAGAAACCATCTCTCTCCAGACAAAATTCCATCTGTATCTGCTTTCCATGCGTTGTGATAATAATCTGCTGCACCGGCATAATCTAATTCGACTACCGGACTTCGATTTTGAACAGAACGGAACGTATTAATATTATTTTGAATCTGACTGCGATATAGCAATATTTCATCTGAACCTTTCAATAAGCTTAATACTTTTTCTTCTGTTATTTTTTCATAACGATTCGACCACTCTTCTTTTCCTGAATAATTTCCATTCGCAGCCAGGTCGATATCTAAAAATTCATCCTTCAGAACAAATAATTTATGTTCTATTTTTGCATATAAAAAACAGCGTATCAACGCTGCTTTTAAGTATGACACATATAGATGTTCCTCATTTTCGCCTGTAAAATAACTTACCGATAATCTTTTTTTACTATATTGATTCAATGATTTCTTCACTTTATTACTCGTCACGTGATTCATCATATATAACCAAGATAGGGGAAATTGTGGAGCTGATCCCTTCAAATGGAAATGATTATCCGCCATCCCCTTATCTAATGTCTTCTTTAAATACTGATTATTATGTGTTATTACAGTCCTCCATGAAAAATCTCTGTCTACGCGGTAAGAATGAATGTCTCGGTACGCAAGAAATGCCGTAGTAAAAACATCTTCATCTAATTGATGCGAAGTCATTCTCCATCTCAGTAAATGTTCATATCTACATACCGGCATTCCATCCTGCTCCTGCAGCACCTTGGCTGCAAAAAGCAGAATAATATTAAAGACATCAAATTTGTCCGTCTGTTTTATTCTTCGGTCAAAATTTCCCTTCAGATATTCTGTCTGTTCATTATATGCATTCTGCACATAATGAAATAAATTTTTAAGTTCATCATTCGTATAATTCTTTACATAATATCCTGCAAGTTTTACAAATGATTCTTCTGTAATGTTATTATAACTGACTCGTTCTCTTAAGATTTCTCCTGCGGGAATCTTACCTAAAACAATATTCAATACCGACCGTAAATTATCCATTATTCATTCCCCCATGCTTTATCTGGTAATTTTGGTGCTCTATTTTCCCAGTCAATTTCCTTAACCATTTGAAGTGCGAGGTCGTTAATTGATGCTATTTTTCCATCTTTCATTTGAGAACATAATTCTCCCTGCCAATAAGATTCTGCATAATTTGTCTGATATTTCTTATCTAACTCCGCAAAGCATAAGCTCCATTGTTTATAATAACGTTTTAATATTTTTTCAATATCTTCATTGAGATGAGTCATCTCACCTCCCAACATACCGACACGAATTACGCTTTCTTTGCGGTCTCTCATCCAATCACCAATATCTATAAGATATTCCATACTATCAATTGGAAAGTCTTGAATAAGATTTTTCCCTAACGGACATATACGAATTCCTGAAATTATTTCTTCAATTTTCTCAGATTCAGAATTGTTTCTATAATATTTTTCAATTTCATCTAAAAAAACTTCTCTTATATCTGATCCAATTATCTGATATACAAATGCTCCTGATAAGCTGAAAATACCATCCCTTTCATTGGTGAATTTAACTGGTATATCCTGTGCTATTTCATAATGGATACTTTTTTTAGGAACAAACGTATAAAACAATAATTTTTTACAATAGAATTTGAATTTGGAACTTTCTACCATATTTTTCAAACCAGCTTCTGGCTTATCATTTTTCAACTTTTCCATCTTTATAAAATCTGGATGCAAGCTATCTGTATTTGCTCCGATTAACTGATAAGCATATTCCGAATACATCTGAACAGTTTGGTTTTCTTTTGTCTTGTCTGAATCTTCTGATGCCCTTTCCTTTAACCTTGATAACTGCTCTGCTTTAGTATCTATTGAATTATTGGAAATTTTTTCTTCATTTTCTTGCTTTTTATTTTTAAACAAGATGGTAGTTCTCATAAGATCAGCTGTCATCTCACTTTCGCTTTTTCCAAACAAACCGCCTTGATAATAGTGTTTCAATTCCTTCAGACTTTTTTCTGCAAGACTTTCATTTTCTTTTGCACCTTCCACATATCCTATTAACTCAGAAATCTTCGCTGTAAAATAAATCACAAGTATATTATACATAGCCTCATTTTCATCCACTTTATTATGCAAGATCCATAATAACTCTACAATTGATTCTTCTACATAAATAGACTCCTTCTTTCTGCGATATTGACTCGGATAAAAAATTCTTTCCTCAATTTCCTGGTTTTCTATATATGTTTTGAGCCATTTTTTCTGTGCAAATGCATCTCGATCCATTAATCTGTTTACCCTAGATTTTTCATTCTCTGATAAATAACTGCGCAATAACAAAGGAAATAATTCTGACCAAAATACTTTCATATTCTGCTCGTACTGTTCTAATGATGCCTCTTCATAATCTGATAATGGGACTACCGCATTTAACCACGCAGATAATTCACGCAATGTCGCCGGAATTAAATATTGTAATGCCCTGCTTCCGATTCCCATTCTTATTCTAAATTTATTTTTTAGTAACAGCCTGATTGTTTCTACTACCGTATCCCCTTGCAGATTTTGTGAAACAGCTCTGTTAAATTCATCATAGTTTTGATATTCAATAACTGTATTTCGTAAATGGCTCCATCTTTTTCCTGATCTTAACCAAATCTGATGTTCATTTGGCACAAGCTTCTCCAAATATTCTCTTGTAAGTTTTTGAATATAGTTATTTACCTTCTTAAGATGACTAAATTCTACCTTATAATGATTATAACAAATTTTTTCTAATTGATCATAATTCGCCGAAATCAAAACAATCACTTTCGGAATCATCAGATACTTTCTTATTTGTTCTAATTGCTCATACCCATTTTTAATATTCATATCCAGATCATCTATCGGTATGACCAGATAATGCTTTGTTTCACTCGCATTTGCATATTGCATTATATCAACATACATCTCCACAAGCTTTTCAAAAGAATCCTTTAAGTTTTCTGTAAATGATAGCTTTTGTAATGTATCAAAATACATATCGTCTTCTTGATCAAAGATTTCTTTCTTCGTTTTCAAGGCACTCAAACACTTATAAATTTCGTTAAACTGCATCTGTAATTGTCGCTTTTTATATTCATAATCACGACTTTTTCGCAAACCACCTTCTGTCAATCCTTTTTTTTCTTCCGACATCCATTTCTTTGCCATCTTCGCGAGAACACTACCAAGAATATCTTCCTTATCTGCTAATCTTGATGCATCAATATATTCAAGACCTGTAAACATTAGATTCTTTTCGCTGAATCTAAGTTCACCAATTATTTCTTCACTTTCGAGAGAAGTGCTATTCCGATAGTAATCTTTCAAGAATTCCATGTACGATAACATTGCAGAAGTTTTTCCAGCGCCCCGTTCTCCTGAGAAAAACAGTACGTTACCCATTTGTTTTAAATTTCTTAAGTCCGTTCCATAACTTCTTCCTGCACCGGAAGAGTTTTTGTATTCTTCAAATTTAGCATTTTGTCTTATAATTGTGTCTGTAATCTGATATGCTTTTTTATATGCTTCTCGATGCACAGATTGTTTAAATATACTGGCATCCTCGTACACAATATCCATTCCACTTCTTATTATCAGTTTCATTTCTTTTGTATCCATTTAGTCACACTCCCTCACATTGTGTGTTTTCTTTATAATACGCTATTAGAAAAACATGTTGTTTGAAATCTTTCTCTTATCTGTAACCATAACTCATTATTGATCTGTAAAGCTTTTTTTCCGAACATCTTAGTAAACAATCCTTTAAACTCTTCTCGTTCATTCAAACTACTATAAAGCGTTTGTAGATAATTTCTAGCATCTTCAACCATATCAGGTGCTTTTACATACTTTTTATATATCTCTGCGATTCTTACTGTTACTTTATACTCGTATTCTATATTATTAATTGTAATAGAATCGTTCGTATAATTGCTCCTTATTTCATTTAGGATTCTTTCGTATAACGTCAACGCACTTTGCCATTCTTTTTGTTTATCAAATCTAATTGCAATTTTATACAACGCTTTATAATTTCTATTTGTGTTATAAGATTTTAAATAAAACTCATCTGCCATTCTCTGGTCGTTATAATTTTTTTCATATTCTCGGCCCATCATATATAATACTTCCGCTGTATAATCAGGCATCGGTATATTATGATAAAATAACAGCGTTGTTTTCTTTTCCGATAAGCTCAAACTACATATTTTACCCATCAGATAATATAATGCCGAACTCTCTCCATACCTTGTAGTATATTTCTGACATAAATACAGCAATTGTGTAACATTATCTATCTGTTTATCACTCTTTTTATCTTTTATTCCATCTCTTATATAGCTATAATATATTTCTGCAAAAGCCTCATATCGATTATCATCTATTGGATCCATATTCTTGTGCAGTTCGTCAAGATATTGTTGACACGAATTATATATTGAAACATCCCAAATTGCTGTATTATCTAAATTTATTTCTCTATATAACCATGCATTTCCCCATAATTCATACTTAAAAAAAGCTTCCAATAAACTTGTCAGATAAAAACTCACACCTACATCAACAGCTAATTTGTGTAATAAATATTTACAAAAAACTATTTTTTTTCTGTCCTTCCAAACTATCGGTATAACATCTTCCCGTTCTTTATGCGGATACTGGTTCCACAAATTCAGCGAGACAAAATACACTACTTGATTCTGTTCCGCATTTGAAATCCAGTGTTTTTCATCTTCCGACAATATATATAGTGTTGGTCTGTGTTCTTTTCCCTGATTTTCCCCTTTATCCCCTTGAGAATTTTCATATTCCTCAACAGTTTGTGGAAGTACCCAGATTCCACAACTGTCAAAAAAATATTTCCACATGCAATATGCAATATTCTCTTTCTGACTATATATAATACGAACGCTCTCCATAACTTAATTCCTCTTTCTATAATGTCCCTGTTTTCTGTCTTCAATGCGGCATTATTTACTTCGAGGTGCCACTTTCTTCTTTCGTGACAATTTCTTTAAAAAATCTAAGGTAGCTTCATATTTATCTGTAATGTCATTACTAATACTTATAATCCCATTCTCCTTAAATACTTCTTTTTGAATTGTATTCGGTGTTGCTGTAAAAATGTATGCATTTGGCATTTTATCCCCCTTCCCTTTTCTCTTCCATCTGTTTCTTGACAGATACATCAACATCTTCACATTAATATCTGATAGGCTATATCCAAGAAACAATACATGATATCTCTGCAAATCAGCCTGTAGCTGAATATCCATAAATGCATCAAAACGCATTCTGTCGTAATACTGACTTTCTGTTAGCACAACATCCTTCGAATCAGCGTCTTCATCTTCAGAAAATTGTGTGACATCTCCATGGAATTTCATAATTCTCAACATATCTTTATTCTGCTGCTGAACATCAGAAATTTCTTTGCATACAGAGTATTCTTTTCCCACTATATCACAATAGGATTCCAATAAATTGTCAAAATTGGTTGTATAGATCACCGGAACATCCAAATTCATAATCAGTTCATATAGTTCACTTTTTTCTAAATAGTGATCATATAGTTCATTCCCTTTTTTGATCTGGAAACGTTCTTTTAAATGCTTCACAATGTCCGTTCTCTTCTGTAGCATCAAGTATTCAGCCAGCATCATGTTATCTCCGTATGTCTGAAATACCTTTTTATCAAAATCTGCTTTTTCTCCAAGTTCTCCCATCAACTGAGACCATGGTGGCAATCCTTTGTCCTTAGATACACCCGCTGATATACCTGCGCCTATGAACAACATCACCTGCTTCTTCTCGATCAGCTCACTTAAGTCATCTATTATCTCCTGATCATCTGTCTCATTCTCATCTATAAATAATTTATGACTGCTACAATTTGTATAAAGATCATTCAATGCTTCTTTTCGCATAGAATGTTCTATCTTATAACCGACATCTTCAGCATAAGTTGATTTACCAGATTCTGGTTTAAAAATAACATCCCATCCAAAAGCTTTTGAATCTGGTTTATAACACCGCGTGATTTCTCCATTCACACTGCTTTTTCCATAAAAAAAAGTCTTTCCATCACATAAACAATAATTCGTTTCTGCAGATGCCAGGTAATTATCCTTTTCTTTACAGAATAATATAATATCTTCAAAAATCTCATTCTTTGAGCTCCTATCTCCAGCATTGAAAAAATAGGAAGATTGCAGTCCAGGAAGATTTCCCATTGCCTTTATTTTCAAAGAAGTTTGTTCAACCAGAACCGGACGTTTTAATCTTTCGAATGCAGCTAATGCTTTTTCTCTGACAAGTTCCTGAGAATCTGTTGTCTGTTTTTCGGCAATATCTATCTTTTCATGTTTTAAGATCCATTTTTCTTTTTTCGGAATCATTTTCTGAATCCGTTGTAATGCCCTCTTTGTCTCTTCAAATTTGTTTTCATTGTTTGTGACAAAATAAATGTTAGGCATCTTATCACTTCTTTCATTTGTATATAATTTTATTTTTTGCTTCGAATTTTGGAACTATTATATTCTTTTTATTTACCAGTAAGATACTCGCTCTTGAGAATCTCAAATAATTCTTTATCATCCTCTTCTTTTATCTGGATCGTATATGAAGAATCATCCAATTCCCTTAGATCTGCAATTATACGTGTCATCTCAACATCATTAATTCTTCTTTTCAGACTTTTTAAAATCTCCCGGTTTAGAATATAATACTTTCTTTCCGGCAAATATTTCTCAATAGCCTGAACTATATCTTCCAACCCTTTTTCCGTAAGTACTTCGCGCTCTTCAAATAAATTATCTGAAGGTATATAAATATCTTTGTCCAGCCCTGATATTTTCATCAAATTAATCAATCTATCTTCCTGTTCTGAAGAAAGTGTAAAATCTTCACGATAAATTGCAAGCTTATGAACAACCGGATGTTTCAACTCACCAGCTGCAATTGTCATCGCAAGCCCCATCCTACTTTGCGCTTTTCCTGACAAGAAAAGTCTGTCACGAAATGTAAGTAACGAAAGATCTCCATTTTCATTATTGACTAATATACAATAAGAAACCCCCTGCTTTGAGATGAAAAATTGACCTTCATACCGCTTGAATATCTGATTTCCTTCATCATCATACTCTCCAGTATCCAGAGATAGAAGTGCTGCACAATAAGGCAAACCATCTGCTCCAATTTGAGAATATAATGCAAAACGCCCACGAAGCTTTTTCACCTCCTGAGCATCTGTTGAATGGAATAACATATGATATGTTCCGAGATAACTTTTAATCGCATGATCTGTAGCATCTGTGATAAAAGATTCTGATGCAATATCCCATTTCCGTCTTCGCCACCGATCAGGATACAGTACCTCACTCATATCAATCTCCAACGCATCCGATAAAGCAATCGCCGGATATAACGCCAGCGTTGTTTTCCGATTCAATATTCTGGACAATTCAGACTGCTTTAATGTATATCCTTTTTTTTCACAAAGATTTAAAACATCTTTCTGTTTTAAATTTCTGTCTTCTATACATTGTTCAATCACTCTTTGTAGTTTTTCAATTGTTTTATCTCTGTCTTTTCTCATAGTTTCCATTCTAAACATTTACCAATATGTAATTTTGGATATTTTTTATGCATATTTGCATCTCAGATATTGTGTTTCAAAATTCGAAAGAAGTGTATACCAAACAATGCCAATTGGCAAGGAATTTTACAGTTTTTTGACAATCTTTTCATCAAGAAATACTGTATACATCCTTTACCCCAAAACAAAGTCCATCTTTCTCACTCAAATGCCTTCTCCCCAATATTAATCAAATTACACTTCTCTTCCCCAATCTCCGATATAACCTCCCGGATATCCGCATTGTTAATCGTAATTCCTATAATCACTTGACAACTCTCTCCTAAAGCAAGAATACTGTCAAAGAACGCTTTTGTATCAACCGATCCAATACTATGCTGTGCCGGTTCATCAAAAATCAGAAGTCCCGGGTGGTTTCCTCCACATTTTTCTGATGTTTGCAGCAACGCCATTGTATACGCCCAAATAGCTCTTACATTATCACTTGCAGATGAATCAAATTTCATATCAAAATTGTCGATCACCGGCAAATAATTATCATCTGAAATTTCTATTGCTCTGACATTCGAAATGCTTGTATACTCATAATCCTGCAAATTGCGGATAAAGTTTTTCTTTAGCTCTGTCAACTTTGTTCGGTCTTTGTCATTAAATCCCTTTTCCGGCAGCTGTGCTTTTTCCTGTAATAACTTTTTCCAGTTCTCGCTCAGATTCTTGAAGTTCTCAACTATATTACTTATTTTATTCTTAAAATCTTCTAATTCCTGAATCTTGTGCTCGATGCTCATCCTCTTGTAAATAATTGTTTCAGACAAGTCTTCATCTACCGAATACAAATCTCTTCGCAAAGATTTTGCCAGCCTATATAATTTCATCTGAACATTTCGAATGTTATCTAATGCTGTATTTAATTGCTGTTTTCTGTTTGTCTGGTATTCGTAAGCAAACTCAAACATCTCTTTTTGTGCAGTCAGATGGTTGATTGTCTCCTCAATGCTCATCACGTTCGTATCGTGCTGTACCGGTAATAGCGAATCCTGAATCTTCTGATTACAAACCGGACATCTTCCCTGAAAACTTTCTGCTCCAAGATTACTACCCAGTATTTTCAGTTTTTTAGCATCTTTATTGTTGGTAATATCCTGCTTTATCACATCAAGATTTTATTAATCTCCTGAATTTTTCGTGTCGTTATGTTCAGTTCCTGTTGGATTGTATGAATTTCATTATTGTTCTCTTCTATAACTTTCTCTACTTCCTGCAATTCGTTCTGTAATTCATCATAATTATCAATTACCCTCGGACGAACTGTTTTTAATGTGTCATGCTCTTCCTTTAACTGGGAAATCCATTCATCAATTCCCACATTATCTCCAACCATCCTTACAATTGCTACATTCTTCTCGAATTTCTCTGGTAGAATTTCTGGAGTTTGTGGGATATTCTTTACATAGCATTGCGCACTGCTTTGAAGCACTCTCATTTCAGCAAATAGATTCTTCCACTGTTCTTTTTGATACCTTTCTTTATTTAACAGTTGATTCCGTTTCCGATCATTTTCAAAAGTTTCCAGAGCTAAAATAAATTCCGTTACCCTTTTCTTTGCATCCTTTATCGCCAGATACGGCATACCAGAATAAATTCCCGACCATCCATTTTTCTGTTCGATAAACATTGCCGCAAAAACTAACTGTAAATATAGTTTTCGATCCACACCATCAGATGCCGGAACAAGTGGTAATTCTATCTGCAGAAACTTTTCCAAAAATGTATGGAACCCACTTTTGTTTGTTGCTGCATATGGCATATGAACGTAATAATCCTCACTTGTTGTATCGGCATTGTAGATTTCATCCAATTTTGAAAAATATACTGTTACCAATTTGGAATCTCTTGTTTCATTCTTTGCACTTCTGTAAATCGTTATCTCATCTGTTTCATTGCTGATTTCTAAATATGCTCCCGACTCTAACACCGGCCAGGAGGTATCCTTGTCCTCAATCTGATTTTTGTAAGCAGATGTCAGTACCTTTTCGTTTAATCCACCGATAATCTCCTCAAATCCCAGACAATAATAGATTGCAATAAGAACAGAGCTCTTTCCTCTTGTATTATCGTCACTTGCAATGATGTTAAGGCCACTGTTAAAGCATTCGTCAAATTGATAAACTTTATTTGTAGCGGTAATTTTAATCTTAAGTCGGTTGATTTTTAGCATTCTGATATCTCCATCCTTCCATAAGTGACTTGATCTTTTCCTCTGTTAAATCACACTGAATTTCTTCAAGTACATTCTTCTCACGTTGAAATACTGTATCATCATTCAGTATCTCTTTTACTAATGCCTTTCCCCTGTCAATTAATTTGTATGTTCCATTCGCCTGCTGAGCGATAAATCCATCTGCTAAAGCATACTCCAAGGCCCGGTTGATTGATGGCTCAAATCGAATTACAAATGTACTTGGTATCTGTGTTTGTAAATATTTCTTTAGTTTCTCTTCAAATTCACGATCCGAAACAGCTGTCGCAATCATATGCATCTTTACCAGAGAGCACCCACGTCTCCCACAGCATACTTTAATAATCATACAGATCAAAGATACTTTGTAACTAATCCGGTAATTAAAAGGAATCGCATCTGGTTTTTCATCAAATACGATTCCTTCCTTAATCAAATTAATCTTTTCCCTCATTGCTATCACCTACTCTTAAACTGCATGGAACAATCTGCCAGCCAGCTGCTTACCATATCGTCTTTTAGTTCTCCCACAGATGCTCTGGTCAGATAAGGAAATTCTTTTTCCAGTACCGATTGAAAATCATCAAGAATAGCGGTAAACAACTGATAATTTATCGAACTGTCTGTATTCATTTTCGTCTTCATCGAAACTTCTCTTTTATATGCCTGTTCCAACTTGATAATCTGCTCATACACATCAACCTGATCTGTTCTAAGCTTCTCCATCAATTCAATCCCTATGACATATGACTCCATATATGTATTTACTAAATCTATGTAATCTTCGTCATCCTCATCGATATCGTTCATTACTGCTTTGATTTTACGTTTCACGTTATTTACTTTCACACTGTCACAATCTGACCAGTCGATATGTTTTTTTCTCAAAAAAGTCAGATCCATTCTGCCACCCAGATCATTACGCATGATTCTAGATATTTCCAGCTTAAAATCTTCCGCCACTTTAACATCAATGACAAAATCAGTTGAAATATAACTGCATTGATCTTTGTGTTCCTGTCTGTATTTCAAAACTTCCTGTCTCTTTGACTCAGCATGTTTTAGAATACGTTTGTCCTTATATTCTGGAACGACCAATTGCCATCTATGAACATTTTTTACTCCAAGCTCTTTTAATTCCTCTTCATACTTTGGGCTTATAAACTTTCCAATATCTTTTGTCATTTTATCCCGCATATGTTTATATAGATCGTCATCTGTATATTCTTTTTCCGGGCAATAACATTGGTAAACAATCCCAGTCTTCGTAAAACCTTCAATACCACCGTCTCCCCTATAAGCAGCCGGTATCTCCTGGTATCCTTCTTCCTGATATTTCATTCTATAACAGGAATTGCAAAGCTTCTCCCATTCTTCACCTGTTAAATATTGTTGTATAAAATCAAGCATTTTGAACCTCTTCTGTGGATTAACTGATTCATATTTAATCTCTCTTAAAAATATCTTTGGTATAAACCTTCTCCTTCACATCATCCAGACACTCATCATATCTGTTCGTAATAATTGAATCACTCTTCGCTTTAAATCCTTCCAAATTATTCACTACTTCAGATTCAAAAAAAGTAGTTCCGTTCTCCAATGTTGGCTCATAAATAATTACAGAAGCACCTTTCGCTTTAATTCTCTTCATTGTCAATCGGTACACTCCAATTGTTACCGGATGTTCCATAGCCAGATCATAAGTGTTTTCATTCATCATAATTGTAGTATCCGGCTTTCTGTAATACACGGTCTGCAATAAAATCTTTTCTTGTTCTGTTGGACTCTACAATGGCTTCAATTAAATTCTCCGGCACATCCTGATAGTTTGCCAAAAGCTGTTTTGTATCTTTTGGCAAGCAGTAACCACCATATCCAAAGGATGGATTATTATAATGAGAACCGATACGTAGATCTAAGCATACTCCGTCAATAATCTGCTGTGTGTTCAATCCTTTAAGTATCCAGCTCATTAAAATAGGATACACGAAGAGCCAGGTATGTATTAGCAAATAGTTTTACCGCTTCTGCCTCTGTGAATCCCATGATCAAAATCTCTTTCTTGATTGCACCTCCCTGAAGAAGTGCTGCAAACTGTTTCGCAGCTTTTACCAGACGTTCATCTTTCAGATCTGTTCCAACAACAATACGACTTGGATAAAGATTGTCATATAATGCCTTTGATTCTCTTAAAAATTTTGGATTAAATATAATTGTTCTTGCTTCCTGTTTTTTTACGAATTTAATGGTGTCTGATACCTTATAAACTCTAATATATAAAAAAGTGGATAATGCATCTTAAAAATCGTTTTTACAATATCTCAGATCTATCATTCACTTCTTTAAACACAAACCACCACTTGAAGTGATGATTTGTGTTTAACTTATTCTAATTACTGATCCATTTTATAAATTCTTCTGAAAATCTTCATTTGGATTTTCTTTTTTTTATCGCATTTTTTGTGTACCTGACACCACTGTGGTCCTTACACACCATTGGTCATTACTCTGGCCAGGCAGTTATCTTAAGTTGACACTAGGTTGACCACATTGATGCCTGACACCTTATACTGTACCACTTTATTCATCCATAGAAAGACACCCAGCAGTATTGCCAATATAACGATTATTATTTTTAATATCAGTTCTTTCTGGGAGTTACTGCAGCGCCCCCCGTTTTTTACAACTCATGTTCCAGACTCTCCCTCAAAATTTATTGATCAATTTCAAGCAATGCCTCCATAAATTGCTTCATATACTTTTCTTCACCAATTGACACACGCAAACAATTACCAAAATCGCCAACATTAGGATACGCCTTAATCAAGATTTTCTTTTCTGCTTTCATTCTATCCACGATAGTCTGTGCATCCGTCTTAGGTTCGATAAAAATGAAGTTACCTGCTTCGCCCTTATGACGATACCCATTTTTATCTAAAGAATTAACAAGATACTTTCTTCCACCGTCAAACTTTGTAATCAGAGAATCAAGCATTCCCGGCGTTGTCAATACTTTTTCTGCAAACATCATAGCAAATGCATTTGTGTTATGTGGTGTACACATCTTCTGCACCATTTTAACACCCTCAGACCAACCAACAACGTAACCTAAACGACAACCAGCCATAGAGAACAATTTAGAAAATGTTCTAGTGATAAACACATGATCCTCTGTCAATGCATATTTAATAAATGTCTTCGGATAAAAATAATGATAGGCCTCATCAACTAATACCGTAATCTGCTTTTGTCTTGCAACCTTCATAATAGATTCAAATTCATCATCCGAATATACATTTCCCATCGGGTTGTTGGGGTTCAAAAGAATTAAGAGCTGTGTATCATCCGTCATTTCACGAATAATATCGTTAACATCCATACTTAGGTCTTCTTTATACGGAACCTTTACAAAATTACGTCCATACATTTCAGAGTAAACCTGGAACATAAAATAGGATGGTACAACACCGACAATACGTCCATTTACTGAGGTAAACGCCTGGATGATGTAACGGATGCCCTCTGCCGAACCATTTGTCAGGCAAATATGAGAAATGTCCGTTCCGAGATGATTCGCCAGAACTTCAGTGAAATGTAACGTTTCCGGATACTGTGCAACAAACTGCGGTGTAACATTTTTAAGAACATCATCAATAAACTCCTGCGGAAGACCCCCAGGATTCTCATTCAAATCTAATTGAAGATAATCCTTCCTTGCATTCTGATCAAAAATTCTATACAGATTTTCTACCCTACTATCCAAATAATACATTTTTATATCCTCCTCAATTTTTAATTGCAATAACATCTATACCATTATGAAAATCACTTACAATCGAAGAAATCGCTTCAGAAACATATTCTTCAATATATCGTGCCATACGGCCATTATCAATTGCTCGTACAAAAGCAACTAACTCATACCGAATTCCTTCCCCATCCAACTGGTAGAAATATCGCCGATTATTCGCTGCATTTTCATAACGTAGTTCAAAATAGTCTGTTTTCCACCACGGAGCTGGAACATAAATATACCCTTTTGTGCCTGATACAATCAGTTCACCTTCTGACTTAACACCCATTCCAACTTTAATTGATGCAACAGCGTTATCATATGTAAAATCGATTTTAGTAAAGTCATCAAATTTCTTTTCTGTATCAATAAAATGTGTTACTACTCTTTTGCTCTTATAATCTGTTCCTAAAATTTCAAAAACTGGTAGCATTGCTGTCGGTCCCCAGTCAAACGCACTGTTCCATACGGTAAGTTTTTCAACTTCATTTGCCGCAAGTTCCTTTAAGCTTGTACAGGTAGCATCAACTGATACAATATCTCCAATTTTTCCACTTTTAGCCAACAGAACAAGTCGTGAAAAAGCCGTATTATACGCAGTTTTTATTGCCTCCATCAAAATACAACCTTTTGCCTGTGCCAATTCAAAGAGTTCTTTACACTCCTGTTTATCTAACGTAATTGGCGATTCACACAAAACATGTTTTCCTGCATTCAACACTTTTTTTATCTGCTCATAATGTTTTGTCGGAAAAGATCTAATATAAACTGCATCAACTGCATTTATAAAAACGTCCAAATTGTCCGTTACCGTCTTTAGTTTTTTTAATTCAGCCGGTACATCATCCAGTGAATCAGAATAAATTGCTTCTATACTCAATCCATTTACATATGTACTCTCTTTAAGTAATTTACACAAATATTTTGATTCACCAACCAGCCCCATACGGAGCTGCCTCTTCTGTTCTCTAATTTCTGTACTTGATACACCTTGTGTTCTTTCTAAATAGACAACCTTACAATATTCATTCAAGTAATCAAATTTGCCCTTCCAGTCAGAGCCAACCGTAAAAATGTCAACATCATACTTTTTGATGTCATCTATTTTTTGCCCTTCATATTCCTCAACAATAATTTCATCAGCCAATCCTGTGGACTTTACTCCATCTATTCTCTCCATCAAAGATTGCTGTACATTAATCTTTCCTCGAGTTTTATCAAAATCATCAGCTGTGACACCAACAATAAGATAATCACCCAATGCTTTTGCTCTTTCAAGAAGTCTAATATGTCCTCTATGCAACATATCATATGTTCCATAGGTAATCACTTTGACCATCTCTAATTCTCTCCTTCACCTTTTTGTACAATTTTATATGCCTTAAATTTATGCGTCGAAACCCTTTTTTCAATTGGGGGTAATTCCATATAATTGCCGTATAATGCTCGCAGCCATTCATCATAACCTGAAGGTACTTTGTAATTCTTATGTTCGAATTCCATTTCTAAAAAACTATCAAACGCTGCTTTTTCGCAAACTGCCCGAGAGTAAGAAGTAAAATCACCTATTTTATCCAAATCTACTGCTGCGTATTTTTGAGAATTTTCAACCATTTTCAATGCAAAAAAATTATGACTAAACGGCATCGTTATAATTCTTAGAATTCCAAATACTAGATTTCTTTTTTTTCCACCTATTATGTCACATCGCTGTGAATGTGCGACATTAAGTCTCCGATAAAAATCGCGTTTATCAAACATTTTTTTGGTTTTTATTTCATCATTGGGGGCATTGTCATATACGAAAATATCAATATTAACAGCCAGTTTTCTTCCTGTTTCATCTGGTTCATATAAAACTGTATTTGTATCAATGACTTTTCCTTGTGCATAACAATAATCACGATCCTTCTCCGGACACAAAAAACGATATCTCTTGCCCTTTTGATTAAATTCTTTAGCGAATCGATTATAATCATCTCGGAGCATTCCCACGTCAATATCATCATCCCACGGAATGTATCCCTTGTGTCTAACTGCACCGAGTAGAGTACCGCAATCAATCCAATAATTGATTGCATGATTCCTGCAGAAATTATCCACCTCATCTAAAATTTCAATCTGTATTTTTCTCAATTCTTGTTCAGAAATTCGCTTTAATCCATTTTCACACATTAACTTTCTCCTTATGCACAATACAACATTTCTTTGTATAGCCCAAAATACAAATTCTGGTTATTTTAAATTATCTCCAATAACTTCCACCTTCTACAGCATTTTTTCCATTAGGGGTTTCATTTTCAGATGGATAAACCCAATACTCATTAAAATGTACTGCCCATGCTGGCCAATTATCCCAGCGTTTTCCACGAATGCCAAACAATATTTGCATATTGCTTGCCATGTGAATGGCCTGTTTTCCTAGTCCTTTTATGTAAGCTGCTAGCGGCAATCCATAAGCTCCAGCTGCAATTAAAGCTACTTGAAAATCTTTTTTTAGAATTTCTGCTTGCATTGATTTTAAATCTTCAAAATATGATGAAAATTCAATTGTTTCATTTTCTCCAGCATTACTTTGAATTGCACGCACACACTCTAAACTTTCAAATGTTGGCAGTTTAGATGTTTCAAAAAGCTTATCTCTTTTTTTCATATTGTTTCTTTATAGTATCTACAAATGGATGAATAACTAGAACCTTTTTTCCCTTCAAGGCTGTAGTCCATACATCATCATAAAATAAAATATTATTAACAGCGTTATTAAGAAGTACAACATTGGGAGAGGCGTGTTTTTTTATTAATGAGCACTCACCTTTACATCCTCACGAAAACACACCATCCGCATCTTTCAAAGCACTTGTGTATATTCTACAAAATTCATCAATTGTTTCTTTGTCATTTGGAAAAACTCCAGCATTATACATAATATTGTGGAATTACGTTGTTCATATGGGATGGTTTTCATCCACCGAACAGCCGTTCTCGATTCTTTCGCTCCTAAACGACAAATCATAAATGGTTCAGATGAAGCTAGCTTTTTCTTTATATAAGCTGTCCCCCCCACTTCCAGAGGCTGGTTTACAATATATTGTATATTATAGTAGATATCTCTAAGCATGTTTTTTATTACTTTAACTCTATAAGTTTGATTATCAGACATAACTATTTCCCTTCATTAAATAATTATTTATTACCATGCACAATTTTATAATTCTGCGAACATACCTTTTTTGTTGACATATGATTAATCTATCCTTATAATCACCTTAATTTTCCTTTTAACTTTTCCTAATATGGATACTTTTGGTTTTACAAATTTTAACAATTCATCACAATTTTCCCCTGCATCAAGCGCAGCAAAAAAAGCATTTCTATTAGGATGAGGTGAAACAGATTTTCGACTGTCAGCCGTATTAGGAAGTAGTTCTTCTATGTTCCCCTCTTTATAAGTCATTTCGCCCAAAATTTTTTTCAATAAATCCATTCCTTTTTCACTATGCGCAAATACTATAGAGGTTCCCTTATCATCGTCCATATCTGGATATATATTATCAATGCCCCAACAGTCGCCTATTGTTATATCAGAAGGTCTTGATAAACTTTTAAACTTGCATGCATAGCATGACGGCCTCAAGCAAATGTTTGATAAAAACATTTGCATAAACGGATCTTCTGCAAAGATCCGTTCGTACGCCTTATTATTAGAAAATTCTAATAATAAGGCGAACGTTTTCCAGCCATATTTCTTATGTCTGAAAAACGTTCGCCGCACATGTCCATTGTGCAGCACCTCTTGACTTCTCAAATATCTATTCCAGACTTTTGGACTAGGTACTCCATGACACAAAACATCAAGAGTTAACAAATTAGGATATTCTTTTTTCAAGTACCCTTTAAGCCCTGCAATCTGACATGCAGTCCCACTATATAGCACCTGACGTCCCGCATCTAACGCTACTTTAGCTTCATAATAAGTGTTTCCTATCCTACTTTGTAAATATTTACTTCCTTGCAATCTTGTTATTTCTTCAATATGCTCAATACCTATATGCGACACCATAAATTCATCATCAAAAGCCGCACCAAATACCATACCACCTTTATGTAATACATTTTCTGCTAATAGAGTAAATATTCCTCCCGATGAACTTCTAAGTCTAACATTTTCTGCATCCGCAAATGCCGCATATGCAGGATAGTGTAACATTTCATTGCTATTGGAGTCTGCGTTAATAATTGGACATGCTTTTTTACACAATCCACATTGTACACATGTGCTTAAATCAACTTCCGGATATGTGAATCCTTCATAGTCCGTTCTCATTGTGATGCATTTTTTGGCACATGCCTGCGCGCAAGCAGAGCATCCGCAGCAGTCTTTTTTATTCAGAATTTCTATTTGATTAACAACTACTTTTTCTTTAGATAGTGCTTTTTTTAGATATTCAAATGAACGTTCTCTTTCTTTTTCTATGTATTTATCAACACATTCCCAATCAATGCTGCTATCTTCAAGATTTTTTTTATAAATCACTTTATCTTTTTGTATTCCACATTGTCTCAATAGCGAAGTAAAGCGTGAATTTTGGTTTGCATGCTGATCTCTTCTGTTAAAAATATACAACTTCGTATGAAATATAATCGAAAAAACAGAAGCATGAAACGAATCTGTGCAAACATAGGTAGCGTTATTTATTAACCATATAAACTCTAAAGGATTAATAACTTTACATTTTCCTTTTAAGGCATTTATAATCTCTGCATTATTTTGCTTTGCTATTTTTTTTATAGCCGTTTGATATTCAGCACTTATTTCTCCTAACATATAAACCAGAATATACGGCTTCTTTAAATTAAATTTAGGCTTAATGGCCAACATTTCCCACTCTTGCCTTTTTAATAATAATGTAGGATCTACATGCGTTTCAACTGGAGTCGAACAGAGATTTCTAACTATTCTTTCTCCACTATCCTCTCTCACTGAAATCGAAGAAAATTCTGCTAAGTAATGCCTTATATCGTCCTTTCTAGAATCAGACAGCATATCAAGATTATCAACTCCAAAACTTGCAGCATACGAAATTTTTCTATTTTTCGGCACAAATCCCAAAAGTTCAAACTCTGTTGCAAATCCAAAAGTTGGATTCCACACCTGATCGCTTCCCGTAATAAAATATTCATATCCCGTCGGTTCTTTGCTGAATCTTCCATTATTATATCTTACATTGCTATATTGCAAATTTTTCGAACAACATTTTCGAAAATTTTCATTTCGCTTTTCATTTTCTCTGTAACCGTTATAATTCAGTATCCATTTCACCAAATTTGCAAATGAAAAATTTTTTTTATTAAATAGTGGTGAATTTGTAAGATTCAAAATGGTTTCTGCCTCAAATCCAAGTTCATTAACAATTTTTTGCATAGCTATATTTTGAAGCACATTTCCATAATTAGCATTTTTGGTCAACGTGATAATTCCAACTTTCTTCATACACCCTCCTACTCTTTAATAATGAATGTAATACTTATACACGTTTTTTACTGATCAACTGCAAAATAAAATCCCTATTTTTTATTGCCCACACCAAACAAATTATACAGATAACTGCCAGAATGCTGTATCGCAATAATACAACTCGATAGAGAAGAGCTGGGCACATAATTAATACAGAGAAAACAATTGTCATCACGATTATTACAGATGCATTAAACGGGTTTTCTACTTTCTTCTCTTTGCATACTCTACTCATAAACATATAATGCAGTCCTGCATAAATATAGTAAGAAACCATTGTTGCATAACTTGCTGCTATATAACCGTATTTTTGAATCAAAATATAATCAAGAATAATGTTTATTACTGCAACTGTCACAGATGAAAATAACATTGCATTCTGCTTATGAAAATAAATTTCAACATTTCCAAAATTACAATAAATAAAATACATAAACATACCGATCAGCAACGGTGGTGTCGCCCAAATTGCTGATTTGTATTCAGAAGGTGCCAAAACACCAATAACTTCTGGGACAATAAATGATGTTAATACAAATCCTACTCCTACTAATGAAACTATCTTGTAGACATTCTTCCCAATTTCCTTCATTTTTTTTGCTTCCAGCATCTCATAAATCCATGGAGTCACCGCTTGGTTGATACTTACTGTTACTATATTCATAATGCTTGTTACATTTGTAGATATACTATAGATTCCAGCTGCTGAAGATCCGCAAAGAGTATTTATAAGAACTCGATCCGATTGCGTCATTATTGTGCTAGATAAATAATGCGGTATTAAAGGCAGATTAAACTTTATACCATATTTCCAGTATTTTAAGTCAACAGCTTTCTTTCCTCTGGTTAAATTCAAAAAGTAAACAATGCCATATACAATAACATGTGTAACAACTGTACCTAGGATTCTTGCTTCTGCCTTATGTTCTGCCGAATTTAATACAAGTATTACACTTAAAACTGGCATTAATAATGAAGATAATATCGTAAAAGCAGCTACACTTTTATACTTATATTCGTATCTATTCCTTATTGACCAAAATGACATCCCGGTCGAGAAAATAATGTCTATCACCATTAAAAACATAATAGGCTTTGACAGACCTATTACACCTGACAAATGTCCATAAAAAACATATACCACACCAAATACAGCTACAGAAAGTACCGTAGTTAACGTTTGCATAGAAGATGTAAAACCATCTTTATCATATTTGTATTCAATCATGGCATTATTATATACACCATTATATAAATACAGTGTACAAAAAACAGTAAAAATAGCCTCCCACGAATTGTACATTGAAACAACGCCAAAATCACTTGTACCCATAACTCTTGTAAAAATCGGGGTAGTTAAAAATCCTATTGCTTTTTGTAACACACTACATGCCAAATACCACATGGAAGCCTTTACTGGCAATGTCATATTGGTATATAATCGGCTTATTTTTTTTAAATTAGTCTTCATTTATAACTCCGGTATTTTTTATAAAATTTTCTTTATTGAAGCAACTATTTTTTTCTTTAGCCTAGTTTTTTTCTGCCCATAAGTTGCTATAATTCTATCGCTGAATTTCAAATCTTTCATATAATGACTGCAAATAATTTCAATTTCTTTATTATGCTCTATAGTGTTTTTTCCTGATAGACCATTTTGTAATTGTCGATAGGCCGTTCCATTTTCATACGTTGGCTGAAAAAAGACACCAGCCATTGCTAATCTCATCAACAAATCCAAATCTTCATAAAAATTACGAGGATAATTATAAGCTCCAACTTTAAGAACGGTTTCTTTTCTAATACAATAATCTCTAGGTATTCTTTTTTGTTTAGATAAAGAAATAAGTGTTTTTAATACTCTATTTCCTTTCATAAATTCATTTTTTCTCCGTCTTCTGTTAGCTCTACACGGAATTACCTTTCCATCCTCATCTACCAGAACAGTAGTAGAATAAGCAAGTCCCTGATAACCTTTTTTCTCCAATAATTTAAGCTGTTTCATTTCATTTTTCAATTTACCCACATTGATATAAAAATCATCTGAGTCGATGAATGTCACATAATCATAACTTGCGTTCTGTAGTCCTAAATTTCTTGCCTTTGAAACTCCACCATTTGTTTTTGGATATATGAGCTTTATAGTTTCATTTTCCTTTGCCAATTTTTCAATAATTCTTCTTGAATTGTCCGTTGAACAATCATCTACTATTATTATTTCTTTTGGCATATAGCTTTGCTTTAGCACACTATCTACGCATTTTTCTATGTATTTCTCTTTATTATAGTTAGGAATTATTATTGAAATCCCTTCCATAAATCCACTTCCTCACTTCCCAGATATTAATTTTTTATGTCAAAACGTTTTATTGCAAGTGTATATCCCCAAAAAATTGCAACATAATTAATAATTCTTGATTCGATTCCAAAATAGCTAACAAAAGTCAAAAAACCTAATAGCACAATTGAAAAAGTAAATGCTGGTGCTATTTCACTTTTCTTTTTTATTAGAAGCAACAATTCTTTTATCATACTAAGTAAAAAAGATGCATAAACAGCTACACCAATAATTCCATAATCATATAGAGTATTAAGATAATCATTATGTGCTAGATTTCCATTTAAAATATACATATAGCCACTGTATTTATAAAATCTAAACGCATGATAACCATGTCCTATCAATTTTTCGCTCAATGTCGATGCATTAAATGCCTCCAAAACATTTTCCCAAATTGCGCTGCGCCCATTTGTATCACCATTTAACATTTCATTTAGTCTTTCAACTATATCCAATTTCATTAGCTTTGTCACAAAATACATTGCCAAAAAAATCACAAGAATTGCAAGAATATATTTTGCCATTCTATTAACTATAGCTTTAACATTTCTTCCTTGAACTTTAGCTTTTACAAGAAAATACCCCATTATTCCGACGGCTAAAACAAGGATACAACTCCGCTTACTTGTCATTAGCATGATAAGGAATGTGCATATTAAATAAATTACATTAAACTTGATGCCATGCTCCATATCCATTTCATATAATGAAAATGGAACCAGTGCTAAAAGCACATATGTTGGAAACATTTCACTCGTTCCTGGAATTATCCCAAAAATATGTTCAATGACCAAAACAAATGAATATCCCAAACATACAATTTTTGTTATCTTTAGAATTCTAAAAAGAGACACCTCTGAAATACAATTTTGAGCCGTAACCTCATAAATAGTAAGAAATAGAAGAGGCCATAAAGCTGCATCTGTAAAATCATTTATAGAAGTTTGGGTAAAAATAAGAATATTAAATGTCACTATCAGCACATAAGATACTGCCAAAAATGTAGGACCCCATATTGTTACCTTACTCTTGATATTTTGAAGAATAATTAATAGCGCAAATACAAAGCAAATAAGTCTCGCTAATAAGTATCCCATAGGTTCGCTATTTGAAAATATTAAAATTCTATATGCAAAAAAGCAAGACATAAGCAATACGCAAACCAGTTCACCATATAACAGATATTTTTGTATCGCTTTCTTACTCATTTTTTAACTCCTTCATCATTGTAGAAATATCTGCAAATAGATCACAGTTATTTTTTAACCATTTCTTATCTCTCTCCCACCATTTGATTGAAAGTAAATAATTAATTTGGTCTTCTTCAAACCTTTTTCCAATTATTTTTGCCGGAACACCTGCTACAATCGCATATGGAGATACATCTTTCGTAACTAAAGCATTCGCGGCAACAACTGCTCCATTTCCAATTGTCACACCAGCAAGAATTGAGACACCATCACAAATCCAAACATCATTTTCAATCTTCACATAATACTGATTATCTGGATCAACATAAGATTCTTCACAGTATTTTTGTTTTTCCACATATGTAAAACCAGCTTGTTTCTGCAAAGAAAAAAAAGCCGGATGTATCGATACAAATTCATGAACCGGATGATTTCCATGAATAATTCTCACATTTGGCCCAATACACGTATATCTTCCTACATTGCAACCTTCTATGCTGCTATTATGTCCAACATAAGTTGCATACCCCAAACTCGATGATACTATTTTTGCATATCTGTCTATAAAATTATTTCCTTCAAATTTGCAGTCAAAAGATACTTTTGAGCATCGTGCAAACCTACATTTTCTTTTTTTTAATTTTATTTTTTTTATAGTACTTTCAATACTTTCTCGAATTGCACTCATATTCTACTCAACCTTTTTTATAAATTTAGCAGGATTCCCCGCCCATATTTCATAATCTGGAATAGATCTAGAAACAACAGATCCCGCTCCCACAATGCTTCTTTCACCAATTGTAACTCCTTTAAGAACTATGGTGTGAGCACCGATGAATGCACCATCTTTTATTACAACGGGGGCATGTTTTACTCCTAAATCTACAGTTCCCATTCTCTCATCAAAATCCAAAGAATGAAAATCATTATCATAAATTTTGCAATTTCCTCCTATCAAAACATTATTTCCTATTGCAATCGAATCTACCGCAACAAGAGCACTATTTGATATTCCGGTATTATCCCCGATTGTTATAGTTGCATTATTTTTTGCAAATAAAATAGTTTTCACGTCACCACCAATCGGATTAGTTTCTCTGCAAGAAGTGATCGATACATTTTCGCCTATAGTGATTGTACCTGTTCCTCTAACAAATAATGTCCCATGTGTGGATAGCCCTTTTCCACAATTAATTTTTCTCAATCTCAGCGTCAAAAGATTGATGACATGACTTGGAAACCATTTAATTACTATAATTGTTTTCTTTAGTCCCATATTATTAAATCATATTCCTTTCAAAACTCGATACACTCTCATTCCCTTAATCATATTGACCATTTGATTTCTAACTGTTTTTATAATCTCTATACTTTTTACTTTTATTTGGGGTTCTCCATAAGATAACGCCATTCTGCTTCCTTCTTTAAATACTGCCTTAGAATGTGTATCACTCACTCCTCCGGCTTTAAATTTTGTCAAACATTGGTCAATATAATCAAACTTTTTCCCTGCTTTATACATTCTATAAAGTAATTCTTTATCCATGCAGTATTTATAGGTCACATCAAACAAACCACATTCCTCATAAGCTTTTTTCTTTACAAATGTAGATGGATGAATCAAAACCATGTTATACAACAGTTTACTTAAATCATGTTTAGGTTTAGATACATACTCTAAATTTCTTTCGCTATCAACCCAATAGCAATTCCCATAGTATATATCCACATCTATTTTTTTACATTCATTTTTCAATATCTCCGATGTTTCCGGAAGCAATTCATCATCTGCATTAATCAACCCAATTAATGTTCCAGATGCCATTTTTATTCCTTTATTAAACGCATCACTAATCCCTTTGTCTCTTTCTGAAATATGCTTAAATAGTATTCCCTTTTCTGCAAAAGATTTCTCGTAACTGCAAACTCGATTGTACGTTTTGTCTTTTGACCCTCCATCAATAATAATGTATTCATATACTGGACATGTCTGATTTAAAACCGATTTTATAGTTCTATCTATACACTGTTCAGCGTTATAGCAAACAGTAACAATTGACAATTTCATATTATATTTCTCCTCATATTTCATTCTTTAGGTTTTCATAGACATCAATAAGCAGTGCATAGTTTCTTTTTTCTGTGTATTTTTCATAATATTTGGATACTGTACTTTCACATATACTATTGCATTTCATTACACAAGTAATCATATCTTCTATAGAGTCAAATTGAAATTTATAACCTGTTATTCCCTCTTCGACAACACTTCCAGCATTTCCAAGATCAGAACAAATGACAGGTGTTCCAACACTAAATGCTTCCACAATGCTCATCGGAAATCCTTCATACCACTGGGTAGGCAATACAAGTGCTTTGCTGTTTGCTATTATCTTTAGAGCCTCATCATTTGGCACAAATCCACGCATTTCAATGTTCACATCGTTTTTTCTAATGAACGACTTACACCAATCTTCCATTGGACCGGTACCGCAAACAATCAGCTTAGGCGCGTGTGCTCCCATACGCTTCCATACTTCGAAAAGCAGATCAATGCCTTTTAGCTTATCTAATCTTCCTACAAAAACAAATTGATTCTTTCTATCTTTCTCAGGAATGAATTCATTTTTGCATTCAACAAAATTAGGCTTTACAAATACTCTTTCCGATTTAATTTGCTTTAATCCCAACAGTTTTTGCTTATTAAAATCCGTCAAGCAAATATAATTGATTTTTCCGTAAATCCCTGTCATTCGATGGAATGCAGTACTAAGTACACATGCCAGTGTCTGAATTTTACTTTTCCGATAGCAACTGTGTCTTACTGCACACTTTAAGCCATGCTCTACGCAATCTTCACAAATATGCCCATCTCTATAAAAAGTTGCCCCAGGACAAAGCAGACGGAAATTATGAATTGTCTGTACCACCGGCACTTTCATTCGTCTTGCAGCATAATAAACTGCTGGGCTCACTAGATTAAGAGTGTTATGAACATGAACAACTTCTATATTCTCTTGCTTTATTAATTTTTTTATATCTCTATACGTTCTTGGATTAAACACAGTTGTAATTGGAAGAAAGATTTTGCGAAGCCTTGGCATTTTCTTTAATTCTGCATTATTACGACTATATAAAGTTACTTTATGTCCATGCTTCTCCAACATCTTTTTTTCATTAGCAACAACTGTATCTTCACCACCAGGAATCTGATAATAATTATGTACAATTAAAATATTCTCTTTATTTTCATTATCCTTACTCATTATTTTCCTCTTATTATCGCATTCCAAATAAACTTCGTATTTGTCACCAAATATCTCTTAAACAATCTCTTTGGATCCTGTATCAACCGATACAGCCATTCCAAATTGCTCTTCTGCATCCACTCTGGTGCACGTTTAATATTCTCTGCATAGTAATCAAATCCGGCTCCGACACCAAGCATCAGTCCATCAATTTTCCCCTGATGTTCTGCCATCCATTTTTCCTGTTTCGGAGCACCAAGGCCAACCCATACGAAGTCTGGATTCACTTCATTAATCCTCTCTACCATTGCCTTGTCTTCCTCTTCTGTCATCGGACGAAATGGAGGACTGTACATTCCTGCAATCTGAATTCCCGGATAATTTTCATTCAACTTTTTATAAAGAAGTTCCAGTGTTTCCTCTGTACTTCCATAAAAATAATGACGGTATCCTTTCTCCGCTGAGATTTTGAATATCTCTCCCATCAGACTCGGTCCCGTTGTTCGTTCCATGTTTTGATATCCACGTTTCCTTCCTACAGAAGAAAGTGGTCCTCCATCTGGAATGGCCATAAGTCCTCCGTTTTGAATGAAACAATAGGATGGATGTTCATAGCTTGTTACTGTCGTGTGAACATTCGACACACAGATATAATCTCCTTTTATATCCTCCAGATTCTTATCCAGATACTCCAACAACCATTCCATATTGATAGCCGCTATATTAACGCCCATAATATTACATGTAGGTATCTGCTTCTTATTCACTTTTCTCTGATAGGTACTTCTCATTTCTATCTTGTCTCCATAAACATTTTCAATCAAACTTCTTCTATACCTTCCTCACAACTTCCAGCCCCACCGTAACCTCCGTCTTCCTTCCCAAGAACTCCAGTTCCAGCACTGCTGTCCGTTTATGCCGGTCAATCTTCATGACTTTCCCCTGATAATCTTTCAGAGGTCCGTCTGTAACAACCAGCTCAGATCCAACCAGATATCCTTCGGACATCTTCAGAATCCTCTCTTCACCCGTATATCTCTGAAGAAATTCTACTTCCTCCTGATACAACGGAATTGCTCCGTCATCATCACCTAGTGTTTTTGCGAACTCCGGTATTCTTTTCAGAAGTTTCTGGAGTTCCTGAGGATGGTCACTGACAAAGAAGAGGTATCCGGGCAATAAATGAGCCAGCTGTTTTGTCGGCTGGCCTTTTACTTTTCTATATTTTTCATACGTCGGAATAAAGCATTCCTCGTATGCGTCCGGATAATAATGACGGAATGTCTTACATAACTCTAGAACTCTGTCTTCCTGTCCACTTCGTACCCATACTGCATACCACATAACTTTATTCACTCAACTTTCCCCGATTTTAAGTGCGCTTCGCCATATCACAGGGAATTCATTGAACATATCATTTCTTTCTCTGTGACTCTCTTCTTTCCCTATGACCATATACACTGGAAACGCGGCGACGCGACGATTTCTTCCTGTATAATCCTGCCTGCCGCTCATCTGATTCCGATAAACTGCAGGGAATCATTTCTGTCCATCTCAACTAGTCTTAATTTCTTGACATCCTGCTTCTACCTGTAATTCTCCGTTCACTTTCCGAACATTGAATACAAGCGGATGCTTCTTTCCCCACTGGGGATCTTCCTGATCTTTCTGATTCCATTCCTTCCATATATTAATGAAACTGTTATGGATCAGATTTTCTGCTTCCAAACGTGCCTGAACTGCTTCGTCATAATCTTCAAAGAGTCCGACATAATACCTCTTCCCTTTGAATCCGATATCCACACGGTAACGGTTGCTGTTCTTCAGATAAAAGACACCTCGGAAACCACTTTCGTTGTCTCTTCGCTTCTTTCTCTTCTCCAAAACTTCCACACAAGTTCCATCAACAAGATGTCTTCTCTGTGCGATTTGCTTCTGGTTCTTGTCTTTCAGGCACCCACAGCTTCTGTTATTGCCATCCAGTAATGCACCTGCAGCTACATCAATCTCATTACCACATTCACAGACACAATGCCAATACACAGAACCTCTATGGTCTCTGCGTTCTGTCGGATATACTGCTGTAAGTAGTCCAAACTTCTGTCCGCTTAGATCTCTGGGTCTTCTTCCCATACTCATTCCTGTCCTTATTCTGCTTTTGAATTTCGTATAGTATACAACTCTACGAATTCCTTTATAGTTAATTTACGGTTTAAAAAGACTTTAATCATTGATATCTTACTCTCATTATACGTTCAAGTCAAGGAAGAAATGTCGAAATTTGTGTATTTTTATCAATAATACGCAAAAAATCATTTTCATTACACAACACTGCTTATTCTTTTGTGATTATTGACTTATTTGCCGTCAAAAAAATGGTCAAAATGGAGGAGAAACACATGCCACGAAAAGGAGAAAATATTTACAAAAGGAAGGACGGACGCTGGGAAGCCAGATACATTTATGCATTCAAAGAAGATGGAAGTCCCAGATACCGTTCTATCTATGCAGCAGATTATTTAACTGTTAAGAAAAAGCAAAATGATGCAAAGAGAAAAATGGATCCACGTCTTTTTCAAAGTGTCCGTATGAAGAAGAACATTTCCTTTTATGGACTGCTCTGGCTGGATCGGCTGAAGCCTTCTAGCAAGGAATCTACTTATGTAAGATACCATTATCTTTTCAGCCACTATATCAGTCCTATGATTGGTGATCGTCTTGTCTATACGTTTAGTAATAAAGATTGTGAAGTATTTCTGAACAGGTTGTTGGTTTCAGGGAAAAGTGATGGTTCCGGATTGGCTCCGAAAACAGTTACCGATATCCGTTCTGTTGTCAAATTAATTTTAAAGACTGCTGAAAAGGAAGGGGAACTGTCTCTTTGTAACCCGGAACTTTGTCCTGTTAAGCCTGTCAGAAAACCGCTTCGGATTCTCTCTTTAAAGGAACAGCAGACCTTGCAGGACTACTTATTGGAGAATCTGACACATAAAAACATCGGGACACTGATTGCACTATATACAGGAGTACGATTGGGAGAACTTTGCGCAATGCAGTGGAAGGATATTCATTTTCAGGAACAATATCTGGAGATATCTAAGACTTTACACAGAGTTAAGGATCACACAGTTGATTCGGAACATAATACAAAGATTATTATCACTCCACCTAAAACAGAAAGCTCCATCCGTAACATTCCGATTCCGGATTTCCTGTTTGAGATCTTGCAGCAATACGTCCAATCTCACAAGATAGATCCCGAAACATATATTCTCACCGGAAAGAAGATAAGTTTTCGCGAGCCGCGGTCGATCGAATATTATTTCAAAAAAACTTTGAAAAAATGTCAAATCGAACCACTTCATTTTCATTGTCTGCGTCATACTTTTGCAACCCGTTGCGTAGAACTTGGATTCGATGTGAAGACATTAAGTGAGATTTTAGGACATTCCAATATTAACACAACTCTAAACCGGTATGTGCATCCTTCTATGGAGCAGAAACAGCAAAACATGGATAAGCTAAACGCTGTATTTACCGTCAAATAATTGGTCATATCTTTTAAAAACCCCATAAATTCAACTTAATTTCTTTTTTTTCGTAGAGTTGTATACTCTACGAAATTTTTTTATCCAAAACTTCCCTTATACATAAAAAGAGCCTTAATATCTTCCGCAATACCACTGTATCGTTCAGATATTAAAGCTCTTTTTATGTTCTTATTATTTTTTCTTATACTACAGCTTCTATGATCGTCTTAGAATCCACTTCTACCTGCCACACTCCGATTTCTTTCTTCTGGTTGAAACTGAATGTGACCATATAGCCCTTATCCAGATGATAGCTGTTCAAGTAATCAACCAACTGTTCTTCTCCTTGTCGGTTATACTCCTCTCCATGCCAGATCTTCAGTTCGATTATATATCGTTCTCCAAGATAGTCTACAATCACATCTGTCCTGCGCTGATCCCTTGTCTCAGCCTCAATATAATAATTACCGACTCCATTAATAATTGGTCTGAGATACAACAGGAAGTATTTTCTGCCTTCTTTTTCAATGAATTTCTCATCCCGATCTCCGTAAATATCATGAAAATGAATAACAAACCGTTCTAAGATCAAATCCATGTTCAAGTGCCCGTTCATCACAAATTGATTTTTATCCAGCAAGGATTTATCATAAATATCTTTACTCTGCATTTCAACGGACGACAGATAATAGTTGTATAATCGTGTCTCAAAGATCCGGTTCGCAATCACAACTTTTCCATTCTGATTTTTTACAAAACCAAACATTGTCGCAATATCAATAGATGTCTCATCTGCATTATATGCAATACTCTTCCCAGTGAAGAGAATCGTTTGTATGGTCTGGTTCAGTTCCGGATAATCCTTCAACTTATTGATCAATGATTCGAACAACGTATTTTTTTCTGATAAAAGTATGCGGACAGCTTCCTCGAAGCCTTTTTTTGTCCACACATCGCTAAGTGAAGGATATGACTCTTCCTGACTTATTCTTTCATCCATCAGTTGACAAAGGCGGGATACAAGAAATGGGTATCCTGAAGTGTAATTATATAACCATTGTGCCATATCATTTATGTTCATGCCGGTATGATAATCCGCTTCATATTCTTCCAGCATTCCTGCAATTTCTCCCTTGGAAAAGCTCATATCGACTGTAAACTCTGCTGCGATATTCCATGGACTGTTATATTTATGTTCTTCTTCCGGCCGGAGTTTTCTTTTGAGATTCTTAATATCATACACTCCTGCAAGGATGACAGATTGAAATGCCGGCTGAATATCTCTGTCGATATATTGAGCCCGCAGCTGTGCCAGGAAATCTAAAAAGACCTGATTATTCGATGCACTGTCTACTTCATCAATCATAATTACAATCGGTTTATCAGCAGAAGCACAAAGATCACTCAGATACCCAAAAAGTGAACGGAGTGTAAAGTTCTCATTTAATGGACGCTCACTGATCTTTCTTCTTAAGTTCTCTAAAGATTCTTCCATTTTCTTTGGAAGCTCTCTGTATCTTCTCTCAAGCTCCTCCAAAATGGAATCCGCAAATGAATTTGCAAATCTGCTTTCTGTTTCGAACTCAGCACTTCCAAATGTCTGGAAATCCAAGGAAACCACATAATAGTCTTTCATCAGATTTCTATACAAAGCTCTCAGCGTGGTCGTCTTCCCATACTGCCGCGCACGGTTAATCATGAAATATTTCCCTGCATCAATCAGTTTCTTTATCTCTCTCACTCTGCTATCCAGATTAACCATGTAATGTTCCTGTGGGATACATATTGCTGCTGTATTGAATACTTTCGGCATATTATCGCTCCTTCTTGTCCTGCACATTTTCCTACTTAAGATTCTACCATTGCACCTTATAAAAGGCAAGTTTGTTATTTTCTGTCTTGTTCTGCAAAAAATACATTTTATCGTCCACTCTCCGCCCTGCCCTCCTTGAATTTTCTCCTGAAAAATGGTATAACGTTAAATGTATAATGATTAATCTGTTAATTCTAATTAATCAATTCACGTTACTGTCTGATTTCTTAAGACGGTTAAAAACTAATTCACACTGAGGAGAAGAAAATGACGAACATCGAAATGTTAGAAAACACACTCCCGATTGCACCTCTGAAACTGATTGCTATGGAGAGCTGCAAACCTCTGGGACAGAAGGTAAATGATTATATTGTTTCCTTCCGTGAGAACACGATCAACGAAGTAACAGAATCCCCACTTTACAGAAACTATAAGGCCAACAATTACCAGGTAGACTGTAGTTGTCCGAGATTCGGTTCTGGTGAAGCTAAGGGTATCCTGAAAGAGACAATCCGTGGTACTGATCTTTTTATCATGACTGATGTATGCAACTACAGCCTGACTTACACAGTAAACGGACATCTTAATCATATGTCTCCAGATGACCATTATCAGGATCTGAAGAGAATTATCGCTGCTGCAACAGGTAAGGCTCGCCGTATCAATGTTATCATGCCTTTCCTTTATGAAAGCAGACAGCACAAGCGTACAAGAAGAGAGTCTCTGGACTGTGCTCTTGCACTGGAAGAACTGGACGCAATGGGCGTATCCAACATCATTACATTTGATGCTCATGACCCACGTGTACAGAATGCGATTCCACTTAGTGGATTTGACAGCTTTAACCCACAGTATCAGTTCTTAAAAGCACTGTTCCGTGAAGTACCAGATCTGAAAGCTGACAAAGAACACCTGATGATCATCAGCCCGGATGAGGGAGCTATGCATCGTGCAGTATACTTCTCTAACGTGCTTGGTGTTGATATGGGTATGTTCTACAAACGTCGTGACTACTCTACAGTTATAAACGGAAAGAACCCGATCGTTGCCCATGAGTTCCTCGGTGATGATGTAACAGGAAAGGATGTTCTTATCGTTGACGATATGATCTCTTCCGGAGAAAGTATGCTTGATGTTGCGAAACAGCTGAAAGAGCGTAACGCCGGACGTGTCTTCGTATGTACAACATTCGGACTGTTCACAGACGGATTTGATAAATTCGATGAGTATTATAATAAGGGATATATTAGTAAAGTTATTACAACAAACCTTACATATCTCCCACCGGAACTTTATGAGAAACCTTATTTTGTAAAAGCTGATATGAGTAAGTTCATCGCACTGATCATTGATTCCTTGAACCATGATGTGCCGATCAGCTCTGTTATCAGCCCGACAGATAAGATTCATGCTCTTCTTGAAAAGCGTGAAAAAGGACTGCTGTAATACTATTACAAGGGCGTGTAAAAAAAATCACACGCCCTTGTTTTTGGACTATTCCTCTTTCACAGCCCTTATAGTTTAGTCTGATAGCTTTCTAATTGATGAAAAATTCCCAGTACATTCACAATATCCCCTCTTATATCAAAAACAATAATTCTAGCAATTCATCAGCATGTTCTGTTACATTCAATTTATAAGCCATATTTTGCCCTCGTTTCTCTGAGTGCCATTCTTGCGTCTATTACTTGTCCTGTTTCAATTTGTCTTTCAGACATCTCCAAATCTCGATACATAGCATATCTTCTTATTGTAGACTCATAACTTTCCATGCTCATGATCACCATATCTCCATATCCATTTTTTGTAATATAAATTGGTTCTTCTGTCCTATGACACATATATTATTTCATCTCCGCAACACGGTCCTGAATCGTCTTATTGAAATTCTCAATCTGTCTGGAATAAGGCTCGTTCATGAACTTGGAGTTCAGCATGAAGTCTGCTGTTGCAAGGTTGTTCGCAACCGGAATGTCATATACTACAGCAATTCTAAGAAGTGCCTTAACATCCGGGTCGTGTGGCTGTGCCTCTAACGGATCCCACAGGAAGATCATGAAATCGATCTGTCCTTCTACGATCTTCGCACCGATCTGCTGGTCTCCACCAAGTGGACCACTGCAATATCCTTTTACCGGAAGTCCTGTTTTCTCTGCGATCAGACGGGCTGTTGTTCCTGTTCCGCAGAGGAAATGTCCCTGTAATACTTCTTTATTTCTATCGCACCATTCAATCAGTTCTTTCTTTTTTCCATCATGGGCTACAAGTGCAATGTGTTTTGCTTTTCCGATTTCCATTATCACAAAATTATCTGTAAGCATTTTCGTGTCCTCCTTCAAGTCTTCCTGTTGTTGATTCTTTTTATCATTTTCAACAGTTTTTCTTCTGATGTCTATTATATTTTCTTTTCCCTGTTACTTCAATCTGTTTTATTGATTCTTAACAGAATTTTTACGGTTATCGTTCGCAGATTTTTACTCTTCCGTATTTCGATGTTCTTCATCGTAGAATTTCATCAATGCTTGTGTTCCGAGATCTCCGTATCCTTCCTGCTCAAGTTCTTCGTAATTGGCAAGAACCATACTGAGCACGTCAAGGGAAAGTCCTTTTCTGTTTGCTTCAATCAGTGCAAGCTTCATATCTTTGATGAAGTGTTTCATAAAGAATCCCGGTGCATAATCATCTTTTAAGATCTTCGGTCCGAATGTGTCAAGCTGCTTGCTTCCTGCTGCCCCTGTCGCAACGGACTTCATGAATACTTCCGGATCCAGTCCCTGTTCTTTTGCGTAAGTAAGTGCCTCACACACACCGGACAGTGTTCCGGCGATCATGATCTGGTTCGCCAGCTTGCAGTGCTGTCCGCATCCAGCCTTACCCTGGTAATTGATGTTTGTTCCCATTGCCTCAAAGAGTGGCATACAGGCTTCGTAATCTTCCTTTTCTCCACCAACAAGAATGGATAATGTTCCGGCCTTCGCTCCTGTATCTCCACCTGTGACAGGTGCATCCATCACATGGAAACCTCGTTTTGTACCTTCCTCGTAAATCTTCTCAGCAATCTGCGGACTTGTTGTTGTCATATCAATCAGATAAGCGCCTTTCTTTGCACTATCTAAAATATTTCCCCCGTCAAAGTATACTTCTTCTACATCCTGTGGGAAACCGACAATTGTGATAACTGCATCACAATCCTGTACGCAATCCTTGATCGATTCATGGAATCGTGCTCCTTCGCCGATCACATCTTCTACTTTACTCTTTGTTCTTGCATAGATATGTAATTCAAATCCGGCTTTCATGAGATTTCTGACCATGGATTTTCCCATGATCCCTACACCGATAAACCCTACTTTATTCATCTGCTTTATTCCTCCTGTCTAAGATAGCTCCCATGTTATCACACAGGAGCCATTCTTATCATTTTCTATTTTCAATTATCTTTCTTCTTTTGTCACAACTTCGCCCTGTTTTTTGTAAATGCTGTTTGCCGGAACGAATCCACGTACAGAAGAAAGTGGATAGATGTTGCTGTGATTTCCAACAACTGTTCCCGGATTCAGAACGCTTCCGCATCCTACTTCTACTTCATCTCCAAGCATTGCGCCGAACTTCTTCATGCCTGTCTCAATCTTCTCTTCTCCGGCTTTTACCACAACAAGCTTCTTATCTGATTTTACGTTAGATGTAATTGATCCGGCTCCCATATGAGATTTGTATCCAAGAACAGAATCACCTACATAATTATAGTGCGGAACCTGAACTTTATTAAAGAGGATCACGTTCTTAAGCTCTGTAGAGTTTCCTACAACAGCCCCTTCTCCTACGATCGCATTTCCACGGATAAATGCACAGTGACGAACCTCTGCATCCTTTCCGATGATTGCCGGTCCATTGATAAATGCAGTCGGAGCAACCTTTGCAGATTTCGCTACCCATACATTTTCTCCGCGTTTCTCGTATTCATCTTCGCTTAATGTAGCTCCAAGCTCAAGGATGAAGTTGCTGATCTTCGGAAGTACTTCCCACGGATAAGTAACTCCGTTGAAGATATCTTTTGCGATTGTCTGGTCTAATGAATAATTTTCTTTTACTGTTAATGCTTCTAACATGGTAATTCCTTTCTGCCGGTTAGAACCGACTTACATTTATTCCTTTTAATTGTGTCATTTACTTTTGTTTCCTGTTTTTGTTCTACCTGTCGTTTTATTACTATTTACAGACGGATAAAACCCAGCGGCTTTTTCATAGCAGGCTCTAAGCTGATATTGATTGTTCAGTCCTTTCACCCCAACGGTTCTGCTGGTGATGAAATGATCTAGTTTTCTCATATATTCATCTGATGTGATCGAACCTTCTGCCACATAGTTCAGTCCCTTCTCCCAGCTTGCTGTAAGCTCCGGGTTCAGGAGTGACCGGATGGAATGATCAACAACATCATAGATCATCTCTCCCTGCAGCGTCGGTGTGATCACCTGTGTCTTCTTGTTCAGTGCGAGATACTTGATATTCACAAGCTTTTTCAGAATCTCTGCTCTTGTTGCACTTGTTCCGATCCCGCTACCTTTGATCTGGGCACGAAGTTCTTCGTCCTCGATCAGCTGTCCTGCATTCTCCATTGCCAGGATCATGGAACCGGAATTGTAACGCTTCGGAGGTGATGTCTCTCCTTCTTTGATATCCAATGCTCTGACCTGAAGGACTGCACCCTTCTTTAATAACTTGATCACTTCGAACAATCCGGTGTCCAGGCTTTGATCGGAAGAATCGGAACCTGCCTCGTCATTTGTATCATTGTTAGTATTCTCACTGTTTCCATTACTGCTATCTTTTGTGGCTGTCTGAGAAGCTTTCTTCTTCGGAATGCCTGCCACTTTCAGATAACCTTCCTCTGCAAGTACTTTGAAGCTTGAGAAGAAGCTTTCTTCTTTCATCTTCGTCACGATAGCAACCTTCTGGTAAACTGCCGGTGGGTAAAAGATACTTAAAAATCTTCGCACGATCAGGTCGTACACACCCTTCGCAGTAGATGAAACAGTACTCAATGCATTCAACCCTTGTCCTGTAGGAATGATTGCATAATGGTCTGTGATCTGCTTGTCATTCACATAGCGTGTCTTTGCAAGCGTCTTATAGCTTCCGAAATTCAGGATATCCTGCATATACGGTGCCGCCATCGGATATTTTGACAGCCCGTTCAGATTTCTTGTGATTTCCTTTGCCACTGCGGTAGACAGAACACGGGCATCTGTTCTCGGATAAGTCACAAGTTTTTTCTCATACAGCTCCTGCACGATTCGCAGTGTCTCATCCGGACTGATCTTAAATCTCTTAGAGCAATCATTCTGAAGCTCCGCCAGGTTATACAAAAGAGGAGGATTCTTCTTCTCTTTCTTTTTCTCGATTGACTCGATCCTGCAGTTCAATCCTGACTGTCCCTGTATTCCTGCTACATTTACAGACTCCTCATCCGGTGTCTGCAGGTATTGAATCAATTCTTCCGCTTTCTTGCGCTCCTTGAATCCATTTTCCTTATAAAGGTCATAGGACTCAAAATAGCGAGAACCTTTCACTGCTCTCCACTCACCCTCGAACGTATGCCCCTGTGCATCAATTGTGCTGAGCACACGGTAAAACGGTGTCTTGACGAAATCACGGATCTCACGTTCTCTGCGTACAACCATACCAAGAACACACGTCATAACGCGTCCTACAGATACAACGGAATACTTCGTTTGCAGAAAATTTGAAATACTGTTGCCATATTTCAGGGTCAGCAGACGGGAGAAGTTGATTCCCATCAGATAATCTTCTTTGGCGCGCAGGTATGCGGATGCTCCGAGATTATCATACTCTGACAGATCTTTGGCTTCACGGATTCCTCGAAGAATCTCTTCTTCTGTCTGGGAATCAATCCACACTCTTCGGCGCTTTTTCCCTTCCACGTGTGCTTCCTGTTCCACGAGACGATAGATGTATTCTCCCTCTCGCCCGGAGTCGGTACAGACATAGATCGTATCGACATCTTCCCGGTTCAGAATCCCACTGACGATCTGGAACTGCTTTGCCACTGACGGAATGACTTCATATTTGAATTCTTCCGGGATAAACGGCAGTGTCTGCAAGTTCCATCTCTTAAGTGCCGGATCATATTCCTCCGGATAACTCATCGTCACCAGGTGACCGACGCACCAGGTGATAATGGCTTCGTCTGACTCAAGATATCCGTCCCGTCTTTTTGTATTTAGTTTCAATGCTTTTGCGAATTCCTGGGCAACGCTCGGTTTCTCCGCAATGTATACTGATTTTCCCATAAATTAATTATTTATCTTCCATTCAATTATTTTACACGAAATCTGTAGGCAGTACGAGTATCATATTTCTCGCCTTTCTTACAGATCGGTCCCGGGAAGTTTTCATGGTGGATTGCATCCGGATAGTACTGTGTCTCCAGACAGATCGCATCTCTCATCTCATAAACCGCTCCGTCTCTTCCTTTCACTCCGTCAAGGAAGTTCGCGGTATAGATCTGCACTCCCGGAAGGTCTGTCAGTACGCTCATGTGGATTCCACTTTCATCCCCGGCCACTTCTGCTACTTTATCAAATTCGCCTTCATTTTTCAATACCCAGTTGTGGTCATAACCTTTTCCGAATACCAGCGGTTCATAGTCTGCTTCAATATCTTTTCCGATTGTCTTATCTATTCTGAAATCCATCGGAGTTCCTTCCACACTGCGGATCTCACCTGTCGGAATGGATGCTGCGTCTGCCGGTGTAAATGCATCCGCATTCAGCCATAATGTATGATTCAGAACATCTCCGCTCTTATGTCCGTTCAGGTTAAAGTAACTGTGGTTTGTCATATTGATGATCGTATCCTGATCCGGTTCTGCTTCGTAGTGGATCATCAAAGTATTCTCTTCGTCCAGGGAATACGTCACTTTCATAACAAGTGCTCCCGGATATCCCTGATCTCCATCCGGGCTGTCCATCTCAAATGTTACATGAGTATCATCTGCATCCGCAACCTTCCACATTCTTCCGTGATAGAAATCAAGTCCACTGTGCAAGTTGTTCTCTCCGTCATTCTTTGTCAAGTGATATTCTGTTCCATTGATCTCGATCACTGCCCCACCGATACGGTTTGCGTTACGTCCGACAGATGCTCCGAATGCATTTCCAAGTCCGGCTTCATATCCAGCTGCATCATCATATCCCAGTGTCACTTCTACCGGATTGTTATCTTTATCCGGAACAAGTACACTTGTCAGTGTTGCTCCGAAGTCGGATACACTGATCTGCATTCCTGCTTCGTTTTCAAGAATGTATAATGTTGCCTGTGCTCCCTTTGATGTCTTTCCAAAGTCTTTTTTCTGTAACGGTTTCATCTTTCTCTGCTCCTCCATCTCTCGTCCTTCTATTATTTTTTTCTGAAAATCTTCAGTACGGTTGTTAAGAATCCTTCTTTTTTCTTCTTCGATACAGCGGCTGCAGCCGGACGTTTTGCCTGTGATGCTTCTCTCATAAAGGTCTCCTGTGCATTCACAAGACTTGCTCCGTCTTCCACCGGTTTCTTCACATATGTTCCGTCACTTGTCATTGCGCGGGCTTTCACATTGTCAGAGAGCATCACATGAAGCTGATGGAACAGGCGTTTCCGGATCTCTACATCATAGACCGGGCACGCGACTTCTACACGCTTCTCCGTATTTCTCGTCATCATATCTGCAGAACCGATATACATCTTGGCATCTGCTCCTTTTCCGAAGACGAAAAGTCTTGGATGCTCCAGATATCTTCCGACGATACTTGTCACACGCAGATTCTCTGTCTTTCCCTTGATTCCCGGGAGGATACAGCAGATTCCACGCACGATCAGATCTATCTTCACCCCTGCCTGAGATGCTTCTGTTACTTTGCGAATGAAATCCATGTCCGTAACAGAATTCATTTTCATAATGATTCTTCCGCTCTCACCTTTTGCAATTTCTTCATCCATCAAGACAAGTACTTTCTGTTTCAGGCTTGTCGGTGAAACAATCAGATGCTTGTAAACTCCATTCAGATTACTGATCGACATATTCTGGAAAAAGACTGCTGCGTCTTCACCAATCTCTTGTCTGCTTGTCATCAGCGAGTAATCGGTATACATCTTCGCTGTCTTTTCGTTATAATTTCCGGTTCCAATCTGTGTAATGTAATGAATTCCGGTACGGTTTCTGTATGTGATCAGGCAGATCTTGGAGTGTACCTTATAACCCTCGAATCCGTACAGAACACGGCATCCGGCCTCTTCCAGACGCTCGGACCAGTCAATGTTGTTCTGCTCATCAAAACGTGCTCTCAGCTCGATCAGAACCGTAACCTCTTTTCCATTCTCAGCCGCTGCACAGAGATATTCTACAAGTCGTGCTTTCTTTGCCAGACGGTAGATCGTGATCTTGATCGTCAGAACTTCCAGGTCTGTTGATGCTTCTTTGATCAGCTGGAGGAACGGTTCCATGCTTTCGTATGGATAGCAAAGGAGTGCATCTTTCTTCTTTATCTGCGGAATCACCTTACCCTCTGCAAGCATGGATGACTGCTGCGGAGAAAATGGTACATCCACGAGCGTTTTTTTCTTCGAATCCGGAAGTTTATCAGCAATTGCAAAGATAAAGTCCAGCTTCATCGGCATCTTTGTTCGGAAAATGCATTCCGGACGGATATTGAATTTCTCACAGAAATATTTCTCCATCTCTTTACTCAGAGAATTGGCTGCCTCAAGACGGACAACGGCCATCCTTCTTCTCTTATGAAGTGTCTCCTGCATCACATGACGGAAATCCCCACTGTCTGCATAAGCTTCATCATCCGGTGATACATCTGCATTTCTCGTTACACGGATGTAGTTCTTGTCTGAGATCTGATACTGGTCAAAAACAAGATCAATAAATTCCAGGATAATCTTTTCCATACGGATATAACGGATGTCATACCCCGGAAGATAGAGAATATTAGAAATATATTGTGGTACCGGGATGATTCCGAGCATCGTCTTGTCTCCCTGCTTCAGATTCGCAACCACATACAGTTCTTTACTTAACAGATGTGGGAACGGATGGTTCGCATCTACGATCTGTGGGGAAAGCACCGGCATTACTTCTTCTTTGAAATATTTCTTTACAAACTTCTTCTCCTGCTGTTCCAGTTCCTTGAAGTCAAGACCGCAGACACCATACGGACTTAACTGTTTCTTGATCTCTGCATATGTCTTATCGCGTTCCTTGTAAAGTGGGGAAACAGCTCGATAAATTGCATCTAACTGCTGTTTTGCTGTCATACCGGATCGCTGATCGATCTTTTTGCTGTCTGCTGATGCCATATCATACAGACTTCCTACGCGGATCATAAAAAACTCGTCTAAGTTGCTTGTGAAAATAGCTACGAATTTCATACGTTCCATCAAAGGAACTGTCTCGTCCCGTGCTTCTTCGAGAACGCGCTGATTGAACCGAAGCCACGATAATTCACGGTTCTGAGTTTCTTCTAAAATCTCTCTCATATAACTCAACTCCCTTTTCTCTCTTCTTTTAACAAGTCGATTTATTTTTATTACTGTTCAAGATACTTCAGCATTTCTTCTGTCTTTCGCTCCATCAGATGATATCCATGCTCATAAAATGCATGCAGGACATCCGGATGCTGTTCGAGTCGTGATACTGGTTTTACATGTGGACGAAGAACATAAATCTCTCCTCGCTTCTCAAGCTGATCCAGATAATTCATCGTCTTATTATAGATAAAACTTCTTCTGAAGATTGTCCGAACTGCATTCGGATAGGACTTATATGCCTGTCTGTAAAGCTTCTGCACTGCCGGTGAGATTACTTTCTTACGATAGCCTTGATTTCTCGTCAGGATCACTATGATCTTCTCATTTCCAAGCTTCTGTGCACGACGGATCGGAACAGAATCTGCAAGTCCGCCATCTAGATATGGAACACCGTCAATATTCACCATCGGAGTCACAAGCGGCATACTGCTTGATGCACGACAGATCTTCATCAACCGGTCAGGATCTTCTGTTTCCGTCATATATTCTGCATTTCCTGTCAGACAGTTTGTCGTTACCAGCTCACAGTGCATCTCTGACTGAAAATATGCATCAAAATCAAATGGGATCAGTTCATTCGGATATTTATCAAAAATCAAATCCATATTCATCAGACTTTTCTCCCTGATCGTATCTTTCACTCCATTAATATACTTCATATCTTTTGTATTCGGAATCATACAGTCTCTTGTACGTCCCGGCTGTCTGGAAACATAATCTACTGCATTACATGCGCCGGCAGACACACCGATCACATCTGAAAAATAAATATCCTGTTCCATAAGGTAATCCAGAGCACCAGAAGTAAATATGCCTCTTGTTGCTCCACCTTCCAGTACGATTGTTGCTTTCTTAAGTGCCATGGTTTCTCCTCTTTTCTACTGCTATTTATATTGTGAGATTCTTAGTAACATTATAACTTTTTACAATGGAAAGAACAAGGATTAGTTCTTATACATTTTCACACAGTTTGCCCTGCTTTTTCGTATGCATTTTTCTATTTCAGTACTTGTCAGCACCCTTTCTTCTATGTTAATATATGGATTGGTATGTTCTTATTCACACGTATTTGAAAAAGGACAATTATAACAACGTAATCACAATTCTAATTTATTTACAAGGAGACTTTCAAATGATTAGTGCAAATAACGTAACCCTTCGCGTCGGGAAAAAGGCGCTGTTCGAAGATGTTAACATCAAATTCACAGAAGGGAACTGCTACGGAATGATCGGTGCGAACGGTGCCGGTAAATCTACATTTCTTAAGATTCTTTCCGGACAGCTTGAGCCGACATCCGGTGATGTAGTTATCTCCCCGGGCGAGAGACTTTCTTTCCTTCAGCAGGACCATTTCAAATATGACGAATTCCCTGTTCTTGATACAGTTATCATGGGAAATGCACGTCTGTATGAAATCATGAAAGAGAAAGAAGAAATTTACGCAAAAGAAGATTTCACAGATGAAGACGGAATCAAAGCAAGTGAGCTGGAAGCTGAGTTCGCTACAATGGATGGATGGGAAGCAGAATCTGATGCTGCCAACCTTCTGAACGGACTTGGTATCGAGACAGAACTTCATTATAAATTGATGAAAGACCTGACAGGTTCTGAGAAGGTCAAGGTTCTTCTTGCACAGGCACTGTTCGGAAACCCGGATATCCTGCTTCTTGACGAGCCTACCAACCACTTGGATCTTGATGCAATCGCATGGTTGGAAGAATTCCTGATCAACTTTGACAACACAGTTATCGTTGTATCCCATGACCGTTACTTCCTGAACAAGGTATGTACACAGATTGCCGATATTGATTACGGTAAGATCCAGCTTTACGCAGGAAACTATGACTTCTGGTATGAGTCAAGCCAGCTGCTGATCCGTCAGATGAAAGAGGCCAACAAGAAAAAAGAAGAAAAGATCAAAGAGCTGCAGGAATTTATTTCCCGATTCAGTGCGAACGCTTCCAAGTCCAAACAGGCTACTTCCAGAAAGCGTGCCCTGGAGAAAATCCAGCTTGATGAGATCAGACCTTCCAGCCGTAAATATCCTTACATTGACTTCCGTCCGAACCGTGAGATTGGTAATGAAGTTCTCACTGTAGAAGGACTTTCCAAGACAATTGACGGCGAAAAGATTCTTGATAATCTTACATTCACACTTGGCCGTGAGGATAAAGTTGCTTTCGTTGGTGGAAATGAGTTTGCTAAGACAATCCTCTTCAAAATCTTGATCGGCGAGATGGAACCGGATGAGGGAACATATAAATGGGGAGTTACAACTTCTCAGGCTTACTTCCCGAAGGATTTCGGCGGAGAATTCGACAATGACTACAATATCACAGAGTGGCTGACACAGTACTCTGAGGAAAAGGATGTAACTTATGTTCGTGGATTCCTTGGAAGAATGCTCTTCTCCGGTGAAGACGGAGTGAAGAAAGTTGCTGTACTTTCCGGTGGTGAGAAAGTTCGCTGCCTGCTCTCCAAGATGATGATCTCAGGAGCAAATGTACTGCTTCTTGATGAGCCAACGAACCACCTGGATATGGAGTCTATCACAGCACTCAACAATGGTCTGATCAAGTTCCCTGGAGTACTTCTCTTTACTTCCAGAGACCACCAGATCGTACAGACAACAGCGAACCGTATCATGGAGATTGTTCCGGGCGGTAAGCTGATCGATAAGATCACAACTTATGATGAATATCTTGAGAGCGATGAGATGGCCAGAAAGAGACAGACTTACTCTGTACAGACAGATGATGAGGATTAAGATATAATTCTTTAAGATTTAATAATATTTTTATTAGAATAGTTACGAGGTCGGTCTTACTGTTGCTGCAGTAAGACCGACCTCTGTTAATTTACAATATTGGATTTAATTTATGTTTCAGTTAAGCCTATATAAAGCAGTCAATATAGGCTATTTCCGTACAGTCATAGGAACAAATTCTATTTTCAGAGCCATTCCCATTCCGGCGGCTAATCTTTTAAGCATTTTTAATGACGGGTTTCTTGTTCCGTTTTCAATCTTGCTAATATCTGCTTGGTTGATTCCTGTTCTTTCAGCAAGTTCTTTTTGCGTTAGATTTTGAGCAATTCTATTATCAATTATTGCTCGAATAACATCCATTTCCGGTTGAATGTCATCCCATTCCTTTTTAAACTCTGGATCTTTAAGTTGTTCATTTAACAAATCTCTAAATTCACTCATTTTATTTACCATTCCTTTCTATAAAATCTTTTCGACTTTCTTTAGCAATTTTAATTTCTCTTGGTGGAGTTTTTTGAGTCTTTTTAGTAAAACCATTCGTTAATATTATTCTCCCTTCATAATAGAAAAAATATAACACTCTTGTAATATCTGTTCCTAATTTACAACGAAGCTCAAATATACCGTCACCTAAATGTTTACTGTATGGTTCTCTTAATTCATTGCCATAATTTTCTAACATATCAACCAAGTGAAACATTTTCGCTTTCATTTTTGGTTCTAGAGTTATACAATAATTTCTTCTATAAAATATTGCAAATAATTTTTGATCTGCATTTGATAAAAGGGCACTACACCAGCAATTTGCCAAGTCTAGTACCCTTTATTTTTGTCATTATGCAATCTAATTATTCACTCCATGGTGCGCTGCCACACTATCAACGGTCAGTCCTTTGAATGTGTATCCCTGACTTCTATAGTAATCAATAATCTGTGGCAATGCCTGTACGGTTGTATCTTTTGCATCTGTGTCATGCATCAGAATATCAACATGATTTGCCGTGCAGGATGTTGCGTTGGAAACCAGCTTTTCTACTGGCACATTATTTCCGCTTGCGTCAGTAGAATCACAGTTCCAGTCAAAATACTGATATCCTTTGTCCCTCACTGCTTTCGTAAGTGTTGTCATCAATCCTTTGACATATTTTGCACTGACGGTATTGCTGGAACCTCCCGGGAAACGAATGATCATGGATTTCGTTCCTGTAATACTCTCTACCAGATCTGATATTTTCTGCAAATCTGCGAAGTATGCATCTTCGGATGAGTAAACTGTTGCATAATCATGTGTATAGGTATGAAGTCCGATCGAATGTCCTTCGGAAAAGGCTCTTTTAATCATATCATCATGTTCCTGATTATTTCCTGTAACGAAGAAGGTTGCCTTTGCATTTTTTTCTTTCAAAATGTCAAGAATCTTTCCGGTATTCTCTGACGGACCATCATCGAAAGTCAGATAAACAACTTTCTCATTCCAATCCGGATTCTCTTTCACTTTGATCTTTCGCTCAATCTTTGTCTCGTTTCCGGAACGGTCTTTTGCAAGATAGGTAACAACATAGGTTCCCGGTGTCGTAAAATCCACTTTATCAGCGCCCTGTACTTCCAATGTCGGCTCCGGATCCATATCGTCCTTTATCGTAACCCCTTCATTAAAGTCCATCGTATCGCCCTGTGCAAGTTCTTTATCATCTGCTCCTTCAATCGTCGGCCCTGTTGTATCCTCTTCCAGATTCAGTGTTGATTTGCCTTCTGTCTTATGACCGTCACTATCTGTTGCAACAACAGTTACTCCGTATTTTCCTTTCTTCTCCCAGGAATCCTGTCCGACAAATTCAAGTGTGACATCTGATGCATCTTTTACTGATTCTACAAAATCTTCCGGCTTGATATCTTTCGGAAGTTCTGTTGTATAACTGTCTTTCATTTTAAGCTCAGGTGCTTTTGTATCCTTAACTTCGACTTCAGCTTTTACTTTTTGTTTACCATAGACATAGTAAACCGTATATTTTCCTTCTTTATTCGTATCTACTTTCCCTTCTGTCTTCACATCTTTCACTTTTCCACCGACAACGAAACGGATGTTGGACATCAGATCCATACTTTCTTTCTTTTCCTGCGCGATCACTTTACTCCGTAATACAATCGGATTCATTCTAAAATAAGTAAATGTTGAAACTGCCGGAACTAATACAACGAGCAGAATCAATACAATTGCAATTCTCCTTCGTCTCTTGAGGCGTCGAATGCGTTGTTCATTCCTCTTGCGTCTCTCCCACTCTTTTCTAATGGATTCCTTGCTTTTTCCCATCGCGCCATAATGTTCATAAAACGCTTGTTCTTTCTTGCGTTCTTTTTCTTCTTTTGTTTCTTTAGACCACATGCTTATCCCTTTTTTCTTTTCTATTCTTAGAATCAGGAGCCAATCAAAATTGTCCCCTGACTTTTTCTTCCATATTAATCATAGCATTCCTTTTTTGCAGAAACAAGGGAACTTTGACAATCCTAAAGATTTATTAAGAATCTTAGTTACTGTTCACACACCACTATCCCGCGAGGTGTTTTGGCATGAATATGCCAAAA